>WNFM01081261.1_pt2 | contig 10078 bp, 8 predicted proteins | sample 5400271 | NCBI WGS metagenome assembly WNFM01 (sample SAMN13153352, study PRJNA577476) | soil metagenome | isolation source: 60 cm saprolite on Douglas fir-dominated hillslope | place: USA:California | collected 2013-09-17
GAAAGGACTCGAATGTCCCCCGAAAATAAAGACAAGTCGATCAAGATCACGCTGGATGATCTGGCGAATGTGTCGCTGCCAGAAGGGGATGCAACGGTTCCTGCTGCGCAGCAGGCAGTAGGCGGCGCGAAAGTGTATGGATCGATTAATGCGGCGTCCGATCCGCAAACCCAGATCGCAGAAGAAAAAGGCAGCATCCTGCTGCAGGCTTGGTTCTACCTGGGCACGGCGGGATTGCTGGGCGCGGCGGCGGCGTGGGCACTTTGCGAGAGGCGTTTCATCGACAACGGGACCTCCGAACAATCGTGGGGCAACTGGCTGATGATTCCGCTGATTGTGGCGATGCTGTGCGTGGGGTTTGGAATTTCCGAAAGCATCGTGGAACGTTCAGCGAAAAAGGCGCTGATTCGCGGGCTGCTTTGTCTGCCGCTCGGGATAGTACTCGGCTTCATTTTCGAATTTGCGGCCAATATCATCTTCAATATAGGTCTGGTGATCGTTCATGAGATGGGAGTGCAAACCAACCACAATCCCGCATTCTGGATCGTGCGCGGCATTGCCTGGATGGTGTTTGGCGCAGCGGGCGGGCTGGTGTACGGAATCGTTGGCGCATCTGGAAAAAAGATTCTGTATGGCATGTTGGGCGGAGTAATCGGTGCGGGCCTTGGCGGTATTCTGTTCGACCCAATCGCCATGCTGACCAAGGGCGGCGCTCCAAGCCGCGTGGTAGGCTTTGCGCTGGTCGGACTGGCAACAGGAATTGCCGTGGGTCTGGTCGAAAGCGCTCTGAAGGATCGCTGGCTGTACGTGACAGCCGGGCCGCTTGCGGGGAAACAGTTTATTTTGTACAAACCGCGAACGGTGATTGGCAGCGACCAGAAATGCGACATCTACCTTTTCAAGGACAGCAATATTTTGAAGGAGCACGCGGTCGTTGAGATTGCAGGATCTCGGATTATGCTGCTGGCCATTGGAGATACTTATGTGAATGGCCAGCCAGTGCGGCAACAAGTGCTGATGAGCGGCGGCGTGGTGCAAATCGGGCGCTACGCGTTCCGCTATCAAGAGAGGCAGCGGAATTGAATCCGATCTGCCCATACTGCCGCACCGAGGTGGGAGACGCCGAGGGCGAGCGCCAGGATTGCCCCGGCTGCGGCACGCCGCATCACGCCGATTGCTTTGCCGAAAACGGCGGCTGCACGGTATTTGGTTGCGCGAACGCGCCGACGGATGAAGCGAAAGTAACGGTCAGCGGCACGGACTTGATGGGGAACGTGGTAACACGGCAAGCGCCGGCGCCGGTGTCACGCCCGGGAATTTCGCTGGGCTCGGGATATACAACGTTTCACGCGCCAGCACCGGACACCGAGCAGCCGGCGCCAACGCCAAGCCCCGATGCCGGCGGTGCACTGCCTCCACAACCTCCGCCACCACCTCCACCGGTGGTCGGCACTGGAACCGCTCCGCCGCCGCAAACCGGGCCCGGTCCCGGGCAACAGGTTCGGCAACATCAGAGTTCGCTGGCAGCTTACTATCCGGTGGCGCAACCGAAAACGCGTGTGATTTTTGTGCTGCTGGGAATTTTTCTGGGCATGTTTGGCGTTCACAATTTTTATGCCGGCTATGCAAAGAAGGGCGCGATTCAGCTTTGCGTAACGCTCTTGTCGTGTTTCTATTTAGCGGTGATCAGCTGGGTGTGGGCGATTATCGAGATTTGTACGGTAAACCAGGACGCGGACGGAACGCAGTTTGTGTGACGGAGGAGAAAGCGAATGAATTACTTCATTAAGCGGGATTTGAGCGAGTACGGGCCGTATTCGCTGGCGGATTTGCAGAAGTATGTCGCCTCCGGAAATATTCTGGTGACCGACTTGTGCCGCAGCGAAGGACTGGCGGATTGGGTGCCGGTTTCGCAGGTCATCGGAAATATTCCGGTGCCGCAGGCGGCTCCGGCGCCGCAGCCGGTCGCAGGCACGGTGTACGGTGGGCCGTCGGCCTACGGGGGACAGGCGGGTTACGGGGCTGCGGTGCCACAGTACCCACCTCCGCCAAACCTGCACTGGGCGATTGTGTTGCTGCTGACGTTCGTGACCTGCGGTGTCTTCTCGATAGTTTGGCTGGTCGTCGAGGGGCTCTGGTTGAAGAAAGTGAAGCCGGATACCAAAGCTTTTACTTATCTAATACTTACTGTGTCTGTTTATATCTTGATTTTCGCGCTCGCGATTGCTCAGGGTGTTTCAACCGGTGCATCCGGCCATGCGCAACCTGGACTACAGGGAATTGTGGGCCTACTGGAACTCGGCCACCTCGCACTGTACTGGCTAACTGTGTTCGCAATGAGGTCCGACATCGAGGAGCACTTCAACTCCGCAGAACCTATCGGATTGAACCTGAGCGGTGTAATGACGTTTTTTTTCGCGACCTTTTACTTTCAATATCACTTTACCCGGATCAACGAGATGAAGCAGCGGCAGACGATGGGATATTCGCGATGATTTCGGCGCGAATGGCGATGAATGGCGTTGCGGCAGCAGGCCTGATGGCCACTGCAGCGCTGTTTCATTTTTCACCGGAAGAATATTCGTTTTATCCGCGATGCCCGTTTTATGCGCTGACCCATCATTATTGTCCGGGATGCGGAGCAACACGCGCGGTTGCCGCCCTGTTGCACGGGAACGTTGCGGCCGCATTGCATTTCAACGCGGTGGTGACGCTACTGGTTCCTGTGGCGCTCCGGTATTTTGGCAAGATGTATGGGACCGCGGTGCACGAGAATCGCATCGAATGGCCACAGGCTCCGCAGTGGACGTGGAAGGCGGCGCTGGCTTGTGTGCTGTTATTTGCGGTCGCGCGAGATCTGGCGCCGACCATTTTTTGAGGGGATTCGAACCGTACCCATGCTATCGCCGCGCATCCGAAGATTGAAACTCGACTACGACCAGATGTCGCAGAAGTTTGCCGGCTGGCCGCTGATCCAGATTACCGGAACCGCAGGGATGCCGCCGGAGGTGTACCGGTTCAAGTACAGCATCAAGGGCTTGTTTGTTTCAGCGACCGGAGATATTCAGGAGCGCGACGTCCACTACCTGGAGGTGAATCTTTCGCTGGGTTATCCGCGCCGCGCCCCGCAGTGCCGCATGTTGACTCCGGTGTTTCACCCAAACTTCGATGATTCGACGGTGTGCATCGGCGATTTCTGGGCGGCTTCGGAAAGCCTGGACGACCTGATCATCCGAATCGGGCGGATGATTTCCTATCAGGAGTACAACACCAAGAGTCCGTTGAATGGGCTGGCTGCGAAGTGGGCCGAGCAGAACGCGAAGTTATTTCCGGTGGATCCGCGAGACATCGCGCCGCCTACGGACAGGCCGCAGACGGAGGTGCTTGTCGCTGCCGAAGCTGAGCTCAACGTGGCAACAGCGGTCCACAACGGCGCTGATGTTGCGCAGGTTAATCCGCCGGCGGCCGACGCGCCAAATCAAGGAAATGGCCAAGGTGATAACCCAGACCCGTGGGCGGAGCGAATTACCGTCGATTAAGAAGTCCCAATACCTCCCCATCGCGTAACCTTTGCAGAATTCTGCAATCGAAGCCCAGTTGACGTAGAATCCATAAATCCGGTGGGTACCCCGGAGCATCTAAACCCTGAACTGCTTGCGGGAACCCACCTGCCCGCACAGGAGCGATCGTGAGCCAGCAAAGTGCAGTTGTGAGCCAGCAGAATATTGATCAGCTTTGCGTTAACACCATTCGAACGCTTTCAATTGATGGAGTGCAACAGGCCAACTCCGGGCATCCGGGCGCGCCGATGGGCTTGGCGCCGGTGGTGTATGCGTTGTGGCAAAAATATTTGCGGTATGACCCGGCGAACCCGGTGTGGCCCAATCGCGACCGGTTTGTGCTGTCGGCGGGGCATGCTTCGATGCTGCTGTATTCGACGCTCCATTTGACCGGCGTGCGGGCAGTGAATGCAACCGGTGACGTACTGAGCGAGCCGGCCGTTTCCATGGATGAGATCAAGCGCTTCCGGCAATTGGATAGCAAGACGCCGGGGCATCCCGAATCGCATCTGACGACGGGCGTGGAAACGACCACCGGCCCGCTAGGCCAAGGCGCGGGGAACAGCGTCGGCATGGCTATTGCCAGCAAATGGCTGGCGGCAAATTTCAACAGGCCAGGGTTTGAGATTTTTGATTTCAGGACCTACGCAGTATGCGGCGACGGCGACTTGATGGAAGGTGTTGCGGCGGAGGCAGCTTCGCTGGCCGGACACCTGAAGCTTTCCAACCTTTGCTGGATCTATGACAACAACCGGGTAACGCTCGATGGACCGGCGTCGTGGTCGTTCAGCGAAGACGTCATGACGCGTTTTGTCGGTTATGGCTGGAACGTGACACGGGTGGCGGATGCCAATGATTTGATGATGCTGGCGCGGGCGTACGAAACATTCTTGAAAACTTCAGACAAGCCGACGCTGATCGTCGCGGTTCGCCGCACAAACAGGATTCCTACGAGGCGCACGGCGAGCCGCTGGGTGAAGCGGAAGTGAAGTTGGTCAAGAAGTTTTACGAATGGCCCGAGGACTCGAAGTTTCTGGTGCCGGACAGCGTCTACAAGCATTTTCAGGATGGCATCGGGAAACGCGGCGGCGATGCCCACGCGCAGTGGGTGGCATTATGGGCGGAGTATGCCAAGCAGTATCCGGAGCAGGCGAAGCACTTGGAATTGATGCAGAAGCGCGAACTGCCGGAAGGCTGGGATAAGAATTTGCCGGTGTTCCCCGCGGACGCCAAGGGCATGGCTTCGCGCGAGAGTTCCGGCAAAACAGTGAACGCGCTGGCGAAAAATATTCCGTGGCTGATCGGCGGTTCGGCGGATTTGGCCAAGTCCAATAAGACCAATCTGGATTTTTCGGGCGCAGGGGATTTTCTGCCAGGAGAATACCCAGGGCGGAATTTGCACTACGGCGTGCGCGAACATGCCATGGGCGCCGCCATGAGCGGCATGGCGTTGAGTAAGCTGCGGCCGTTTGGCGGGACGTTTTTCAACTTCAGCGATTATGTGAAGCCGGCGGTGCGCCTGGCGGCGTTGATGGAAATTCCGGTCATTTATGTGTTTACGCACGACTCGATCGGGCTCGGCGAAGACGGACCGACTCATCAGCCGATTGAGCAACTGGCGGCGTTGCGGGCGATGCCGAATATTCAGGTGCTACGGCCAGGCGACGCGAACGAAGTGGTCGAAGCTTGGAAATTGGCGATAACCCACACCCACGGGCCGACGGCGCTGGTGCTATCTCGGCAGGCGATGCCGACGTTGGACCGCGCGAAATTCGCACCCGCGGCGGGCGTAGCGAAAGGCGCTTATGTCTTGAGCGATGCGCCGGGCGGTAAGCCGGACCTGATTTTGCTCGGCACTGGCAGCGAGCTGGGGTTGTGCGTGTCGGCGCAGGAGAAATTGATTGCGGAAGGCGTGAAAGCACGAGTGGTCAGCATTCCGTCGTGGGAATTGTTCGAACGGCAGGATGCCACATATAAGGAAAGCGTACTGCCGGCGGCGGTGACCGCGCGGGTCTCAGTCGAAATGGCTTCTACGTTTGGCTGGGATCGCTACACCGGACTGAAGGGAAGAATTGTGGGGATGCGGTCGTTTGGCGCGTCGGCCCCGCTGAAAGACTTGTTGAAGAAATTCGGCTTCACGGTGGAGAACGTGGTGGCAGCGGCCAAAGAATCGATGGGAAAGTGAGCCGGCGATGAAAATTGTGATTGGGTCGGATCACGCGGGATTCGAATTGAAGAATGCCATGGGCGACGTGCTGCGCGGGATGGGCCACGCGGTGCTGGACATCGGCGCGTTCAACGCGAATCCATCGGACTATCCCGATTTTGCCGAAGCGGTGGGGCGCGCGGTGCTGGATGGAAGAGCCGAGCGAGGCGTACTGATCTGCGGAAGCGGCGTCGGAGCCAGCGTTGCCGCAAACAAGCTTGTGGGAATACGTGCAGCGGTCTGCCACGACAGTTATTCCGCGCATCAGGGCGTTGAGCACGACGACATGAATGTGCTGGTTCTGGGCTCGCGGATTATCGGTGTGAAGCTGGCCGAGGATTTAATTAAAGCGTTTCTGGGGGCGCAGTTCACCAACGAGGAGCGGCATCGGCGGCGGTTGGCCAAGATCGCCGTGCTGGAGCAAAAGCGCTCAATCTAAGCCGTTTTAATGGTTTTGCAGTCACGCCGATGTAACACCCTGCTGGTCACAGAGGCGTACAATATAGCCGGGAATTCAGCGGCAAAGGAATTTGAGGAGGACATTATGACGACGACAACAACGCTGCCAAACGTGAATGCGGTACAGGGCGGAAATCCCTTGCAAGGATTGCTGGCTTACGGACAATCTCCGTGGCTCGATTTTATTCGCCGCAATATTTTGTTGAACGGTGACCTGAAGAAAATGATCGCCAACGACGGCCTGCGCGGCATGACTTCGAATCCTGCGATTTTTGAGAAGGCGATCACCGCAGGGGACGATTACAACGACATCATCAAAGCGCCTGATGCACAGTCTTCAACTGCGATGGCGCTTTACGAAAAGATCGCCATCCGCGACGTTCAGGACGCGACTGATATTTTCAAGTCCGTGTACACCGAAACCAAAGGCCGCGACGGCTACGTCAGCCTGGAGGTCTCTCCAAACCTCGCATTTGACACCCAAGCCACGATCGATGAGGCGCGGCGGCTCTGGAAAGCCGTCAATCGCCCGAACGTGATGATCAAGATTCCGGCCACACCGCAAGGTCTCCCGGCAATCCGGCAGGTTCTGGAAGACGGCATCAATGTGAACATCACACTGCTTTTTGCGCAATCCGCCTACGAACAAGTGGCTGAAGCTTTCCTGGCGGCTCTCGAGGCACGCGCTGCCAAAGGCCAGGAGATTTCGCAGATCGCCAGCGTCGCCAGCTTCTTCGTGAGCCGCATTGACTCGCTGGTGGACAACACCATCGATGCAAAGCAGAAAACTGAGACCGATTCGGGCAAGAAAGAGCTTCTTGAATCGCTGCGCGGCAAGGTGGCCATTGCCAATGCGCGCCGCACCTACCGGAAGTATCAGGAACTCTTTGGCGGAGCCCGCTGGAATGCTCTGGCGGCGAAAGGCGCTCAAACTCAGCGGCTCCTGTGGGCCAGCACGCGACGTGCTGTACGTCGAAGAACTGATCGGCGCGGACACCGTGGACACCATTCCCCCAGCCACCTTCGACGCTTTCCGCAATCACGGCAAGCTTCGCAACAGCCTCACCGAAAACGTCGCCGGCGCGGACAGGACGATGTCCGATCTGGAAGCTGCGGGCATTTCCATGAAAGAAGTTACGGACAAGTTGATTGCCGACGCCGTGAAACTATTCCAGGACCCGTTCAAGCAACTGCTCGACGCCATTACCAAGCATGCCGGGGTGCGTGCGTGAGCGTAAATCGCCTAGCCTACAAACTGCCGAAGGAGTTGAACCAAGCGGTGGCCGCTTCGCTCGAGGATTGGCAGAAGACCAACAAGGTCGCGCGGCTTTGGCAGAAAGATGCTTCGCTCTGGACCTTGAGTGATGAAGGCAACTGGTTGGGCTGGCTGACCATCGCGGACCAACAGATCGCGCACATCGATACGCTGAAACAACTTGCCGCGGAAGTGAAAAAAGCAAAGTTCAAACACGTACTGCTTCTCGGGATGGGCGGTTCGAGCCTATGCCCCGAAGTGCTGCGCATGACCTTCGGCAAAGTCGCCGGCTTCCCCGAATTGCATGTGCTTGATTCGACCGATCCGGTGCAGATCAAGGCCATTGAGAAAAAACTGGACCTGAAGAAAACTCTGTGTATCGTGTCCAGCAAATCGGGGAGCACGCTGGAGCCGAATATCTTCAAGCAGTTCTTTTTTGAGCGGGTGAAGAAAGCGGTCGGCGAAAAGCTGGTTGGCAGCCGGTTCATCGCCGTGACTGACCCCGGCTCGAAAATGCAGCAGGTGGCGGAAGCCGACAAATTCTGGAAGATTTTCGCAGGCGATCCGAGCATCGGCGGGCGTTATTCCGCGCTTTCGAATTTTGGCATGGTGCCGGGCGCGGCGATGGGACTGGATCTTGGCAAGTTTTTGAAGACCACGCACGAAATGGTGAAAGAGTGCGGCGCGGATTCGAAGGCTGGCGCCAATCCGGGCGTAATTGTGGGCAACATTCTGGGCGTCGCCGCGAATCACGGGCGCGACAAAATCACCTTCCTTGCCTCTCCGGGAATTCACGATCTCGGTGCCTGGCTCGAACAGTTGATTGCGGAATCGACCGGCAAAGTCGACAAAGGAATCATTCCGGTGGACTGCGAGAAACCTGCCAAGCCTGAGGTCTATGGCAACGATCGCGTGTTCGCGTATTTGCGGCTCGCGAGCAAACCGGATAAGAAGCAGGACGCAGCCGTTGCTGCGATCGAAAAGGCCGGCCACCCGGTCATCCGAATCACGGTGCCTAACGTCTACGCGATCGGCCAGGAATTTTTCCGCTGGGAAATTGCTACCGCCGTCGCCGGCTCGATTATCGGCATCAACGCGTTCAATCAGCCTGACGTCGAAGCAAGCAAAGTCGAGACCAGAAAACTTACCAGCGAGTACGAGACGAACGGAAGTTTGCCGCCGGAATCGCCGTTCTTCGTTTCGAAAGATGCCAAGCTCTTTGCCGACGAGAGGAATACTGCTGCGCTTTCCGGCGGAAAGACGCTCGGCGAAGTTCTGAAAACGCACCTTTCGCGAATCGGCGCGGGCGATTATTTTGCAGTGCTGGGGTACATTCCAATGAACGCGGAAAATGAAAAGGCGTTGCAGGCCATCCGGCATTCGGTGCGTGATGCGAAAGAAGTCGCCACATGCCTCGGCTTCGGCCCGCGCTTTCTGCATTCCACCGGACAAGCCTACAAAGGCGGCCCCAATAGCGGCGTGTTCCTGCAAATTACGTGCGATGACGCGTCCGATCTCGCGGTTCCGGGACAGAAATATACCTTCGGCGTGGTAAAAGCGGCACAGGCGCGTGGCGACTTTGCGGTGTTGGCGGAACGCGGACGGCGAGCCCTGCGCGTGCACCTCGGGAAAAATCTGAAGTCGGGATTAAATGCACTGGCAAAGGCGGTTGCGCAGGGCTTGTAGAGCACCTTCAGTTCAGCGCGATTTTCTTTTGACAATTTGATTGACAGGAGCAGACGGAATGCAACTCGGAATGATCGGTCTGGGGCGGATGGGTGCCAACATGGTGCGACGGCTCCAGAAAAATGACCACACCTGCGTGGTGTATGACCGCAGCGCGGCAAGCGTGAAGCAACTGAGCGGCGAAGGCGCCACCGGCGCAACTTCGCTCGATGATTTTGTACAAAAACTGCAGAAGCCTCGCGCCATTTGGCTGATGGTTCCGGCGGCGGTGGTCGATGCCACCGTCAGCGACCTGCTGCCAAAGCTGGCGGCTGGCGATATCCTGATCGACGGCGGCAACTCCTACTACATTGACGACATTCGCCGCGCCAAAGAACTGCAGGCGAAAGGAATTCACTACGTGGATGTCGGCACCAGCGGCGGAGTTTGGGGACTCGATCGCGGCTACTGCCAGATGATTGGCGGCGAAAACGACATCATCACGCCCCTCGATCCGATTTTTAAGACCCTCGCTCCCGGCCGGGGCGAAATCGCGCGCACTCCGGGGCGCGAAAAATCCACCGGCACCGCCGAAGACGGCTATTTGCACTGCGGCCCCAACGGAGCAGGCCACTTCGTGAAGATGGTCCACAACGGAATCGAATATGGATTGATGGCGGCGTACGCCGAAGGCTTCAACATCCTGAAGCACGCCAACGCCGGCAAACAGCAGCGCGAAACCGACGCCGAAACCACACCCCTGCGCTCGCCAGAACACTATCAGTACGATTTCAATCTCGCGGATGTCGCGGAAGTCTGGCGCCGCGGCAGCGTGGTCGCGTCGTGGTTGCTGGATCTCACCGCTATTTCGTTTTTCGAACAGCCGACGCTCGAGCGATTCTCCGGCCGGGTTTCCGATTCCGGCGAAGGACG
>WNFM01278662.1_pt1 | contig 10078 bp, 9 predicted proteins | sample 5400271 | NCBI WGS metagenome assembly WNFM01 (sample SAMN13153352, study PRJNA577476) | soil metagenome | isolation source: 60 cm saprolite on Douglas fir-dominated hillslope | place: USA:California | collected 2013-09-17
TCTGGGTTGGGGCTGGGGCTCGTGGCGCTATCAATGGATCGCGTTCCTGGTGCCGCTGGGTTACACCCTCGTGGCGTACCTGATCATCTGGGGCGCCGGCTTGGGGGGCTTCTACAACACCGGCTTCGCAGCGCACGTGCGGGACAGGTTCGGTCTGACCGGCTGGAGCGACCTGGCCGCGCTCGCGTACTTCCTGCCGCTCACGGCGTTCTTCGGCATGCCCAACAGCATGTCGTCGGCTCTCGGCGAAGAGATCGGTTGGCGCGGCTTTCTGGTGCCGGAACTGGCTAAGTCGATGAGCTTCTCCGCGGTGGCTCTGACGACAGGCATCATCTGGGCTACATGGCACCTGCCGGTGATTCTGCTCGGCAATTATCACAACAACTCTCAGGCGGCACTACCCCGCTGGGGGCAGGTGGTGATGTTCTTCATCGGCGTGGTGTCCGCCGCCGTGATCATGGCCTACCTGCGGCTGAAGTCCGGCAGCCTCTGGACCGGGGCGGTGTTCCACGCCAGTCACAACATGTTCATCCAAACCGTCTTCAACCCGCTGACCATCCAGTACCACGACACGGCGAAGTACGCCGACGAGTTGGGTCTGGTGCTACCGCTCACTATGGTCCCTGTGGCGATTTACTTCTTCCTCAGAGGACGACGCGAATTCGGCTGAGGGCTCGGTTGCTACTTCTCGAGGCTGAAGGTCTTGGTGTCGCTTCAGCATTCGACTGCGAGTCGGCCGAGAGCGCGGCAGCCCTGCTGACAGACGACGACTTCAATGAGCTGCACGCGGCAATCACACCGCGGCTTCGTTCCATCGCCTGCCGTCGCTATGCGCTGCAGTGCGAGGATGCCGAAGAGCTCATCCAGAAGGCGTGGCTGCTCTTCCTCGAAAAATGCAGCTCAGCGCCGCAACTAAATAGCACGATTCAGGCGGCCAGCGGCAGGACAATCCGGAAGATGCTGCCGCGCGGCGATCGATTGGCATGCTCGATCGTTCCGTCATGTGCGTCGACCGCAAGCTTGCAGAAGCTCAGTCCAAGCCCTACCGTTGCCGCCCCGCTCCTTCCGCGCTGCGCGACCGCGAATCGATCGAAGATCTCGTGCCGGTGATGATCCGAAATGCCGGGTCCTTCATCGGTCACGGCGATCTCGGCGCGATCCTCGAATGACTCCATGATGACGGCCACCGTCGTCCCGCGTGGCGCGAACTTGAGCGCGTTCACCATCAGATTGACGAGGCAGCGCTGCATGAGGGCAACGTCTACGTGGAGCTCGAGATCCGCGTCGACCCAAGTCTCGATCAGCGTTTCATAGGCTTCGGAGCAGGGCCGGACGTCTTCAGCCGCCGCCTCGATCAGCGCCGAGGCTGTGATCAGTTGACGGGACGCCACAAGCCGCCCGGCCTCGCTCTTTGCCGTAAAGGGTTAAGCCGGGTTAAGCCGGGTCCAATTTTTTTCCTGGCAGGTGTATCAACCGTACGGGGCCGCGGACCTTATCAACAACTCCGCGGCGGCAATCAGCCATCTGGAGAATTTTAAGAAACGATCCAACGGATCAAGGAGCAACACCGAATGAACCACCGTCTTCTCTTCGCAGTCCTTTCAATCATCACTGTTCTCGCTCTCGCCAGCCCGGCATCGGCGCAGGTCACCGACACCGGCACGCTCACGATCACAGGCACAGTGCAGAGCTCCATTTCGCTCATCTTCAACAGCGATCCGGCCGGCGTGACGCTGAGCGGCGCCGGAACCAACAACGCCGCACTGCCTTTCGGCAATATCCAGGCGTACGGCGGAACGCTGTCGCCGGGCGTTACACGCACGACGGGCGCGGACAGCTTCACGGTCTCCTCGCCGGTCGGCGTTCACGTCAGGAAAGCCAACAGCTCCAGCGCCAACTACACGCTCACCGCTGTGCTCAATGGCGTCGATGCGACGAACGCCTGGCAGGTTTCGGGCGTCACCGTCATGAATGGCGCCGCCGCCACGATCACGACGTCCGGCACGTACGACAGCGACGTTTCGAACACCGTGGCGGTGACGATTCCGTTTTCCACCGCGAACGGCACCGCCATCGACAACTCCATCGGTTTCACGGCCTCCGCAAACTAAACAAGTGGCGGCGAGGGAAGCCCTCCCTCGCCGCACTTCAATCCAAACGACATCATGAGATCAATCGTGGCTTTACTCATCGCGCTCCTGGCGAGCACCGCTCACGCCGCCCCGCCATCGCGGCTGCGCGTCGTGCCCCAGTTGACCAGCGGCCTGACCATCGAGATCTCCGAGGCTGCATCAGGCGCGCCGATGCTCGGAGTGACGCCGCAGCAACGCCTTCTCGACCTCGGCCTGCTCGCCTCGTATGGCGTTGGCACACCCGCTCCGAACGTTACGATCACCCAGACCGGGGATCGCATCATCGCCTCGACCGATTTCGTATTGAAGGTCACCGGTACGAGCGTAAGCGGCTCGGCGCACATCGTCTCTTCCGTGACCGGAATCGATCCGGCATATGTCATTCGCATCGACGGCATCCAACTGACATCCGTTCCCATCATCGTGCGACCTCCGGCCGCGGTGGAGACCACCTCCATTCATCGAATGGCGATCGAGATCCCCACGGCCACTCCGGCCACGCCGCTGCTACTGAACGTGGTCTTCCAGGCCATTCCTGACTGAGGTAACCATGAATACGAGAAGAGCTCTACGCGGCCACGCGCCGTACGCTATCGGTCTGTTCCTGCTCCTGCACCTCGCCGGAACGGTTCGTCCCGCGGAGGGAGCATCGAGCCTCACACTCGCGCCAGCCGAGGTTGCGGCACGCGGCTCATCCGGCCAGAGCGTCACGTCGGCGTTTACGATGACCAACACCACCGACGCCACGCGCTCCTTCGAGCTCGTCGCCTACGATGTGGTCGTTCGCGACGGCCAGCGGGTCTTCGTTCCCGCGGGCGCGGAGCCTCAGGGCATCGCGGCAACGGCCGTTTTCTCCCGCGAGCGTCTAACGATCGAACCACAAGCCGCTGCAGCGGTCGTGACGCGGTTCACGATTCCTGCTGATAGCGGCGTTCGTGCAGTAGTGGTCATGTTCCGCGCTACCGGCACGCCGCGCACCGCCGCCGGCACCGTGGCCATGAGCGGTTCGCTCGGCGCGTTGATCACGTTCAACCTCGGCAAGGCGGTCAGCCTCGATGCTGCGCCGTCCGCCATCACACCGCCGACCGCGAATGCGAATCTGCGAGTGGAATCGCTGCTCGCGAACGATGGAAAGGAACCTCTCGTTCCATCCGGCGTCGTCGCACTCATCGACGCGACCGGCAAGCTGGCGGCGAAGTCACTCATTCCGGCACAGCGTCTGCTGCCCGGCGAGCGTCTTCCCTTCGTCGTCGAGTTGCCGGCCAGACCTGCGCCCGGCCGCTACAAAGCGCTCTCCACGTTTTCCTTCGAAGGCCGCACCGTCACGACCTCCACGGACTTCACTCTGCCATGAAGAGAGCGCTCGTATTTCTGTTCGCGCTGCTGATCACCGGCGCGGCTCTCGCGGAGACGACGACGCCGATCGTCCTGACGTCGCGCGGCAGTGTCTCCCTGGCCGTGAGCGGCGCCACCGCCGCCTATTCGCTCGACACTCGCGTCGCCGATGCGAGCGCGTTCGACGGCGTGCTGACGATCACCGGGCGCGAAGCGGGAGAGACGACAGTCGTCGTTGTACGGAACGGCGGTGTCGATACACTGCCGGTCGTTGTCTACGACGCGGGGCGCAGCGCATTAGCGTTCTCCGATCCGAACCGCGCGCCGTTCGAGAGCGGGTTCATGGAGTTGCGCTACGCATCCTCGCCAGGTCTCGCCAGCGGCGCGCTCGACCTGCGACGGCAGGACGGCGACTGGTCGCAACGGCTTCGCCTCGTCACCGCACGCTCGGCAACCTCGCGGAACGGCCTCTCCTTTCCGCTCGCATCGTATGAGATTGCACGCCCTGGACTGGCCATCACCCTTCTCGATCAGACGGTCGTCAACTCGCCGCTCACTGTGGACGGCGCGCTCGTGCGCGGCCTGCACGTGCAGAACGGACCGTGGGTGCTGCACGCGGGCGTGAGCTCCGTGGCCACGTTTCGCGACCTGTTCGTCATGACTGATCCCGAGTACGTCGCCGGCATCAGCCGTCGCTTTGACCTCTCCTCGCACAACTCGCTCACGGCGAACGTTTACGGTTTCCGGCACGCGAAACATGCCGGCACGCTCTCCGAGGATGGTCCAATCACGACGCTGGTCTACGGCTATCGTCCGGGACCAGGACTCGATGTCCTGGCAGAGATCGGCGGCGGTCACGGAGGCCTGGCCGAGGCGCTCAAGGTGCGCTATCGCGCCCCGGGATTCGCGCTCGACGCGAAGCTGCGTATTGAAGATCGCCAATTCCCTTCCCTGCAGCTCACGCAACAGAACGGTCGCTTCGCCGACGTGAGCGCGACGCGCACGAGCAACGCGACGGAGACGAGGTTCGTTCTCGTCAACTCCGACTACGACCTTCCCCTGCATCGCCAGCGGCTCTTCACAACCGCGGGGACCATCACGCGCCGCTTCTCCCTCGGCTTGAGCGCACGCAGCGGCATCACCTACTCGTCGTTCCATTCAGGCGGACCGATCGCTCTCGACCACCGGCAGGTGGCCCTTCCCCTCGGTCTCGACTTCTCGTCGCCGCATTTCAACACCGGGCTGCAATACCAACTCGTCGACAACCTTCAAGGCCGTCACGGCCGCAACCTCGGCGCGAACGGCGGCGTGCGCGGGGCAACGTGGTCCAGCAGCGCGTTCTATCGCCGCAACGTCGATCTCCCAACGATCGTAGGGATCAATCCAGCCGAGCCGGCCACCGAGGCCCTGGCCTCACGCATGGCTCAGGAATCGACGCCGAACCAGACGAACGCGCTGCTGCAGGATTCCGCGCACCTCTCGGCCGCGGGCCTGGCGCCGCTGCAGTTCGGCATCGCAGCCTCGCGAACCGATCGCGGTCTCGCCTTCGCCTTCACTCGAGGCGGTCAGCGCATCGTCGGTCAATATCTCGACAGCCGTACGGAGCTTGCGTCGGGACGTTTTCGTTTCAACAATCTCTCGATCACGTATTCGCGGCCGCTCGGCGCGGGCAACAGCATCAACGCGACCGCCGGACGCTTTCAAACGCGGACCGTGGCCGCACTATCGGCGCGGTCGTTCGTCGACCTCTCATTCCGACGCCAGCTCGCTTCGACACCGTCGTGGTTGATGCCGGGGCGGCGCGGAGACATCAGCGGCCGCGTGCTGCTCGACGACACCGGCACTGCGTCCGGAATGCCCGGCGTCGAGGTCCGCCTCGATGACGGCCGGTCGACGCGTACGGATGCCGGCGGCAATTATGCCTTCACGCGAGTGCCATTCGGCGAGCATCGCCTCGAAGCCGTCATCGACTCCGCACAGCCGTTCTTCTTCACGACCGACTCGAGAGTCGTCACTGGCATCGACAAGAACGTCGACTTCACGATCAGCCTGTTGCAGAGCAGCATCTTCGGCACGCTCCGCAACGACGCCGGCGCGCCGATCGCGGGCGTCACCGTCGCAGCGCGCGGTAAGGCCGGCTCGCGTCTTTGCGTCACACGCGACGATGGCACGTTCGAGTTGAAAGGTCTCCCGTCCGGCGAATACGGCGTCGAGACGGTTGCCGACTCCTATCCAGGCGGCTACGCGGTCGAGAGCGCTCGAGCGGCAAGAGTGATGACGGCGCCCGGCGCCGCCGGTCATACCGAGCTCACGTCGCGCGCGGCACGCTCCATCTCGGGCCGCGTCGTCCAGTACGACACGAACCTGCTTCGGACGGTGGCCGTGGCCGGAGCGAGGGTCAGACTCGTCGAGCTGGCGATCGAAAGCATCACCGATGCGAACGGCGAGTATCTTTTTCGTGAGCTGCCGGCGGGCAAATGGACGATCGCCACGAGCGATGCGGTCACTCGCGGCGGAACGCTCTCGCCGAGCCCGGTCGTCCTTCGTAACGTCGATCTGAATGTGGGGCGGCAGCGATGATGCCGCTACGTGGCAGCGCCAAGGCTGCGAATCACGCGGCCGAGCGTCAGCCCCTGAACGAGGATCGCAAACACCACTACGCCATACGTCGCGGTGAGAATGCCGGCACGGCCGGGAAACGGCGGCAGCGAGAGGGCGAGCGCGACGGAGATGCCACCGCGCAGGCCGCCCCACGTCAACACGCGGATGATTCCGTTCGGCATCTCGCGCCGGCGCCGCACGATCGACAGCGGCAGGCCGACGGAAACGAAGCGCGCCGCGAGCACCAACGCGATCACCGCCAGCACGACCGCCGCGTGGACGGGCGAGGCGATGCGAAACACAGTCGCCTGCAGTCCCAGGAGAAGAAAGAGCACCGCGTTCATGACGTAGTCGGCGAACGACCAGACCCGGTCGAGCGCTTCGCGCGTCGCATCGCGCATGGCATGACGGCGGGCATCGTTGCCGATGATGATGCCGGCCGCGACACACGCCAGCGGCGCGGAGACGTGAAGCCGCGCCGCCGCGGCGATCAGCGCCACGACCATGGCCACGCTGAGCTGCACTTCCACATTCGGCTCGTCGACCCGCTTCATCGCCTGATAGACGACGAATCCGCCAGCGATACCGAGCAGTACACCGCCGATGACTTCGCGCGCGAAGAGCATCGCCACCGCCGGCGCGGAAACTCTTCCCGGCGCCGCGGCCAGTCCGAGCAATGCCGTGAAGACCACCACGCCGATGCCGTCGTTGAGCAGGCTCTCGCCCGTGACGTTGATCTCCAGCGCTTTCGGGACGTGCAGCTCTTCCATGATGGCCAGCACCGCCACCGGATCCGTCGGCGAGATCAAAGCGCCAAAGACGAGGCAGTAGCCGAACGGGACCGGCACGCCCGCAACGGCAAAGAGGCACCACGTTCCGCCCCCGACGATCGCCGTCGACAGCAGCACACCGGCGCTGGCCAGCGTCAGCACCGGCCCGAGGTTCTCGCGAAGGCGATGCACATCGACGGTGAGCGAGCCGGCGAACAGGAGGAATCCCAGCATGCCGTTCATCAGCAGCGACGAAAAATCGACGTCCGCGAGCAGCCCCACGACGCGCGTACCGACCCCGGCGTGCGGCCAAAGCCGATCGGCAGCGAGGATGGCCATGGCGCTCAACAACCCACCGACAAGCATCGCCACCGCCGACGGCAGCCGCGCAAAACGGTAGTTCAGCCAGGCGATGGCCGCCGCGATAGCGAACAGCACCGCGGCCATCTCGAAAAGACTCATCGAATCAACAGTACTTCAACAAAGGACACGAACAAATGACATCGATTCCGAAAGACCCGGCTTCATCCGCCCGACCCCTCTCCAACACATTCCTCCGCCTGCTCGGACTTCCCTCACCGGAGGACAGCGCGATCGAGAAGCGTGTCGCCGAATCCGCCGATCTGCGCGACGGCGCCTATTGGCTCGAGCTTCTCTTCGCCGCCGCTATCGCCACCCTCGGCCTGCTCATCAACAGCCCGGCCGTGATCATCGGAGCGATGCTCATCTCTCCCATCATGGGCCCAATCCTGGCCACTGGTCTCGGACTGGCCGCCGGCGATCTGCGCCTGACGATCCGAGCGGCAGGCAAGTTGCTTCTGAGCGCCGCGGCCGCGGTCGTCTTCGCGGCGCTGCTCGTGGCGCTCCTGCCGTTCCGCGAGATGACGTCAGAGATCGCGGCGCGTACGCAGCCGAACACGATCGACCTCGTCATCGCACTCTTCGCCGGCGCCGTCGGATCGGTCTCGCTGTACAAGAGTCTGCGCGGCGCCGCCCCCTCGATTCCGGGAGTCGCCATCGCCGTGGCCCTGATGCCGCCACTGTGCGTCGTCGGCTACGGCGTCGCCGTCATGGCCACGCTCGATCCCCTCCAGGGTGCCGCGATCGCCCGCGGTGCCGGACTGCTCTTCGCCACTAACGTCGCCGGGATCGTCCTCACGACCATGATCGTGTTTCTCCTTGCGCGCGTCGCGCAGTCGTCCAATGGAAAACGATCTTCGTTGCCAGGAGCATCCGGATCGCGCGGCCGCCTTTCCATGCGCCTGCTGCTCATCGTCGCGTTCGTACTCATTCTCTTCGTCCCCCTGCACCGCTCGTACGGCGTGATGAAGAAGGAGCTCGTGCAACGCCGGCTCGAATCGGAGACCCACCAGAAGATCGCAAGACTCTGGGACCAGTCGTTCGCCCGAAACCCCGACGGCTCGATCCGCTCCTACGTCGACACATTCTCAGTCGATGAGAGCGCCGTCCACCTGCGCATCTTCAGCAATCGCTCCTACTCCGCGATGGAGCGGGCAGCATTCGCCGAGCGCGTCGCGACGGCGCTGCAACGGAAGGTTCGCGTTATGGAGCAGGGCATGCTCGCTGAGTTCCGCTCGTTTCTGAAGACCGCGAACATTTCTCCCGCTGGGCAACGAGGCGCAGATCTCGACGGTCGTGCAGAGTAAGCGTTACGGTGCTCAGTCGCGCGAAGCGTTCTTCTGGTCCTGGTGTTCGTTGTGGCCGCGAATCGCAATTGAGAACGCGAGCCCCTCATCCGCTTTCGGATGAGGGGGAGCGATGCTACTGAGCCAGGTGAGGCGGCCATCGAGTCACGCCCCGGGGTCAAGCTCACTCCCCGCTCTTCCCCTTGTCGAAATACGGATGCTTCGCGGCGGGCGGGTTCGGGAACTCTCCGGTGGGGGTCTTCATCGGCAGGTCCTCGAAGAGCATCGACGGGACGACCCAGCTGACGATCGGGGTGATGTCCGCGGGCGAGAAGCCGCCGAATGGGGAACGGAAAGAGAACGGTGCGCTGTAGACGGCCGGAGAATCCGAGACGGCGAGGACGTCCTTGAACGTCGAAGGAGTGATGTCGGTGAACTCGAGATTCCTGTAGGCGGCCACGAGATTGCTCGCGCGCACCGGGCCCGCCTGCCCCATGGAAACCGTCGCGCCGGCGCCGCTCCCCTGAACCTGCCGGACGATGATTCCGTAGTCCTTGCCGCGCTGCTTCACCAGCTCCAGGAGTTTCTTGCGAAGGGCGTCGGAGGTCACGCTCTCCGAAGAGCTGACGATCAGATTGCTGGGAGCGGCTCCGTTTCCCCGGCGGTTGGCAGTGCTGTGGGTGATGCCGCGGGCGGGGCTCCGCGTCGAGAGCAAGGTCTTCAGGATGCCGTTCTCGATCACGACCGTCTCGCCCGGCTTGACGCCCTCGTAATCGACCTTGTATCCGCCGAGGAGCGGCTTGCCCGCGAACACGTCGAGCGAAGGATTGTCCTTGACGGTGAGGAACGAGGAAAGGACGCGCGCGCCGATCTTGTCGCTGTAAGAGTCGCTCTGCGTCATGCGTTCGAATTGGGGATTGTCGGTGAGCACCGGATGGATGGCCAGGAGCTTCGGCGCGAAGACCTGAGCGAACAGCTGCGGGGCGGCCTCCCCTTCCACCAGTACCGGACCGTTGTAGAGCTCCACGGTCGACGAGCCGCGCAATTGCTTCAGATGCGTGCCAAGGTCCTTGATGCGGCCGGCCAGCGCCTCCTTCGCCGGGAGCTCGCGGAGCGATCGCACGTGGATGGCCATGGAATCGTCCAAGGGCATGCCGTCGGCGGCCTGCGTCGACGCCTGCACGGTGAGCGTCGCCCAGGGGCGGCTGTAGTGGACCGACGTCCCCTCGCTGTTGAGGTATCGCACGTCGGTCACGTTCGCGCTGACGTTCACGGAGGAGTTGAAGACGTCGGGCATCTCCCGGAACAGCATCGAGAGATCGCGGACCAGCGCCGCGGCCGCGGTCATGTCGTTCGTCGGAGGCGGAATGACGTCAGTCGACTTGAGAGGTTCCTCCTGAGTCAGGTCCGGCACTTCCTGCGTGCGGTTCTTGTTCTGCAGGAAGGCACGCTTCTGTGAGAGCTGCTCGAGGGCGTTCTTGTAGGCATCATCGGTGGCCAGCCACAGATGGCGCCTCAGCTCGTTGTAATCATCGTCCAGGGGGAGCGTCGCAAACCCGGCCGGCCTGCGGCTGAAGTTGGGTGAGAAAAAGTT
>WNFM01287582.1_pt2 | contig 10076 bp, 14 predicted proteins | sample 5400271 | NCBI WGS metagenome assembly WNFM01 (sample SAMN13153352, study PRJNA577476) | soil metagenome | isolation source: 60 cm saprolite on Douglas fir-dominated hillslope | place: USA:California | collected 2013-09-17
CATCGCCCTGCCCGTCCTGCCGGAGGGCACGAAGGCCTGGCTCCCTTGGGTCGTGGGGCTGGCCATCGTCGGCATCATCTACGGCGCGCTCGTGTCGCTCGTGCAGAAGGACATGAAGAAGCTCGTCGCCTACTCGTCGGTCTCTCATCTGGGCTTCGTCATGCTCGGTATGTTCGCTCTGAACCCGATGGGGCTGAAGGGCTCCGTGCTGCAGATGGTCAACCACGGCATCTCGACGGGCGCGCTCTTCCTCCTGGTCGGCATCATCTACGAGCGACGGCACACGCGCATGATCGCGGACTACGGCGGGCTGGCGAAGCAGATGCCGATGTACGCCACGCTTTTCCTCATCGCCGCGCTCTCGTCGATGGGCCTGCCGGCTCTGAACGGGTTCATCGGCGAATTCACCATCCTGCTCGGCGCGGCGAACGTCAACATCTGGTGGGCGGTCTTTGCCGGCGTCGGCATCGTCCTCGGCGCGGCGTACCTGTTGTGGCTCTACCAGCGCGTGTTCTGGGGACCGCTCGACAACCCCGCCAACAAGAACGTACCCGACCTCAATCGCCGCGAGCTCAGCTTGCTGCTGGCGCTGGTGGAGGTGATGGTCTGGATCGGGATTTATCCGGGCACCTTCTTCACCCTGATCGACGAACCGGTGAACTACGTCGTCCGCAAGGTCGACCCGCAGTACTTCGACAGACAGCTCGCCCGGACCGGTGAGCAGCAGGCGGCGAGAGCAGTTCACGCCGCGCGGCCGGCAGGCACCCGGCCCGCCGCCCGTCAACCGGCGCCCGGCGAGCCGCGCGTCGTCGTCGCGGAGAAGGGCAAGTGAATTTCAACGCCACCGACCTGATCTTCCTCGCGCCGGAGCTGGTGCTCACCATCGGCGCGTCGCTCCTGCTGCTCATGCCCGTGCTCGGCGGCCGCGGGAAGGAGCGCTGGGCACGGTGGGTGATGCTGGGCGCGCTGGCGGCCACGTTCATCACCGTCATCATCTGCTCCAACTCCGTCGAACATCTGTCGCAGACCTACGCCTTCGGACGGATGTTCGCGCTGGACCGCTTTTCGATCTTCTTCAAACTGCTGTTCATCGGTGCCGTGGCGCTGGTGGTGATGCTCTCGGACGACTTTCTCAACGAAGGGCGCTACTCGCAGTGGGAGTACTACTCGCTGCTCGCCTTCGCGCTCATCGGGATGATGTTCATGGTCTCGGGCGTACACCTCATCTCGATCTACATTGGGCTGGAGCTGCTCTCCCTTCCCAGCTATATCCTGGCCGGCTTCTACAAGAACGAGCGGAAGTCGACGGAAGCGGCCATGAAGTACTTCATCCTCGGCACGGTCAGCTCGGCCATTCTGCTCTACGGTATCTCGCTGATCTATGGCGTCTGCGGGTCGTTGAACCTGCTCGACATCGCCGCGTCCGTCTCGACGATCGTCAGCAACGACGCCCTGATGTTCGGCGTCATGTTGCTTGGGGCCGGCCTCTGCTTCAAAGTTGCCGCCGTTCCGTTCCACGTCTGGACACCCGACGTCTACGAGGGCGCTCCGACGCCGATCACGGCGTTCCTCTCCACGGCCTCGAAGGCCGCGGCCTTCGCCATCTTCGCCCGTATCTTCTACGTCGCCCTGCACGACTTCCACCTGAGCTGGGGCAATGTGCTGGCAACCATCGCGGCGTTGTCGATGATCGTCGGCAACCTCGCCGCCATCACGCAGGACAGCGTGAAGCGGATGCTGGCCTACTCGTCGATCAGCCACGCCGGTTACGCCCTGATGGGCATCATCTCCCTGAGCGCCATGGGGCTCAACGGCGTGCTGATCTATACGCTCGTCTATGTCTTTGCCACGCTCGGCATCTGGGCCACGGTGCTGATGCTCCGACGCCAGGCGTACGCGGGCGAGATGATCGACGACTTCGAGGGTCTGCACCGGCGCGCGCCGCTCTGGGCCTTCGCCATGTTCATCTTTCTCCTCTCGCTGGGCGGCATTCCTCCCACGGCCGGCTTCCTCGGCAAGTACTACCTCTTCGCCGCCGCCGTGCAGGCTGGGTATGGCTGGCTGGCCATCGTGGCCGTGTTGATGTCCGCGGTCTCGATGTTCTACTACCTGCGGCTCGTCGTGGCGATGTACCTGCGCGAGGGGCAGGATGCCGAGGTCGTGATCACGCCGGCGCTGCGCTTCGTGGCCGGACTGGCGCTCGTCGTCACGCTGGCCCTCGGCCTCTATCCGCCGCCGCTGATTCGTCAGGTTGCATTCTCGGCGGGACGCATCGTCCTGCAGTCGGCGGGGACCGCCCATGCCGGACGATAAGTCGCCCGACGATCCGAAGCGCGGCGCGCGGCAGTTGCTCGAGGCCTCTTCCATCGGATGGATGTTTCCCATCGCCATGGCCCTCGGCTATCTGTGGGGGTGGGGGATGGATCGCCTCTTCGGGACTACGTGGTTGCGGTATCTCTTCGGCGGCTTCGGCATCATCGCCGCCTTCATCAACCTTTTCCGCCTCGGTCTGGCCGGTGATGGAAACGACACCGACGGCAAACCTCCCCAACCCGGCGCCTGACGACGCCGCGGCGCTCGTGCTACGCCGCATCCGGCGGATCAGCGCGGCCGCGTATGTTGTCTTCGCCGCGTACATCCTGCCCACACAGGGGTGGCGCAGCCTGACCGGATTGACTTGCGGGGCAGTGGTAACTATGATCAACTTCCTTTGGCTGGAGGAGATCGTGGAAGCGGTTCTTCAGCCAACGCCACGCTTGAAGGCCTGGAGATTGTCGTTGCGTGCCCTGGCGCGCTTCCCGCTCCTCGGTGTGGCTTTATGGGTCGCCATCGTCGTCGCTCGGTTCAATGCGGTCAGTGTGCTGTTGGGGTTCTCGATCGTGGTCGTGGGAATCATGGGTGAAGCTCTGTATTCAGTAATCCGGAGTTTCGCCGGCTAGGGACAATGGAACACGAAAGCTCAATTCTCTACGGCCCGGTCAACGTGCTGTGGCACGCGCTCCAGCATCGCTGGGCGTGGGACATTCCGGACCATGTGATCATGGCCTTCCTGGTGCTGGTCATCAGCAGCGTGCTCTTCCCGCTGGCCACGCGCCGTCTCAGCAAGGACAACCCCGGAACCTTTCAGCACATCCTCGAGGCCACCGTCTCCGCGCTCAAAGACCTCATCGAGGACATCGTCGGGCACGGCACGAGCGATCGGTACCTTTACATCATCGGCGGTTTTGCCTGCTTCATCTTCATCTCCAATATGTTCGGGCTGTTCTTCTTCCTGCAGCCTCCCACGAGCAATCCCAACACCACGTTCGGCCTGGCCGTGTGCGCGTTCCTCTACTACAACGTGGAGGGAGTTCGCGCCCAGGGCGTCGGTCACTACATCAAGCACTTCATGGGGCCGATCCCGTTGCTGGCGCCGCTGATGTTCCCGATCGAGGTGATCGGTCACTTCGCGCGCATTCTCTCGCTGGGCATCCGCCTCTTCGGCAACATCTTCGGCGAACATACGGCCACGGGCATCTTCATGGGCATGCTCCCGCTCGTGATTCCCTGGCCGATGATGGGCCTCGGCATTTTCGGCGCCTTCCTGCAAACCTTCGTCTTCATCATGCTGACGATGGTTTACCTCGGCGGCGCCGTAGCCACTGAAGAGCACTGAAGAGAACTAATCCAATCACTGATGCAATCAATGATGATGTTTGAAGGAATTGCAGAATCTGGGAAAGGAGGAAACGGAATGAGCAAGATGAAACATGTCATGGTCGCGCTGGTGCTCGTGCTGGCCGCCGGCTCCGCCTTCGCGCAGCCGGTGAACGGCCCCGCGTCGGGCGTCATTCGCTGGGGCGTGATCGGCGCAGGGTTCGTTCTCGGCATCGCCGCGGCAGCGGGTGCCATCGGCCAGGGGCGAGCAATCGCGGCGGCATGCGAAGGCATCGCCCGCAACCCGAGCGCGGCGCCGGCCATTCGACTGGCGATGATCATCGGTCTCGCGCTGATCGAGTCGCTCGTCATTTACGCGCTGCTTCTGGCGTTCTTCATGTACCAGTTGTAAGTCAGCTCGATTCAGAGTCGAGGCGCCCCGGCGTTCCCTGCCGGGCCGTTTCGTTTTAGCGCGGTCATTCGACCGGCAGGCATCGCCATTGCTGAGACTCCCTGGTGATGGAGGATGTTGCCGTGAACTGGTTCAATCTCTCGTTTGTCGGTTGGGTGATTCTGATAGCCGCGCTGGCTATCGCGGCGTATAAGCTCGGGGTCCAACAAGTGTGGATCGCCATCGGAGCACTGGCGATGCTCGGCATCGGCATCATCTACTCCGTGAGCCACTCGAAGCCGCGGATCTGAAACGAAAGAGCCGGCCCGCGGGCCGGCTCTTTGCCGTGGATCAAAGTTGTCGGGGGGCTATTGGCTGGCGAGCATCTTCGCCACCGCGGCTATTGCCGCATCGATCGTGATCTTGTCGTCGATGGCAATCGTCTTCAGCGGTGCCCACGCGCCATGGCTGTACATCATGTACGACACGCCGGTGGCCGTCGTATTGGTGAACACCATGCGCCCGTCACGACCGTCGAGCGTCGTTACATCGCCGGACCAGTCGTTGCTGAACACCTTCGGCACGTTGATGGGGTTGCCGCCGCGCGTGCCGACGGGGATATGAATGTGGGCATCGGCCACGGGCTTGAGCGTGATGCGGTTGAGCACGTTCGTCAGCGTGTCGCCGAAGACGACGTCGATCGAATCCGCTGACGACGTTTCCACGAGGCTTGGGTGGCGGAGGAAATCGCGATTGAAGTTTGGGCTCACTTCCGCGGGCGCCTGAGCGTCGACGAGGTCGCGCAACGCGTGTACTTCCGGTTTAGCAGCCACGCCCTTCTCGATCGAGATCAGGGAGTAACGGGCCGCTTCGCCATCGACCGAGTTGTCTTCCCACCACACGGCGTGAACGAGCAGGGCCGGGATGTCCAGGAAGGAGCCGTCCTTCTGCTGTTGTGCGACGCGGTGAGTGACGCCGACGCGGAGGTTGAAGCGGGCCTGAAAGATCGCCGGACGGCTGTCGATGGTCACTGCCGGCTGCCACTTCCCATTCTGATAGCTGGCCAGATTCAGCTCGTTGGCGCTGGAGTTCTCGGAGCGATGCAACCAGAAGACGAAAAGCGTCTGCGTGTCGACGTCGTAGGCCAGGGCGGGCTCGATATTGAGGCCGTTCATCGACTCGGGGACGTTGGTCGTCGTGACCACCTTCCCCTGTCGAGCCGTGAGCTGGAGATGAAAGATACCAGCCTGCTCGGTGGCGTCGGGCGCGACCACCTCGCTCGTGTAGAGCGTGCCGTCCGGTGTGAGCAGGACTTCACGCGTCTGTGCGAGCGCGGCCGTCGAGGCCAGGAGAACGATACTGAGAATCAGTCGTTTCATAGTTTGAGGTTGATCATCGACCGGAGGTCGAGCGCAAAAAGCAGTGTTTTGAGGCTTCGGAACTGCGGGTAGAAGCGAGCCAGCTCCTCGAAGTGGAGCTCGGCAGAGTCGACGTCGTGCATCTTGTACGCGGCCTCTCCGAGGAGGTAATGCGCATTGCGGACCTGCCGCGGGTCGGTGGCCAGGGCCAGCCCTTCTTCACCGTAGCGGCGCGCCTTTCCGTACTCTTCCAGGTCGAGGTAGCCGTAGCAGAGGTCGATCAGCGACTCCGATTTCGCGGTGCTCGACTCGATCGAGTCGAGCACATCTTCGATCATCCGAATGCCCTCGGCAGTCTCCCCGATGAGCAGCTTGTTGTAGCCGAGATTCTGGAGGATGGCCACTCGCGAGAAGGACTGGTCGACGCGGTCGGAGACCTTATCGATCTGGCTGAGCGCCTCCTCGAAGTAACGGATGGCCTCGGGAAACTTCGAGTCCAGGTCGTAGACTTGACCGAGCTCGTTGAGCGCGGCGATCTGCCAGAACGTCTCCTGCGCCGCGACCGCGGTCTCGTGGGCGATGTGCCCGTAGAAGATCGCGCGCTTGGTCTCGCGGCTGATGCGGCACTTGTAGAGCAGCGCGTACGAGGCCAGGAAGGTATGGCGCGGGTTGCGCCGGCGCATCAGGATCGTCGGCAGGGCCTGGACTTCCGGCCCTCCGCGCTCCAGCGCCACCAGCGTGTCGGCTTTGTTGATCGTGATCAGCTCGCGGAGCTCGTCGTCGTCGGTCTCCGCCATGGCGGAGTCGTACACGTCGAGAGCTCTCTCGAGATCGCCGGCACGCACGAGGGCCAGCGCTTCCTGGCGCAACTGCTCGGACCGGGTCACCACCATCTCAGACATCGCCACCCTCGCTCTCCCCACCGTCTGATGGCCAATCGTCGCCGAGCTCCTGACGACGCTTGAATTCGATGAAGCTTTCCACTTCGCGCTGCGCCGCGGGGCTCAGCGTACGGAGCTTCTCCGCGACCGTCTGCCCCCGGTTACTGTCATCGAAGAACTCTCCGATGCTGAGGTCGAACGAGGCCAGGATCTTCAGGAGCGTGTCGAGGCCGACCTTGTATTCGCCCTGCTCCATGCGAGAGAGATCGGACTGATGGATGCCGATCTTTTCAGCGAGCTCCACCTGCGTGAGCTTCCGCTGGCGGCGAAGCTGCCGGATTTTCCGGCCGACGAGCTCGAGCTGGGCTGGCCTGTTCATGAACGAAGTGAGGGCACTTTCGTTGACAATTATGCTATCGCGAAATAAAGTGCCGACCTCAATCTACGGACTGGAGCGTACTCTGTCAAGGAGAATCGACCAACCAGTTCCGGCCCCCGAGGGGTCCCTCCCACGACCAAGAACCTCCATCTGCTCCGCGAGCTCGTGAAACGAGACTTCAATGCCCGCTTTACCGGGTCGGCTCTCGGCATTCTCTGGGCCGTCCTGCAGCCCCTCAGCCTGGTCGCTCTTTACTGGTTCGTCTTCACCTACATGTTCAGCCGCGGCCCGGCGGCTTCAAATAACAACTACATCCACTTCCTCATCGCCGGCCTGATTCCCTGGCTGGGGATCAACGAGGGCATCGTCCGATCCACCACCTGCATCGTCGAGAACGCGGCCATGGTCCGCCGCCTGGCTTTCCGCAGCGAGCTGCTCGTGGTGGTCCCGAACGCCTCGGCCCTGATCTTCGAGATCATCGCCCTCGGCCTCTTCCTCCTCTTTCTATTAGTGCGGGGGACCATGCCCCGGCAGATCTGGCTCCTGCCCTTCGCCCTTCTGCTGCAGTTCGCGGTGCAGGTCGGACTGGGTTGGATCCTGGCCGCGACTTACGTCTTCTACCGTGACCTGATGCAGTTTCTCGGCTTCGTCCTTTCGATTGCCTTTTACCTGAGCCCTATCCTTTATCCGGTGGCGGGACGCTTCGAGACCTTCTTCATGTGGAATCCGATCACGCCGCTCATCGGTTTGTTCCGGAGCGCCATTCTGTCAGCGGCGTTACCTGGAGCCGTCTCAATCGTATATCTCCTGGTCGTGGCAACGGCGCTCTCCGCCGGCGGGTTGATGTTCTTCCGCCGGGCGCAGGCGACGCTCGCTGACCTGATCTAGAGAACGCCAATACCCGCAGCACATTAGGAGAGAGACCCGAATGTTCACCCGGAAGTTGATCCTCGCACTCTGCCTGGCGGCAGGCGGCGCGCTCCCGCTCCAAGCGCAGACTCAGACGGCGCAGCCCCCGTCCCCGCAGACTCCCCAACCGCCGGCGGCGGTGGCGAGCATCCCCGCCCAAGGGCCGGCGGTGAGTGCCTCGGCGGTGGATGGCGGCCAGCCAAAGTGGATTCGTCCGGAAACGGCGGAGCAGCGCAAGCTGCGCCTGGGCACGATCGAAGATCCGGGCCCCGATCCTGATCCGAAGAAGCGCTGGGAGCGCTACGGCCACTCGTACTTCATCGAGAGGGCGGACCGGCGGTGGGCGACCGTCGGTGGGCGAACTTCGACAACCCGCCGCAGGAAGGGTGGATACGGCCCTTCGGCTTCGTCAACTTCTACCGCGAGCTCTATCAGATGAACGAGAAGTGGGTGTGGACCTGGCAGCCGGATCGCGACGACCCGCGCAACAAGCCGCAGCCCGAAGTCGCAGCCGAAGAGCCGAAGACGCTCTACACCCCCGAGGCGATGGACTACCTGATGAAACTTCGCGCCGAGTTCACTCCCCTCGGTGCGCCGGCTTCCGACCTCACCGTGCACTTCGAGGAAGCGTCGCAGGGACTTCCCTCGGCCGGCTCTTGGCGTAACTCCCTGGCCGTCGCCGACATGAATGAAGATGGATGCCCGGACATCGTGGCGCCGCCGGAGCGCGGCATTCCCAACGGCGTCCCTTCGATCTTCCTCGGCGACTGCAAAGGTCACTGGACTTACTGGAAAGACGTGAAGTGGCCACACAGCCTCGACTACGGCAGCGTCACCGCGGCGGATCTCAACAAGGACGGCCATCTCGACCTCGTGTTCGGCGTGCACCTCACCGGCCTGATGGTCTTCCTCGGCGACGGCAAAGGGCACTTCACCGATGCCAGCGAGGGGCTTCCGACCGACTTCCCGACGCGACGCGTCGTCGTCACCGATGTGGACAACGACGGGTCTCCCGACCTCGTCGCGCTCAGCGAGGGTCCTTCGATCAAGGAGCAGAACTCGAAGAACCCGACGTACGGCAAGCTGCGCGTCTACTACAACCGGGAGAATGCCAAGAGGTGGGAGGGGGCGGACGTCGCCCCGCCAGGGGAGTACCTCGGCGGCGACTGGCTCTCGACCGGAAAATTCAACGACGACAAGTACCCTGACTTCCTCGCCGCGAGCATCTACTACAACGGGCCGAACATTCTCTGGCTGAGCACCGGCCAGAAGAAGTTCGCGAACGTCGGCGGCGGCGGCAAGCTGCTTCCCGCCTTCTCCTACTACTACGCCAACGCGGCCGGGCGCTTCTCGTCGAAGAAGCTCGACGACGGCATCGTCTCGTACGTTCGCATGTGGCCGAGTACCATCGACACGAAGATCGTCCCTCAGCCTGCCATCACGCAGATCTCGGGCCTGGATCGCATCACCTTCACGGGCAAGGAGCCGGTGCGCACACCCATCGTCCGCTGGGCGGGCTCACGCGGCGTGTGGGGCCTGGCCACGGGTGACTTCGACGGCGACGGCAATCTCGACATCATCTACACGCGGTCCGATCCGCGCGGCGCCGAGATCCTCCTCGGAGACGGGAAGGGCGGATTCCGACGGGCCACGATCGAAGGATTGAAGATCGAGCCGAACACGAACTACGACATCAAGATCGTCGACGTGAACGGCGATGGGCGGCCGGACCTCATCATCGGCTACGAGTCGAGCGGCACGACGATGCTCTCGGGGCGCGACGGCTCGATTCACGTCTATCTGAACCGCGGCGTGACGCGAGCACCGGCTGCGGCGGTGGCCCCGAGCAAGCCGTAGCGCGCGGAGGCGTGAACGAACGAAGGGCGGCGCCGCGGCGCCGCCCTTCGTGTATTCGGACGCATCGGGCATCGAAGTTGCGACGGGCAGGCGGGGTCTCGCCGAGGGAGAAGAGACATAATTGGTGGTTGTGCGGAGGGGGGAGTCGGATATAATCCCCGCGATTTCGAAGATGAGCTGTATGGGGTAACCCCATAAAATTGCCATTCAGGTATTGACTTTGCGAATATTTGGCCATACTGTTACCGGAATTGAAAACGGGAATAGAGATCAAAAAACCCGGCGCGGGAGGTGATCGTATCGTCGAGAGAGGGTGACTCGTGACCGTTCGAATCGGTAGTTCTCAACAATGATGTGTAGGAGAAAAGAATGAAGAAACTAATGGTTCTGGCTGCCTCCCTCCTGATGGCGGGTTCGGCATTCGCTGGAGCTGGCAGGCTGGTACAGCCGAACGCGACGTTTGCGTTTGGTACGCCTGGCATCGCCTCGGGTCCGACCACGACGAACAACGACGACGCGTGCGACATCAGCACGGCTCCTGCGGCCACGCTGCTGCTGCCGTTCTTCGATGTCGACTTCAAGTCGCCGGCTACCACCGCCCGCACCACCCTGTTCACCATCACAAACGTCAGCCGCGTGCCGCAGATCGCCCACGTCGTCGTTTG
>WNFM01350270.1_pt2 | contig 10073 bp, 9 predicted proteins | sample 5400271 | NCBI WGS metagenome assembly WNFM01 (sample SAMN13153352, study PRJNA577476) | soil metagenome | isolation source: 60 cm saprolite on Douglas fir-dominated hillslope | place: USA:California | collected 2013-09-17
GCGGCATGAATCAGCGCGACGACCGGATCGTGCCGCCGCAGCGGGATCAGTACGTCGCCGATCGCCAGGCGCCCGCGCCAGATCGGGTTGATCATCGGATGGTCTGCGTTCGCCGTGGAATCGACCATACGAATGGAGGGGTCGGCGCAGAGCTGCCGGGTCAGATCCAGCGTCAGTTGCACACCCGGCGAAAATTTCGCGAAACGCTCGTCGACGCCGAGCTTGAAGTAGAAGGCACGGTCCTGATGGCGCAGCACGATCGCGGATGCCACCGGCGTGTCACCGGCGCGCAGCGTCACGATCTCGCATTGGCCCGTCTCTGCGAGGCCTGCGGTGGCGCGACGGATAAAGGCCGCATCGCCGGCGTGCTGTTCGAGTGCCGTGCCGCGCTGGCCCTTCCAGCCGCTGGCCTCCAGTTTCAGGAAGGTTTCGAGCGCCGCTGCGACCTCGTTTGGCTCGCATGCGACGTCAAATCCGATGGCGCCATGATCGGCGAGGCGGTTGCGCTGGCGGCGCAGCTCCTTCAATTTCTTGGCTCCGAGCGCTTCCTGAAGCAGTTCATCGGCATCGCGGGTGGCGTCGAGACAGGCGCGGACATGCGACTGCAGCACGATCGGCTGCATGCCGTCGCGCTGCAGGACGTCTGCGAAGGATTTCATGGCGGCGCCGTCGAGCGACATGTCGCGCAGGATCAGCGCATGGGCGCCGGATCGCCGCGCCTGCTGCAGCAGGCCCGCGGCCGCTTCTGTCGAGAGATCGCGGTCGAGCGGCGGCGTCGACAGCGTGCCGTAGGGATCGGCGCTGACCAGCGCGGGCAGGGGAATTTTGCAGGCGCGCCACAGTGAGATCACCGGCATCAGCCCGATCAATTGCGACGTATCGCCCCACGCGCTGAGCGCGGCGGCGCCGATGCGGCCGCGCGCGGAAGCGTTCACCGCAAATTCCCAGTCCGGCAGATAATAGCCGTTCGGCTCGGCAGTTCGTTCGGATAGCGCGCGCCAATGCAGCTCGGGGATGTCGGTGAGCGGCGTCAGGGCATTGTGGCCGTCTGCCGCCGGCGCATGCGTACGGGTGGCATCCCTAGTCGATGCACGACGGACCACTGCTGATTCAGCAATCTCGGCCACTTCCCCGCTTCCCCGCTCGCGCTTTGTGCAAGGGGTGCCCAAGGGGGTACCAGGGGCGCCGCTTGCATCGATCGCGTTCACAGGGCAACGCTAGCGGAAAGAAATGGAAAATGCCGTTGGTGCGAAGCTCAAATTCGAGCGGTAGTGTTAACGGATCGTTCAGCATCTGGCCGTGACTTGCGGCCGCCGCGCGGGGAATAGACCATGCCACAGATGCCCGATTTCGAAGCCTGGGCGATCTTCGCCAAGGTCGCCGAGAAAGGCTCCTTCAGCGCTGCGGCCGATGAACTGGGACTGGCCAAGACCACCGTCTCCAAGGCCGTGACAAGGCTCGAGGAGCGGATGCGCACCACGCTGCTCCATCGCACCACACGGCAGCTCTCGCTGACCGAGAGTGGCCGGCTCTCGCTGGAACGGGCGTTGCGGATCTTCAATGACGGCCTGGCGGTCGAATCCGAAATCCTGGAGGAGGCGGCAATCCCGCGCGGGCTGGTGCGGATCGCCTCCACCGTCGCTTTCGGGATCGACCAGCTTGCCAATGCGCTGCCCGGTTTCATGAAGCGCTATCCGGAAGTCGAGGTCGATCTTTCGCTGACCGACGAGCGCATCGATCTCGTCGCGTCCAGTTTCGACCTGGCGCTCCGCGTCGGTCCGGTCGCTGATTCCTCGATGCGGATCAGCCGGCTGTTTTCGTTCCGCGTGCCGGTGGTCGGCTCGCCGGAGTTTTTCGATCGATACGGGCGCCCAAAGCATCCAGCCGATCTCTCCAACATGCCGGCGCTGATCTTCACCCACATTCTCGGCGCCGATGTCTGGCATTTCAGCCACCCCGAGCACGGCACCTGCGAGGTGCCGGTCGAAGGTCCAATGCGCGTCAACAACGGTGTCGCGGCGATGCCGGCGCTGGTCGCCGGCATCGGCATGACCTCGTTGCCGGAAGCCTATGTGTGGCGCGAACTCGGGGATGGACGGCTGGAGGCGGTGCTGACGGAATGGACCGTCGCGCCGCCGCCGCTCCACGTGCTGACGCCGCCCGGCCGGGCGCGGCCGGCGCGCGTGCGGGTGTTGATCGAATACCTGCGACAGCATTTTGCCGCGCAGCCCTGGGCTGTCGGCATTGAAGTCTAGACCGATATCCCGGAGCCTCACGCCACGCGAAGCCTGACGTCGAGATTGCCCCGGATCGCCGCCGAGTAGGGGCAGATGTCGTGGGCGCGCAGCACCAGATCCTGCGCGATGGCGCGGTCGAGATCGGGAAGGTCGATCATCAGTTCGACGCTGAGCGCCAGTTGTTCGCCGGTCTCGCGCGGGCCGATGCCGACGGTGGCGGTGACGTTGCTGTCGGTGGCGATCTCGATCTGGCTCTGACCGGCGACTTCCTTGATCGCGCTCAGGAAGCAGGCGGCGTAACCGAGCGCGAACAGTTGCTCGGGGTTGACGCCTTCGCCGCTGGGGCCGCCGAGCTCCTTTGGTATCGCCAGATTGAAACGCAGGCGCCCGTCCGATGTCGCGGCGGCGCCGTTGCGTCCCCCGATGGCCGTAGCCTGGGTTTCGTATAACGGGTTCATGGCAGGCTCTCTGCTATTGATGGGTCGGATGAGGGAGCTCATGCTTGCCGCGAGCCTCTGAAAATCCCGATCGGACAAGTGGTTACGCGGCGACCTTGACGGCGGCCGGGAGCACGAAATCGCCGAGATTGGCGGCCTCGCTTGCGGTGCGCTCGGTCCAGAGCACCAGCAACTTGCAGCCGTTGTTGGCGAAAATTTCCTGGTCGATCATGATGTCCTCCTGTTGTGTCTCGGTGACAGGAGAATGCGGCAACCGGCCGTGGCTGATAATCCGGCAGGGCGTGGACAGACTGATGCCGAAAACGAACCAATCGGCGCGGGTGGCAGAGGCGCCGTCAGGCCACGCAGGCGGCGGCCGGGGCTTCGAGGAATTGGGCTTCGAAATCGCTTGCCGGCATCGGCCGTCCGAAGAAATAGCCCTGTCCTTCCTCGCAGCCCATAGAGACAAGGAAATCGGCCGTTGCCCGGCTCTCGATGCCTTCGGCGATTACCGACAGGCCGAGTTGCTTGCTGAGACCAATGGTCGAGCTGACGATCGCCGCGTCGTCGGGATTGGCCAGCAATCCGAACACGAAGGAGCGGTCGATCTTCAGCCCGTCGAGCGGGAACTTCTTCAGATAGCTGAGGCTGGCAAAGCCGGTACCGAAATCGTCGAACACGATACGGACGCCAAGCTCCTGAATCTTCAGGAACGTGTTCAGCGCACCCTGTTCGTCGTGAAGCAGGATGTCTTCGGTGACTTCGAGCTCCAAGCTGGTGGGGCTGAGGCCGCTGCGCGTCAGCGCGTGCGCCACCGACGTCGCAAGATCGCCAGGCTGGAACTGCGAGGGGGAAAGGTTGACGCCGATGCGAAGCTTGTGCCCGGCGCGCTCCCATTCTGCCGCCTTGGCGCAGGCGGTGTGCAGGACCCACTCGGCGATCCGGTCGGAAATCGGCGAGGTGTTGACGACAGGCATGAAATCCGCCGGCGATACCAGGCCGCGGACCGGATGACGCCAGCGGATCAGAGCCTCGGCGCCGATCAGGCGGCCATCGGCCAGATGAAGTTGCGGCTGGTAGAACAGTTCGAATTCGTTGCGTTCCGCGGCGAGAGCCAGTTCCGCTTCCAGGGTCAGGCGGGTTTCGAGTTCATGCCGGATCGAATCCTCGAACAGCACGTGACCGCCGCGCCGGGTCGCCTTGGCTCGGCTCAGCGCCAGATGGCTGTTGCTCAGAAGTTCGTCGGCGGTCCGGCCACTACCCGGGAAAACCGCAGCACCAATGCTGACCCGGACGCGATGCTGGCGGTTGCCGGCGATCAGCGGCGTCTCGAAGCTGGCGCCGACCCGGTCGGCAAAGCGGCCGACGTCGCCGCCGATATCGGCCATTGGAGCCGCGATGCAGAATTCGTCGCCGCTCAACCGCGCGACCGTCCCGGCGGGCGGAATCGCGGCCTTCAGCCGCTCCGAAATCGCCTGCAGCACGAGATCGCCGCTGGCGTGGCCCAGCATGTCGTTGATCTGCTGAAAGCCATCGAGACCGAGCACCAGCAGCGCCACTTCGCCGCCGTCCGTTCCGGTGTTCGAGATCATCGCGGCCAATTCGACGTGCAGCGTGTTGCGGTTGATCAGGCCGGTCAGCGAATCGTGTTCCGCGAGATAGCGAATTTTTTCGGCTTCGCGCTTGCGTACCGAGATGTCGCGGAGGATCGCGCCGAACTGGTGAAATCCGTCAGTGCCCTGCCAGCCGGAGAAACTGGCCTCGACCGGGAAGGCCTCGCCGTTGCTCCGACGCCCGTTGAACTCGATCACCGTGCCGGCGGCGAGGGCTGCCGCGCTCCCGATTGAAAACGGCGATGCGGCCGCGGCTTCATCGCGGGCGCAAACCACATCGAATGGCTGACCGATCATCTGTTCCGGCTGGTAGCCGAAGATCGCCGTCGCGCCGGGATTCCAGACCGTGATCAGGTAGTTGGCGTCGGTGCAGATCAGGCCGTCGCCGAGCGACATCGCCACCCGCTGGAAGCGGCTCTCGGCGACCCGGCCCAGCAAATCCCTGATGTCGATTTCGTCGAGCGCGATGGCTGCGATGTAGACGACGATGGCGATATCGAAAAGCGACGTGTCGAGAATGAGCGGGAACACCATCTGCAGCAGGAATGCGAAAGCTTCGACAACAAGCGCGGTTCCGGCGAGCAGCCCGACGCGCATGCCGGCGGACAGTCGGCGCCATGTCAGCAGCATGACCAGAGCGAGCATGCCAAGCCCGGCCAGCGTGACGACGTTCGAAGTCCATTGTAGCGCGCGATGTTGCAGCAGCGATTCCGCGGCAAGTGTCTGCAGCACGGGTCCCGACACGATCACGCCGTTCGGAACGCTGAAACGGTCGCCGAGTTCGAGCGCAGTGCCGCCGACGATGACCCTTTTGCCTTTCAATTTTTGCAGGGTCGCTTCGTCCCCCTGCAACACGTCGGCGTAGGAGACTTTCGGGATCCCCGTGGTCCGGATGCTGAAGTCGATCAGGAACGGAGCGCGCTTCTCGGCATATTGTCCCGCGAGCACTGCGGCCATCGAAGGCACGAACGTGCCGTCGAGTTTCTCGCCGAACGGGTAGTGACGGACAAGACCGTCCGGTCCGACCGCGACGTTGACGAGGGCCGGCCAGGAATGATCGGCGAATTGCGGCAGCGGCCGGTTGATGTGAACCGTCGTTCGGTCGGTGCCGGGCTGCTGGAACGAGGGCAGGACCACCGATCCGCCGGCGGCTTCGAGAGCTTCGGCAAAGTTGCGGTCCGATGCGGCGTCCGACGGCGTCGAGAAGTCGACGTCGAGCGCGATGTCCTGGACATCGGCTTTCTGGAGTTGCCGGATCAATTCGGCATGCAGCCGGCGCGGCCACGGCCATACGCCGATGGTGTCAATCGATCGGGCGTCGATCGCGACCACCACGATATCGCCGCTGGCTTGCCGCGTGTGCCAGCCGAACCGCAGATCGGCCAGCGCATGGCGAAGCGCGCCGTGCCAGCCGCACAACAGAACGATCGCCAGCGCGACGATGACAAAGAGATGCGGCCGATATCGTTTCAAAGGATCACCATTCTGGTGTGTCGAATTTCGATCGTTGTTAGCGTGCAAATCGTCTCGGACAGTTATCGGCGGCTACTTATTGTGCTTGGCATGGCCGTATGCATTGCCATTGCCATTTCCGTTGCCATTGCCATTGGCCCCGTTTCCGTTTCCGTTGCCGTTGTTGCCATTGCCGCTGACGGCAGCGACGGTGGTGGTAACATTGGTGCCGATGCTGGTCGCCGTGTTGGCGCTGCTGGTCGTGGAGTTGCTGCTGTTGCTGGTGCTGTTGCTGCTGCCGGTGGTGCTCTGGCCGGCGCTGGCAACCGCTGAGCTTGTCGCAGAACCCGATGAACTCCAGATCGTGTCCTTGCTGTTGGTCGCGAGCGAGGCCATGGGTGACGCGGTGGAAGTTCAACCGCACTTCGCCCATCGAAGACGAGATGCGGGTTACGCCGGGCTTTGCCGAATTCGTGCCCGCTTGCCGGGACGGTTGAGCGCCTGTCCGGCTCGCAGTGTTGGTGGGCGCGGCGAGGCCGGCGCGCGGAACCTGGATGCGTTCGACGGTGGGCGCGCGGGGCTTGCCTTGTTCGATCGGGCTAAGGGTGCCCGATCCGCTTAGCGAAAGTCCGAGTTTGCCCTGGGTGAAGGTCGTTGCATGCTGGCCCGGCATCACCTGCGCGACCTGGCCGGAGCGGAAGTCGGCGACCTCGACCTGGCCGCGGATCACGTCGACGCTGGTCGAACCGGCGTTGATGGTGACGCGAAACTGCGTGCCCTTCACCACCGCGGCGAGGTAGGGGGTCTCGACCTCGAAATGCTTGACGTTGCGCTTCTCGACTTCGAGCAGAATCGAACCGGCCTGCTGAACGATCGTCGTCGAGAGCCCTTCCTTCTTTTCCGCGGGCATGCCGACCACCGAATTCGGCGAAATCAGCATGGTTTCCTCACCGCGCCTGAGCAGGACACGCCCGGTGCGGCCGGTTCGAACCGTGTCGCCCGGTTTCAACAGCTCTTCCTGCTGCAGGGAGGCGGGCTGGACGCCGGAACTTGTCAGCCAGACCTCGCCCGAGGATTTGCTGACCGTCCAGGCGCCGTCATCGGCGGCAAAGGCGGTTGAAGCGGTCGCGAGAACACACGCTGCCGCGAGCAGTTTTGAGACCTGTTGGACCAAACGCATGAGGCTCTCCGGTTGCCGTCTGTCCCACTGGCTTACCGAAAATGTTTCAAGATTGAGTGAGTGGGACCCGCGATCCCCAAACCCCGTCTTAACCGTTCATTGACCATAAAATTCTATTAGAAATCATATGGCTAACGGTCTCACCTACGAATGGCGGTCGACGTCCGTACAACTACGGAACCGCGCATGCAGGCCCGTGGTCGGACGGGGGCTGATCATGGCCAGCCTGAGCCTTTTGGGCGCGTTGACCTGCCGGCCGGCTGAGGCGCAGCAGGCGAGCCAACCCGGCTATGACCCGATCCAGACCGAAAGGCGGTTCGAGCGACAGCAATCCGACCAGACCCCGGCCGGCCGGCCCCGGTTGCCGAAGCCGCAGTTCGCAGGGCCGGAGGGGCGAGGGGATACCAAGCCGCTGTTCGTCCTGCGTCGCGTTTCCATCACGGGTGCCACCGCGATACCCCACGATCGGCTCGTTACGGCCTATCAACCCTATCTCGGGAAAACGGTATCGGAGGCCGACCTGATCGCGATGGCCGCAGCCGTCAGCGACGTCTATCGCGCGGCCGGCTTTCATCTCAGCCGGGCCATCGTTCCCCCGCAGGACATCAAGGACGGTCAGCTTCGTGTTCAGGTCATCGAAGGCAGCATCACCGAAGTGGCGCTGAAGGGCGAGGGCGCCGAACAGTTCGGCATTCGGCCGATGCTCAACGCCGTCGTCGCCGAGCGGCCGTCGCAGCTTGCAACCCTCGAACGGCAACTATTCCTGATCAACGGCCGGCCCGGCGTACATATCGATGACACCGGGCTGGAAGAGATCGGCACCGCCAGCGGCCGTTTCCGCCTGATCGTCTATCTGCAGACCTGGCACTTCTTTACGTCGTTCGGGGTCGACAATCTGGGATCCTCGTCGGTCGGTCCCTGGCAGAGCTATGCGACCGCGGCTTTCAATTCCTATCTCGCACCGGGCGATTCACTGGTGCTGAATCTCTCGACCACGCCTGCCGATCCGCGGCAACTGGCGTTCGGCCGGCTGTCCTATGAAGTGCCTGTCGGCACCGACGGCGCCCGAATCGGCGCGTCGGGCTTCTACAGCGAGGTCTGGCCGGGCGACATCCGCCACCTCGTCAACGACAATACCAAGACCGAGTCGTTCGAGTTTCACGGCAGCATCGTTCCGCTGCAATCGCAGCGATCGTCGCTGACGCTCACCGCCGGGCTCGGATTCAGCAACGTCACCGAGAACGATGTGTTCGGCCCTGTTTACGCCGACTACATCCGCACCCTGAGCCTGACATCGGACTATCGGCTGCAGGATAATTTCGGCGGCAACAACTATCTGACGCTGAACTATCGCCAGGGCCTCGACATTCTCGGCGCCTCGCATCGCGACGACGATTTTCTGTCACGCGACGGCGCGTCCGAAAAATTCTCCGCGCTGAATTTCTGGTTCACGCGCTATCAGACGCTCTCCGATGCATGGTCGTTGAAGTTGGCGTCGGCGGGCCAGTGGGCGTCCGGGCCGCTGTTCACCTCGCAGCAATTCTATCTCGGCGGCGTCGCCTTCGGGCGCGGCTACGGCAGCGCCGAGATCAGCGGCGACAACGGCATTGCGGGCTCGGTCGAGCTGCGGTTCGATCAGCGGCTGAACTGGCGATATCTGAGCGGCTACCAGCTTTACAGCTTTGTCGACAGCGGCGCGGCCTGGAACGACGGCTTTGGCATCCGTGATGGATTGTCGCTGACCTCGGCCGGCGGCGGCGTCCGCTTTTTCCTGTGGGACGGCCTGCAGGCGGACATCGGCGGCGCCGTTCCGCTCAGCTACCGCGCGCCGGACAATCCGGGCCGTGGGGCGCGGGTCCTGTTCTCGCTCACCAGCGCGCTGAAACTCTGTCCCGCCCGGCCGACCACCCGCTGCCTGTAGCCATAGCGTTTTCGAGCGAAGCATGCCCTCGGACTTGATCCGTGGGTGGACGGCCGGTTCGCGTAAAGAAAACGCGTCAAAACAAAAAAGTAGAGCCCGGTTCTGATTCAATCGGAACCAGGCTCTAGACCGGTTCGTAGCTTTCGGTCATGCAGGTGTCCTCGGCCTCGACCTGCCGGCGATCTGAAATCACGCCATCGGCAATCGTGATCCGGTAGGTCTGCGTACCCAGCGGCTTGCCGATGACAGATACCAGCTCGGCCCTGACGCATGCCGTCCAGCCGGGCCCACGCAGATTGTGGCGCGGTTCGGAGACCCGCACATGCGCCGGTTGCGAAGCCGTCGTAAAAACCGCGTCCAGCTTTTCGCTCAGCATCCGCTTGATGTCGGGAGGCGCTTCCAGCGGGGCCGGTTCGAGCGCCTTGGCGCGCATGAATTCCGGCACCGGCGAGCGAATGTCGGCCATGCCGCACCCCGCAAGCCACAATGCCCCGCCCGCCGTCAGCGCTATGTGAACGATGTCCCGCCGCATCGGGGCCCTTTTACCCCGGACAGGGACCGGCGGAACAGGCTATGCTTCGTCACAAATTCGAAACCCGGGTTGCTATCGCCCCGCGGCAGGGTAGATTTTCGAGCGAACGGGATGCCGGAGAGCAACGCCATGAAGACTTTTACGATTGCGGCAGTCATGCTGGCGTTGCTCACGACGACGGCTGCAAACGCGCAGGCAAAACGGCCTCACGACGACCAAAAACCGAAAACGGAAGAAAAACCGAAGGTAGACGAGAAGGCTTACAAGGCGGCGCTTGAACGTATTCCCGACCCCAAGGAAAAATACGATCCCTGGGGCGTCGCGCGCCCGGCGGAACCCGCCAAGAAACCGAAATAACGTCCCGGAATCGCGGCACGTTGCGCCTGCGACACTATCGCCGCTGAATTGAGTGCAACTGCCGCCTCACTTGGCGCGGCTTGCTTGAACCTTCCGCTTTCGGCGCATGACCAATCCAAGCCTGCATTGCCGGGAGGTGGTCTCATGTTCCGTCACACGCTTCTGAAACTGATGGTATCGGCGTCGATGGTTCTGGCCACAGGTTCGGCATTTGCCGAAAACCGCGTCGCGCTGGTGATCGGCCAGTCCGCCTATCGCTCGGTTCCGGCGTTGCCCAATCCCGCCAATGACGCCAGGGCGGTCACGCAAATGCTGACCGATTCTGGCTTTGAGGTTTCGACGGC
>WNFM01353501.1_pt1 | contig 10072 bp, 6 predicted proteins | sample 5400271 | NCBI WGS metagenome assembly WNFM01 (sample SAMN13153352, study PRJNA577476) | soil metagenome | isolation source: 60 cm saprolite on Douglas fir-dominated hillslope | place: USA:California | collected 2013-09-17
CGCCATCGGGGGCGAGCTGAAACTGGCCTCGCTCCGTCCAGGTGGCGACCGAATCGGGCGCCACGTAGATCGGCAGGTCACCGTACATCAGCACGCCGCGCGCGCGCGCATACTCCCGCAGCGCCGTCCACTGGCGATCAAAGCGCCACTGCTCGACGCGTAGCCGCTCCAGTTCTGGCGCCAGCCGGGCTGCGGCATCGCGCAGCGCTTCAGGATGCCGATCGCGCAGGGGCTCCGGCCAGGTCCACCACGGGGCCGCCTCGTGCGCCTGACTCAAGGCCGTGTACAGCACGTAGCCCTCGAGCCAGCCCTGCTCCGCGCCGCAAAAATCCTGGTAGTCGCCACGGGCCGGCGCCGGATCAGGCGCCTCGCGCAAATCGATGAGCGTGGGATTCCCCGCCTGATCAGAGCGCACCCAGTAGGGCGAGAGATCCAGGCCCACCGGACCCAAGGGCAGCACCTGCCAGACGCTCACCCCAGCGGCGGCCAGCCAGTCGATGAAGGCACGCGCGGCGCGGCCGAGCGCTCCATGCCCGGCGTGCTCACCGATGAGCGCGCTGGGATGGAGCAATACGCCGCTGCGGCGGCGATCGAGCACCGGCAACGCCTTCACGGCTGCGCGCGCCGCATGACTCCCCCGCCTTCGGGCGCGCCACGACCCACAGAGATCACCTGCGCCAGCGCCGCAGGTGGCTCTTGCCCAAGCAGCCGGTACAGGCTCGCCAGCTGGCGGCGATACAAACGATCGAATTCGAGTACGGCCTCGGAAGGGTTGTAGTCGCCGAACCACCAGAACCAGTCGGAACTCTCGCACAGGGCCAGCTGCCGCTCGATCGCGGCACGCTCCTGCGGAGGGGTTTGCCCGCCTGCCAGCACTTCGTCCACGGCGATCTTGGCCTGCACGAGCAGGTCCCAGCCCTTGTTCTTGTCGGGATCGCCAATCCAGGTGGCCAGCGTGCCGTTCACCCAGCTTCCGGCCACGACCCGCGGGAGCGGCGCATGCAGCGGCTGGCGCGTCAGCAGCTCGCTGAGCGTGCTGAGTTCGAGTTGCGGGTGGTCCGCCAGCGCGGCGTACAGGCCATGAAGGAAGTAGTAGCCGTTGAAAGGGTAATGCTCCCAGGCGTTCTCGCCGTCCAGGGCCACCAGCACCATGGCGCCGGGCCGGTCAGATTGCTCCCGCGCGAGGCGCTCGAGTTCGCCAACGAAGTGCCTGACCGCATCATCGCCGTGCCATCCGGAATAGGTGAAGCCGATCAGGTCGGACAGCTCATCATGACGGAAGAACAGGCTGAGGTTCTCGCCGGGCACGCGCCAGGCGTTCAGCTCGGAGGCGGTGAGGCCGCCCTCGCCGGCCGCCTCGACAGAATTTCGGAGGACACTGCCGCTGCTGGCCGCCCAGCGGAGGCCACGCTGCTCGATCAGCTGCAGTGCGCGGGCGCTGATCGCGCCCTCCGAAGGCCAGCAGCCTGCCGGCGCGCGCCCGAAGGCACGCTGGAACACGCGCGTCGCCTCCTGCAGGTGCCAGACGGCGCGCGCTTCGCCACCCGGATAAGCGGCGGCGTGCGGCAGCGGCGCATCAGGAACGGATTCCCTCGCGGACTGGAAGTCGATCAGCAGCGGCAGGATCGGGTGACCGTACGGGGAGGTGGCCAATTCAACCTGCCCGCGTTCGGCCAGAGTGCGATAACGCCCGAGCAGCCCGGCGAGCAGCCCGCCAATCAGTTCGAGCAGGGTCCGCCGGTGTGCCGCGGTAAAATTGCGCTGCTGCTCGATGAGCACGGCGACGCGCGTGTCGCTGCGTTTGACAGTCTCGCCCAGCCAGGCGATGTGAAACCAGACGGCGAGGTCCCGCAGATACTGATCCGAGGCATAGCGCACCGTGTCGTGCGCGCCCTGCGCTGCGGCGAGCGCGGCGAGTGCGGCGAGCTCCGCGTACGGCGGATAACGGCCGATCAGTTGTGTGGGCTCAGCGCGCAGGCAGGCCTGGATCAACGCCAGGCGTGCCTCCGGGTCCGCCGGGAGCGGCGTCTCGGTCAACAGTGCCAGCACCGGGTCCGGTAGCGGCTCACCGCGCCCAAGGTGCGCGCTCAGGCGCGCGGCCAATTCCTCGAGCTGCTCGATCAGCACCGGCGTGAAATTCACGACCGCGCGCGCGCGCGGATTCGCCTCCAGGTGCGAGGCCATGTCGACGTAGTCCTTGATGGCGTGCAGGTACGTCCACGGCAGGATGTAGGTCCCGCTGACCGGGTCGCGATACTGGGGCTGGTGCATGTGCCACAGCAGCACCACCGGGAAGCGCCGCGCTTCAGTCACGCTCCCGCAGCACTCCGCAGCAGCATTTCCGCGGTCACCAGCACCACCCCGCCCTCGGTCACATGGAAGCGCGCTGCGTCGGCGGCGCGATCGACGCCGATCTGCGTGCCTTCCGGCACTTCGCAACCCTCATCGAGGATGGCCTGGCGTATCGTGCAGCCGCTGCCGATCTTGACGTTGGGCAGCACCACCGCGCGGTGCACGTTCGAGCCTTCGTTCACCCGCACGTTCGAGAACAGGAGCGACTGGTTGACCACCGAGCCGGAGATGATGCACCCGCCCGAGACGATCGAGTTGATCGCCATGCCGCGCCGGCCCTCTTCATCGAGCACGAACTTCGCTGACGGGGCGTGCAGCTGGTAGGTCCAGATCGGCCATTCCTCGTCGTAGAGATTCAGCTCCGGCGCCACGTGCACCAGCTCGATGTTCGCCTCGTAGTAGGCATCGACCGTCCCGACATCGCGCCAGTAACTTTGCGCGCGCGTCTTCACATCGGTAAAGGGATAGGCAAACACCTGCAGCTTGTCGATGGCCGGGGGGATAATGTTGCGGCCGAAGTCGTGCTTGGATCCGGCGAGGTTCGCGTCCTCCGTCAGGAGCTTCTCGAGCAGCCGGGCGTTGAACACGTAAATGCCCATCGAAGCCAACGCGGCATCGGGCCGGCCCGGAATGGGCTCCGGCTCCTGCGGCTTCTCCGCGAATTTCGTCACGCGATTCCACTCGGTCACCGACAGCACGCCAAATTCCCGCGCCTTGTCGCGCGAGACCTCGACGACGCCCACCGTGATGTCGGCGCCCTTTTCGACGTGGTAGGCGACCATCGGACCGTAGTCCATCTTGTAAATGTGGTCTCCAGCCAGCACCAGCACGTGCTTGGGCCGGTTCGCGCGGATCAAATCGATGTTCTGGTAGACGCAGTCGGCGGTGCCGCGATACCAGTGCTCGCCGATCTGCTGCTGCGCGGGCACCACGTCGACGAACTCGCCGAACTCGCCGCGCAGGTAGCTCCAGCCGCGCTGCACGTGCTGGATCAGCGATTGTCCCTTGTACTGGGTCATGATGAATATCTGGCGGATGCCGGAATTCACGCAGTTCGATAGCGGGAAATCGATGATGCGGAACTTGCCGCCGAAGGGCGTGGCCGGCTTGCAGCGATGCTCCGTCAGGTCGTGCAGGCGCTCCCCGCGTCCGCCCGCCATGATGACCGCCAGCGCACCGCTCGTAAGCCGGCTGACGTAGCGGCCGGAGGAGGTGCGTGCGCTCGGTTTTGCCATGGCAGGCGATACTCTATTAAGGACCGCTCGGCGAGTATAGTCCCAGCGATGAGGGTGGCTGCAGACTGGGTTGAGGATCTGGCCGGAGACCTGCGGCGCCTGGCCGCCGGCACGCACCACGACCCACATGGCGTGCTGGGTGCCCGTGAACGGGGCGGTGAGGCTACCGTGCTGGTGCACCTGCCCGACACCGCCGCCGTCACCATCGACGGCCAGCACGAGATGCGCCGCGTGGCCGGCTCGGATTTTTTCCGCTGGCAGGGCCCGCGGGGCACCCTGAGCCTGCATTACCGCCTGTGCCGGCGCGACGGACGCGGCGGAACCCAGGAGCGCGTTGACCCCTACAGCTTCTTCCCCACCCTCACGTCGCGGGACCTGACGGCCTTCAACGGCGGCTTCGAGGCGCGAGCCTGGCAGTTCCTGGGGGCCCAATGCATGGCGGTCGATGGCGTGGCGGGCGTCCGCTTTGCGGTCTGGGCGCCCAACGCGGAGCGCGTCAGCGTGGTCGGGCCCTTCTGCGACTGGGATGGCAGGCGCTACCCGATGCGCAACCTGGGCTCAGCGGGCGTGTGGGAGATCTTCATGCCCGGCCTGGCCGCGGGCGAACTCTACAAGTTCGAACTGCGGCACCGGAACGCCGGCGGCGTCGCCCTCAAGACCGACCCGTATGGCCGGGCCTCCGAGCTGCGGCCGGGGACCGCCTCGATCGTCTGCGATAGCCATTACGGCTGGGGAGATGCCGACTGGCTGCGCTCGCGGCGCGAGCGCGACTGGCTGCACGCCCCACTCAGCATCTACGAGCTGCATATCGGCTCCTGGCGCCAGCACCCTGATGGCCGCTTCTACAGCTATCGCGAGCTGGCGGCCGCCCTCATCCCCTATGTGCGCGAGCAGGGCTTCACCCACATCGAATTGCTGCCAATCACCGAGCACCCGCTCGATGACTCGTGGGGTTACCAGACCACCGGCTATTTCGCGCCCACCAGCCGCCACGGCGCGCCCGATGAGCTGCGCTATTTCATCGACCAATGCCACCAGGCCGGCATCGGCGTGCTGCTTGACTGGGTGCCGGCTCATTTCCCGCGCGACACCCACGGTCTGCCGCACTTCGATGGCACCGCGCTGTACGAATACGAGGACCCGCGCAAGGCCGAGCATCGCGACTGGGGCACGCTGATCTTCAACTATGAGCGGCACGAGGTGCGCTCGTTCCTGCTCTCGAGCGCCTGTTACTGGCTGGAGGAATTTCACTTCGACGGGCTGCGCGTCGATGCGGTCGCCTCGATGCTGTACCTCGATTTCGGCCGCCAGGGCGATTTCGTCCCCAACCGCTACGGCGGCCGGGAAAATCTCGAGGCGATCGATTTCCTGCGCTTGCTCAATGCGACCACGCATAACCGCAGCCCGGGTACCGTGATCATCGCCGAGGAGTCCACCGACTGGCCCCAGGTCTCACGACCCACCGATGCTGGCGGACTGGGCTTCAGCATGAAGTGGAACATGGGCTGGATGCACGACACTCTGAGCTACTTCAAGGAAGACCCGCTCTATCGCCGTCATCACCACAACAAGCTCAGCTTCGGGCAGATGTACGCCTACAGCGAGAACTTCGTGCTGCCCTTCTCGCACGACGAGGTCGTGCACCTCAAGCGCTCGCTCCTCGGGCGCATGCCCGGTGATCGCTGGCAGCAGCTGGCGAATCTGCGGCTGCTGTACACCTACATGTGGACTTTCCCCGGCAAGAAGCTCCTGTTCATGGGCGGTGAATTCGCGCACCCCTGGGAATGGGACTTTCGCTCCGAACTGCCCTGGTGGCTCGCGCGCCACGCCGAACACGCCGGCGTGCAGCGCGTGATCGCCGATCTGAACCGCCTGTACGTCCAGCGGCCCGCGCTGCACCGCTTTGAATTCGAGCCCCGCGGCTTCAGCTGGCTCGACGCTGACGATGCGGCGAACTCGACCCTGAGTTTTGCGCGCTGGGCCGAGGAGCAGCACCTGATCGTCGCCCTGAATTTCACACCGGTGCCCCGCCACGGCTTTCGCCTTGGCGTTCCGCACGGCGGCCGTTACGGCGAAGTCTTCAATTCCGATTCGGGCTACTACGGTGGCGCGAACCTGGGCAATGGCCTGGGCGCGCAGGCTTCCGCCACGCCCTGGCACGGCCAGCCGCATTCGATCGAGGTGAGCCTGCCCCCGCTGGCCGGCGTGATCTTCGGGCCCGGTTGAGCCGCTACAGGCGTTTGATCAGCCCCATTTCGAGCGGATGACCCTGCAGCTCATGCTCGGGCCGCACGCGAAACTCCATCGCATACTGACCCGCGGTCGGCGGCGTGGCATCGAGCTCAAACACCCTTGAGCCGTCGCTGTCGACTTCGCTGGTGGGCTTCAGTCGCTCCCGCCACAGGTCCAGCTCTTCACCCCGGTCATAGGAAGTGAGGGGCGGCCACTGCACCCGCTCGATGACTCGTGGGGTTACCAGACCACCGGCTATTTCGCGCCCACCAGCCGCCACGGCGCGCCCGATGAGAGTTCTAAGCGCGACGCCGCCCCAGGCCTTGCGCACCCGCTGCTTCCAGCGGGCGAGCGTGCGTGCGCCCGCGTCCCCATCGCTCGCCACGCGCGCGTGCTGTGCGGCGGCGCCCCGGTACAGGCCACGCTCATAGTCACAGATCATGCGCCGCATGTTGAACTGCGGGATCACCGTCATCATGGCACGCCGGCAACGGCGCACCCAATCCGGTGAGAATCCCTGCGCGCCGCGCGCGTAGTACAGCGGCACCACTTCTTCCTCGAGCGTGTCGAGCAGCAGGTCCGCATCGAGCGCATCGCGCCGCTCCGGATCCTGCACCTGCGCCGCCGGGATACCCCAGCCGTTGGTGCCGTCCCAGGCTTCGGCCCACCAGCCATCGAGGACGCTGAGATTGAGCCGGCCGTTGATCGCCGCCTTGATCCCTGAGGTGCCGCTGGCTTCGAGCGGCGCGATCGGAGTGTTGAGCCAGACGTCGACACCGGAAACCAGCCAGCGCGCCAGTTCAATGTCGTAGTCCTCAAGAAACACGATGTTGCCGGCAAACTCGCGATCGAGCATCAGCTGCTTGATCTCCCGCAGCACCTGCTGGCCAGGCTGGTCGGCCGGATGGGCCTTGCCGGCAAACAGCAGCAGCACCGGGCGATCCGCACCGTCGATCAGCCGGACCAGGCGGGCGCGATCGCGCAGCAGGAGCGCGGCACGCTTGTAGGTGGCGAAGCGGCGCGCAAAGCCGAGCGTCAGTACATCGGGCCGCTGCGGATCGAGCAGGCGCGTGACGTGGCGCAGCTCGGCGACGCTCAGGCCCTGGTCGGCGTACTGGCGGCGCAGGCGTTCGCGCACCCCGGCGAGCATCCGCGCCTTCACTTCCTGCGAGGTCTCCCAGTACTTGAGCTCCGGCTCACCCTCCAGCCCCTGCCAGAAGTCGGGGTCCAGCTGGGCGTCGAAGAAACGGCACCAGGTCTGCGCCAGGAACGTCGGCACATGGACGCCGTTGGTCACGTAGCCGACCGGATTTTCACTCACCGGCACGTCGTTCCAGTGATCTGCACACAGCTTGGCGGAGACCCGCCCGTGTATGCGGCTGACACCGTTGACGCGCCCTGCGCCGGCGAGCGCCAGGCGCGTCATGTTGAAGCGATGGTTGTCGCCCGGTGCGCGCCCCAGCTGCATCACGCGCTCCTGCTGCAGCCCCGACACGCGCAGGTATTCCGTGAAGCAGGCGCTGAACAGGCCATCGTCGAAGGCATCGTGGCCGGCCGCCACCGGCGTGTGCGTGGTGAACACGCATTGCGGCGCGGTGGCCTCAAGCGCCGTCTCGAAATCCAGCCCTCGCGCCATCCCTTCACGCAGCAGCTCGAGAATCAGAAAGGCGGCGTGCCCTTCATTGATATGCCAGACCGCGGGCGCCAGGCCCAGCGCGCGCAGCAAGCGTACCCCGCCGATGCCGAGAATCATCTCCTGACGAATCCGCGCCGCATCGCCGCCGCCGTAGAGCTTTTGGGTAATGTCGCGGTCCTCGCCGGCATTCTCGGGGCAGTTGGTATCCAGCAGGTAGACCGGCACGCGACCCACCAGCGCCCGCCATACCCGCGCCGTCACCTCCCGATCGCCGATATGCACCGCCACCTTGAGCAATTGTCCGGTGGCCGTGCACACCGTCTCGACCGGCAGATCGCGCGCATCGGTCTCGGTGTAATCGGCGTGCTGCACGCCTTCGCCATCGACCCGCTGCGTGAAATACCCCTGCCGGTAAAGGAGCCCCACGGCGATGAAGTTCAGGCGCTCATCGCTCGCCGCCTTGCAGTAATCGCCCGCCAGGATTCCGAGGCCACCGGAGTAGATCGGGAAACTCTCGTGGAAGCCGTACTCGGCGCAGAAATAGGCAATCAGCGGCTGATCGGCGCGCGGCGGCACCTTGACGTAGCTGTCGAGGTAGTCGAGCACCTGGCGGTAGCGCTCGACGTACTCCGGGTCATTGGCGGCGCGCTCCAGGCGCGTCTGGTCCAGGCAGCGCAACATGAGGCGCGGGTTGCGCTCGACCTGCTCCCACAACTCCGGGTCCAGATCCTGGAAGAGCGCGCGCGCCGGACGATGCCAGCTGAAGAACAGGTTGGCGGCGAGCTCAGGCAGGCGCGCCAGTGCTGCCGGGATGGGCGAAGTCACTTCGAGTAGCTGCATGCGCGTGATTCTAGCAGCCGCTCGCCGCCGGTCATTGCCTGCACCCGTTCGGTGCTTCCGGCACTTCGTTATACTGAAGCAGTGCAAAGACTCGTCGCCACGCTGCTTATGTTGACCCCCTTCCTGAGCGCCTGCGAACTCCGCCAGGCCGCCGGCGCCGGGGCGGCCGCGGCGACCGTGTCCCGCTGCCTGCCGGGCGAACGCGGGTATTTGCGCATGAGTCTTCGCGGCGCCATTAACGCCGAGATTGACGCGCGCGGCTCGACCCTGGGCTGTGAAGGCGGCGAGCGCCCGGATGGCAGGGGACTGCGGCTGAGCTTCGCGGTGCCCGCCCTCGCCGGCGTTCCGGCGCTGCGCATCGTGTTCGGGCTCGACGCCGCTCCCCGCCGGAATGCCGCCGGGCCCCTCCCGACAAACCTCACCCTGATCGCCGAAGGCAAGCAGCGCCTGTACGCCACGCAGGGGGAAGAGCACTGCAGCATCGAGGGGCTTGACCAGCAGGCGGTAGGCACCGCCGGAGAGTACCGCGTGGCGGCACGCGGTTCCTGCATCGATCCGGCAACCACGCTCGACGGTGCTGAACGCCTGTACGTCAATCGCTTCGACTTCGCAGGTCTGGCGAGCTTCGCGCCTGAGGAGCCGGGACATGTCGCGGCGAACTGAAGGCGCGCGCCGTCGGTTGCCGTGGGCACTCCTTTTAATGGTGTGCGCCGGCCCGCTGGCCGCGCTGGAGCCGCTGGAGCAATTTCCGCGCCTCGCGCTTGAAATCCGCGGCCCCGGCGGACGTCAGTGGTTCGACGTGGCCATCGCAGACAGCGCGGCGCGCTCCGAGCAGGGCCTGATGTTCGTGCGCACCATGCCGCCCGATGCGGGCATGCTGTTTCCGCAGCGCAGCCCGCAAGTCATGAGCATGTGGATGAAGAACACGCTGATCCCGCTGGACATGCTGTTCATCGACGCGCGCGGCCGCATCGTCTGCCTGCTCGAGAGGGTCCCACCCCTGACTCTCGATATCCGCAGCTGTGCGAAGCCAGTCAAGGCGGTGGTTGAAATCAACGGCGGCGAAGCGCAACGGCGCGGGATCCGGCAAGGCGACCGGGTCTACTACGCCTTGCCGCCGGCCGACGCGTCGAAGCAACAAATCGGCCACTGACCACGCGCCTGCGCCGCGCCGCCTGTACAGACTCCCCTGCCGGGCCGTATTATTTGCGCAAATAGGGCGCCAGGCGCCAAGAACTAAGAACTAAAACCGGGATGTCTGAACTGGGAGAGGTTTATGCGCATGACTCGTAGGAACTGGGCGACATATCTCGCTGCTGTGTCGCTGGCATCGCTGCTCGCGGCCGCCACGCTGCCGGCCGCGGCCCAGAGCCAGCCCGGACCGAAGCCGGTGGCCGCGACTGACAGCGCTCTGGAAGAGGTCGTCATCACCGGCTCGCTGATTCCGCGGCCGAAGGAAGAGACTGCGGTGCCGACCTCGACCATTACGGCCGAGGATCTTCGGACCAAGGGCTTCGCCACCGTGGCGGATGCGTTGCGGCAGGCTTCATTCTCGAGTGGCAGCGTGCAAGGCGCGCAGTTTGTCAACGGCTTCACGCCCGGCGCACAGACCCTGAGCCTCTTCGGCCTCTCGCCCAGCTACGTCAAGTATCTGATTGACGGGCGTCCGATGTCCGATTACCCGGCGCTGTACAACGGCACCGATGTCATCAACAGCATCAGCGGCATCCCCGAAGAGATGATTGATCATGTCGACATTCTGCCGGGCGGCCAGTCT
>WNFM01314564.1_pt1 | contig 10070 bp, 3 predicted proteins | sample 5400271 | NCBI WGS metagenome assembly WNFM01 (sample SAMN13153352, study PRJNA577476) | soil metagenome | isolation source: 60 cm saprolite on Douglas fir-dominated hillslope | place: USA:California | collected 2013-09-17
GAGCACCGGGCGCCCTGTTGCATGGTGCGCGCGCGCGGTCTCCACGATCGCCGCCCACTTCGCCTCGGCGGTGACGTGCACCTGATCCTCCATCCACTGCCGGCGCACCGGGCGATTGGTCGGTATGGTGACGACCGCAAGCCCGTAGACCGCCCACAGCTCGCGCGCCACCTCGCGCGCGGTGCCGGTCATGCCGGCGATGCGCAGGTAACGGCGGAAGAAGCGCTGATAGCTGATGCGGGCGAGGGTTTCCTGCTGACCGGTGATCGGCATGCCCTCCTTCGCCTCGATCATCTGGTGCAGGCCGCGCTCCCATGAGCGGTCGGCCATCACCCGGCCGGTGTACTCGTCGACGATCTGTATCTTCTCGGCGCGCACGAGGTAGTGCTTGTCGCGCTGGAAGAGATAGAGCGCCGAGAGAGCGCGGCGCACGAGCTCCTCGCGGCGGCGCGGCCCGATCCACACGCCGCCATAGGGCTCCGCGAGCTCCGCGGCGCGCCGCCGCCCGAGCTCGGTCAGCTCGACCTCGCGGTCGCGCGGATGGATGGCGAAGTCCGTGCCCGAGCGCAGCAGGCGCGCCAGGGCAACCGCCTCGCCGTAGATCTGCGTGGCGTGCGAAGTGTCGCCGGCGCTCGAGATGATGAGCGGCGTGCGCGCCTCGTCGATGAGAACGCTGTCGGCCTCGTCGACGATGACGAAGCACAGGCCACGCAGCAGGAGCCGCCGCGTGCGCGGAAACTCGGCGTGCAGGCTCTCGATCTGCAGGTGCAGCGGCCGCGCCTCCTGGCCGAGCATCAGGCGGTCCTTCAGGTAGTCGAAGACCAGCTGCTTGTTCGTGCAGTACGTGATATCGCAGGCGTAGGCCGCGCGCCGCGCGTCCGGCTGCATGCCCTCGGTGATGGTGCCGACCTTCAGCCCGAAGAACGAGTAGATCGGCTTCATCCACGCCGCGTCGCGCATCACGAGGAAGTCGTTCACCGTCACGATGTGCACCGGAATTCCGGCGAGCGCGGCGGCGCATGCCGGCAGCGTCGCGGTGAGCGTCTTGCCCTCGCCGGTCTCCATCTCGGCGATCTTGCCTTCGAGCATCACGCGGGCGCCGACCAGCTGCACGTCGAAGGGCCGCATGTGCAAGAGGCGATCGGCAGCCTCGCGTGCAATGGCGAACACCTGTGCCACCAGCTCGTCCTTGAGGCCCTCGCTGTACAGACGGCGTCTCAGCTCGGGCACGGTGTCGCGGATCTCCTGGTTACTCAACCCTGCAAGGCTCGCCGCCGCCGCGTTGACGCGGCCGATGAACTCCTCGTGCCCGGGATTGCGACCGTAGGCCTGCTGGCGCACGAAGCCGGCAATGCTCGCCGCCGCGCGGTCGAGCCAGGCCTCGCGCAGGTCCTCGCGCTGCGGATAGTTGCCGACCGCGATGCCGGGACGCAGCAGCGCGGTGCTAGACATTGAACATCCGCAGGAAGAGGCGCTTCACGGCACGGTACGCCTGCACGCCGAGCGGCTCCCAGCCGTGATTGAAGCGGACAAAAACGCGGGCGCCCAGGTTCGACGAGCGCACATCCGGCGGCAGCGCGAGCTCGACCTGGAACACGCGGTCGATCGCGGTCACGCCCTGGTTGTCGCGCGGGTCGACCGCGAACTTGCCGCCGCCCATCGTGCCAAGCGCCGGCGACGGCAGCTGCTTGGACGCGCCGGGCACCTCGCGGCGGATGTCGGCCCGGATCGGCGCCGCGCCCCAGTCGGCGAGCATGACCTCGACCCCGCGCTGGCGGCTGCGCACGAGGTCGATGTAGTCCTGTCCGACGACGACGCGCGCCTTCAGCTCCTTCGGCTCGACCACGTAGGCGACGAGCGTTCCCTTTTGCACGAAGCGGCCCGGCAGGTCGGCGGCGTTCGGCACGACGAAGCGGCCGGTCGCGCCGGCGCGCAGCGTGAGCTCGCGCTCGCGCTCCCGCGCGCGCGCAACGTTCGCGGCGACCGAAGCGAGCTCCTCGCGCACGATCTGCGCCTGCACGCGATCGACCATGATGAGAGCGTCGTATTGCGCGGCGAGCTCGCGCGCCTGCGCCTCGAGCACCTGGACGCGAGCGCGCAGGAACGGGTCCTGCGCCTCGATGAGCGGCTGGCCGCGCACCACCTGGCTGTCGACGGGCACGAGCAGGCGCTCGACGAAGCCTTCCGTGCCGGCGCGCACCTGCGCCTCCTCCGGCACCCAGATCACGCCCTCGGCGCGCGTCCAGCTCGGCACCGGCGCGAGGAACACCAGGGCGAGCACGCCGAGCGCGATCGCGACGCTCGTGCCGACCGCGCGCCCGCGCTGGCGCCGGAGGGTCGGATTGTTGGTGAGGAACGAGACGCTCTTCGCCACCGGCGTGAACACCTGCGTGGCGAGCGCCCACAGCGCGAGCAGCACGCCGACGATGAAGAACTTGCCGGCGATGAAGGCGATGATGACGAACATGATGAAAGTGCGGTACACGAACGCGGCCGTGCCGTACAGCGCCATCCACACGCGCTCGCCCGGCGTCCCGGCGGGTGAGTCGGCGTCCTTCGCGGCGAGCGCATAACGCTGGAAGAGATAGCCGAGGTAGCGGTTGGCGCGCGTGCCGAGGTTCGGGATCTCGATCGCGTCAGCCAGCACGTAGTAGCCGTCGAAGCGCAGCAGCGGGTTGCCGTTGAACAGCAGCGTCGACAAGCCGCTGATCAGCATCGCGTTGTAGGCGATCGCGCGCACCGCGCCGGCCTCGACCCACAACCATACGAAGAGCGCGAGCGAGCCGAGGAAGAGCTCCACCGCGATGCCCGCGGCGCCAACCAGCATGCGCTGGCCCTTGTCGCGGAAGCCCCAGGCCGCCGTCGCGTCGACGTAAGGCACGGGCGTCAGCACGAGCAGCATGATCCCGATCTCGTGCACCTCGCCGCCGAATTTCTTGGTGGCGTACGCGTGGCCGAGCTCGTGCAGCGCCTTCACGACCGGATACACGAGCCACAGGAGGAGCAGGTTGTGCGGCGCGAGCAGGCGGTCGACCACGTCCTTGGTCAGCTCGGTCCAGTGCGTCGCGGTGAGCACCGCGCCAGTGCCGACCACCGCAAGCCAGAGAAGAGCGCCGATCCAGCCGAAGAGCCAGCCCGTGTAAGGCAGCGTGCGCTCGAGGAAACGGTCCGGATCCCATAGCGGGAAGCGCAGCGCGAGCGGCGTCCACAGCCGACGCTTCCACTCCATTGCGGTGTGCCGCTGGTGGCGCCGGAACACTTCCTGGCTGTCGGGCGGCACGTCGCAGAGCAGCGCGTCTGCCGAGTGCAGCTGGCCGAGAAGGCGAATCACCTCCTCCTGCGTCGGCGCGGCGTCGCCGAGCTGCTTGCCGGCGGCGTCCCAGAGTTCCTGCACCGTGCGGCTGCCGTCCATCAGGCCGAGGAAATGGTGCGCGGCCGGCGTGAAGCGGTGCGAGCGCCCGGCGGCCTGGTCCTGCAGGATGAACCAGACGTTGCCACGGTAGACGTGGCGATGGATGACGACGTGCGCGCGGATGCGCGGCTTGAGGTCGGCCACGCGGTACCAGGAGGGGCTGAAGAGCGCGTCGCTCACAGGCGCGCGTTCACGGCCACCACGACCAGATCCACATGCGCACCCAGTGCATGATCTTGTGAGTCCAGATCCAGCCGAAGCTGCGCCGGTCGACCTGGATCTTGCCCACCCCCTCCATGCCGGGCCGGAGCTTCTCGATGCCGCCGGTGACGCGCGCCTCGACGCGGAAGAGATTGCGGCCTTCCTCGGTCACCGACACCGGCGTGATCTTTTCCACGACGAGCGGCAGCGGGTCGTGCGGCATGCTGGAGAGCGCGAGGCTGCCGCCCTGCCCCACGTTGACCTGCGTGATGTCGCGCTCGTCGACCTTCATGATCACGCGGTAGGCGTCGAGCGGCGCGAGCTCGAACAACACGTTGCCGCGCTCGACCGGCGCGCCGAGCGACTGGGAAAGGTCGCCCTTCACCACGATGGCGTCGAACGGCGCGGTGATTTTGGTGCGCGCAAGCTGCTCGTCGAGAAGCTGGATCTGTGCCTCGGCCTGCTCGAGCTGCGCCTGAATCACGACCGCGCGCGCGCGGTTGTGGCCGGCGACCGCGTCACGGTATTCGTTCAGGCGCTGCGCACGCTGGCTCGCCCACTTCAGGCGCTCGAGCTTCAGGTCGCGGTCGTCCAGCGCGGCGAGCACGGCGCCCTTCCTGACCACGTCGCCGGCGCGCGCCGGGGCTTCGACGACGTAGCCCTGGATCGCGGCCGCCATGGCCCGCTGCACCGTGCCCTCGAGCACCGCCTCCGTCGTGATCTGGTAGTCGCCCCTCACGACGGTGAGGAAAAGCACCACGAAAACGAAGCCGCCGACCGAGAGCTTGAGCGCGGTGTGCCGGGGGCCGACCAGATTGCGCGCATGGAGGGTGAGGCTGTCGAGCGCCTTCTCCGCGAGCCAGCGGTCCTCGCGGCGCTTGACGTCGAGCACGGGCCCGACGAGCAGCGCCGCGTGCTCGCACAGCTCCACCGTGCGGGCGTCGAATTCCTCGCCGGCGGGGCGCTCGAGCACCAGCGCGCCGAGCACCTTGCCACCGGCGGTCAGCGGAATCGTGCACACGTGCGCGGCGCCGTGGCCGCGGGTGAGCTCGGCGTGCGCCCGCGTCACCTGGAACGGTCCGTCCTTGCGCGGTGGGTAGAGCACGGTCGAAAGCTGGTCGGCGGCCTCGTCCATCGCGCCCTCGAGTGCGCGCGCCAGGTTGCTCTTCTTGCCGAACGCCGCGCTGTGCGAAAGGGCGCGCAAGTGGATGTGGTGGCCCTTCATGAAACCGATGCTGACGCGCTCACAGGCGAGCATGGTGGCGAGCTCGGTCGCCACGGCGGTGGCGGCGGCCTGGAAGCGCTCGTGGTTGAGCGAGGTCGCGATCAGCTCGAGCACGCTCACGAGGCGCGCCTTGCTGGTGAAGGTCTTGCGCCGCGCGAGCGCCTCGAGCCAGCCGACGCCCCAGCCGAGCCGCTGGACGAGATCGCGTAAAGCGGCATCGGCTCGCCCCTCGACCTCGAGGGCTACCGCGCCGTAAAGCTGGTCATCGACGATGACCGGATGGGCGAGGAATACCGGCTCATGGCCGCCGCGCTTCGCGCCCTGGACGGCGACGCGCCGCGTCGACAGGGCGGCCTCGGCCACTGCCGCTAGCTTGGGATGCCCTTGGATGCCCTCGGGCCAGACCGCGACGGGTGCGAAGGTCGCCGTCTCGGAGCTACGCAGGACCACGACACCGCGGACCACCCGCTCGAAGGTACGGCATTGGATATCGAGCCAGTTCGAGGCGAAGGCGGGAACGTCGGCCGCATGGAGGAGCCGCGACCAGAGGCCCGAGTCGACCGCCTCCGCATCCCCCTCACCCGCACGCCGCGCGTCGGTGATCGACCTGATTCCGTCGTGTTCAGCCACTCCAGCCGCCCGTATCAGGGCTTGCTGCGGTCGCGGCCCGAGTTATTGACGGACGGCGGTTTGTAAATTCTGCACTCTCGAGGGCGACAACGCGCGTGCCCGCCACGAGCGTCTCGGCCATGATCGTTCCGCTCGCCGGGCCGTCGTGTTCAGGGGTTGGTCTTGTCCTTGTTGTTGAGGGGCGGCGGCGCCAGATCCACCGAGCCCTCGATGGCGACGAGGCGCGTACCAGCTTCGAGCGTCTCGCCCATGATCGTTGCACTCGTCCCCTCGTTGTGCTCGAGGCCGAGCACGTGGCCGATCTCGTGCATCACGACGGTCAGCAGGTCCATGCGGCCGTATGAGCTCCAGGTCGAGGCCTGCAGCGAGCCGTCGGTCGTGGGCGTGAACTCGGCATCGTCGTAAGGCGTCGTGTCGATGAACCAGCCGAATCCCGCGGCGTTGGTGTCGATCGTGACGACGTTGCCGGTGGTCTCCGCGAGCTCCTGGCCACCGAGGTCGCCGACCACGAACGTCACCCCGGCGAGCAGCAAGGAAATGTCGGCACCGAGCAGCGCCGACCAGCAAGCCACCGCCGCGGCGACGATCGGATCGAGCTGTCCCTGCGTGACGGTGAACTGTCCCTGCAGCGCGGTCATCGGCGTGCCTTCGGCGAGCAGGTGGGCCGGAGCGGTCTGGGCAAAGCGCGAGTCGCTGGTCTTCAGCGTGAAGTTGTCGAAAGTCGCGGCACCGCCGCGGGTCAGCGTGCCGAAGGCGCCGTCGACCACCACGGCATTGAACGCATAGCCGACCACCGCCTTGTCGTCGACGGACACGCTGACCGTCGAGCCGGCGAGCGACACCATCAGCTTGTAGCTCTGGCCCGCGTTCAGCACGAGCGGCGCCGACGTGTCGACCGTCCAGGTGCCGCGCACGAAGTGCCCGATCAGGACCTTGTCCGCCACCGTATCGGCGAGCACGTACTTGAAGTCGTTGGGCGAATAGAAGTCGAAGACGAAGCCGGCGCTCGCGCCGGTGCTGAGCGACACGGTCAGCTCGGTGCGGGCATTCGGCTGGATGCCCTTGGCGAGGCCGAGGTCGACGAGCGACATCGCCGGATTGGCTCCGGTGCCCACATACGCGCCGGACTGGACTTGCCACGTGCCGGCTTTTAGCCCGGTGAAGAGATCGGCGATCCCATCGTCGAACGTTTCGTTGCTGATCAGGGTGAACGGCTTCTGCAGCACCTTCACCTGGATGTTGTCGAGCTTGGCGCGCGAGCTGTCCGAGCCGAAGCCGACGTAGCCCCAATTGAGGTTGGAGGGCACGCCGTCGACCATGCGCGGCGCGAACGCGTAGCTGAACGACTGCGTGTTGTTCACGGTGACCGTCGCTACCAGCCCGTTCACCGCCACCAGCATGTTGTAGTAGGTGTCGGCCTTGAGCTGCACGTTGGCGGACATCTTGTCGACGATCCAGCCGGCGGCGGTGCGATGGCCGAGCTGAATCTGGTTGAGCGAGACGTTGATGCCGGCGAACTTGAAGTCGGTCGGCGAGAAGTAGTCGAAGATGACGTAGGCGTTCGCCTTCCAGCCGGCGGTCGGCTTGACGGCGTCGATCGTCACCTGCAGCTCGTAGTAGCTCGGCAGCTGCTCGCCGACGCTGTAGATGGTGACCGCGTCGCCGCCCGGCGCGGCGGCCGACATCATCAGCGCCCCGCTCTGCACGCTCCAGGTGCCGCTGTCGGCGGAGAAGCCCTGCATCGTGCCGTTGTTGAAGTCGGCGCTGCGCAGCACGTCTCTCGGACCGCTGGTGTTGCCCGGCTGCGGATCATCCGGCGCGCCGGTCTGGTCGCGCCACCAGTTGTCCTTCTGGTTGACGAGGCCGATCTCGCCGAACGGCTCGCCGTTGCGCGCCGGGTCGGCGCCGGTGTCGGCGGCGCGCGTACGGTCGGCGCCGGCGCCGCGCGACAGGTCGTACAGGAACTGCTGCAGCGCCGGGCTGACCATGCGACTGATGGTCATCATGCCGAACGGCGAGAACGGCACGAGGTAGCTATTGAACTCGCCCGTCCAGTCGATCAGCCGGTCGCCGCCGGTGTTGGCGATCATCACGTCGCGCCCGGCGCCGCCGTACGCGAAGTCCTCGTAGCTCGACTGCGGGCCGTCCGGCGCGTTGTTCTCGCCGCCGGCCGTCGTCTGGTCGTCGTCCGCGTTGATCAGGTCGGCGCCGAAGCCGCCGAACATCCAGTCGCGCCCGGTGCCGCCGACGATCCAGTCGTTGCCGGATGGTGGTCGAGCCCGGCACGAACGGCGCCGCCGGATTCGCCGCGTCGAAGTTCAGCAGGAACGGCGTGCCGGCCTGGTTCGGGTTCGGCGTGCCGTCGGCGTTCAGGAACACCTGCCGCATCGGGTTGAACTCGTCGTAGGCGAGGAACTCGTCGGCGCGGGCCTCGCCGAAGCGCAGCACGTTGCCCGCGTTGAACGGCTTGGCGTAGAACTGGGCGAGCGCCTCGGCGCCGGACATCGCGTCGTCGCCGGCGCCACCGTGCAGGAAGTCGTTGCCGAGGCCGCCGTAGATGATGTCGTCGGAGTAAACCGGGTGGAATAGCGGATCCTGCGCGGTCGCCACGTTCGGATCGACGTTGAACGGCGTCAGGTTCACGGTCTTGTTCAGCATTCCGGCCGGGAACACGACCGCGGTCTGCAGGTTCCCCGGCGTGGTGATCTGGCTCTGCGCCTGCGCGGCGAGGCCGTAGAGCGGCTCGGCGAGGCCGTTGCGGCTCGTGTAGATGCGGCCATCGCCAGTCGTTGCCGTAGCCGCCGATCAGGTCGTCGTCGTGGCTCTCGCCGAACAGCACGTCCGAGCCCTTCATGCCGTAGATCACGTCGTCGCCCGACTCGCCGTGCAGCTCGTCGGCCGCGCCGTTGTCGAGCGCCGCCGCGACCGGGTTGAAGTCCATGCCGCCCGGCGTGTAGTCGAGGAGCTTCAAGGCGCGCGGGATGACCTTGCCGCGGTCGCTCAAGGTCTGACCATTGGTGTAGTTATCGTAGTTGAAGGTCAGGTACAGGCCGTTGGTACCGACCAGCCGGTAGATCGTCGCGTTGTCGCCGGCGATCACGTCCGCGTCCTGCGCATGGCCGTCGATCGCCGTGTCGCCGTAGGTGTTGTAGGCGAGATCCGTCACGCTGCCGGCACCGCCGAAGATGAAGTCGGAGCCGTCCGGCCGCTGCGTGCGCGTCGTGAGGCCGAAGAGATCAGAGCTGCCGCCGATCAGGTCGTCCTGACCGAGGTTGCCGAAGATGACGTCGTTGCCCGCACCGCCCTCGATGTAGTCGTCGCCATCGGTCGCGCGGTTCTCGACCGACGGCAGCACGACCAGCGTGTTCGTCGCGTCGCGATAGGCATCGACCGCGATCGTCGTCGAGCCGTCGCCCTGGATCTTGTCGTTGCCGAGCTCGCCGAAGATGACGAACGACTGGTCGAAGATGGTTATGTCGCGGCCCTCGGCGCCGTCCGGATTCAGGCGGAACGTGTTCGTCACCAGGACCTGGTCGTTCGCGTCGTAGATCGTGCTGCCGGCGAGCTGCCGCACCACGCGGCTCTGCAGGTCGCCGCGGCGCAGGACGAGGGCGTTGTCGCCGGCGATGACGTCGTTGCCCAGGCCGCCGTCGATGATATCGCCCGCGTCATAGCCGCCGGCGACGGTGTGGCCGCCAATCAAGTCGTCGTCCAGGTTGCCGCCGAAGATTGAATCGCTCGCCTGGCCGCCGATGATGATGTTCTGGCCGTCCTCGCCGTAGATGGTGTCCGGCCCGCCGAGGTGGACGTCCAGCACGTCGATCGAGGTGAAGGTGAACGAATCGGCGAGCGTCGAGAGCGGCAGGTTGCGTGCGATCACGCCGCCGCCCAGGGTCGCCTCGGCCTTGCCGTGGTCGCCGAACACGAGATCGTTGCCCGCGCCGGCGTGGATCGTGTCGCCGGCGGTGCCGCCGAAGATCAGGTCGTAGCCGTCGCCGCTCGTGATCGTGTCGCCGCCGCCGTTCGTGGGCGCGAAGGTCGAGATGCGGTCGATGTCTGACGGATCGGTGTCATCGCCCGGCAGCACCGGCGTGTACGGCCGCTCGAGCGCCGTGTAGTCGATGAAGCCGTTGTCGCCGATGATGATGTTGTCGGCGTTGCCAGCGTCGATCGTGTCGCTCGCCATGCCGCCGATGATGATGTCGCGGCCGCCGCCGGTGGTGATGGAATCGTTGCCGCCCTGGTCGGTGCCGCTCGAGGTCACGAGGCCCAGCGTGATCGGCTGGCTCGAGAACTGCGGCGCATTCGCGGCCGCGGCGCTTATCTCGCCCGAGTCGCCGAAGACGATGTTCTGGCCAGTGCCGGCGTTGATCGTGTCGGCGTCCTGGCCACCGATGACGATGTCGTCGCCCGTGCCGGTCGTGATCGAGTCGCGGCCGCCCAGCTGCGGATCGATCGTCCAGATGCGGTCGATGTCGGCGGCGGAGTTGTCGTCGCCGGCGAGCAGGCCGCCGCGCTCGCGCGCCGCCCAGTCGATGAGGCCGTTGTCGCCGAGGACGATGTTGTTGCCGTTGGCGGCGTTGATGGTGTCCGCGGCGATGC
>WNFM01322639.1_pt1 | contig 10070 bp, 10 predicted proteins | sample 5400271 | NCBI WGS metagenome assembly WNFM01 (sample SAMN13153352, study PRJNA577476) | soil metagenome | isolation source: 60 cm saprolite on Douglas fir-dominated hillslope | place: USA:California | collected 2013-09-17
GTGCACCGTCGCCGATGATGGCCACCGCGTGGCGGTCTTCGCCGCGCTTGGCGGCGGCGATGGCCATGCCGAGCGCCGCGCTGATGGAGGTGCTGGAATGGCCGACTCCGAAGGTGTCGAACTCGCTTTCATGGCGCGTTGGAAAGGGCGCGAGACCCTGGTCCTGCTTGATGGTGTGCAGCAGTGCGCGCCGCCCGGTCAATACCTTATGCGGATAGGCCTGATGGCCCACGTCCCAAACCAACCGGTCGTACGGCGTGTTGAAGACATAGTGCAGCGCAACGGTAAGTTCCACCGTCCCTAAGCCCGCGGCAAAATGGCCGCCTCGAGTACTGACGCTGTGGATTAGGAATTCGCGCAGTTCCGCGGCCAACTGCCCCAGTTTTGGCTGCGGCAGCCGGCGCAAATCAGCCGGAGTGTCGATGGTCTCGAGGAGCGGGTACTTGCTTGGTGGTGTTTCTGCCATCCGCCGCAGTTTATACCGTCGCGGCCCGGACTGGTAATGGCTGCGCTGCATGTAGTGGAATCGCCACAGGGACGCCCGGGGTGGTGCTATCCCTGCGGATTTCCGAGATACTGTCCTCATGGACCCCGTTATTTCCGATGCAGAGTACCAAGACCAGGTATTGCCGCACGTTTCGCGTACCTTCGCGTTGACAATCCCGCAGTTGCCGCCGGCGCTGCGGATCCCGGTGACGAACGCTTATTTGTTATGTCGTATCGCGGACACGATCGAGGACGAGCCGGCGCTGTCGCCGACCGAAACGCTGGCGTTCATGCAACGCTTCATGGCGGCGCTCGCCGGGCGGGGAGACCCGCAGGCGCTTGGGTTTGAACTCGCGAAACGTTTGTCCGACCGCACGCTCCCCACGGAGCGCGAGCTGGTGAGCAATCTGCAGCGGGTCATCAACGTGACCGAGGGCTTGAACACACCGCAGCGTGCCGCGATTCATCGCTGCGTCGAGCTCATGTGCTATGGAATGCCGCGATGATCTGAACGACTATTGCTACTACGTGGCCGGCGTGGTCGGCGACATGCTCACCGAACTGTTCTGCGATTACTCGCCCGTCATCGGCCGCCGCCGCGCCGAGCTCTCGAGTCTCGCGGTGTCGTTTGCTCAAGGGCTGCAGATGACGAATATCTTGAAAGACGTGTGGGAAGACCGCAGCCGCGGCGCCTGCTGGCTGCCGCAGGACGTTTTCTCGCGCCAGGGTGTGGACTTGGCGCGGCTCACGCCGGTAGCTTTCGATCCGCGGTTTGCCGCCGGCATGCGCGAACTCGTTGCGGTTGCCCATGGGCATTTGCGCAACGCGCTGGAATATACATTGCTGATTCCCGGCGACGAGGGCGGAATTCGCCGCTTTTGCCTGTGGGCAATCGGGCTTGCGGTGCTGACATTGCAGAAAATTAATCGAAATCCGGAATTTACGGCAGGGGTGCAGGTGAAGGTTTCTCGAAGAGCGGTGGCATTGACTCGAATCTCGACGGATTTCGCTCTGCGCAACGACTGGTTGCTGAGGCGATTGTTTGCGCGGGCCGCTCGCGGGCTGCCGCTCGCGGAACTCGGCGAAGTGCGCCGTCCCGTGCCGCCGGAGCCCGAGCGTGTGCCGCTCGAGTCGGAGCGTGCGCTGCTCGAACCGGAGCGTGCACTGCGCCGTTCCTACGGGAGTTCTGCAACGTGACTCGCTCTGCTCAGAAGCCCGCTGCCGCGAAGGCCGCGGAGGTGCTGGCGCGCGCCGACATCGTATCTCATACGCTCACCAAGACGCCGGTGGCCAGCGTCTTGGATCGCGCGGTGTTCTTTGCCCGTGACGCCTTGCTCGCCCTTCAGAGCGCACAAGGCTACTGGTGCTTCGAGCTCGAAGCCGACTGCACGATTCCCGCCGAGTACATCATGATGATGCACTTCCTGGACGAGATCGACGCTTCGCTCGAACGCAAGCTGGCCGTGTACCTCCGGTCTCATCAGGCGGATCACGGTGGCTGGCCTCTGTATCACGGGGGCGACCTCAATATCAGCTGCACCATCAAGGCGTACTACGCGTTGAAGCTCGCCGGCGACGATCCCGGGGCGCCGCACATGGCGCGGGCGCGTGCGGCCATTCTCGCGCGCGGCGGCGCGGCGCGAGCCAATGTGTTCACTCGAATTGCGCTGGCGCTGTTCGGGCAGCTGCCCTGGCGCGGTGTCCCCTATATTCCTGTCGAAATCATGCTGTTGCCGAAATGGTTCCCGTTCCATCTCGACAAAGTGGCCTACTGGTCGCGGACCGTGATGGTGCCGTTGTTCATCCTGTGCACCCGAAAACCCACGGCCAAGAACCCGCGCAAAGTCGATATTCGTGAATTGTTCACGACTGCGCCGGACAAGGAGCGGCATTACTTCCGTGACGCCGTCAAGCAGGGCGGTCTGCTGGCCCATATATTTTTGGCCTCCGATCGCCTTGGCCGGCTGTTGGATCCTCTCGTCCCCCGCGGCATGCGCGAGCGTGCGACGCAGCGTGCCGAGGAATGGATGCTCGAAAGATTGAACGGCGAGGACGGACTCGGGGCGATTTTCCCTGCCATGGTCAATGCGTTGGAAGTGATGACCATACTCGGCTATGCCGACAGCGATCCGCGGCGGGTCACCGCCAAGCGAGCCTTGCAGAAACTGGTGGTGGAAACTTCCTCGAGCGCCTATTGCCAACCCTGCGTCTCGCCGGTCTGGGACACCGCGTGGGCGAGTATCGCCATGCAGGAGATCGGCGAACCGGCGGCCATCCATGCCTCGACGCGCGCTCTGGACTGGCTGCAAACCGAACAGATTCTCGACGAGGCGGGCGACTGGCGCGTTAACCGGCGCGGGCTCGCGGGCGGCGGTTGGGCCTTTCAATTTGCCAACCCCCACTACCCCGACTTGGACGATACGGCGGTGGTCGCCTGGTCGATGCATCAGGCCCACAACTCCGAAGAATACAGCGAGGCCGTGCGCCGGGCGTTGGATTGGTTGGTCGGCATGCAGTGCACCGACGGCGGGTTCGCGGCGTTCGATGCGGACAACACGTACTACTCGCTCAACAGAATACCCTTCGCCGATCACGGCGCGCTGTTGGATCCGCCGACCAGCGACGTCACGGCCCGAGTGCTGACCGTGCTGGCGCGCGTGGGCCGGCCGGAGGACCGGGCGGCAATGTCGCGTGCGATCGATTACTTGCGCAGCGAGCAGGAGAGCGACGGCTCGTGGTTCGGCCGCTGGGGCACCAACTATATTTACGGCACCTGGTCGGTGGTGACCGCGCTGGCCCAGGCCGGCCTCGGCGATGACGACCCCATGGTGAGCCGGGCCGCCTTGTGGCTCAAGGACCGGCAGAACGCGGACGGCGGATGGGGCGAGAGCAACGATACCTATGCGCGTCCGTTCGTGAAGGCGCCGAGCACGCCCTATCAAACAGCATGGGCAGTGCTTGCGCTCATGGCGGCTGGTCAAGTGGGTTCGGGGGCCGTACGTCTGGGCGTCGATCATCTGCTGCGGACCCAGGGGCCCGACGGCCTGTGGAGCGATCCGACGTTCACCGCACCCGGTTTCCCGCGGGTCTTTTATCTCAAGTATCACGGCTACAGCGGGTATTTTCCGCTGTGGGCGCTAGCCGTTTTCCGCACGCTCAGCCGCCGCGGACCCACGCATTGAGCAGGGCGGGCGTCGTCGCGGCGCTCGACCTGGAGGCGCGGAGCTTTAGCCCCAGGACCCGGCGGCGCGACGGGCTGCTCGAAGTCGGCGACGGAACCCTGGTGGCGGTGAGCGGCATGGGCCGCGCGGCCGCGGTCGATGCGGCCGGCGCCCTGGTCGATGCGGGAGCCACGGCGCTGGTCAGTTGGGGACTCGCCGGCGGTCTGGATCCAGGGCTGCGGGCCGGCACGATTTGCCTGCCGAGCATGGTCGTCTCAAGGGATGGGGCGACCTTCGCCACGGATCTTCATTGGCGGGAAAATCGTCGTGAACGGCACGCTGCTCACCAGCGCCGTGGCAATTGAAGACGTCGCCGCCAAGGCGGCTGCATTCGGCGAGACCGGCGCGGTCGCGGTTGACATGGAAAGCACGGGCGTAGCCGAGATCGCCGCGTTGCATAAACTGCCCTTCGTCGCGGTGCGCGCCATCGTGGATACGGCCGGCGACGCGCTGCCGCGTGCCGTGATCGCGGCCGGCACCGAAGGCCCTGTGCGGCTCGCGCGGCTGATACTCGGAATCGCAGCGTCGCCGCGCGAGATTGCACCGCTGCTGCGGCTCGCGAAGCGCTATCGAGCCGCCACCCGCGCCTTAGGCGCGGTCGCCCGGACCGGCGCGCTGGCGCCGCTCGCCTTCGGTGCCGCCCACTGCGATCGAATCGCGTGAGAGCTCTGGTAACCGGTGCGCGCTGGTGGCTCAAGGCTGGGAAGTCGGCGCGTTGGTCCGGCCGACCTCCGACCGCAGCAATCTGCAGAATCTGCCGGTTGCAATCGCCGTGGGTGATCTCTCGGTCGCGACGTCGCTCGCGCCTGCGTTGACCGATTGCGAGGCCCTGTTTCATGTCGCGGCGGACTACCGTCTAGGGGCGCCTGACCCGTCGCAGCTGTATCGAACCAACGTGGAGGGAACGCGCAATCTTCTGTCCGCCGCCGTTCAGGCGGGGGTCAAGAAGATCATCTACACCAGTAGCGTCGCGACCATGGGCATACCGGCGGACGGTACCCCGGGGGACGAACGCACGGCGGTGTCCTTAGGGGCCATGATCGGCCACTACAAACGTTCCAAATTTCTTGCGGAACAGGTGGTGCTCGAGGCGGCCGCGGCCGGTGCGCCTGCCGTTGTCGTCAATCCCTCGACGCCCGTGGGCCCGGGCGACGTGAAACCGACCCCCACCGGCCAGCTGGTGCGGGACGCCGCGGCCGGCCGCATGCCGGCCTATGTCGACACGGGGCTCAACATCGTGCACGTCGACGATGTCGCGGCCGGCCATCTGATGGCCTTTCATCGCGGCCGGATCGGTGAACGCTACATTCTCGGCGGCGAGGACCTGACGCTGCAGCAGATACTCGGATACATCGCACAACTCGTCGGCCGCAAACCACCGCGCGTGCGCCTCCCCTACGCTGCCGTCCTGCCGATCGCCTACCTTGCGGAAGCCCTATCCAGGGTCACGGGCCGCAGCGGCCGGATCACGCTCGAAGGCGTGCGCATGTCGCGCAAATACATGTTTTTCTCGAGCGCCAAAGCAGTTCGCGAGCTTCAGTACCGGTGGCGGCCTCCGACCCAGGCTTTCGATGACGCCGTGAGTTGGTTCCGCGAGCGCGGCTTGCTCTAGGTGACCATTTGCTATCATGACTCGATGCGGGTCGAGGACTGTTGCTGTGGATGAGGTTGTAGATGCACTGATTCTGGTGGACGCCGCCGACCGCGTCGTCGGCCGGCTCAGCAAGTCCAGATGCCATGAGGGAAAAGGAGTTCTGCATCGGGCGTTTTCGCTGTTGATCTTCAATGCCGCCGGCGAGCTCTTGATCCAGCAGCGTTCCCCCGCGAAGCGGCTCTGGCCGCTGTACTGGTCCAACAGCTGCTGCAGCCACCCCCGCAGCGGCGAGGACATGGAGACCGCCACGCGGCGCCGACTGCAGGAAGAGCTCGGAATCGCATGCCCACTGCAGTTCTTGTTCAAATTTCAATATCAAGCCCAATTCGACGCCACCGGCTCCGAGCACGAACTTTGCTCGGTTTTCATCGGAACCTGCTCCGAACCCCTCAACGTCGATCCGAATGAGATTTCAGCCTGGCGCTGGGTCGATCCGTACGAGCTTCAGTCCCAGTTGACCTCGCCCATCGGTGTCAAGTTCACACCGTGGTTCACGATGGAGTGGGCCCGCATCTGGCGGGATCACCGGGACGCGGTGCTGGCCCTGCGGCCCTAAATTGGTAAGATAGCGTATGGCCATATCACTTCTTCAGACCTATCGGGTTGCCAGCTATATCGCGGGCCGCAAGTTGCGCGGCGTCAAGCGCTATCCCCTGGTTCTCATGTTGGAACCCCTTTTCATGTGCAATCTTGCCTGCTCCGGTTGCGGCAAGATCGATTACCCGAAGGACATCCTGCAAAAGCGGGTGAGCGTCGAGGACGCGCTGCGTGCGGTCGACGAATGCGGCGCACCGATGGTCTCGATTCCGGGCGGCGAACCCCTGATCCACAAGGAAATGCCGCAAATCGTCGCCGGGATCGTTGCGCGCAAGAAATTTGTCTATCTGTGCACGAATGCCATCCTGCTGGCAAAGCACATCGACGAGTATCAGCCGTCGCCATACCTGACATTTTCCATCCATCTGGACGGCAACCGGCAACGGCACGACGAATCGGTCTGCCAGGAAGGGGTCTTCGACAAGGCGGTTGCCGCCATCAAGCTGGCGCGCGAGAAGGGCTTCCGCGTGACCATCAATTGCACGCTGTTCAGCGGCGAGAATCCGCAAGACGTGGCCGAGTTTTTCGACACGGCCATGCAGCTGGGGATAGCCGGCATCACGGTGTCCCCCGGCTACAGCTATCACCACGCGCCGCGTCAGGATGTGTTTCTGGGACGCACCGCCAGCAAGGAGCTGTTCCGGGGCATTTTCAGCCGTCGGAAGAACCGGCCGTCGGGTATCCCGTGGTCGTTCAACCACTCGGCATTGTTCCTGGATTTTCTCGCCGGGAATCAGAAGTACCAATGCACCCCCTGGAGCATGCCGACATACAACGTGTTCGGCTGGCAGCGGCCCTGTTACCTGCTCTCCGATGAGGGCTATGCGGATACCTACAAGTCGTTGATCGAGGACACCGAATGGGACAAATACGGTGTCGGCAAGAATCCCCGCTGCGACAATTGCATGGCGCATTGCGGATTCGAGGGCACTGCGGTCAACGACGCGTTTAGTCACCCGGTCAAGGCGCTCATGACTTCGCTCCGAGGGCCTCGCGTGACGGGCCCCCTGGCCCCCGAGCTGCCGATCCTCTACAGCGAGTCGGCACGTTATGCGACGGTGGCCAGCATTCCGGTGGCGCAGGTGAAGCGTGTGAACCGCGAGACGGAAGACGCCGGAGCTGAGCCGGGCTGAGCACGTTGGGAGCCTATGGGATGGGAGCCTTGTCGTGGGGAGAGGGGGTCTGAACGACGCAGCCGATCGTGTAGCCGCGGGGCGCGCCGGCGGCGCGTCCGCACCGGAGGATTTCGGCGTCCAACTCGAGATCTGGCGTGTCCGCATGGAGCACGCGCTGGCGGCACGACTGCCCGCGGCCACGACGGTACCCACCCGGCTTCACGAAGCCATGCGCTACAGCGTTTTAGGCGGCGGCAAGCGCATACGGCCGGCGCTTCTGTTTGCGACGGCGCGAACTCTCGGATTGACCGAGGATGAGGTCGAGGCGGCCGCCTGCGCCATCGAACTCATCCACGTGTATTCCCTGGTCCATGACGATCTCCCGGCCATGGATGATGACGACCTGCGGCGTGGACGCCCGACCTGTCACAAGGCCTTCGACGAGGCGACCGCGATGCTGGTCGGGGATGCCCTGCAGCCCCTGGCGTTCCAACTCCTGGCCCGCGACCCGTCGCTGCCTGCCTCGCCGGCCATTCGGTTGGCGTTGGTGGACATGCTGAGCGTGGCCAGCGGCACCTTCGGAATGGCGGGAGGGCAGGCCATCGATCTGGCGGTCAAGGGCCAGCAACCGGGGATCGCCGAGGTCGAGGACATGCACGCCCGCAAGACGGGCGCCGTGATCCGGGCGAGTGTGCTCATGGCGGCGCAATGCGTACCCAACTTGGAAACGCATCTCTATGACGCGCTGAATGATTTCGCCACCGCCATTGGTTTGGCATTTCAGATCCAGGATGATCTGCTCGACGTGTTGGGCGATGTGTCGACCTTGGGGAAGGCGACGGGAGCGGATCGTGAGCGCGACAAACCGACGCATCCGGCGATCATCGGCATCGAAGCATCGCAGGACCGCGTTCACTTGCTGCACCGGCAGGCCCTGGATTCGCTCGAGCCCTTTGCGGAGCGGGCGGCGCCGCTGCGTTCTCTGGCCAATTGGTTGCTGTCGCGCCAATACTGAGCTGCGCGGGAGGGGATCTGACCAGTGCGTGGCGGGATGGCGGCGTGGCTTCTGCTCTTGCTCGCGAGCTTCTCGCCCACGGCTTGCGAAGCTGGGTCAACCCTGCCGTGGACAGCGTGACGAGCGGAGCGCTCGACGCGAATTTCGAGCCCGTGCCCGAATCGAAGACGCGTGCCCAAGGCGGCGCCTACTGGTTAAAAATCCAATCGCGTGAAGCCCCCGCCTCGCCGCCCGCCATACCGGTGATCGTCATCCATACGTCGCGGCAGACGCAAGTGGAGGTGTTTGCGGACGGCGCGCCTGTGCCGCTCGTGACCGCGCTGGCGGCATTCGGCGGCAATCAGGACCGGGTGTACGTCGTGCCCGCCGGGATTCAGGCGGGCCAATCGCTCTATGCGCGGATCGAGGCGAGCGGCGCCGGGGGTGCCGGCTCGCGCGTCGCGACCGTTTCCGCGGCAACCCTGGGCGAGACGCTCGCGCGTGGCGCGGAACGCGCGCGGATGATAACCCTCGCCGTCGGCGCCCTGCTGTCGGTGGCGGCCGCGTCGTTGCTGATTTGGTTCGTCATGGCCGAGACGCTCTTCATCCTGTATGCCACGCTCTTCTTCCTGCAGGCTGTGTACATCGGGTTCCTGTCCGGGCAGGCCTTCGATTGGCCGTGGCTCTGGTATGCGCGGCCGTTGACCTCATTTGCCTGGAACGTCCCCGTCGGCTTGAGCGGCGCAGTTGCGTGTTTGTTCACGCGCGAGATCGCGGACCTGAAGGATTTCTCGCCGCGCGCGTACCAATATTTCGGTTGGTTTGCCGTGCTCTTCGTGGCGCTCACCGCCGCCAATCTTGCCAAGCTGTGGGGTTTCGCTTCCTTGGTGAGCGCGATCGGCAATATCTGTTTCTCGGTGGCTGCCGTGTTTACTCTGGTGGTCGCGTTCCGCAGCTGGCGGCGCGGCAACCGCGCGGCGGGTTGGTTCCTAATCGCGTGGACGCTGCTGGAGGGGTTCACCATAGCCGCGGCGTTGCACTTCCTGGGGACCGCATCCGATCAGGGCGAGGGGCTTCTGTACTACGGGCTCCCGTTGTCGATGGTGGCCGCGGCGGTGCTGATCGCCCTTTGCGTCGCCGACCGCTTGCGGCAGCAACGGGTGGCGCTTTCGGATGCGGAGCGCCGCGCGCGAACCGATCCCCTCACCGGTGTGCTGAATCGCCGCTCCCTGATCGAGCGGCTCGACGCGGGGTGCCTGCGGGCCAGGGCGCGTGGGCTGCCGATTTCCCTGCTCTTCATCGATCTGGACCACTTCAAACTCATCAACGACTCCTTCGGCCATCAGGCGGGCGATGCCTGCCTGCGGGCAATCATCGATCCCATTCACGCGGAACTGCGGCAATCCAGTGCGGATGCCGCCGCCGCGCATCCGATCGCACAACGCATTCTCGAAAGAGTTGCCAAAGTGCGCGTGGAGGGCTTCGGCAAGCCGATTGAACTGACTTGCAGCATCGGCGTCGCGGCCAGCGACACACTGGGAGTCTGGGGCGAACAGCTCCTCAATCGCGCCGACGCCGCCGTTTATGCCGCAAAGCGATCAGGACGCAATCGGGTGCACATGGCGTTGCCTTCGGCCGCTTGAGTTGCATTTACGTTGCACTGCAACCGGACCTTTCATTTCTACATATTCATGCTTACAGACGTTTTATGTCAGGCGTGATAGAGATACACTGCGCGCAGGCGCGAACGCACTTTTATCAAGCGTTTCGATTGCCAAGGACGTGGATGCGATCTTAAGCGCTTTGCGCTGCTGTCGTGAGACGGCAACGGTTGACGCTCTTTCGCATTTACCAGAATCTGGTCTTGAGGAGGGATGAATGCTCCGCCACACCATCAGTCACGCGCGACTCATGCGCGTATCCACTGATCGCGTACAGACGGCGCTAAAGAGTTCCGATAGCAACGAGCAGCTGGTCGCGCGGCGTATTCTCGAAAACCCGTC
>WNFM01103976.1_pt4 | contig 10069 bp, 10 predicted proteins | sample 5400271 | NCBI WGS metagenome assembly WNFM01 (sample SAMN13153352, study PRJNA577476) | soil metagenome | isolation source: 60 cm saprolite on Douglas fir-dominated hillslope | place: USA:California | collected 2013-09-17
TGACGAGATCGGCGAAGCGGTCGACCCGCGCGGCGAGATCGGCGTAGCTATAGGCGCCGCGATCGTCGCGGATGGCGATCTTGTTTGCGCGGCCGGCAGCGAGGTTGCGGCCGATGAGATCGACGGCGGCGTTGTAGTCGCGCGGCAGGGGGGTGAGCTGCACCGTCTCCCCGTGCTGATCGACCGGCTGATCGGCCGCATTCTGTCCGGCCATGACGCTCTCCCTGGTTCCATTCTTATACAAATATCTGTAGGGGCCGCCCTTGTGGCGGCCCGCGGGCGGGGACAAGCCCCGCCCCTACAATTAGAACTGCACAACCATCCCCTATGCCGCCTCGTCGCGCGCCTCGGGGATTTGCGCGACCCATTCTGCCGCCCATTCGACCGCGATCTCCTCGGGGATCGTGCCGGCGCTGGCGTCGTGGATCATCACCTCGCCGATGCGGGTGGCGCCGAGCGTGCGCAGCAGCTCGTCGAAGCGCTTGCCGCCATGGCAGAACGTCGCCGTATAGGTGCGGTCGCCGAGGGCGATGACGCCGAAGCGGAGAGCCGAGAGATCGGGCCGGTCGCGCTCGAGGGCGGCGAAAAGACCCTGCGCGTTATCCGGCACATCGCCCTGGCCATAGGTCGAGCTGCAGATCAGGAAGATGCCCGGCCGCGCGAAGACCGCGGCGTCGCGCCCGTCCATCGGCACGATCTCGACCGCATGGCCATCGGCCGCCAGCCGGTCCTGCACCTCCTCGGCGACGAGATCGGCAGTACCGGTCATCGTGCCGACGAGAATGGTGATGGTGAGCGCCATGATCCCAACGGGTTCCGCTGTTAAAGCTCTATAATGCATGTTATCATCTAAACCGGCAACATAATACAGGTCTTGATGAGCGCCAACGCGGAAAAAGACGGCGAGGCCGAGTATCTCCACCTGCTCGGCGAGCGCATCCGCGAGGCGCGGGCGCGGCGCGGCATGACGCGCAAGATCCTGGCCCGCGACAGCCAGGTCTCCGAGCGCTATCTCGCCCAGCTCGAGAGCGGCCACGGCAATATCTCGATCATCCTGCTGCGCCAGATCGCCCAGGCGATGGGATTGCCGCTCGCCGATCTCGTGCGCGAGGGGCCCGAGCGCTCGGTCGAGCTCGCCTTGCTGCTGCAGACCCTGGAGCGCCTGTCGGCGGCGGAGCTCGGCCAGGCGCGCCAGCTCCTCGCCGGTGCCTTCGGCGCGGCGATGGCGGAGGGCCGCCGCCACCGCATCGCCCTCATCGGCTTGCGCGGCGCCGGCAAGTCGACGCTCGGCCGCCGCCTCGCCGAGGCACGCGGCATCCCCTTCATCGAGCTCGACCGCGAGATCGAGCGCGAATCCGGGCTGGCGCTCGGCGAGATCTTCGCCCTTTACGGCCAGCCCGCCTTTCGCCGCCTCGAGCGGCGCTGCCTCGAGGCGGCGATCGAGCGCCATCCGGCCTGCGTTATCGCCACCGGCGGCAGCCTCGTCTCCGAGCCCGGCACCTTCGATCTGCTGCTCGCTGCCTGCTTCACGGTCTGGCTCAAGGCGGCGCCGGCGGAGCATATGGGCCGCGTCCTGGCGCAAGGCGACACGCGGCCGATGGCGGAGAACGAAGAGGCGATGGAAGATCTCCGCCGCATCCTCGCCGGCCGCGCGGCGCTCTACAGCAAGGCGGATGCGGTCATCGACACGGCGGGAAAGACGGTCGAGGAGAGTTTCGCGGCGCTCAATGCCGCGATTGCACACTAGGCCTGCGTCCCCTCACCGTGAGGAGCCGCCGCAGGCGGCGTCTCGAACGGCGAGACGCGGCCGATGGCCGCTCCTCAGGATGAGGAAAACCTTGGATGGCAAACCCATTTCCCTCATCCTGAGGAGGCCGCCCTTCGAGACGCCGCCTGCGGCGGCTCCTCAGGATAAACTAGCGGCCGTCTCGAAGGACGCAATCTGCGCGTCCAATCTCGACCTGAGAGGGAGCGACCATAGTGCAGTCAAAACGCGTCATCTCGGTCGTCGGCTGCCATGCCGAGGGCGAGGTCGGGGATGTCGTCACCGGCGGCATCATGCCGCCGCCGGGCGCGACGATGTACGAGAAGATGCGGGCGATGGAGCGCGACAGCGACCATATCCGCCGGCTGCTGCTCTGCGAGCCGCGCGGCAGCGTCGCCCGCCACCTCAACATCCTGACGCCGCCGACGCGTCCCGATTGCGACGCCGGGGTCATCATCATGGAGCCGACCGAATACGTCGCGATGTCGGGCTCCAACCTCATCTGCACCGTCACCGTGCTGCTCGAGACCGGCATCATCGCCATGCGCGAGCCGGAGACGATCGTCATGATGGACACGCCCGCCGGGCCGGTGCGAGCGCGCGCGTCATGCCGCGACGGCAAGTGCCTCTCGGTCGAGTTCGCCAATGTCCCCGCCTTCGTCGATCGCCTCGACGCCCGGCTGGAGGTGGAGGGCGTCGGCACGGTCGCGCTCGACGTCGCCTATGGCGGGATGTTCTACGCCATCGTCGACGCGACCAAGCTCGGCTTCGCGGTGAGCGCCGACGAGGCGCGCGAGCTTGCCGTCCTGGGCGAGAAGATCCGCCTCGCCGCGCGCCAGCAGCTCGCCGTCGTGCATCCCGAGAATCCCGGCATCGCCGGCATCTCGATCGTGCAGCTCGCCCGCCCCTTCGCCGGTCCCGGCCAGGTGACGCGCAACACCTGCATCGTCGCGCCCGGCCGCTCGGACCGCAGCCCGACCGGCACCGGCACCTGCGCCCGCATGGCGGTGCTGCGCGCGCGCGGCGAGATGCAGGTCGGCGACACGCTGATCCATGAATCGATCATCGGCTCGCGCTTCACCGGCCGCATCACCGGCGAGACGTCGATCGCCGGCCGCCCCGCCATCCTGCCGACCCTGCAGGGCCGCGCCTGGATCACCGGTCTCCACAGCTACATGCTCGACCCGACCGACCCGTGGCCGGAGGGCTATGTGCTCGCCGATACCTGGGGCGTCACCGGCACGATCACGCAATAATCACCGCATCGCGAAAGAGATCACATGGCCCGCATCGCCGTCGGCGGCTTCCAACACGAGACCAATACCTTCGCTCCGCAAAAGGCCAGCTGGGACGATTTCGCCCGCGCCGATGCCTGGCCGCCCTTCCTGCGCGGCGCCGAAATGATCGCCGCGGTCGAGGGATTCAATATCCCGATCGCCGGCGCCATCAAAACGCTGCAGGCGCTCGGCCATGAGCTGGTGCCGCTATGCTGGTGCTCGGCGCCGCCGAGCTCCTATGTCGAGGCGGAGGCCTATGAGAAGGTGGCGGGCTGGATGATCGAAGACCTCAAGGCCAAGGGTCCGTTCGACGCCGTCTATCTCGACCTCCACGGCGCCATGGTCGCCGAGCATCTCGAGGATGGCGAGGGCGAGCTGCTGCGCCGCGTGCGCGCGGTGATCGGCGACAAGCTTCCGCTCGTCGCCAGCCTCGACTATCACACCAACATGACGCCTGACATGGTGACGCACACCACGGCCATGGTCGGCTATCGCACCTATCCGCATATCGACATGGCCGATACCGGCAGCAAGGCGGCGGAATTGCTCGACCGCCTGCTGAGGGACAGGCGCGTGCTGCACAAGGCCTTCCGGCAGATCGACTACCTCATCCCGCTGGTCTGGCAGTGCACCCTGCTCGACCCCGCCAAGGGCATCTTCGCGCTGGTCGACGAGATCGAGCGCGGCACCGACAAGGCAGGCGCGCCTTCGGGCTCGCACAACCAGGGCATCGTCAGCCTGACCCACACGCCGGGCTTCCCGCCCGCCGACATCAAGGAATGCGGCCCAGCGCTCGTCGTCTACGGCTATGACAGAGCGGCGACCGAGGCGGCGGCGGATCGGCTGCAAGCCGCGATCAACGCGAGGGAAAGCGAATTCGCCGGCAAATTATGGGATGCCGACGAGGCGGTAGTCGAGGCGATGCGCCTGGCGAAATTCGCATCGCGACCAGTCATTCTCGCCGACGTGCAGGACAATCCCGGCGCCGGCGGCAGCTCGGACACGGTCGGGCTGCTGCGCGCCCTCATCGCGCACAAGGCCAAGGGCGCCGTCATCGGCATGATCGTCGATCCGCCTTCGGCCGAGGCGGCGGCCAAAGCTGGCGAAGGCGCGATCCTGAAGCGCGGCATCGGCGCCGGAATCGGCTTCGCCGGCGAGACACCGGTCGAGGCGGCGTGGCGCGTCGTCAGGGTCGGCGACGGCGTCTTCACCGGCACCGGCCCGTTCTACGGCGGCGCCAAGTTCCAGATCGGCCCGATGGCGCTGGTGACCGACGAGGCGAGCGGCGTCTCCGCCGTGCTCGCCTGCAAGCGCGTCCAGGCCGCCGATCAGGAGATGTTCCGCCATGTCGGCGTCGAGCCCAGCAAGGTGCCGATCCTGGCGCTCAAATCGACGGTGCATTTCCGCGCCGATTTCCAGCCCATCGCCGAGATCATCCTGCCGGTGCGCGCGCCCGGCGCGCACATCACCGATCCGGTCGAGCTGCCCTATCGCAACCTGCGGCCGGGCGTCAGGCTGCGGCCGGAGGGACCGACGCGCTGAGGGAGATCGCCAATGTCGCATTCCGCGAAGCACACGCTGCACGCGCATCAGGGCCATCTCGGTTGGAACAATGTATTCCCGCCGCTTCTGACCATCGCGCCGGGCGAGACGGTCGCCTTCGAGATCAACGATGCCTCGGGCGGGCAGATCACCCCGTCATCCGACATCGCCGCGGTCACCGGCATGGATTTCGGCCGGGTCAATCCGGTGACCGGGCCGGTGGCGATCGACGGCGCGCAGCCGGGCGACGCGCTCAAGGTGACGCTGCTGTCATTGTCGCCCACCACAACAGCAGGGGCGCATCTGTGGAAATACCGACCGGACCTCGGCGCGCCGGCGCTCTTCGGTCCCGGCGGCAAGGTGCCGCTGCGCCCCTTCACCGGCACGATCGGCGTGGCGCCGGCGGCGCTCGGGCTGCACAGCATCGTGCCGCCGCGCCGGGTCGGCGGCAATATGGACATCCGCGACATCGCCGCGGGGAGCGAGCTCTATTTGCCGGTCGAGGTCGCGGGCGCGCTGTTCTCGGTCGGCGACACGCATGCGGCGCAGGGCGACGGCGAGGTCTGCGGCACCGCGATCGAAAGCCCGATGAGCGTCGCGCTCAAATTCGAGCTGGTGAAGGGCGCCGCGCTCGCCTATCCGCGCTTCACCACGCCGGGCCCGGTGACGCGCCATCTCGATGCTGCGGGCTACGAGGTCACCACCGGGATCGGCCCCGATCTGATGGCGGCGGCGCGCGACGCCGTGTCAGGCATGATCGATCTCCTCAGCCGGCGCCACGGCATGGCGGCGGTCGACGCCTATATGCTGTGCAGCGTCTGCGCCGATCTCCGCATCAGCTCGATCGTCGACGTGCCGAACTGGGTGGTCTCGCTCTATTTCCCGCGCGTGGTGTTGGACTGAGATAGCTCTTCGCCATGCCGCGCAGCTCGGCGCCCAGCTGCGCGCGCCATTCGGCCGGCGCGAGGAGCTCGGCGCCCGGGCCGAGCCAGCGCACGAGCTCGAAGGCCGTGGCCGCGTCGTACTCGCCATAGGTCATGACGATCTCGTCGGCGGCGATCTCGTCGAAGCGCGCGAAGCGGAAATACCAATCGGTGGCGAGACGCTCCGCCTGATGGCGCCGCAAGCGGATCTTGACCGGGCTGCTGCGCGCCCATTGCGCCATGGCGTCGCGCAGCCAGGTGCGGCCGAGCTGGCGCCGGACATCGAAGGACGGCGCCGGGGTCGCGCGCATGGTCGAGGCGGCGATCTCGCCGACACGATCGGCGCGCCACAGCCGCTGGCCGGTGCCTTGCCGCGCGCCGACCAGGCGGCCGATGAGATACCAGCGGTCGCGATCCCACAATAATCCCGACGGCTCGGCGTCGATCTCGGCCCCTGTGCCGCCCGCCCGATAGGGCGAGCGATAGGTGAAGCGAACGCGCGTGCCGTCGAGTACGGCGGTGAGGAAGATCTCGACGGCGCGCGCCTCGCTCTCGACGGCGCCCGACGGTCCCGGCAGCTCGGCGTGAAAGGCGTCCGTCGCGGCGCGCTCGAAGCCGATGAGACGCCGCGTCTCGGCGAGCAGCGGGCGCAGATGGCGCGGCAGGGCGGCGACCAGCTTGCGCTCGGCGCTGTCGAGCGCGGCGGCGAAAGGCGGCACCTTGAGCCCGCGCACCAGCGCCAAGGCGAGCAGCATGGCGACCGTCTCGCCGCGGTTGAACGACACCGGCGGCAGGAAGAACCCCTCGAGCAGCCGGTAGCCGCCGTGCACGCCGCGCTCGGCATAGACCGGCACGCCGGTCGCGCTCAGCATCTCGATGTCGCGATAGATGGTGCGCACCGTGACCTCGAAGCGGCGCGCCAGAGTGCTCGCCGTGAGCGTGCTGCCGTCGCTCAGCAGCAGCAGAATGGCAAAGCCGCGCTCGATCCGGGTCATGCCACGAACTCTGACAAGCTCGTCGTCAAAAAACCATAGGCGAGAGGAAAAAATTTGGCCAATACCTGACACGATGCTGTCAGTTCGCCTGGTTTATTCTCGCGCCATCGACAATGAGAAACGAGGAGAGACCACGATGATCGACCATATCTCGATCGGTGTCCGCGACGTCGCCGCGGCGAAACGCTTCTACGACGCGGCGCTGGGGCCGCTCGGCTATAGCTGCCTCAGCGCCGGCGCGAGCTCGCTCGGCTATGGGCGCGACGCGGTGGCGTTCTGGGTCGGCGCCGCCGAGCGTCCGGTGCCGGCGGACGACGCCTCCGGCCTGCACATCTGCTTCAATGCCGGCGACCGCAAGGCGGTCGACGCCTTTCACGCGAAAGCCTTGCGCGCCGGCGGACGGGACAACGGCAAGCCCGGCTTGCGCAAGGATTACGGCGCGAACTACTACGCCGCCTTCGTCACCGATCCCGACGGCTATCGCATCGAGGCCTATTGCGGCAAACCGGCGTAACAGGCCCGTGGAAGGCAAGGGTTCACCACGGAGGCACGGAGAACACGGAGTCCTCCGTGCTCTCCGTGGTGAACCACCTACCCTTCGCGCGAGAGGAGAGCACCATGACGGACGCAGCCAGAAAGCTGCTTTGGAAAGCCGACGAGCTCGCGGCGCAGGAGCGCGTCTTCGCGCAGCGGCTCAATCCCAACTCGCATCTGCAGCGCACCGGGCTGTCACGTCTCGCCGGGCTGAGCCGCGCGCATGTCTCGCTCGGCCGCCTGGCGCCGGGCAAGGATTCCTTCGCCTATCACGCCCATCGCTGCGAGGAGGAATGGGTCTATGTCCTGTCCGGCCGCGCCATCGCCGATATCGACGGACAATCCTATGAGGTCGGACCCGGCGACTTCATGGGCTTCCCGACGCCAGGCATCGCACATCTCCTGCGCAATCCCTTCGCCGAGGAGCTCGTCTATCTCATGGGCGGCGAGGCGGTGCCGCTCGACGTGCTCGACTATCCCAAGCTCGGCAAAAGCTTCCTGCTCGTCTATGGCAAGGGCGTGCCGGAATTCTACGAGCTCGGCGCGGCGACCAAGCCGTTCGACCTGGCATGACGGCAGGCCCTTTGGCGCGATGCCGTTTGCTGCTACAAAGCTCGCCCTCAGTACCGACTTTCGCAGAAAGTCGGTACATCGACCATGACGTATGTACCTGCCATCGCGCCCCGATCCTGCGTCGTCACGACTCAGTCTTCAGCGATGGCAGGTACTAGCGACGGAGGCAGGCGATGGGTGAGATCCGCATCGGCATCGGCGGCTGGGTCTTTCCGCCCTGGCGCGGCACCTTCTATCCCAAGGGTCTGCGCCAGGCGAGCGAGCTCGACTATGCCAGCCGCCATGTCACCTCGATCGAGATCAACGGCACCTTCTACGGCGCGCAGAAGCCGGAGAGCTTTCGCCGCTGGCATGACGAGACGCCCGACGATTTCGTCTTCTCGGTCAAGGGGCCGCGTTTCGCCACCCATCGCCGCGCCCTCGCCGAATCGGCCTCCTCGGTCGAGCGCTTCTTCGCCAGCGGCGTCGGCGAGCTCGGCGCCAAGCTCGGCCCGATCCTCTGGCAGTTCCCGGCGACGACGAAATACGAGGCGGAGAATTTCGCCGCCTTCCTCGCCTTGCTGCCGCCGAAGCTCGACGGGCGAAAGCTCCGCCATGTCCTCGAAGCGCGCCATGACAGCTTCGCCGATCCCGGCTTCGCCGCCCTGTTGCGTCGCCACAACGTCGCCCTCGCCGTGATCGACGCCGAGAGCCAGACGACGTTCGACGAGGCGACCGCCGATTTCGCCTATCTGCGCCTGAAGCGCGCCGAAGAGGACGTGCCGACCGGCTACACGCCCAAGGCGCTCGACGGTTGGCTCGCGCGCGCCCGCACGATGGCGAAGACGCGCGACTGCTTCATCTACGTCATCAACGGCGCCAAGGTTCGCGCTCCCGCCGGGGCGATGGCGCTGATCGAGCGCCTGGCACGCTAACGGCGCGTACCCGTCGCCTCAGGCCGCGGCGATGCCGCCGATGAAATCGACGACCTGATTCTTGAGCCCGTCCGCCTCGCGGGCGACGCGCTCGGCATCGCCGCGCACGAGCTCGGCCGCCGTGCCGGTGCGCTCGGCGGTGGAGCGCAGCTCGCCGAGGCGCTGCGACACCGTGCCGGTGGTGCCCGACACGCTCTCGGCATCGCGAGCGATCTGGCCCATCGCGGCATCCTGCTCCTCGACCGCGGCGGCGACCATGCCGGCGAGCTGGTCGATCTCGCTGATGCGCTTGGCGATGCCGCTGATCGCATCGACGGCGCCGCGCGTCGCCTGCTGGATGGCGGCCACCTGGCCGGAAATCTCCTCGGTCGCCCGGCCGGTCTGCGCGGCGAGGGCCTTGACCTCGCCGGCGACGACGGCGAAGCCGCGCCCCGCCTCGCCGGCCCGCGCCGCCTCGATGGTGGCGTTGAGGGCGAGCAGGTTGGTCTGCGCCGCGATGTCCTGGATGAGGCCGATGACATTGCCGATGCGCTCCGCCGCGCCCGACAGCTCGCCGACCGAGCGCTCGGTGGCCTCGGCGTCCTTGGCCGAGAGCGAGGTCAGGCGGGCCGATTTCTCGACATTGCCGGCGATTTCCGAGATCGAGGCCTTCATCTCGCTCACCGCCGACGACACCATGGCGATGCTCGATACCGTCTCCTGGATGGCAGCGGCGATCTCGCCGGTCTGCGTCGTCGCATTGCGGGCGACCTCGGTCATCTCGTCGGCCGCGCCGGTCATCTCATGCGTCGCCTCGCCGACGCTGGACAGGCGTTGGCGCACGGACTCGTCGAAGCTGCGGCAGAGCTCGCGCAAGGCGGCGGCGCGGTCGACCTCGGCTGCCTGCGCGGCTTGACGCTCGACGGTCAGGCGCTCGGCCTCGGCGGCGCCGGCGCGCAGCGCCTCGAGCGTCGTCGCCATGGCGCCGAATTCGTCGGCGCGGCCAAGCGCCGGGACCGGGGTCACGAAATCGCGGTTGGCCAGCCGGGCGATGACGGCGGTGAGAAAATGGACCGGCGAGACGACGCGGCGCCGCACCAGCAGCAAGCCGCCGAACGCACCGGCGAGCGCGATCGCCAGCGCGCTGCCGACAGCGGCGAGGCGGAAGACGGCGTCGTCGCGACGCCGGGCGGCCTCCGCGCTCATCCCGGCGATCGCGGCGTCGGCGACCTTCAGGATGGTGGCGAACGGCGCGTTGCAGGCTTCCGTCCAATTCGCCGGCGACATCGGCGTCGTGCCGCCGAGACTCGCATAGGCGGCATCGCGCGTCGCAAAGGCCTTGTCCATGGCGTCCTTCGCGACGGCCGTGGCGGCGACCACCGCAGCCGGCGCCCGCGGATGGGCCAGCAAATCCTCGAGCGCCGAGAGCGAGCGGCGGGCGGCGGCGCGCATGCCGGAGAGCCGTGCCTTGAGGTCGGCGTCGGGCGCCGCCTTGGCGGAGAACTGGCTGCGTGCGGCCGAACACTCGTCGCCGACGCTCTCGCGCATCGACCATGCGTATTGGCGG
>WNFM01205114.1_pt1 | contig 10068 bp, 9 predicted proteins | sample 5400271 | NCBI WGS metagenome assembly WNFM01 (sample SAMN13153352, study PRJNA577476) | soil metagenome | isolation source: 60 cm saprolite on Douglas fir-dominated hillslope | place: USA:California | collected 2013-09-17
AGCTACAAAATGAACGGGGAGTATATCGTCGTCAGCCCGATCCCGCAGAACATGGTGCTCCGCTACGGAAACCGCATGGCGGTGCTGTGGACCACGCGACGCATCGTTTCGCCCGCCCAACAGGCGCCAAACGCCACGTCCCCGGGCGATCTCGCGCAGCGCATGGTGGCAATTCCGGCCCCGCAACCTGCGCCGGCTGCTCCACCGCAGGCCACCGCTTCCGCTGCGAAGAACGCGACCGTTAAGGTCGGCAACGTGACGGCCCTTTACACCGATAAACTGACGGGTGGCCGATAATGACAAGCAATCGAGCAACCATCGAAGCCACTGGCAACACGGTCCGCGGGCCTTGGGAGCAGCCACTGCGCTCGACGCTTCCGGTCGCGGTGCCCGCGACCGATCCAAGGCTGGAGCTCAGCGATCAAGCGCTGGTTGTCGCCAGCCAGAATGCCTTCCCGATCGTCGCGACCCGCAAGACCCGCCGCGACAATGTCGGTCTGGCCGCGGGCGGCGCGATCGCGCTGGTGCTGGGTTGCGCGACGTTCGTGTCGTTAAGCTCGAGCCGTCATGCTCAATCCAGCCCGGCGGCGGTTCCGGCCGCCGCTGTGCCTGCCCGCACAGCGATCCCCGGCCGGCCGATGATCGTGCCGCCGGCTGCCGTGGCGACCGCGACCAATCCGCAGGCCGGCACGATGCAGGGAACGAACCACATGCCCGGAATGGCGCCGATGCCCGGCATGGCCTCGCCGGCTGCCCCGGTTCTGGTGTTTGACGGAAGCGCCGCGCCCAATCCCTTGGTCGCTTCGGCCGGGCCGAACACGCCGCGCGACGCGGACGGCGCTCCCGCGCTGCTCGCCGGCGCCGAACCGGGGGGACGCGGTTTCGCCAGCGACAGTTCTTCGGTTCGCTCGACCAAGCTCGCGCTTCCGGCCCAAACGGTCATCCAGGGCACGCTGATTGCCGCGGTCCTCGAAACCGCGATCGACACCGACGTGCCGGGCTATGTCCGCGCGGTCGTTACCCAGGACGTGAAGTCGTTCGACGGCAGCAAGGTACTGATTCCGCGCTCGTCGCGGCTGATCGGCGAATATAAGGGCGCCACCCAGGCCGGGCAGCGCCGCGCCTATCTGATGTGGACGCGGCTGGTCCGTCCCGATGGCGTGTCCGTGGCGCTAGCTTCGCCAGCGGCCGACTTCTCCGGCCAGGCCGGCGTTGGCGGCCAGGTCAACAGCCACTTCTTCTCGCGTTTCGGCTCGTCAATTCTGCTGTCGATCCTCGGCGGCGCGGGCGGTCTCGTCACGGGCGGCGCATCGACCGTGATCGTCGGCGGCGCCGGGCAAAGCGCCGCATCGGTCGCGGCGCAGCATGATGGCAACCGCGGCCCGACGATCAAGGTCCGCCAGGGCGAGCCCATCCGCGTATTCACGGCGCGCGACCTGATCTTCTCGTCCGATGACGGCGCAGCCGGATGACCACCGCCGACGAGCCGGCGCTGGAAGGCGGGCTTGACCCGTTCCTCGACGCATATCTTGAGCCATTCCGTGACTGGCTCGCGGAGGCCGATGTCACCGAGCTTTTGGTCAACCGGCCGGGCGAAGTGTGGATCGAACAGCGCGGGCAGATGACCCGGCACGAGGCTCCATCGGTCGACGACGCATTGCTGCAGCGGCTTGCTGAGCAGGTCGCGCGGATCAGCCACCAGGGCATCAGCCGCGAGCGGCCGCTGCTCGCCGCGATGCTTCCCAACGGCGCGCGCGTACAGTTCGTCGCGCCGACCGCGACGCGCGCCCATTGGGCCCTGGCCATCAGGCGACATTGCCTACTCGATATGCCGCTGGAGGCTTATGGCAACGGACCGCTTCAGCCCACGCGCAAGTCTTCCGGTCAGTCGCCCGAAGCGGACCCGATCGGCTTCCTTCGAGAAGCGGTGGCCGAGCGCAAAACCATCCTGATCAGCGGCGGCACGTCGACTGGCAAGACGACATTCCTCAACGCGCTGCTGCGCGAAGTTCCAGCCGCAGAGCGTGTCATCGTCGTCGAGGACACGGCGGAAGTGCAGCTTCACGGGCCGAATGACCTCGGACTGATCGCCGTCAAGGGCGAGCTCGGCGAAGCGCTGATCAATACCGACGATTTGCTTCAGGCCGCGCTGCGCCTACGCCCCGACCGCATCCTGCTCGGCGAGTTGCGCGGCAAGGAAGCGGTCAGCTTTCTTCGCGCGGTCAACACCGGCCACCCTGGCTCGTTCAGCACGATCCACGCCAACTCGACCAGCGGCGCGCTCGAGCAACTCGCGCTCATGGTCATGCAGTCCGGCCTCGGCCTCTCGCGCAGCGAGACGATCGACTACGCTCGCTCGGTGATCGACGTGGTGGTTCAGCTTGGCCGTGACGGAGCGGAGCGCAAGATCGTCGCGATCGAGGAACTGTCGGTCCGCCGTGACCCCGGGGAGTCAACGCTGCGCGGCGCGCTCGACAAGCTGCGCGCCGCTTAGCCGATCTCAGCCGAGCAGGCGGTGCGCGAGCCGCTGAAGTTTGGGCGGGACCCAATCGTTGACGAAATGATGCCGCCGGACCTGCCAGTCGCGCTTGTCGTCACTTCCCGGCCGCGGCCGAAAATTTGTCGTCCGCTTGGGAAGCGCCGGAAGCCCCTCCTCGGCGGACGTATAATAATAAGTGGCTATCGACCGCCTCGAGCGCTCGGGCGGACATTTGAGCGGGTCGGGATGGCCATGGAAGCTGTCGAGCGCGGTGTTGAAGATGACGGCGCGGCCGAACACCGGCTTAACCCGCACCGCGCATTCGCTCATCTGCTTATTCCACAGCTCCAGCTCACCCCCGAATGACTCGTCCCAATCCTCGTTGAGATAGATCAGGAGGTTGAGTCGCCGTTCGAGCTTCAGTCGATCATGCACGTTGAAATCCGCGTGGACGCCAAGATGGCCGCCGCGCTTCGTTTCATGAAGCCCGCCGCCTTCAAAATAGGGATCTGGAATCAAGCCTTCGATGCCCGTGAGCTCTTGCAGGAATCCGAGAAATGCGCGGCTGTTCAGTTCGGCGAACAGGTTCCTGACCAGCCCCGACGATACCTCGCCCGGCTGGTATTGGAATTTCAGCCGTTCCTGCTCGCGGTCGAAAAATTGCTTGCCTTCGCTCGATGGGAAATCCTTGAGGACGTTCCGGAGGACGTCGGAGTCCAGAAAATCGTCGATGACGATGTGTGGGAAAGGGTGGGCATTGCGATATTGATCGGAAAGCGATTGCCCGAGCGCTTTACACTCGGCGTCGTCCAGCGCTCGGTAACCCGAAACGGAAGTCATGTGCAGCATGGCGCCGTTGTACAATTCCCATCACGTAATCCAATAGCTTAGCGTCCGCGGCGGGAGGGACGTTCGATTATGATACGACCCTGCCAAATCCAGACATCGGCTAGTTGGTTGCAAATTGCGGTGCCGCTAAAGGATCGGGATGAAAATCTACCGGGAGGCGGCCCGCGGTCCGCGGTCGATGCGCACAGCCAGGACGCGGTGACCAGGTGAGTGCTCGGATTGCCCCGCGAGCGGATACGGCTGCCGTTGCGGTGGTCATCGTCAATTATCGCACACCGGACCTCACCAGGCGGTGCATTGCCGCGGTCGCCAAGGAACGCGAGAAACTGCCGTTGCTGCGCGCCGTGGTTGTCGATGGAGGATCCGGTGACGATTCCGCGGCCGTACTGGCCGAGGCGCTGGCGCATCCCGATTACGCCGATTGGGTCGAATTCCTGCCGCTACCGATCAACGGCGGCTTCGGCTGGGCCAACAATCAGGCAATTCTGACTCTGGCGCGACAGGAGAATCCGCCCGAGTTCATCCACGTGCTCAACCCCGATACCGAGGTGATGCCTGGTGCGGTCGCAGCCTTGGTCGCAGATCTGCAGGAACATCCGGCGTGCGGAGCGGCGGGGAGCTTGTTGATCGGGTCCGACGGTCACCCGGCGGCGTCCGCTTTCCGCTTCCCGTCGCCCGGGCGGGAGTTCGTTTCGGCTTCGCAGTCCGAGGTGCTTGGGCGCCTTCTCGGCATCGCGCCGACGGTGGTCGACGCTAAGGATTGTAGTGAGGTCGACTGGGTTACCGGCGCCAGCGTCATGTTTCGCGCTGACGCCCTGCGCGAAACCGGACTCTTCGACGACGGCTTCTTCCTCTATTTCGAGGAAGTCGAGCTGATACGCCGGCTCCACGCCGCTGGCTGGACCGTCCAGCATGTGCCGGCCAGTCGCGTTTTTCACCTCGAGGGAGCCGCGACGGGTCTCGGCGCCGCGCGGCCGCTGCCTGGTTATTGGTATCGATCGCGGCTGCGCTATTTTGCTTTGACCGGCGGCGCTGCGGTGGCTGCGGCGGCCAACCTGGCTTGGGCCGCGGGGCGGTTCGCGGGAATGATCAAGCAGGCAATCGGCCGATTTGACAACCGCACCGGCGCACATCTCGCCGACCTGCTGCGCTCCGGCTTGTGGCCGCATCGGGAAGATCGATCGCCATCGGTGGCGATGTGGGGCGATCCTCCCGGAAAGCCGCCGGCATGGATGGCAAGCAAGTGAGCGAAGCGGCCGGCATGGTCGCCGTCGTGATCGGCCGCAACGAGGGACAACGGCTTGAAGCGAGCCTGGCCTCGGTCCGCGCAGCCGGCCTCGATCTGGTCTATGTCGATTCCGGCTCGACCGACGGTAGTCCGGCGCTCGCGCGCAAACTTGGGATCAGCACCGTCGAACTGGAACCCTCGCGGCCCTTTTCGGCGGCACGTGCCCGCAACGAAGGTGTCGAAGAGGTTGTGCGGCAATGGCCCGCAATGTGCTACATCCTGTTCCTCGATGGCGATTGCGTGCTTGATTCGGGCTTTCCCGCGGTCGCCTCCAAGGCTTTCGAAGAACATCAGGACTGCGCGATTGTCACCGGCCATCTCGCCGAGCTTGCGCCCGACGCGTCGCTATACAACCGCCTCTGCGCGATCGAGTGGCGGTCCCCCGCGGGCCGCATCGACAATTTCGCGTCGCTGGGCGGCATCATGGCCGTTCGCTTATCGTCATTCTCGCGCGTCGGCGGATTCAACGAGCAGATGATCGCGGGCGAGGATTCGGAGCTCGGCGTCCGCATGGTCTTGGCCGGTTACGAAGTGATCAAGCTCGACGTACCGATGGCCATCCACGATGCGCACATGTTCAGCTTTTCCGCCTGGTGGACGCGGTCGGTTCGGGCGGGTCACGCGCTCGCGCAACGTTATGCGCTGAATGGCCGGTCCCGGCTTCACGACTGCCGGCGCGAGATCGTGAGCGCATTGCTGTGGGGGTTCGCGGTTCCAGCCGCGGCATTGCTGCTGCTCTGGCCGACGCGCGGCCTGTCGCTGCTGCTGCTCGGCGGCTACGCGTTCCTGGGCTGGCGCATCTACAAGCATTACCGCCGAACGGGCCTCAGCTCCGCTGACGCTTCCCTTGTCGCGCGCTTCACGCTCTATGCCAAATTTGCAAACCTCATCGGCGTCGTCCGCTATGGCCTGAACCGGCTCCGCGGGCGGTTTCGAATCATCGAGTATAAGTGAGGCAATGAGCGAGCGACCCATCAAGGTCGGCATGGTCGGTGCCGGCTTCATCCTGAAGCCGCACGCGCTTGCTGTCGGTGCACTCGACGGCGTCGTCCTGCATGCCGTAGCCGATGCGTCCCTGGTGCGGGCCGAGGACGCGGCACGCCAGTTCGGCTTTGCCCACGCCTTCGGCTCGGTCGACGAAATCGCGGGTTCCGATTGTGATGTTGTGCACGTGCTCGTGCCGCCATTCCTCCACCTCGAGATCGCCGAGAAATTGCTCGAGGCGGGCAAATCGGTGTTCCTCGAAAAGCCGATGGGCCTGTCGGGCGCCGAGTGCCGCCGGTTAGGGGCGCTCGCGGACGCCCAGGGACTGCGCCTCGGCGTCAATCACAACTTCCTGTTCCTGCCCGGTTATGAGCGGCTGAGATCGGCGGTTCGCGAAGGCGAGATCGGCCGCCTCGATCAGATCAGCTGCAACTGGCACTACGAGCTGCCGCAACTGAGCGCCGGCCCGTTTGACACGTGGATGCTGAGTGCACCGGCCAACCTCTTCTTCGAGCTTGGGCCGCATCTTGCCGGTTTCATTCTCGACCTTGCCGGCGACGTGAGGGTCGCGGCCGCCATCGCCAGCCGGCCCGTCGATCTGCCGACGGGGCAGCGCGCGTTCCGGTCGTGGGCTGTGCTCGGAGAGGGGAAAGGGGCGAACTTCAACCTGTCGCTGTCGACCAGCCGCGGCCAGGAGGACCGCTTGCTCCGCGTCCGCGGCAGCGGCGGCAGCACACAGCTCGATTTCGGCCGGGACATCTATTGGGAGGAGCGGGCCGGCTTGGCAAACCCGATCTTCGATTCGTTCGCAGTTGCCAAATCCATTGGGCGTCAAGCATCTAACGCGGCGCGGCAGGGGCGCCGCCGGCGGATTTTGGCCGCGCTGCGCAAGTCGCTCGACAGCGCGCCGTTCAGCGAGAGCATGGCGCGAAGCATCGGCCGCTTCTACGCGTTGCCTGAGGTCGACGAGCGGCACCATTGGTCGTTCGGCGCACGCCTTATCGAGTTCTGCGAAGAGGTCGCTCGCCAAGCCGGCGTCGGCGCACCGAGCAGCCGTCCGGTCGCAGTGGCGGCGCCGCGCAAGAAGCTGCCGGCCAAGCCGTCGGTGCTGGTGGTCGGCGGCACCGGCTTCATCGGCCGGCGGCTGGTCGAGAAACTGGTCGCCAAGGGCGTTGGCGTGCGCGTGCTCAGCCGCAGCAAGGCGAGCGCCGCAATCGCCTTCAAGGGCCTTGCCGTCGATATCCACCAGGGCTCGCACGGCAGCCGCGAAACGGTTCGCGCCGCGCTCGACGGGATCGACACTGTCTATCACCTCGCCAAATGCGAGGGGCAGAAGTGGGACGATTATGTCCGCGGCGACGTCGAGCCTACCGGTGTCCTGGGCGAGGAAGCGGTGACCGCCGGAATCAAGCGCTTCATCTACACCGGAACGATCGATTCCTATGATTCGGCGAGCGCCGCGCGACGAATTACGGAACAGACGCCGCTCGACCCACGCATCGCACGGCGAAATCTCTACGCCCGATCCAAGGCGGTGTGTGAAGCGTTGCTCCGCGAACTCAGCCGTGAGCGTGGCCTTCCGCTTATCGTGATGCGTCCTGGCATAGTGATCGGAAAGGGCGCTAATCCCGCGCATCTCGGCGTCGCGCACTTCATGAGCGAGACCGACGTCCATTATTGGGGGCAAGGGGACAACAAGCTGCCGCTGGTTCTGGTCGACGACGTCGCCGAGGGCCTGGTGAAGGCGATGGAGGCGCCGGGAGCGGTCGGCGGAACCTTCCTCCTGACCGGTCCTCCGCTGCTCAGCGCCCGCGATTATGTCGTGGAAGTCAGCGCCCACTCAGGGGTCAAGGTGCGCGCCACGCCGCGCGCGGCGTGGCGTTACTGGCTTGGGGAGGCCGTAACGGAATTGGCGAAGAACCTGATTCGTCATCCCAACCGGCGCTGGCCCAGCCTTCACGACTGGCGTTCCCGTGCGCACCGCTCGGCCTATGACAGCAGCTTGTCCCAGGAAGTGCTGGGCTGGAGGCCGGCAAGCGATCGCGAAACTCTCGTCAAAGCCGGGATTTACGACGCTGTCGACGCCGCTTCGGTCTAGTCTCCGGCAGCTATACACTCGAGCAGGACGGCGGCATTGCGATCGGCGTCGTGCATCCTCAGCACGCGTTCGCGGCCGACCGCTCCCCTGGCCGACAGCTCTTCCGCTGAGGCGTGCAGCGCGGCGGCCATCGCCTCGATCAGCGCCCCTTCGGAGCCGGCCGGGATCAGCCAGCCGCAGCGATCATCAACGAGCTCGGGAATGCCGGCGATGGCGGTGCTGATGACGGGACGCCCGAGCGCGAGCGCCTCCATGATCACCACCGGCAAGCCTTCGGCAAAGCTCGGCAGGACGAATGCGCGGGAACGTTTGAGATGCTCGCGGATTTCCGAGGCGGTCTGAATGCCCGCCAGCACGATCGTGTCTCCAATATCACGGCGCGCGATTTCAGCCTCGAGCGCGCCGCGCATCTCGCCGTCGCCGATGATGGTCAGCGAGAAGCGTTCGCCCTTGCTGCGCAACTCCGCGCATGCTGCGATCAACAGCGGCAGTCCCTTTTGGGCCGACAATCGTGCGACACAGACGAACTCCGTCGAACCGGCGGCAACCGGCTCGATATTTGCGTCGAGGAACCCGCTGTCGAGCCCGCAACGGACGATCCCTATCTTCGCCCATTGGTCGGGTGCGCTCCAGCGCATCAACTGGCTGCGGCCATAACTGCTGATCGCCGCGACGAAGCTCGCCGCCTCGATCTTTGCCGGCAGCGACAGCGCGACGGGTGCGTCGAACTCGTCGGGGCCGTGGACCGTGAAGCTGAAGGGCGGCCCGCCCCAGGCGCGCACAATTGCGGCGACCGCCGCCGGATTGGTTCCGAAATGCGCATGTAAGTGCTCGACCTTTAGCCGCTCGAGCCGCCGCACCAGCCACGCGGCCTCGAGCCAATAAGCGAGATGCCGCACCTTTTGATGAAGGCCAGGCCCGCTGAGCCGCGCCGCGGCTGCGATTGCGGAAAGCGTCCGAGCTGGCCGAGTGAAAAGAAGGATCAGAGCGGCCAGGAGAAGGGCGGGTGCGCCCTGCCCGAGCACGACCTCGGTCCGCTCGGCCTCGCGCCGATCAGCCGGATCCTTCAGCTCCGGCCGTGGGCGCCGGATCGAGAAGCGATGAACCTCATGCCCGGCCCGTTCGACCGCCTCGATCTCGCGCCTGACGAACGAATGGCTGACCGCCGGATAGAGGTTGCACAGATAGGCTAGGCGCACTCTCGCTCCAATGCGGCTGGTCCCCCGTCGCATTCATAGCAAAGCTGCGGCAGGTGGAGCGAGGCGGAATTAAAGGTGGCCGCCGGCGAGCGCTTTGGCGACCAGGTGCGGCTTGTTCTTGGCGTTGAGCTTGTTGCGGAGATTCTCGACGTGACGTTCGACCGTCCGCGGAGCGATCCCCAGCTGCAAGGCACATTGTTTGGAGGATAAGCCGCCCGCGATGCACTGCAGCACCTGGCGTTCGCGCTCCGACAAGGTGACGAAATCTTCCTGTTGCCGCGGAAAATTCACCATCGACTCCGTTCTTGGAGCCCTTTCGCTCCTGCCCCGCTAATAGCTTTGGTTATCACCGGCTTACAGGAAGTTGAACGTCTTGTCCCAAATCCGGACAGAGCCTCGCTCGAATGTAAAAAGCCATGCCGTTTCCGTAACGAATCGCTCCAGTTCAGACCATTTCGCGGTGACAGGTAGCTACTCAATAATCCGCAGAATTCCAGGGTTTTCTGAAGGAGCGTGGGTATTTTCGCTACGTAGAAATGCATAGCGAAACCTTCTAGGTAGTCATGCGTCGCCGTGGTTAATGAGCGGTCATTGCCTATCGTTAAAAATGCGTTTATTCCGATCGGGCTTCAAAGTCGCTAACAAGCGGCGGGCGTGAGCTGGGGCCCCGGGTCAACACTTAGAACGAGTGCCGGTGAACCCCCTTCAGGGGCAACGGAAGGGAATTAGTTATGCGGCGCGTACTAATCAAAGCACTGACAAGTGCAGCACTGGCCACGGCGGCTATTGGCTTTGCGACTCCGGCAAGCGCGACTGATCCAGCTGTGTTCGCTGATCAAAACGGGCCGGACCTAACGACGGCGATTCACGCGAGTCAGACAGACACCAGCACTGGTGTGCCTGTCGTCTATGGGTGCACCCAGAACAACGGCCAATGCGCGAATGTGTCGTTCGAAGGGCTTCAGAACGGTCTGTTGGTTGGTGAAAATGTCAACATCACCGGCGGCGCGGGCTTCGCGTCGGTCACCGACGCAGGCACGAATAGCCTTTACGGCCTGATCATGGATCCGACGCCGAACTTCACTGATTATGAGTTCAGCATTCAGCTGGTGAGCGACGGCGCGGTGAGCATTTATTACATGCTCTCCGGCGGGAGCGGCTGGGTGCTCGC
>WNFM01246485.1_pt3 | contig 10067 bp, 7 predicted proteins | sample 5400271 | NCBI WGS metagenome assembly WNFM01 (sample SAMN13153352, study PRJNA577476) | soil metagenome | isolation source: 60 cm saprolite on Douglas fir-dominated hillslope | place: USA:California | collected 2013-09-17
CCGCCTCGATGTCGGCTTCATCAACTGCGCGCACAGCGCCTATCCGCGCCTATTCGGCTATTTCAAGCAGCTGGGCATCGAGACGGCGATCAGCGATTCGTCCTTCTGCGTGTTTTCCGAGAACACGAAGGCGCATTACTTCTTTGCCGTCGGCGCTCAGGGCGAGGCCGAGGCGGCGAACGCACCCGATCCGCGCCTGTTCAAGTATCTCAACAAGCTTGCCCGGTTCTACGCGCGCGCCGCGGTCGACCTGGGGGCGGGCGAGCTACGGAACCTGACGGTCGGTGACTATTGCGCGAAGGTCGGATTGTCGCACGATGTGATCGAGAATTTCATCATCCCGGTCTACGCCAGCCTATGGGTGATGCCCCCGTCCGACACACTCAAGCTGTCGGCCGAGTCGATATACACCTTCTATCGTCGCGTCGGATTGCCGTCGTTCAAGGACTACGATGCGCACTACGTCGTCGGATCCTCTCGAACCTATGTCGACGCATTGCTGCGCGACTATCGAGGGAAGATGAAATTGTCGTGCGGTGTGGTCAACCTTGCCCGCAGCGATGATGGCGTCGAGCTGCAGTACGAGGACGGTGCGCGCGAGCAGTTTGATGCAGCGGTCGTCGCGCTGCACGCGGATCGTGCGCTGCAGATTCTCGATGACCCGACCGAGACCGAACGCGCGTTGCTCGGACCGTGGCGCTATCCGCAATGCCGCGTCGTGCTGCACAGCGATCCCGCGGTCATCGACCCGGACCAGCGCTATGTCGCCGCCTACAACTATCTCGCCCGAACCAATACCGAGCACCGTGACCAGCTGACAATCAGCTATTGCCTCAATCGGATCATGCGGCTCAGCGCAAAGGCCCAGTATTTCATGACGCTCAATCCTGTGACCGCAATCGATCCGGCGCGGATCCTCCTCGACACGCATTGGAGCCATGCCTTTTTCTCCGTTCCGGCCGTCGCGACCCAGGCGCGGCTGGCGGAGCTGCAAGGCACGCGGCGGACCTTCTATTGCGGGTCGTACTTCTCCTGTGGTTCGCACGAAGATGCCGCCACCTCGGCGGAAGCGGCGTGCCGGTCGCTCGGCGTCCGATCCATGGTGAAAAGCTGGGAGGCAGCTACATGACCACAAAGCCCGCCGCCAGCTATCTCAATCCGTTTTCGGTCGGCGCTTTCCGGCCGGTCACCGTGGAATGCACGGCAGCCGACCTCCCGATCGAAGGGGCGCTGCCGCCGGAGCTCGACGGGCTGTTCGCCCGCAACAGCTTCACGCCGTTCCCGGGCAAGCCGCTGCCGCCGCATCTCTTCTTCGCCGACGGACTGCTGCACGGCTTGCGCTTGCAAGGCGGCCAGGCGAAATGGTTCCGCAATCGCTGGGTCGTGACCGAAGCCGTAGCCGCGGCGTGCGGTCAACCGGCACCCTCGGGTCCGCCCGATATTCGCTGGGCTCCCATCAACCCGGCCAACACCCACATCATCCACCATGGCGGCCATTTCCTTGCGCTATGCGAGATCGGCCTGCCATACGCGATGACAAGCGAACTCGAGACTATCGGGCGCTTCGATTTCGCCGGCAGGCTGAAGACCAATATGACGGCCCATCCACGGCTCGATCCGGAGACCGGGGACTTGCATTTCTTCGCCTACGGACCGAAGCCGCCTTTCGTGCACTATCACCGCGCGGACGCGGCTGGTGCCCTCGTACGCACCGAGGTGATCGATGTGCGCGGTCCCACGATCATGCATGACTTCATCACGACGAAGCGGTACGCGGTCTTTTTCGATCTGCCATTGCTGTTCGCGCCGCCAGCAGGACCACCCGGCGGCCTGCCGTTCGCATGGAATCCGGAGTACGGCGCGCGTATCGGTCTCTATCCGCTCGAATCCGGCGGTCGCACGCGCTGGTTTGACATTGAGCCGTGCTACGTCCTGCATTTCCTCAATGCATTCGACGATGGCGAGGCGGTGGTCGTTCGCGGCGTGACGCGCGATATCAGCTATGTGCTCGGCACCCGGGCGCCGAACGAAGGCTCGATCGTCTTGCAGGAATGGCGCATCGACCTGGCGAGCGGCCGGGTTTCGACCGCGATCCTGTCCGATCGCCGGGCGGATTTCCCGCGCATGGACGAGCGCCGGCTCGGTCGTCCGCATCGCTATGGCTACGGTGTCGAGGTGCCCGGCGGAAGCGACTGGGCCGTGCGCGGAGATCTGTTCAAGTACGATCTCTCGACAGGCGCCGTCATCGCCCATGCGTTCGGACCCCGCGCGAAAGCATCGGAGCCGGTGTTCGTGCCAGCCGCGCACGATGCCGGCGAGGACGAGGGCTGGGTGATGTCGTTCGTGTATGACGACGTGAAAGACACATCCTTCGTTGCGGTGCTGGACGCCCAGGCCTTCGCGGGCCCGCTGGTCGCCCGGATCCCGCTGCCGCAGCGCGTGCCGTACGGCGCGCACGGCAGCTGGATCGACGGCCGCGTCCTCTGAGGCATGATCGAACCGGGATCGCGGGTGTTGGTGGTGGGCGGCGGGGCCGCAGGGCTGGCAGCCGCCCATGCTGTTTCCGCCCGCCATCGCGTCACGCTGGTCGAGGCCGAGCGGCGGCTCGGCGGCCATGCCTGGACGTGGCATGTCGGGAGCGGCCCCGACGAAGGGCTGCCGCTCGATCTCGGCTTCATGGTGATGAACGACCAGAACTATCCGACCATGCATCGACTGCTCGATCACCTGGGCGGCGTGGCGATCGCCGTGACGGAAATGTCGTTCGGCTTCTGGGACGATGACGCCGCGTTTGGCTTCGTCGTGAACGGGCCGCCGAATGTCGGTGCCCCCGACCCGCGCTTTCTCCGCCTGCTGAAGGATCTTCTCAGGTTCCAGCGTCGGTCGCAGCAGGATCTCGATCAAGGAACCATTGGCGAGCGGTCGCTGGACGAATATCTCATTGCGCTCGCCGTGCCAGCGGCCCTGGCGGATGATTACCTGATCCCGATGGGCGCGGCGATCTGGTCGACGGCCTCGGCTGATCTGCGCCGCTACCCGGCCCGCGCGTTCCTCGCCTTCTTCCGCCATCACGGTCTTCTGTCGCTGGAGCCGCCGCCCCGCTGGCAATATCTACCTGGTGGCTCATGCCGCTATGTCGAGGCGCTGCTGGCGCGAACACCCGGGCTGCGCGTGATCCATAAGCGCGCGCTCCGGCTCGAGCGCACTGCCGGCGGCGTCTCGCTGCGGCTCGCAGGTGGCGCCCGGATCGATGCCGACTATGCGATCATCGCGACACAGGCCGATCAGGCACTGGCTCTGCTCGATAGACCATCGGCGGCAGAGCACGCCGGCCTCGCTCCGTGGACCTATCAAACGAACCACGCGGTACTGCACACGGACCTGCGCGCGATGCCGGCGCGGAGCCACTGGGGGTGCTGGAACGCGCGGCGGACCGCACGCAATGGCGATCTTATCCTCACCTATTATCTGAACCGCCTGCAGAACCACGCAACCGCGGCCCACGACTACTTCCTCACGCTCGCCGCCAGTCGGGATCGGTTGCCTGAGATCGCGTCCGAGACGATGCTGCTGGAGACGACGTTCCGCCATCCGATGTTCAGCCATGGGGCGATGGCGGGCGTCGACCGGCTGGACGACGACGATGCGTGCGAGCGGCAACGTACTTTCTTCTGCGGCAGCTATTTCGGCTACGGCTTCCACGAAGATGCCATCCGCTCGGGCGAGCGCGCCGCGCGGCGGTTCGAGGGCGCAGCGTGACCGCACGGCTTTATCGCGGCACGATGAGCCATGTCCGAACCGGACCGGTGCGCCACGCCTTCAGCTATCCGGCGGCGTTCGTCGCAATCGACTTGACGACCCTCGCCCGGTTCGACCGGGGCTCGCGCCGGTTCGGCTATAATCGGCCTGCCCTGCTCCGGATCGACGATCGCGACTATCTCGACCCAGGTGACTCCCCGATCAGCGCCAAGCTCGCGGCCTGCATGCCGGGGTTTGATCATCGCCACACCATGCTTCTCAGCTCGCCTCGCAGCCTGCTGCGCAGCTTCAATCCGCTTGCAGGCTACTTCGCCTATGCCGCCGGCGGCGGACTGGCCGGCTTTGCCGCAGAGGTCGCCAACCCGCACGGCGAGAGATATTTCTATAATTTGCAGCCGCAGCTGCGCCCGGATGGCGGGTTCACCGCGGAGACCCCGAAGGCGATGTACGTCTCGCCCTTCCACGGGGTGAAGGGCCGCTATCGCTTCGCCGGTTTCTTGGATCCCGATCGCGCGGACCTCTCGGTCGATCTCGAGGTCGAGGGGCGCGTGGTGATCGCCGCACGCCTGAGCGGCGTCGGTAGCGATTTGCAGACGGCCTCCGCGTTCGACCTGGTGCGCGTCGCCACTTACGGAGCGCTCGCCTGGCCGCGCATCGTATGCCAAGCCTTGATCCTGCGCGCCAAAGGTCTGAAGCCGGTCATGAAACCGCGACCGCCGGCGGACGCGCTGCGCGGCCGGCGCTCAAACCGATGAACGATGCGGTGCCCAGCACACCGCCCATCGTGTCGAACGCGGTAGACATGCTGCGCCGGCATGTGCGTGAGACACCTGACCGTCCCGCCTTGGATTTCGTCGATGGGCTGGGTCGCCCGGGCGAGGCGCTGAGCTATGCCGGCCTCGACAGTCGGGCGCGGGCCATCGCGGGACATCTTGTGGCGCGCTGCCAGCCCGGCGCGCGCGCGATCATCGCCGAACCCCCAGGCGTGAATTTCGTCGCGGCGTTCTTCGGTTGCCTTTACGCCGGGATCATTGCGGTGCCTGTTACGCCGCCGCGCAACCCCGACTCCGACGAGGCCCAGCGCTTCCTCCATGCCGCAGACGACGCTGGCTGCGCTGCGGTTCTCGCACCCGCCGACGTCGCGGAGCGGCTCAGCGCGTTCCCGGCGCTCGCGGCGCGGATCGCCACCGGCTGGATCGACGTCGAGGCCCCCGGGCCCGTGCTGGCCGAGCCGCGTGCCGCGACCGCAGACGACATCGCCTTCCTGCAATATACCTCAGGCTCGACCGGCGCTCCCAAGGGAGTCGTGGTGCGCCATGGAAATATCGTCCACAACGCGAACCGCATCACGGCGCGTTGCCGTCTCGATAGCGAAAGCCGCGCCTTGATCTGGCTGCCGCACTTCCACGATCTTGGTCTGGTCGGCGGCATCCTAGTGCCGATCTATGCCGGCTTTCCGACGACGTTGATGTCCCCCATGTCTTTCGCCAAGCGCCCTCTCGGGTGGATTCGCCTGGTCGGTCAAGGGGGCTACACAATCAGCGGTGGACCGAATTTCGCGTTCCGCCTGTGCGTCGAGCGGTTGGAGCCACGTAAGCTCGACGGCGTCGACCTGTCGAGCTGGCGTTGTGCCTTCAACTGCGCCGAGCCAGTCGAGGCCGATACGGTCCGCGCCTTCGTCGCCGCTTTTGCGCCATGGGGTTTCCGCGCTGATGCCATCTATCCCTGCTATGGCATGGCCGAGGCGACGCTATCGATCGCCAGCAATCCGGGACCGCGTCCGATCATAGTGTTCGACGCGGATGCCGACCGGCTGGAGGCCGAAGGCCGTGCCGAGCGCGCCGTGGGTGGTGTGCGCGCGCGCTGCCTCGTCGCGGTCGGCCAAGCGGCGCCGGGCCAGACGATCGCCATCGTCGATCCGGTGTCGCTGGCCGAGCTCGATGACCGCCAGGTCGGCGAGATCTGGACCGCCGACGCCAGCGTCGCGGCCGGCTACTGGCAACGGTCCGAGGAGAGCCAAGCCGTGTTCGATGCGCGGCTGCCCGAGCGACCGGGGCTGGCGTTCCTGCGCACCGGCGATCTCGGTTTCATCGACGGGGGCGACCTGTTCATCACCGGCCGACTCAAGGATCTGATCATCATCGACGGCCGCAACCTGCACCCGGAGGACATCGAGATGACCGTCCGGGCGGCCGCTGGCCTCAGCTCGACCTTGGCCGTCGCGACCTTCGCAGTCGAGCGGCCGGCGCGCGGCGATGCAATGGTCATCGTGCTGGAAGTGGAGCGGCGGCCGCTCATCGAGTCGGCCCTGCTGCAAGGCCGCGTTCAAGCCGCCCTGGTGGCGCGCCACGATGTGAGCGCGAGCGAGATCGTGATCGTGCCGGCCGGGCGAATTCCACGAACCAGCAGCGGCAAGGTGCGGCGCAAGGAGGCCAGGATGCTGTACGGCAGCGGCGCATTCCATGCCATGGCGCGGGCATCGGTCGCCGAGTCGGGCACGGTGATGCGATGATGGACCGGATCAGCGACGCCTCGGCGATCGACCGCCAGGCGGATCTCAAGGCGATCATCCGCGACGTGCCGATCTTCGGCGAGCTGAGCGAGGCTGAGCGCGCTGCCGTCGCCGAATCCTGCACGTTCCGCGCGATCGGTGGCGGGGTGCTGTTGTGCCGACAGGGCAGCCCGGGCACTGAGCTCTATATCGTGATTACCGGGCGCCTGCGCGCCGTCCGCGCCGATGGCGCCGCCGCACCGCGCGTGCTGGGCGAGATCGGGCGCGGCGAACTGATAGGCGAGATGGCCCTGATGACCGACGGCGCGCGGACCGCCGACGTCTTTGCGATTCGCGACAGCATCGTCGCGCAGCTGAACAAGGCCGCGTTCGACCAACTGGTCACGCGATTGCCGCAGCTCGTCAAGCAGATCGCCCGGGTCATGCTGGAACGGCTCGCACTGGTCCGGCGGACGAGTGCGTCCCGGACCGGCGCAGAGACGCTGTGCCTCGTGCCCGCGGGGGGCGGCAAGCCAGACCTCGCGGCCCTCGGCACCCAGCTGGCGACCGCACTGACGCGGTTCGGCCCGGTCACGCTGATTTCGTCGTCGATGGTTCCCGAGCAATACCGGTTCGAACCGGAGAGCGACATGCAGCGGACCGCGGCGTGGCTCAACAGCCTGGAATCGCTCCATCGCTTCATCCTCTACATCACCGATGACTCCGACACCGCCTGGACCCGGCTGTGCCTGCGTCAAGCCGATCTGATTCTACTGACTGGCGCCGCCGACGGCGATCCCACGGAGAGTCCGGTGGAGACGCTGATCCGCGGCTTGCCGGAATCGCGCGCGGTGCGGCAGCTTGTGCTCATCCATCCGCCGGCAACCACGCTGCCGCGCGGGACGCGCCAGTGGCTCGATGCACGTCCTGGGGTCGATCATCACTTCCATCTGCGCGCGATGCGCCCCGGCGATGTCGACCGGCTGGCACGGATTCTGGCGCGCTGTCCCCAAGGATTGGTGCTGGGCGGCGGCGGCGCGCGGGGGTTTGCCCATGTCGGCGTCTATCAGGCGCTCTCCGAGACGGGGTTCGCGGTCGATCTCGTGGGCGGCACGAGCATCGGCGCCGCTTTCGGTGCCCTCATGGCGATGGACCTGACCCCGCCGGCGATCGTCGAGGCCTGCCGTGTCTTCAAGGAGGAGAAAGTCGATTACACATTGCCGATGCTGGCGCTGTCCGGCGGGTTCGGCCTCGCGGCGGCGGCGCGCAAGCTATTCGGCGACATCTTGATCGAGGATCTGTGGCTGCCCTTCTTCTGCGTCACGACCAATCTCACCCGGGCCGAGCTGACGATCCATCGCACCGGCCCACTGGCCAAATGGGTCCGCGCGAGCTGTTCACTGCCCGGTGCGCTTCCGCCAGTATTCGACGGTGCCGAGCTCCATGCCGACGGATGCCTCCTGAACAATCTGCCGGTCGACGTGATGCGGCCGGGCTGCGGCGGCCCGATCGTCGCCGTCGATATCGACCAGAGCGCCGATATCTCCACCGACCTGCCGTACCACGAAGGCATCTCGGGGTGGCGGGTTCTGCTACAGCGCGTCAGCCCCTTCGGCCTCCGACCGCGCGTGCCGCATGTGGGGCGCCTGTTCCATCGCGCCCTGATGGTAGCCAGTGCTCAGAACAGTGGCCCCTCACGCGCGTTGGCGGACCTCTATCTGAGTCCGCCGGTGCAGGACTGTAACGTGTTCGACTGGAAGAAAGGACCGCGCGTGCTCGCCGAGGCGCATGCCTACGCCGCCGAGCGGCTTGCGCAGTGGCCGGTCACCGTCGGCATGGCGGCAGACCGATAGCGTGACGAATGCGACGCTTCTGCCGGGTGCGCATGGTTTTCGCAGGCGTCTGCGCGCCGTGCTCACATTCCTGGCCCTTCTGGCGCTGCGCGCGGCATGCCGGATCGCCGTCGATGGGGCCGACAATGTTCCACGCCGGGGCGCGGTGATCCTCGTCGGCAATCACGTTAATCCGGTCGAGGCACCACTGATCGCTGGATCGCTTCCCCGATCCGATCTTTGGGTCGTGGTCAGCGATCACCTGCGGCAACGACGCGCCCTCCGCCGTGTCCTCGACCTGATGTACGACATTCTCTGGCTCAATCGGCTGAACGGGAGGGCGGAGCTTCTGGCACGGGCACCCCCGATGCTCGCGGCGGGCCGTGTTGTCGCATTGATGCCGGAAGGCCGCTACAGCTGGAACGGACGCCTGGGCGCGGGGGAGGATGGCGCGGCGCTCTTGGCGTTCAGAACCGGCGCGGTGCTCGTACCGGTGGTCACGATCGGGCTCGAACAACTGCCGCGTTCGCTTAAGAAATTTGGTCGCTGCACGGTCGCCGTGCGTTTCGGATCGCCCGTTCACGTGCCGTATCTCCCGAACCCGACGCCGACGGAAATTTCTGGTGCCACCAGCGAGATAATGCAGGCGCTCGCACGCCTCCTGCCAACGGCCAAACGCGGGCGCTGGCGCACGCCTCAGTGATTTGATCGCCGCCTGCCCGATGGTTTAAGACCAACTCCTGCTGATTGAGACTCACGCGCCCGATTGAACGAACCCGCTGTCGCGGGAGTGGAGTGAGCGGTTAGGGGGAAGGCCTCCTGTTTGAGAGGATTGCGGTTGTCGAAGCCCGATCCTTAAAGCACCCTCGACGCGGACGACAACCCGATCCTGTTCGTGATGGGCGGCCGGACAGCTCGGCGACTGCGTGACGTCCTCGCCTGGCTAGTCCTGCATTTCATCACGTTCGAGCGGCTTTTCCCCGGCGTCCAATCGTGGCCCGGCCGCAAACGGGCGTCAGAGCGTCAGGCAGTTCCCTTCAAAATAAGGCACGATCCACGACAGACGCCCCATCGATGCCGCTGATCCACATCCGCGTAGTCGCGTCCGCGTGCTCGATACGGAAATCAGCTACGTCGGTGCGCGCCGGCCGGCATGCCCGAGTGGATCCTCGACAAGCTCAACGCCGACACGGTCGCTGCGCTGAGCGAGCCCGACCTGCAGCGCCGCCTCGTCGAGCAGGGCATCGACGCGACGCCGATGAGCCGCGCGCAATACACCGATTTCCTCGCCGCCGAGACGGTGCGGTGGGCCAAGGGGCTTTGTCACGGCAACTCGACGGAGGTGCGACGCTTCTCAAAACGGAGACGGTTAGGCGGCCATCGTCGCTGCGCGCCATTGCTGCATCGCCTCGGCTCGGAAGAGGCGCAGCGTCTGCTCAATGCGTCTAGGGGCACGTCAGCTCAATTAGGACGCGCAGGGGATCAGGGTCGTGTCCTGGTAGTGCAGGGGATCAGGATCGTGTCCTGGTAGTGGTGTAGGAGGCTGCTGACCGGCCCGGAAACGGGCATTCCACAAAAGCTCCCGGATTAGCCGGGGCTAGTCGCCCTTCTACCGGCTGAGGCTTCATGGTCGGGGCTTGCCTGACCGACAACTAACTCGGCGCTGGTATGCAGCATGAGCACCGTGGCATAGGAACGCCTGATGCTGGTGATCGTGTCCGCCGCGTGTTTCGGCACAGGGCTCTGCCTTGCCTACCTTCTGTTCAGCTGAGGGGACCCGAACTCCTTGGCGAGTTTGGCGCAATAATGGGCATGGGACGCCTCCGCGCTAAACCGGTGGCGCGCGCCCACGCCAGCCGAAAAGCAAGGTGATCAGGAATATCATGAGGAAGATGAAAAACAGGACCCTGGCAATCTCGGCGGCGGCGCCAGCAATGCCCCAGAAGCCCAGGATGCCGGCGATGAGCGATATGATCAGGAAGATG
>WNFM01044763.1_pt1 | contig 10066 bp, 11 predicted proteins | sample 5400271 | NCBI WGS metagenome assembly WNFM01 (sample SAMN13153352, study PRJNA577476) | soil metagenome | isolation source: 60 cm saprolite on Douglas fir-dominated hillslope | place: USA:California | collected 2013-09-17
AGGGTGATAAGGCAATGCTTGCGCGGGCATACCGGTAGAATTACCGGGTGGTGCTTATCGCTCTGCTAGAGGTCGCACCTGGAGCAATGAGAGGAGCAGGATTTGGGAGCAGGTAGGCGATGCTGACGGATGGCTTGGTGGCTGCAACAATTGTAGAGGGACAGGTGGTAGCCATGCAGATCAACGACAGGATGCGGTATAATGGAGCGCGAAAAGTTCCCGAGGCATCCTTGGAATCAGCAAGAGCGAGTCGAGCACACCTTCATTGATGACTGATGAGCGCTAGGGAGGAGTCGGCTGTGCAGGACAAGATACACATCCTCCCTTTGAGGAAAATCGACGAGCCTGGGCGAGTTTCCAGATATAACTTGCCCGCACCACTCACCCCGTTGATCGGGCGCGAGCACGAGGTGGCGGCCGCCTGTGCCCTCTTGCGCCGTCCCGAGGTGCGCCTGCTGACGCTCAGCGGGACCGGGGGTGTGGGCAAAACGCGCCTGGCTCTCGCGGTAGCGACCGATGTAGGGGACGACTTCGCAGATGGCGTTTGCTTCGTCTCGCTTGCTCCCATCAGCGACCCCGAGTTTGTCTTGCCGACTATTGCCCAAACCCTCGGTCTATGGGAAATCGGAGATCGATCCCCGATGGAGCGCCTCAAGGGGTACCTGCAGGAGAAGCACCTGCTGCTGCTGCTGGACAACTGCGAGCAGATAGTCACGGCTGCACCACTGCTGGTCGAGCTATTGCGGACCTGTCTTGAGGTGAAGATCCTGGTGACCAGCCGTGCCGTGCTGCGCGTTTCTGGCGAATACGAGTTCCCTGTTCCTCCGCTGGCTCTGCCCGACCTGCGCCTTCTTCCTCCTCTTGCAGACAGCGAAGCCCTGGCACAGTTTGCGGCAGTGGCACTTTTCCTTGAGCGTGCGCGAGCGCTCAAACTCGACTTCCAGCTGACCCCAACCAATGCCCGTCCCATCGCTGAGATCTGTGTGCGCCTGGACGGGCTGCCACTGGCCATCGAACTGGCCGCTGCTCGCATCAAGCTACTGCCGCCCAAGGCCTTGCTGGCGCGCTTAGGCCAGCGGTTAGTACTCTTGACGAGCGGGGCACGGGAGGTACCAGCGCGACAGCGGACGCTGCGCAGCGCGCTCCAGTGGAGCTACGACCTGCTTACCGCGGATGAGCAACGACTCTTCCGGCGCCTCTCCGTGTTCGTGGGTGGCTGCACGGTCCAGGCGATCGAGGCTGTCTGTACAACTCTTGACCGCGACGCCGCGGCGGAATCAGTATTAGATAGCATAGCATCCCTCCTCGACAAGAGTTTGCTGCAACAGACTGAGCAAGCGGGTGAGGAGCCACGCCTCGTCATGCTGGAGACGATCCGCGAGTACGGGTGGGAGGCTCTCGCCACTCATGGCGAGGCTGAGGCCACCCAACGCGCTCACGCTGCCTACTACCTGGTGTTGACAGAGGAGGTAGCGCCCAGACTGATTCGTGCAGGGAAGGGGAGATGGCTCAAATGGTTGCAGCGGGAACAAGAGAACTTGCGCACAGCGCTCACATGGTTGGTGGAGCACAAAGAGTGGGAGGCAGCCTTGCGGCTCGGCGGTGCCCTGTGGCGGTTCTGGTGGATGCTTGGGCATCTGAGCGGAGGACGCACCGAGTTTGCGCGGGCACTGGCTGGTAGTCAGGGGGTTGTGGCGATGCCCGTGCGTGCGAAGGCGCTGCACGCAGCGAGTACACTTGCTGCCACGCAGGGAGACCTTACACAGGCCGAAGCCCTGTGTGGGGAGAGTCTGGCGCTCTTCCGAGCGCTAGGCGACCGCCGGAGCAGTGCGACTTCTCTGATCGAGCTGGGGTATGCCGCCTGGCAGCGGAGCGACTATGCGGCGGCTCGCTCCCTGTTAGAGGAGGCGGTGGCCCTCTGCAGAGAGGTGGATGACCAGGATGACATCACCTTGGCGCTCGTCAACCTGGCAACCGTGTTTCTGTTGCAAGGGGAGTATGACCAGGCACGCACCCTGGTAGAGGAGGCCGTGGTGCTCTCCAGAGAGGGAGGGGATAGCTGGAGCATCGCGACCTCCCTCTGGATTTTAGCGCTGGTGATGTCCCTCCAGGGTGATCTCACGCGAGCACCTGCTCTGCTGGAGGAGAGCCTCGCCTTAGCCAGGCAAGAGGACTACAAGCAAGCTATCGCCTCCTCTTTATTTGTCTCGGGGCAAGTGGCCCAGCAGCAAGGTGATGTTGCGCTGGCACGCTCGCTGTTTGAGGAAAGCCTGGCGCTCTTCAAAGATATGGGCGATCGGCAGAACGTTGCTCAATCGCTCGTCGGTCTGGCCGGGATTTCACTCGTGCAAGGCGACTATGCAGCGGCACGTGCTCTCTTCGAAGAGAGTCTCGCCCTCTTCAAGGCGGGGGGCAACACATGGTTCATCGCCTTATGCTTGGCGGGATTCGGCGCCCTGGCTGCCGCACAGGGAGAATGGACATGGGCAGTGCGACTATCGGGTGCGGCGAAGGCCCTGTGTGAAGTAATTGTTGGGGTTTTACCACCTGCCATGCGTGCCGTGCAAGAATTCACCAGCGCTGCAGCCCGCGCACAGCTCGGAGAGGACGTCTTCACAGCAGCATTGGCTGAAGGGCGCACGATGACCCCTGAACAGGCCCTGGCCGCACAGTGGCCTGTGACGATGTCCACACCGACTAAAACAGGGCAGTCATCAACCCTGCCTGCGAAGTCATCACCTATCTATCTTGCCGGATTGACCGCCCGTGAGGTGGAAGTGCTGCGCCTGGTAGCCCAGGGCCTCTCCGATGCCCAGGTCGCTGAACAACTCGTCATCAGCCCCCGCACCGTCAACTGGCACCTGACCTCGATTTATAGTAAGCTCGGCGTCTCCTCGCGAGCCGCGGCGACTCGCTACGCCATCGAGCGTCATGTGGTGTAACACTCCCGTGCTGTTTTTCTGCTGGTCCCCTGAACTCCCTCTATACGCTTGAGCTGAAAGCTCAGCCGCCTTTACGTGTAAACACCACCCCAGTAATTCTACTGGTATCCCTCGCCGTCCTCCTCTTTTGCTCCCTTAAAGACAGGTAGTGCAACCAGTAATTCTACAGGTCTTTTATCGCCTTTCGTCGCGTACACTGGGAGCAGGAAAGCTCTCAACGAGAGCAAAAAGTCTTGGGATTGATGTGCTGAAAGGAGATTCGCCATGTACGATGTTATCGTCGTCGGGGCCCGCTGTGCCGGTTCGCCGGCCGCCATGTTACTCGCCCGCAAAGGCTACCGGGTGTTACTGGTCGACAAAGCCACGTTCCCCAGTGACACCATATCCACCCACTTCATCCGCACGCCCGGTGTCGCGCGGCTGAAGCGCTGGGGCGTACTGGACAAGATCATCGCCTCGCATTGTCCACCCATTGCCAAATTTACTATTGATCTCGGCCCATTCGCTCTTGTAGGCACGCCTCCTCCTGTCGAGGGTGTCGCTACGATCTATGCTCCACGGCGTACCGTCCTGGATAAGATACTCATTGATGCTGCCGTGGAAGCAGGTGCCGAACTGCGCGAAGGCTTCTTCGTCGAGGAGATCCTGAGGGGCGGCGACCGGGTGACGGGCATCCAGGGGCGGCATCCAGGCGGTCGCAGCATGAAAGAGCAAGCACGGATCGTGATTGGGGCCGATGGCATGCGTTCGCTCGTTGCACGGAGCGTGCAAGCTCCAACCTACCAGGCCAAACCCGTGCTGACGTGCGCCTACTATGGCTACTGGAGCGGCGTGCCTCTCGCGGGAGCGGAAATCTATTTCCGGCCGCGCCGCATGGTCATCACCTTTCCCACCAACGAGAAGCTTGCGTGCATCTACGTCGCCTGGCCCATCTCCGAGTTTCATACCGTCCGTGCCGGCATTGCAGGAAACTTCCTCAAGACCCTCGACCTCGCACCACGGCTTGCCGAGCGCGTCCGTCAGGGCAAGCAAGAGGAGCGCTTTATTGGCACGGCTGATCTGCCCAATTTCTTCCGCAAGCCCTATGGCCCTGGCTGGGCACTCGTCGGCGACGCCGGCTATCACAAGGACCCCTATGCAGCACAGGGCATCATGGATGCCTTCCGGGATGTGGAACTGCCCGTCGAGGCCATCGATGCAGGATTGTCTGGACGACGATCCCTGGAAGAAGCACTGGCCGGATACGAACAGCAGCGTAACGATAGAGCGCTGCCCCTCTATGAGTACGATACTCAACGTGCCGCCATGCAGCCTCTCCTGCCGGAAAGGCAGCAGCTCTTTGCGGCCCTGCAAGGGAATCAGGAGCAGACGAACCGCTTCTTTGGCCTCGCCGAAGGGACGACATCCATCTCGGAGTTTTTCTCGCCTGAAAATATCCAGCTGATCATGGCTGCAGCCAGTGGAGTAGCGGCCCCTACGAAGCCTGCTGGCTAGACGATAGGTGCACGTAACGCAAGTAAGGAGCATACCGTATGCCCACCGAAGCAAAAAAGGAGTTTCTTCCATGTTAGAACAAGAGCACGCCGGACAGTCAAGCAGCGGGATCACCACCACAGTTCTGGAGCAGCCTGGCATCGAAACATTGAAAGCCAGTCTACGGGGGGAACTGTTCCAGCCCGGCGAGGAGGGTTACGATGCCGCGCGCACCACGTATAATGCCATGATTGATCGACATCCCGCCCTCATTGTCCGCTGCGCCGGGGTTTCCGACGTCATCACTACCGTGCAGTTCGCCCGCAGCCGCAACCTGCTGGTCGCCATCCGCGGCGGGGGCCACAACGTGGCCGGTCGGGCCATCTGCGACGGCGGCCTGGTCATTGACCTGTCGCGCATGAAAGGGATCCACGTCGATCCTGCCCACCGCATAGCTCGCGCTGAGCCAGGCGTCACCTGGAGCGAGTTCGACCGCGAGACCCAGGCGTTTGGCCTGGCGACTACGGGGGGAACTGTCTCCTCCACCGGCATTGCCGGACTCACCCTCGGCGGTGGCATTGGCTGGCTGATGCGCACATGTGGTCTGGCCTCTTCTGGGGTATGCGTGGCGCTGGAGCCAACTTTGGCGTCGTCACCTCGTTTGAGTATCAGCTCCATCCCGTTGGCCCACTGCTGGGAGGAATGCTGATTTATCCCCTCTCCAAAGCCCGGGATGTCCTTCGGTTCTACCGCGATGTCACGGCCACCGCTCCCGACGAATTCACAGCTCTCGCTGCCCTCTTGACCTCGCCGGATGGTGTGCCAGTCGTCGTCATCGCTCCCTTTTACCATGGACCCATTCAGGCCGGCGAAGAGATCATGCAGCCCCTGAGAGCATTTGGTCCACCTCTGGCCGACCACGTCGGTCCTATGAGCTACCTCCAGCTTCAGACCATGCTCGATGCAATGATGCCAGCGGGACTGCGGAACTATTGGAAAACGAACTTCTTGAAGGACCTCAGCGACGAAGCCATCGACACCTTAGTGACCTGCTTCGCGACCGTTCCCTCGGCACTGACCGCAGCTGTAATTGAGCAGTTTGGCGGTGCGGTAGGGCGGATCGGTGAGGATGAAACAGCATTCAGCCCGCGAGACCAGCGCTTCAACCTGGCCATCGCCTCGAGATGGACGGACCCGGCCGAGTCGGAAAAGCACAGGCAGTGGACGCGTGACCTGTGGGACGTGATGCAGCCATTCGCGACCGACGCGGTCTACGTCAACTACCTGCCTGAGGACGAAGGCGACCGGGTCAAAGCTCTCTACGGAGCAGCGAAGTACGAACGGCTGGTCAGGCTGAAGAACACCTACGACCCGGCGAACTTCTTCCAACTCAACGCGAACATCAAGCCTACGGCGTAAGGACATCGCAGTCCTACGCCAACAAAGTCTTGAAAGACCTGAACACCCCAGTAATTCTACGGGGAAATCCTCGACGGTGTCCTGCCAGAACACACGAAGACTGGTAGTGACAACAGGTAATTCTACCGGTGTATTCTCGCCTTCCGTCACGTACACTAGGAATTGGAAGGCAATATGTTTCGGGACTGTCAGATACTTCTGAGGAGAGAGGGAGCAGCGCTATGAAGCCTCTGGTCATCACACTCACAGCTGAGAAGGGAGCACGCCTCGTTGCCAACGGTGCAGACAGGTGTGCATCTGCTGAGCAGGATGTGTGCACTCCCAACGTGACCTTCGACCAGGTGCGCGTTGAAGCTGGCCCTGATGACCTCACAGCGCTCCTCGGCTCGCTGCCTGTGTCAGCGCTGGCCAGCGGCGGCCTGCGCGAGAGCGCTAGCTATCGTCCAGGTGAAGCACGCACAAATCCGTCTAGCTTAGAGCTGCTGCGCTGCGCCACGGTGGGGCACGATCCGGTGGCCTGGGAGGCGCTGCAACAGTGTCTGAGTGCCACAGTGATGGGTTGGCTGCGTCGTCATCCCTTGCGTGAGCAGGCCAGCCGCTTTGAGAGTGATGAGAATTATGTGGCCCAGGCCTTTGCACGGTTCTGGCTGGCCCAGGCCCACCATGAACGCATGGAGTTCCGCTCGCTGGCAGCCGCACTGAGCTACCTGCGCGCCAGCCTCAATGGCGTCATCCTTGACACGCTGCGCTGCTACCAGCGCGCCAGAGAGCTGCCGTTGCCGGAGCCGGGATGGCTGGGAGAGCCGCTGGTGGCAGACGAGGAGGAGGGTGGTGAGCTGTGGGAGAGCATCCAGAATCTGCTGCCCACGGTACGCGAGCGGCGAGTGGCCTACTTGCTCTTTCACTGTGGCCTCAAGCCGCGCGAGATGGTGCAGTACTGCCCGCAGGAGTTCACCCAGGTGAGCGAGATCTACCGCCTGCGGCGCAATATCCTGCTGCGCCTGCAGCGCCACGCGGATCTGATCCGCTGGCGGCTCAAGAGGGTGAGCGGGTGCTGATGAGGCAACCGCCCTCTTGGTAGCCGAAAAATGGAGACCCGCAGCGTTTTCCAAGTGGATGGAACCATCCGCTTTCAAGAGTCTGAGGTTCATCTCTGTCGTTCAAGGACACACACAAAGCGAGGATTTGAGTTGGTCCTGTTTCACAAACGGTTAAAAGGATACTCAAGAGCACATGCTTCTTCGGAGAGAAGCAGAAAGGAATCACGCAAATGACGACACAAGCAGGAACGACGTATCAATTGGAAGGACGCTTATTAGAGGTCTGCTCATGCGGCGTCCTGTGCCCCTGTTGGGTGGGGGCGGACCCGGATGGCGGGACGTGCGATTCCGCCTTAGGCTGGCATATCGACAGCGGCACCATCCAGGGAGTCGATGTCTCGGCGGGCGCTGGCCTATGTCGATGACAAAGCGACACCAGCGCAGCAAGACGCGCTGTTGGCAGTGTGGACCGGCAAACTGGGCGGTCCGGTTGCGGATCTGGCCTCGCTGATCGGTGAGGTGGTTGGGGTCGAGCGCGTCCCCATCACCTTTACGGTCGAGAAGGGCAAAGGCACCCTCATCATCGGTCAGACGGTCGAGGCAGAGTTAGTGCCTTTGACTGGACCGACGGGGGAGCCAACTACGCTGCACGAGAGCGTTTTTTCGACCATCCCAGGTTCTCCAGCGTATGTGGGCAGGGCCCAATACTACCGCTCGAAGGTTCCGGCGCTGGGGCACGACCTGAACTTGCAGAACCATAACGCCATCCAGGGATCATTCCGCTTCGTCGCGTAGTGCACAAAGGGGGTACCCGATGCAGAACTTGAGAGCTTCCAGGGACACACCAGGCCATCTTCCTCCGTCTCGTCAGGTGCCCGTGCTGTGGCCCTGGGTGCTGGTCGCTGCAGCGTGGGCCGTGCTCGTGCTGGCGGTGCTTGCGCATCAGACCTTCTTGCTCGACCACCACTACCTGCTGCAAGCCAGCGGCCTGCCCTGGCTAGCCGCACTCGAAATCTTCCTGCTGTGCTGGCAGGTGATGACGGTGGCGATGATGCTGCCATCGAGTATGCCCATAGTCAACCTGGTGGTGTATGCTGGTCGCAGACAAGCGCGTCCCGTGGCGGTTCCTCTGGCGTTCCTGGCTGGCTATGCCGTGATCTGGATGGCCTTTGCCGCAGGGGCCTTTCTCGGAGACACGCTGGTGCATCGCCTGGTGGCCCTGTGGCCGTGGTTGGCTGTTCATGCCTGGCTCATCGGGGCGGTGACGTTCGCCGTCGCTGGTCTCTTCCAGTTTAGCCCCTGGAAGGAGCGCTGCCTGGACATGTGTCGCACGCCCCTGGGGTTCTTCCTGCACTACTACTGCAAGGGCGTGGGTGCGGCGTGGCAGCTGGGGTTACGCCATGGAGGGTACTGCCTGGGCTGTTGTTGGGCCTTGATGCTGGTCATGTTCGGGGTCGGTGTGGGCAATCTGGCAGGGATGGCTGCGCTGACTGGCGCCATGGTGATCGAAAAGACGGTGCCAGGCGGTAAGCGTCTGAGCCCAGTCATCGGCATCATGCTCCTGCTGCTTGGGATACTGTGGCTGGCACATCCTATCTGGCTTCAAAGGGCAGGAATATAAAGCGCGTCCATTGAGGAGTCTACAAAGGTTCAAGAAATAAGGAGACTGGAATGTCCCCAGAGAACCATACCACGCGTCTCCACGTGAATGTCGTAGGCTCGCATCCTACGCTGTCAGCCAAGCAGAAGGACCTCGATGAGTGGTATCATACTTCCATGAGTGCATACCAGTATACCCTGCGGCTGTAACCGCTTGACTTCCTCATCGGACATGGTCCGGCTTCGCCAGCCAGCGATAAAAGCCAGGGTCTGCCGTTTTTCAACGTTTCTGTTTTCATATGTAGGCTTCAGCCCGGTCACCTTGCCTTCTTTGTCCCGTTGGATGTCATACATTCTCTCGACTTGCGCGAACGGCGGCGTGCCTTTCGCGGTCAAAAAGACCACGCCTTCCACGCGGGCGGGAGAATCAGTTGGACGTTCTCCTAAATGTAACGCATCTCGATTAGCTCGCCAGACCTCTGCTACAAACGTCGCCTCGATCAACTCACTGTCTCTGTGTTTCAGGCCAGCTGTGCGTCCCGCGAAAAACAGGAGATCTTCGCTCACACCCTTTCCACCAGGTTGAAATAGTTGATATGATTCCACACCTTGTGGTGTCTCCGCGTAGATAGCCGGGCGCTGCTGGCCTGTGGTCTGCATGCGTTCTGCGATCTTCGACATTAGGTCTTGAATGTCCATGCGCGAAAGTCCTTTCCTATGTCTCCCAGTTCCCGAAACAGGGCCAGGCTCTCCTGGGCCAGCGCCTTGCCCCGATCATAGTCGCTCTGCATGAAGGAGAGTCGCGCGGCGACAAGCAGCGCCTTCGCACGCACAGACGGCGCCACTCCCGCGCTTCTTCCCAGTGCCCGCTCTAAGAATGTCGGCCCCTCATGGCGGTAGCCGCGCACCACCCAGAAGCGCTCCAACGCCGAACAGAGGCGTAAGGCCATGACTGGGAGGCCTGCTTCCAAAAACCAGTGCAAGGCCGCCCGCAAATTGTCATGCTCCTGCTCCAAGCGATCCAGCCAGGAAGTGAGCAGCGGGCCATCCAGCGCAGCTTCCCCGCCGCTTGCGAGCAATTCCTGTCCATACTCGCGGATCGTTTCCAGCATCAGGAGGCGCGGCTCCTCTAGGACACTCATCTGGACAGGTCTATTGTACTGTAATTTTATGCTGCTGTACAACGAACACTTCCCGGCGCCTGGCACGCCCGTGACGTTGCGAGAGGAGCCAGGAGAGCGGCTCAACTAAAAGATCGTGCGCTTCGAGCATGCTGGCCATCTCATCTATCGTGAGCACTTCGAGCAGTTCGTTAAAGTCGTCACAGCATTCCTCAAAGAGTACTAACCCTTCACACCAGCAGACGTGAGTCATGTGCGTTCTCTCGTAATCGTGGAATAGAATGAGCGTGAAAGAGCGAAAAGCCCCACTGTAATCATGGAATGACTCTCTGGTCAACGTAGAAAAAGTACGGTAAGACTGTGGCTAGCATGAAAAGAATATGAGAAGACTCATGGGGGGCATGTGGCAAGACTTGCTCCCCTAGCCTCTCTCATACTCACTGCTAGATGCTAAATTTCCCCGGAGGAATAC
>WNFM01295681.1_pt3 | contig 10066 bp, 13 predicted proteins | sample 5400271 | NCBI WGS metagenome assembly WNFM01 (sample SAMN13153352, study PRJNA577476) | soil metagenome | isolation source: 60 cm saprolite on Douglas fir-dominated hillslope | place: USA:California | collected 2013-09-17
AATGCTCTGCAATCCATCACGCAGGCCGACTTCGCGGATGACCACGGTGCGGGAAGGATCACTCATCATTTGCGAACTGGCATGACCAGACAAGTTGATCGTACACCCGACGCCTCGAATGACGGGTCACCGCTTGTTCGCCGCCCGCCAGGCCGCGAATTCGCCCACAGTGCGTTCGTCGGTGGCCGGATAAAGCCCGAGGATCGACCGGCCCTTCAGCACCTGCTCGGTCACGAAATCCTCGAACGCGGTCATCTCGACTGCCTCGTCCGCGAGCTCGTCGGCGAGATGCGCAGGCAGGACGACGACGCCCTCGCTATCGCCCACGATGACGTCGCCTGGAAACACCGGCGCATCCCCGCAACCGATCGGCACGTTGATGTCGATCGCCTGATGCACGGTAAGGTTGGTCGGCGACGCCGGACGGTGGTGGTATGCGCGAATCGCGAGCTTGGCGATCTCGGTGGAATCGCGAAAGCCTCCGTCCGTCACGACACCGGCCACACCGCGCTTCATCAACCGCGCGACGAGTATCGATCCGGCGGAAGCCGCGCGCGCATCCTTGCGACTGTCGATCACCATGACCGCACCTGTTCGCGATCCTTGAAAACCGTGATGGGATTCAAATCCTCGCGCGCCGGGATGTAGCGCAGCGTGAACGCTTCGCCGACCATGTTTCCCGCGTCCGGATTGAGCGGATGGACGTCCTGAATGAACTGGTTGCGAAAGCCGCGCTTGAAGAGTGCCGTCGTCAGCGTCGCGACGCTGACCGCTTTGAGCTTCCCGCGAGTGCTGTCGCGCAATGAGGGCACGTCGAATTCAGTCGGAAGTTACGTCTTGAGCCGATAACCCGTCTTGAAGATCCAGGCGACGATCGCAAGCGATATCGCCATGAAGCCCGCGGTCATGGCGAGGCTGACGCCGATGCCGACATCGGCGATGCCGTAAAAACTCCAGCGGAAGCCGCTGACCAGGTAGACCACCGGATTGAACAGCGTCACCGTCTGCCAGACCGGCGGCAGCATGTCGATCGAATAGAAGCTGCCTCCGAGAAACGTCAATGGCGTGACGATCAGCAACGGCACGAGCTGGAGTTTTTCGAATCCGTCGGCCCAGATGCCGATGATGAAGCCGATCAGGCTGAACGTCACCGACGTCAGGACGAGAAACAGCATCATCCACACGGGGTGGGCGATGTGCAGCGGCACGAAGAGGCCTGCCGTCGCCAGGATGATGAGTCCCAGGATGATCGACTTGGATGCGGCGGCCCCGACGTAGCTCATGACGATCTCGAGATACGAGACGGGCGCGGACAGGAGTTCGTAGATCGTTCCCGTGAACTTGGGAAAGTAGATGCCGAACGACGCGTTGGCGATGCTCTGCGTCAACAGCGACAGCATGATGAGTCCGGGCACGATGAAAGCGCCATAGGCGATCCCGCCGACCTCCTGGATACGCGAGCCGATCGCCGCGCCGAACACGACGAAATATAGCGACGTCGAGATCACCGGCGAGATGATGCTCTGCATCAGCGTCCGCCGCGTGCGGGTCATTTCGAACTTGTAAATCGCGCGCATCGCGTAAATGTTCACCGCTCTTCCCTCACCAGGCTCACGAAGATGTCTTCCAGCGAACTTTGCGTCGTCTGCAGGTCACGGAACCGGACGCCGGCCTTGTCGAGGTCCTCGAGCAGCGCAGCGATGCTCGGTCGATCGCCTTGCGTGTCGTAGGTATAGACCAATTCCTTGCCGTCGCCGGACAGCTCCAGGCCGTAGGCGGCAAGCTGTGGCGGCACGTCCGAAAGCATTTCCTGAAGCTGCAATGTCATCTGCTTCCTGCCGAGCTTGTGCATCAACTCGGCCTTGTCTTCGACCAGGATGATCTCGCCCTTGCTGATCACGCCGACCCTGTCGGCCATCTGTTCGGCCTCGTCGATATAGTGCGTGGTAAGAATGATCGTCACACCGCTGGCCTGCAGCGCGCGCACCAGGCGCCACATGTCCTGCCGGAGATTCACGTCGACACCCGCCGTCGGCTCGTCGAGGAACAGGACCTGCGGCTCGTGCGACAGCGCCTTGGCGATCAGCAGCCGGCGCTTCATGCCGCCGGAGAGCGTGATGATCTTGCTGTCCTTCTTGTCCCAAAGCGACAGGTCCTTCAGCACCTTTTCGATGTGTGCGGGGTTCGCGCTCTTGCCGAACAGGCCGCGGCTGAAGGTCACGGTCCCCCACACGGATTCGAACGCGTCGGTCGTCAATTCCTGCGGCACGAGGCCGATCATCGAGCGAGCCGCACGAAAATCGGTGGCGATGTCGTGGCCGTCGACGGTAATGGTTCCCTCCGTCGGATTGACGATGCCGCAGATGATGCTGATCAGCGTCGTCTTGCCCGCGCCATTTGGGCCCAGCAACGCGAAGATCTCGCCACGCCGTATGTCCAGGTTGATGTTCTTCAGCGCCTGGAAGCCGGTGGCGTAAGTCTTGGAAAGGTTCGATACCGAGATGATGGATGGCATTGGCAGCAATGGTGCGTCGTTTGTCGGATGTCATGTCGACGAGGTCCGCAGTTTAACGCACGTTCCGACGATATACTTCGCTTCGACGATCCTTTATCAGTTCAATGAACAAGACGCGCATTGCCGTTGCCGGCGCAGGGCTCATCGGCCTGGCGCACATGGCGGTCGCGCAGAAAAGTCCCACGTGCGCGTTGTCCGCCGTCGTCGATCCGGCGCCTGCTGCCGAGGCCGCCGCTTCCAGCGCTGGCGTGCCGCTTTTCAAATCGCTGGATGAACTCCTGGTCAAGGATCGGCCGGACGCCGTGATCCTCGCCACGCCAAACCAGTTTCATCTCGAGCACGCCCTGAAATGTATCGGCGCCGGCCTGCCAATGCTCCTCGAAAAGCCCATTGCGTCCACGGTGCGCGAAGGCGAGCAGCTCGTGAAGGCCGCAGACGCAGGCGGCGCCAGGATATTGATCGGCCACCATCGCGCACACAGCCCGATCATGGCCAAGGCCAGGGAAGTCATCGAACGCGGCACCCTCGGACCGCTGGTCGCCGTCATGGGCAGCGCGGTATTCTTCAAGCCCGACGAATATTTCGCAGCCGGGCCCTGGCGCCGCGAATCAGGCGGCGGGCCCATCCTGATCAACATGATCCACGAAGTGCACAACTTGCGAATGCTCTGTGGCGAAATCGTCGCGGTGCAGGCGTTTTCCTCGCATGCGACACGCGGTTTCCCAGTCGAGGACACCGTCGCGGTCAACCTGCGCTTTGCGAATGGGGTCTTGGGCTCGTTCATGCTGTCCGATACGGCCGCCTGCGCGCGAAGCTGGGAGCAAACGTCGCAGGAGAACAAGGCGTACCCGACGTATCCCGACGAGGACTGCTACGTTGTCGTCGGCACCTTCGGCTCGCTGTCGGTGCCGACGATGCGGCTCAAGACCTACGACAAGGCGGAGGATCGCTCCTGGTGGAAGCCATTCCGGACAAGCGTGGCCGACATGGTCCGCGAGGACCCTCTCGTGCGCCAGCTCGAACACTTCGGCGCCGTCGTTCGCGGCGAAGCGCAGCCGCTCGTCACGGCGCGGGACGGCTTGGCCAACCTGCGAGTCACCGAAGCCATCGCGCGTTCCGCCAGGACCGGGCAGACTGTCGATCTGGCCACCCACTGATCGCTCGACAAGGATTCACATGAAGATCCTGATGCTCCACGGCATCAACCACAACATGTTCGGCAAGCGCGACCCGGTCCAGTATGGAACGATCACGCTTGGCGAGATCGACGCGCGCCTGCAGGTGCTGGGCAAGGAGCTCGGCGCCGAAGTCGAGAGCTTCCAGACCAACGGCGAAAAGGAAATGTGCGAGCGGATTCACCGGGGCTTCACGGACAACGTCGACGCCGTGCTCATCAATGCCGGCGCCTGGACGCACTACAGCTATGGGATCCGCGATGCGCTCGCCATTCTCACGGTGCCGATCATCGAGATCCACATGTCGAACGTCCACGCGCGCGAGCCGTTCCGGCACATCTCGGTATTCTCCGAGGTCGTCAGCGGACAGATCTGCGGCTTCGGCGTCGACAGCTATCTGCTCGGGCTGCGCGCGGCCGTTTCAGCCGTGAAGGATGCGAAGAAGCGCTAGATCCGCTCGCGCCGCAACCGCAGGCTGTTGGGCAGCGGGACGGACCGGCGCAGGACGTCCTCGCCCAGCCAGAGCGCGGAACGGCGCGCCCGCGCGGCAACGATCGATAGCGGCATCTGCTGGTAGTCGTCGTTGAAAACCTCGAAGCTGTAGTCGCCTCGATAACCGATCCCATCCAGCCGTGTCACCAGATCGGCGAGGGCCTCGCTGTGCACGCCTTCCCCTGGGAAGACGCGAAAGTGGCGCGCGGTGGCCATGCGCTCCTCGGCGGTGCGCACTTCCTGCCACATGAAGTCGGCGAGTTGCACGAGATAGATCTTCTCGGGGTCCAGGATGTCGAGGTCATCGAGTGCGGTATTGGTCGCAAAAATATGAAACGAGTCGATGCCGATGCCAAGATTGGGCGCATCGGCGCGCGCAACGATATCCCATGCGGATGTGAATTCGTTGATCGTGCGACCCCACGAGAGGCCCTCGTACGTGACCTTGATGCGAAGCGGCACGGCCAGCATGGAAAGCTTGCGCAGGTCGCGCGCCAATGCATCCGCGTCCGCCGTGGCATGCGTGGACGTCGACGAACATACGAGCAACACCGTCGCACCCAGCGCGTGGCACATCTCGAGCATCGACTTCGCGACGTCGATCTTGTACTCGTGCAGGTGGCCCGACAGCCCCTCGAAATCGCGAAGCACCTGGAAACCCGTGACGCGGAGCCCGCTTTCACGCACGGCTTCCACGGCGGCTTCCAGCCCTTGCGGGTGCCCGACAACGTCGCGCGCCGACAGCATGATCTGCGAAAAGCCCGCGTCCCGGACGGCGGCCAGCTTGGCCGGCAGCGTGCCGGCCAGCGAGATCGTGTCCATCCCGAAATCGCGGATGTTGGGGAGCGGCGCAGTCGGCGGCCCACTCGAACCGCGAAGATCATCGTTCATCGTGCACGAGTTCGAACATGACGCCGCCAAGCTGGCTTTGCGTGAGCGCCCCCCGCTTCTCGGAATGCACGTCCTGCGACTCGACGAACGCCACGCCGCGCTTGCGAAGCGCCCCGACTGTGGCCAGCACGTCGGGCGTGCCGAGTCCCAGCCGTTGCAGCATCTCGACGGGTTCGGCCTCGAAGATTCCCGGCATCGGCTCGATCAGCTGCAGGTAGAAGCTGTGGCACGGGCTCTGTTTCGTCGGGAAGGACCTTGAAGCCGAAGAGTTCCGTGTAGAACTCGGTCCAATCGGCCGTCCGATCATTGCCGATGTATTGAACAATGCCGAACCAGTGCAATCCGGTCAGCGCGGGAGGGTGCGGGTCGACGCCGGGGTTCAGCGTGAAGTCAACATCGTAGATCGAAAAATCGCGGTAACGGTCGACAAAGTAGATTCGGCTCGAACCGACGCCGTGGATCGCCGGAATATTGAGTTCCATCACTTCGACGTTCGAGGGCACGATCCACGCGCCGCGCGCGGTCGCCAGCCGGTATGCCGCCGAAGCGTCGCGCACGCGCAGCGCGATGGCCGCAATCACGGGCGTTTCCGAGGGTCGCACCGCGCGCGCCTGACCGCCGGCGTGCGCGTTGACGATGACATTCATTTCGCCCTGGCGATAGAGCAGCACTTCGCGCGACCGGTGCCGCGCGATCGGTCGAAATCCCATCGTCTCCAGGACCTGGCCCAGCGCTTGCGGCTTGCTCGTCGAATACTCGACGAATTCAATGCCCTCCATCGCAAGCGGATTGCCGATTTCGGCGATCGATTCGCGGCCGGATTGTTGCGCCATTTTCGTGTTCCTAGGGATCAGGACTTCGCCGGCCCATTCTGCCACACGCTTGCCTCACGCCGCGTCGATCAGCCGTTCCCGTAGACCGGAATCGACGCGCCGTGAATGACCTTGGCATCGTCACTGCAAAGAAAGAGGATCACCCGCGCGATATCGCCGGGCTTCGGCCACTTGCCGAAATCCGCCTTCGGCATCGCTTTGCGATTGGCCTCGGTATCGATGATGCTCGGAAGCACCGAGTTCACGCGGACGCCGGACCCGGCCACATCCGCCGCCAGTGCATCCATCATGGCCAATGCGGCGGCCTTCGATGCCGCGTAGGCCGAAGCGCCGGCGGGATGATCGATGCCCGCCTTGGACGCGATATTCACGATCGCGCCGCGCCCCTGCTTCAGCATGGCCGGAACCACGGCCCGTGACAGCGCGTAACCCGAACGCAAGTTCATCGCCAGCATGCGATCGAGCGCGTTCGCGTCCTCGTCCCACAACTTCGCTCCGCCGGTGTAGCCGCCCACCGTGTTGACCAAGGCGTCGAGCCGCCCGTGTTGCACAATCAACTCGTCGACGAATCGTCGCACGTCCGCCTCGTTGGTGACATCGAGACGTCGACCTTCAAGTCGCGCGCGGTTTGCTCCGGCGGTCTCCGCCAGGGTGTCGTACTCCGCCTGTGTGCGGTACGTCACGATGACGGTGGCGCCCTCCAGCAGGAACGCCTGGCTCACCGCGCACCCCAGCCCACCAGTGCCACCGGCCACGACCACGACTTGTCCCGCGATGCCAGCACTCAATTGGTCCCTCCCCGTTCCATTTCGCGTTCGGCCTGCAGGCTCTCGCCATCACGCGAGATCGTCGCGACCGCGAGTGTCCGGTCGCCTTGCTTGTAGCGGATGGCACAGTCTCGATCGCGCAGCGACCCGTCGATCGTGATCGCATCCCAACGCTCCGCGTGACCGACGTAATTGATCGCCACGTCGTGGTGCTGGCTCCAGAAGAACGGCACGGCATCGAACGGCACACGCTGGCCGAGGATATTCCTGGCGGCGACCTGGCCCTGGCGCTGCGCGACCACCCAGTGCTCGATGCGGATCCGCTCGCCGGAATGCGGATCGGGCCACCGTGCAACATCGCCCGCGGCAAATATGCCCTTCTCGCTCGATTCGAGGTACGCGTCGACGGCGATGCCGCGATCGATGGCGAGGCCCGCCTGCTCCGCCAGAGCGATCGACGGCCGCACGCCGACACCCACGACCACGAAATCGGCGTCGAACGCCGAGCCGTCCTTCAATGTTACGCGGCTGCCCTCCATGCGGGCGACCGTCGTTCCCAGATGGAACACGACGCCGTGCGATTCGTGCAGCTCGCGGATGAAGCGCCCGACCTGCATTCCCAGGATCCGCTCGAGCGGAACGCTCTCGGGCCCGACGACATGCACGTCGAGGCCGCGCGCCCGCAACGATGCCGCGACTTCGAGCCCGATGAAACTCGCGCCGACCACGACGGCGCGCTTGGCGGTCAACGCGGCGGCAACAATCGCGCGGCTATCGGCGAAGCTGCGCAGGTAATGGACCTGCGCGGGCGCCGCGCCCGGAATGTCGAGGTGTACCGGGTCGGCGCCCGTCGCAATCAGCAGGGCCCCGTAAGCGACTTCCATGCCGTCGTCGAGCCGGACACGCCCTTGACGCACGTCGATCGATGTAACTCGCGCGTTCTGCACGAGCTCGATGCGGCGATCCACGTAGTACTCGGGTGGCCGCAGCGGAATCCAGTCCTCCTGCGCGGTGCCCGCAAGGAAATCCTTCGAAAGATTGGGCCGGTCGCAGGGCGGCGAATCATCGGCGCTCAACATCGTCACGGCGCCCCGATAGCCCTCTCGACGAAGCATCTCCGCCGCGGCCAGCCCGGCCGCGCCACCGCCTAGGATGACGACCGACGCGGGCGTATCCGCTGTCCTTGCGGCCGACGGCCCGCTGCGCGTCACAGGGGCGGCCAGCTTCTCGCGGGCAAAAACCCGGTCGCCGACGCGCTCGACTCGCCAGCAGGGGATCGGATCGAGCGCCGGTGCGCGCAATGCCTCTCCGGTTCGAAGACTGAAGCACGCGTGGTGCCACGGGCACCTCACCGTGTCGTCGACGATCAGGCCCTCAGCCAATGGCCCGTGGTAGTGCGTGCACGCAGCACCGATCGCGAAAATGTCGTCGCCGCGGCGCACGAGAATCGCGTCCTCGGTGCCAATGCGTCCGGAAACCGATCCACCGTCCGGCAAATCGCGAATCGCAAATCCGCCGCCGAAATCCTTTGTGGGAGTGTCTGCCATATCGGGTGACGTGATCGGCATCATTGTCCGGCAGCAGACAGGCACACGCAATGTCCCGGATTTTGAACGCCTGGAACCCTCTCTCCTCTGCGCGTGTCGTAAGGTTTTCGGTCAAGGAGATGGAAAATGAACCGAACGAACGCCGTGTTAAGCGCAATGTTCGTTGCAAGCCTGTTCGCCGCACCGGTCATGGGCGCCGGCGAGAACGTGGCGCCGGGTCCGTTGCCGCCGGAGCAAACGCAAGGGCGGGTCACCTACATTACCGGCGGCATAGGACAAGAGGAGGCCGCGGCAATGCGGAAGGAGCAGCCAAGGTATCCGCTCTCCCTCGAGTTCATCAAGAACGCGCAGCCTCCGGAATTTCTGTCCGGCGTCAGCGTGATCATCCGGGATCAACAGGGCCAGACCGTGCTCAGCGCCATCGCCGACGGTCCGATCCTCCTCGCCAGGATTCCGCCCGGCAGATACGTGGTGACGGCGAGTGCTGCCGAACAAGGCCAGGCCAAGCAACGTGACGTCGTCGTCGCCGAACGAAAGCCCGAGCACATCGTCTTTGAGTGGTAAAAATTGCGCGCTGTCCTACCCGTGGATCATCCCTGCGCCGACAGCCTCACTTGGATGAGGGGCTTACGCTAGGGCCGTGTCCGACGGAATGTCCCGCGGTCGCGAAATGTCCGCCGTCGTCTGCGCGGCGTGATTCATCAACAGGTGACAGGAGATCCAAATGAACAGAACCCTATTCGTTGTCGCAGCGCTGAGCGCCCTCTTGGTCGGCTGCAACAAGCCGGCTTCCCTTGGAGACCAGCAGTCGCAATCAGCGACGCCGCCACCGTCGACGGCTACTGCTCCGGCCGATAACTCCAAGATGGCGGCGAACCCGCCTTCGAACACCGCGAACGACTCAGCCACTGCGCCCGACAAGAGCAAAGACACCGCCACGCCGGATAAGAGCAAGGGCATCACGGCGGATACGAAGGACTCCACCAAAGATAAGCAATAACGCAGCTTTGCCAGGCCGGAACGACCCCACGGCTCGCCAAGGCTTGCCGTGGGAGTTGCGGTTGAACGTCGCCGCTACCCCGACGTTCCGGCGTGCGCGGCTTTCAGCGCAGCGATGTCGAGCTTGACCATCTTCAACATGGCATCCGCGGCTCGCTTGGCCTTGGCTTGATCCGGATCGGCCATCATCTCCCCGAGAACGGTGGGAACGATCTGCCAGGAGAGCCCGAAGCGATCCTTCAGCCACCCGCACTGCTCCGGCGATCCCCCACGGAGGAGCGCGTCCCAATAGCGGTCGATTTCCGCCTGGTTTTCGCAGTTCACGACGAACGAAACCGCGTGGTTGAAAGGATCGAGCGGACCTGCCGTCATGGCCACGAAGGACTGCCCGAACAAGACGAACTCGACGATTTTCACCGACCCGGGCGGGCCGCTGGGCGATTCGCTCGGCAATGCGGAGACGCGGTTGACGCGCGAGTCGGGAAAAATCGATACGTAGAATGCGGCGGCCTCCTCAGCCTCCTTGGAATACCAAAGGAAAGGGGTGATTTTTTGCACGTTCCTTCTCCTGAGCCTTAAAAGGTAAGCAACCTGCGCCGTTGATACCGGGGCGGGCGAGGACTAACCGAGTGATAGCTCCCTGACCGGACGCACCTCGACGCTGCCAACACGCGCTGGCGGAATCTTCGACGCGAGCTGGATGGCCTCATTCAGATCCTTGGCGTCGACCAGGTAGAACCCCGCGAGCTGCTCCTTCGTTTCGGCAAACGGTCCGTCGGTCACCGACATTTTTCCGTTGCGGACCCGCACGGTCGTCGCCGTATGAACGGATTCGAGCGCTTCCGCA
>WNFM01022917.1_pt1 | contig 10060 bp, 8 predicted proteins | sample 5400271 | NCBI WGS metagenome assembly WNFM01 (sample SAMN13153352, study PRJNA577476) | soil metagenome | isolation source: 60 cm saprolite on Douglas fir-dominated hillslope | place: USA:California | collected 2013-09-17
CCCTGGTGGCGATCGCGCTTCTGGTTTTCATCCACTTCCGCAAACCCTCGGCGGTTTTTCTGTCGCTGCTGCCGGTGGCGATTGGTTCGCTGTGGATGGTCGGAATCATGGGGCTTTCGGATATTCCGTTTAACCCGGCCAACATCATGACTCTGCCGCTCATCATCGGCATTGGCGTCACCAACGGCATCCACATCTTGAATCGTTTTGCGGAGGAGCATCATCCCAGCATTCTGGCTCGCAGCACGGGCAAAGCAGTTTTGGTTTCCGGTTTGACGGCCATTGCCGGGTTCGGGAGTTTGATCCTGGCGCAACACCGAGGGATTCGCAGTCTGGGCCTGATCATGGCGACCGGGATCACCACTTGCATGGTGGTGGCGTTGACTCTGTTGCCAGCGATTCTCAACATGCTGGATCAGCACGGCTGGACGATACAAAAAACCCAGCGCGACAATGCACGGTCGACGCTGGGTCGGGAGGAACCGAGGTATGAACCTCAAGTATGACGGAATCTGACAGGGATCTTCACCAAAGTCAAATGAATAATGTTAAACTTGGACTCAAAAGCGCTGATTCACCGCCGGTTATCAGAACGTTAACGTTAACGTATTGGCTGCATGTTTTTTTAGCTTTTTTTGTTCAGTCAAAGAATTGGTGTCGGTTTAGCAGAGTGTGGCCGTCCTCGGCCACACCCAGTTCCGCATGGTCAAGGGTGGTGGAAGATTCGATCGCTAACCTCCTTCTCAACTTCGCTGCACCCGGGAACGGGCGCACTCCGCTAAAAAGAAACAATCGTTGTGCCCTCACAAAAGCGGGGAAACTAAATGGATAGGGCTTTCAAGAGATGGACTCTTCTGCTGTGGGTTGCTCTCCTCATGGGCCACTGCAGCCCAAGCAGTGCTGCGGAAACGGCTTGCGGCCCTCTCATCCATAAGTTCACTTTGACTCTGGCGCCCGGTGAGCGGACGGAGGCGCTCGGCCCCTTCTTTTATCGCGAGCGAAAGGAATCGACTCACCTCTGGGCGGTCCCGCCGCTCTTCTCCCACACGCTGGATCAGGAGATCGATTTCGAGGAGATCGATTTCGTATATCCTGTGGTGACGTATGACCGGTTTGGTTCGGAGTATCGTTTTCAGGTTTTTCAACTGTTCAGCTTTGCCGGAGGGAAGACCCAGTCAGAAACGAACGTCAGCCAGTTCACCCTGTTCCCCTTCTACTTCCAGCAGCGCTCGGCCTTGCCTGAAAAGAACTATACGGCTCTGATTCCACTTTACGGGCATCTGAAGAACCGGCTCTTCCGAGACGAAGTGAAATTTGTCTTGCTGCCGATCTACGTCCAAAGCCGCAAAAAGGACGTGGTGACGGACAACTACGTTTACCCGTTTTTTCATCTGAGGCATGGGGACGGGTTGAAGGGATGGCAATTCTGGCCGCTGGTTGGCCGGGAGCACAAGGAGGTCACGACCCAAACGAATGCCTGGGGGGAGACTCACACCATCGGCGGGCATGATCGTTCCTTCGTGCTGTGGCCGTTCTTCTCTGATCAGATCGGCGGCATCGGCACGGACAATCCGGCGCACCAGCAGGCCTTGCTTCCTCTCTATAGTTTCCTCCGTTCTCCCCAACGCGACTCCACCAGCTACCTTTGGCCCCTGGGCGTGACGCGCACGGTGGACCGCGAAAAGAAATACACCGAATGGGGAACGCCCTGGCCGCTGATAGTCTTTGATCGCGGGGCCGGCAAAACGACCAGCCGGGTCTGGCCTTTCTTCAGCCTCTCCCACAATGACGTTCTGGAAAGCGACTGGTATCTTTGGCCCGTGTGGAAATTCAACCGCATCAACTCCGCTCCGCTGGATCGCCGCCGCACGCGCGTTTTGTTCTTCCTTTACTCCGATACGGTCCTCAAAAACACCGAAACCGGCGCGGCATCCCGCCGGACGGATTTGTGGCCGCTGTTTACCGGTCGGCGCGAGTTGGACGGGAACCAGCGGTGGCAGGCGCTCTCGATTCTCGAACCCTTCCTGCCCAATAACAAGAGCGTCGAGCGTGATTACTCCCCGCTCTGGTCATTTTGGCGCTGGGAGAAGAATCCGAAAACCGGCGCCGCCAGCCAATCGTTAATCTGGAACCTTTACCGGGGAGAAACTGCTCCGGACTCCAAAAAATACTCGCTCCTCTTTGGTCTTTTCAAGTATCAATCGGGTGTCGAAGGCAAGCAATGGCGCGTACTCTACATTCCGTTCGGGAAAAAACATCAACCCGCCAGGGCTGGCGACGCAGAGTGATCAATTGGTATGTTTGAAAATATCGGCGAGATGGTGGTGTTGCTCTGGCGCACGGTGCAATCGTTGCCGCTGGTGGTCCGCCAGCGTTTCAAGATCTACGATCAACTTTTCGAGATTGGCAACGCCAGCTTGCTCATGGCTTGCATCCTCTCCCTCTTCATCGGCGGGGTGTTGACCCTCCAAACCGGCCCCTACCTGGCCGAGCGCGGTCTGGCCAGCGCCATCGGCGGCATCGTCGGCTACTCGCTCTGTCGCGAGCTGGCCCCGGTCATGATGTCGATTCTGATCGCGGGGCGCATCGGCTCAGCCATGGCCGCGGAAATCGGCTCCATGCAGGCCTATCAGGAGATCGACGCCTTGCGCACCATGAACATCAATCCGATCCACTACCTGGTCCTGCCCCGGTTGGTGGCCATTTGCATCGCCTTGCCGGTGTTGGTGCTCTTTTCCGTGCTGGTCGGCTGGTTCGGCGGGGCCATGGTGGCGGTCTTCAATCAAAAGATCGCCCTGAATTTCCAAAGCTTTTTCAGCACCCTCCGCGATGTCGTCGATGTCGGGGACGTGGCCAACGGGTTGGTCAAGACGTTCGTCTTTGCCGTCATCATCGGCACGGTCTCCTGCCATCAGGGGCTGGCGACGATCGGCGGGCCGCGCGGCATCGGTCGTTCGGTGACCAAGGCCGTGGTGAACTCCATCGTCCTGATTCTGATCCTGGATTATTTCGTGACCCGCTTTTTGATGTGCTTCGAGAAATGAGCGCCGACTCTCCACCCAAGTCCGGTATCCGGGTCGAGGTCCGCGGCCTGCGGAAAAGCTACGGCGGCCAGTTGATCCTGAAAGGGATCGAGTTTACGGTCGAACGCGAGGAAATTTTTGTCATCATGGGCCCCAGCGGCAGCGGCAAGAGCGTGCTGCTCAAACACATCATCGGCCTGGAAAAGCCGGACGAGGGCGAAATCCTGCTCGAGGGCGAGTCCATCCTCGCGGAGGGCGTGATGGATAAGTACCGCCTGGCCATGGTTTTTCAGTCCGGGGCCTTGCTCAATTCGCTGACGGTCGGCGAGAATGTGGGCCTCTATTTGAGTGAGCACCGCTTGAAAAAGCCCGAAGAAATCGACCGCATTGCCACCGAGAAACTGGATTTCCTGGGCCTGAAAGGGGTCAAGGACCGGTCCCCGAGCGAGCTTTCGGGCGGCATGAAGAAGCGGGTCGCCATCGCCCGCGCCCTGGTCATCGAGCCGCAGTTGATTCTCTACGACGAACCCACCAGCGAGCTGGACCCGCTCATGACCGTGGTCATTGGCGAGGAAATTTGGAACCTGAAGAGGCGCATCCAAGTCACCAGCATTGTCGTGTCCCATGATCGGGATCTGGCTTTTGGCGTGGCCGACCGCATTGCCATGATGCACCAGGGCGAACTCATCGCCATCGACACCCCGGAGCGGATCCGGCAGAATCCTGATCCGCGCATCCAAAAGTTTTTGACCGCTGACTTCAAACTCAATAACCTTCAGGAAAAGCAGAATGAAAAACACACTTGAAACCCGGCTCGGCATCTTCTTCGCCCTCGCGTTGGTGGTGGCGGTGGTGATTTTGGAAACCATCGGCGCCGTCGATTTTTGGAAAGGGACTTATGAAGTTTCCGCCAACTTCAAAAACGCCCAGGAACTTAAAAATGGCGACCTGGTCAAAATGGCCGGGGTTGAGATTGGGCGGGTTGCGAAAGTCGAGCTGGTGAACCAGCGGGCCAAGGTCACCATGAAAATCACCGGTAGAAATGACGGGAAAAGCCCGCCCAGATACCCGATCCGCACCGGCGCCACCGCCGCCATCAAGTTCACCGGTCTGATGGGGCAAAACTTTGTCGCCATCGACGACGGCCCCCCGACGGCCCCCATCGCCAAGCCGGGATACACTTTGGAGCCAGTCGAGCAACCCGACCTCAGCGCAATCATGGTCAAGCTGGACAACGTCGCCTCCGGCGTCCAGGAACTGACCAAAAGCTTCAGCCCGGAAAAACTGAGCGGCCTGCTGGGGCCCATCACCGACTTCATGAAGCAGAACACCAATAATCTCAGCACCATCCTTTACAATACCCGTCTGGTTTCCGACCAAATCGCCCAGGGCAAAGGCACCGTCGGCAAACTCATCAACGATGACACGCTCTACAACACTGCCCTGACGACCGTCAATTCCTTGCAACTCGCGGCGGGCGAGGCCAAAGGCCTAATCATCGATGCGCACAGCATGATTGGCCAGGCCAGCAACATCATCGACCGCGTCACCTCTGGCCAGGGAACGCTGGGCCTGCTCAGCAAAGATCCGAAGCTCTACAACGAAACCACCGCCACCATGACACACGCCCGCGAGATCCTCGAGAAAATCAACCAAGGCCAAGGCAGCGTTGGCAAGCTGATCAACGACGACACCTTCCTCAAGAACGCCAAGCTCAGCCTCCAAAAGCTCGACAAAGCCACCGAAGGACTGGAAGACCAGGGCCCCTTGAGCATCATGGGCATCCTGATCAACAACCTGTTTTAGCGGGAATTGCCGATCGGCCATTGGCTATCGGCTATCCGCTATCGGTGCCTGGTCATTGATCATTGGTCATTCCTCAACTCCCTCGATTCCGCTCATTTTGACCGCGGACCCGTACGACGCTCGAAAGGACGAGTTCCCAGGCGCTGGCTCGCAACCAGGCCTGCAACTCCACAAAGTCCGCGGAAAACCAACCTCTGCGACCTCTGCGAAAGACTCTGCGACCTCTGCGTTTAATCCCAAATTTCTACCGCAGACGTCGCGGAGTCTTTCGCAGAGGTCGCAGAGGGGGAGAGCGGGCTTCAGGGCAGGAACTCAGCGACTCATGGAACTCGTCCTTCCGAGCGTTATCCCGATCCGCCGTCAAAATGACAAGAGCAGTTTTTCTTCCACTTGACCGTGGCTTCGGCGTGGTAGATATTACGGTCGTAGCCGGGGGCGTACTGGTTTCGACCTGGAAAGCGCGCCAGAGGCGGCATGCCGAGGATGGTTCGTTGGCCTCGTTAAAAATCGGACCAAAACAAACTGCTAACAATGAATTAGCTCTCGCGGCCTAAAGTGCCGCGACGTTCCCCGCTGGACGCCTGCTACGGCGGAGGGACGCCACAGCAGGCTGGGCGAAACGCGGAGACAGCGCGCGGCGCGCCGAGACATTTTCATGCTGGCTAGGCAGCCGGATTCGGGTCAGGACGTTATCCGGCGGCTGAAACTCTCTTCTGACTAAGCATGTAGTCGCGGCTGGTGAACTGGCCAGGGACGCGGGTTCAACTCCCGCCGCCTCCAGTCTTCGTTCGGAGCGCAGTGACGAACGAAGACTGCCGCGCCGGAGTCCGACGAAGGCGGGCGGTGATCCCGGTGCTATCGCCCAAGCGCTCCGAACTACGAGAAAGCCGAGGACCCACTGATTCCGTTTCTCGCGATTGGCGCGTTTGCGGGTCTGCGGCACGCGGAGATTCAACGGCTGGATTGGGAAGAGGTCCGGTTTGACGATGGGTTCATCGAGGTGAAGGCGAGCAAGGCGAAGACGGCCAGCCGGCGGCTGGTGCCGATTCAGGAGAACCTGAAGCGGTGGCTGGTGCCGCATCGGCAGGCATAGGGCAAGGTCTGAGGCTACGCCAACATGAGCAAGCGATTGCTTTGGCTGGCGGAGTTGGTGGATGCGGAGCTGAAGGAGCAGAGAGGGCAGATGACAGAGGACAGAGGTCAGAAGTCAGAGGGCAGGGCAGAGGACAGCGACGGAAAAGTTGAAATAGGAAAGCAGAAAGCGGAAATCGAAAGGCTCTTTGTCTGGAAGCACAATGCGCTCTGAGGCATTCATTCATCAGCTACCGAGTGGCGCAGATTCAGAATGTCGCTCAGACGGCCCTGGAAGCCGGGAACTCGCCTCGGATGGTGTTTTCCAACTATCGGGAGATCGTCCGGCCAGCGGATGCGGAGAAATGGTTTGGCATCACGCCGGAAGCGGTGGAAGCGGCGAAGGCGGCCCGCCAGACGGGGGCTGCGGGAAAGATTATCCGTCTGCCTGTGGAAGCTGCCGCGTAAAGCCCGCTCGGAGGCGGCTTCCCGTATTTGACGTGCTTCTTAGTTAGCTTTGTGTTGCAATGCCAATTCTTCATCTAGCATTGACGGTCGCGCTCATGGGGATTACTGGCTGCTGTCTGTTGGGTGCGCTGTGTGCGATGTTACAGCCGACAGAGGGGATGAGAGCGCTGGGCAAGCGAGTCGCGCCCGTCGCCGGACTGCTCCTAGGCTGGTGGAGTTTAGTCCTTTCCTTTACATTCTCGCTTCCCGCGGGCCATTTTGTTGCTGTTATCTACTGGCTGTTTTTCGTATTGGGGCCGGTAATGTATTCTCCATTTTTTGTCGGTGATCTGTTTGGGTTTTGGCATCGAAGCGTTTGCTTGCAAACGGCTGACGTGCCCCGTCGGGAAAAAGGAGCGATTCTTTCGATTGCCCACTTGTCAGATTTTCACATTCCGGCCAATTTTACGATTGAAGAAGGCCTTCATAATGGGGCCGTGTTGGACTTTGTGCGGGCTGCGGTCGAATGGGCGCTCGCTCGCGCGGATTATGTGATGATAACCGGGGACATAACTGATTCCGGTCATAGCTCCGAGTGGCAGCTTTACAAGTCACTGAGCGATTCTCTTTCTCAGGAGCAGCGCAGCAAATTACTCTTGATTCCCGGGAACCACGACCTGTCTCTGACCCTGCGTTTCGGCGCCTATGGTGCCGGGTTGGAAACTGCTGATTATGACTCCCGTTGCCGCGCCTTCGCAAAAGCAGTGTTTTGTGGGTGTCCTGCGTCGTGGGTACTGATTACGCCAGGCGGGAGGCACTCTGTCGCGCGCGTTATGGCTGGCGCTAGCGAGTATATCAAGGTATACGATGGTAACCCTCCTTGGACGAATGTGGGCATTCCCGAAGCGGGCTTACCCCTCAATATCCTTGAGATGTCAGGCGAAATCTTGAGCGCATTAAGCACCGTGGATGAGTTTGGGCTGTGGCCGACGCGAGGCGCCCCATTCTTCCGAGATTTGATCGATTTGGCGTATCCAATGATTCTCGCCGAAAAGAATGGCGTCATGATTGTAGGTTTGAATTCCTGTCTTGCGCCTGCGGATTCGATAGTTGGGAGTGGTTTCGGAAGAATCGGCAAGGCTCAATTATTGCGGCTTGAGGCTGTGGTTTCCAACCTTCGGGAGAATGAACAATTGATTGTAATGGTTCATCATCACATTGGCGTTCCCCGAGACCTACGAAGGGGGATTGGACGCCTGCTCCGTGGGCTCAAATTCAAGGGCTTGCAGCTAACGGACGCGAAAGAGCTTCAGCGTGTTCTGTCTCGAAGGCCAAGCACCATAGTTTTCCACGGTCACCTCCACTCCCCTTACTACGCGAGGGCAGGCAGCCAACTGTATGTGGCTGGTGGGTCCCTGCTGGGCAAAGCGCCTGGTGACAATTGCGTCGTGTATGGTTTAAAGGATAGCGGAGACTTGGTCATTAACGATTCCATTCGAGTTGGGATTTAGGGAGACAGAGTTTTAGCGTCGGGTCTCCACTCCGAAGCTCAGGCAGCAGCGCTTCCGGGTGCGCCGCCCGCGCTTAGGGCTAAAGGTTCGGGGACAGTGGATTTCGGTTTCAGGTCCTGGCCGTGAAACTGCATCCTCAGAGCTGATCTTAGACTGCTTGCTCTTTCGCTGGTTGGACTTCTCTGACCAATCCTAATCCGTCAACTCGATCACGATTCCAGACGACGTTTGCTTGGGCATAATTGCAATGACTCAGGGAAGGGGCTTGATGCGCATATCACGGAAGGATGTTTGAAATTGATAACCGTAGATCGCGATGTGACCGCCCAGGTTTGTCAGAAACCCTGGTTTCCAGCCATGATTCGCTCGATCTATTTGGTTCTTTAATTTGTCGCTCGCCCATTCATATTCCACAACCTTCCTGCCGTCGAGCCAGTGTTCGACCCGTCCGTCTTGCACTACCAGCCGGCCGCGAACATAATGGTAGACACAGTCGGGGTGCATCTGCGGGTCAGGAGCGATGACGGAATAAAGTGCTCCCGACCTTGTGACTGGTTTCGCCTTATACGGATTTTGTTCGTCATCGATCAACCAGAAGACATACCCACTTTTGTGCGGTGTGATATCCTCGTGACCCGTTACGTTGTAAATATATTCAAACTCCAGAATAAAGTTAGTGAAACTTGCCTTTGTTACGAGCGGGGCAGCGTTGGAGTTATGGATGGTTCTCAATACTGATCCTTCGTTGGTCCACAAGTCGTACGGAAAGTCGGCGCGATTGTAGCCGCGCCACGCGCCCGTTGCATTCCGGTCCGACAAGACGGTCCACTCGCCTTCGATCCCGGAAGTTTGATTTGATTTCGACTCACGGGAACTCATCGAGGGACGCTTCCAGATCGAGAAAGTCGCGAGCAAAACGACTACGACCACAATTCCGCCAAGAATTGCTAGGCCCGCTCTTTTGGATCCTTTACCCCCGCGCGGCATCACACAACGTCTTGCGTAAAATTGTTCCGCGCGTTTTCCCCCCACCTTCTCCTCGTCGCCGTAATGTTCGCGGAGTTGTGCCGGAAGTTCCTCAAACGTTGCGCCGTCGATCAAGAATTCTCCGATCTGGGCTGCGCCCTCCAAGCGAACTGCTCTCACAACTGCGACCCCAGCAATGTCATTTGTGCCACCTTTCGTCGTCATGGAAACCTCGCCCGTAGCGGCACCAATACGAAACCACCGCCTGGCGGACTCTACGGTCTTTTTCGCATTACGTTCCTCGGTGGCCGAGTGAACCGCGTGAGCGAATTGATGGGCCTCTTCCGCGCCGTCAAATCCTACAATCGCTCCATCGCCGGTTGGCTTGATGAAGACATCGTTCCGGCTCTTTCCCAGGGCGGCCAAACCTGCATCCACAAAGGACTGAATCTGGTTGTTAAATTGTCCGACCGTTTCAGCGGACAAATTCTCCTCCAATTGGAGAGCAATGTCGCTGTATCGTATGAGGTCAAGCACGACGATGGTTTTCTTCATGGGTTTGGGTTATTCCGCTTTAGCATTGAACCCTCGCCATACCGTCACTTTTTCGGGGGCGGCGGCGGGGCCGCAGGAGGTGGTGGGGGCGGCGATGGCGGCTGCCTGATGAACGGGGGCGGCACGTACGTTTGCGGAGGAGGTGACGGTGATGGTTGTGGTCGTGGATCGGGCATAACTTCAATATCCTAAGAGTTCATTTAGGCCCTTCTGAATGGCGATCTGCTTCTTTTTCGTCAGGAGAAAGTCCGGGTGCTTCAGGGCGTGTGCTTTTCCGAATTTCGCGCTTATCTCCATGTATTCGTTCCTGAAAGCAGTTAATGAATCGTAATGCATCAGGCGCATCTTTGTTTTGAACGCCTCCAGGTCCAGGCGCAATTGCACGAATGTGGCAAAAATGAGCGTGTCGTCCTTCATCCTGTCGGAGATGCTGAAGCTCGTGTGGACGAGGGCGATGAGAGCGGCCAGTCCCGAGAGAATCGCCCACGTAATGCTCCCTGTCTTTGATGTTGCCCAGAGCGCCCAAGCCGCAACTGATGACCCTGACGCCGTTAATGCTGTCGCGAATTTCGTCAGGGTATCAACGAGACGCCACCGGCCTACGAGAAACTCAGCCGTGAGATCTTCGTAATAGCAAGCGTAATGGTCATTATGCACGGTGTTCCAGAGTTGTATCCAGAT
>WNFM01144954.1_pt1 | contig 10058 bp, 9 predicted proteins | sample 5400271 | NCBI WGS metagenome assembly WNFM01 (sample SAMN13153352, study PRJNA577476) | soil metagenome | isolation source: 60 cm saprolite on Douglas fir-dominated hillslope | place: USA:California | collected 2013-09-17
CGTCGTGCCGCTCGGCGCCGTGAAGGTTTGCGTGATGGTGCTGTCGCCGTTGGTCGGCGTGGTCGCGCCCATCTGGGCGCACCAACTGCCGCCGTGGCAGCCGGAGCTGACTGCCGTCTCCGAGGCGCCCGAGGAGGTCCAGCCCGAGAGCGAGCCCGCCTCGAATCCGCCGTTGGTGATGCCGCCGCCGCTGCTCGCGGCCGTCACCGTCAACGAGACGCTGGTGGTGTGCGTCGCCGAAGAGCCGGTGCCCGTGACGGTCACGCTGTACGTGCCCACGGCCGTGCCGGCGCCGACGCTCAAGGTGAGCGTCGAGCCTGTGCCCGAAGTGACGCTCGACGGATTGAACGAGGCGGTCGTGCCCGAGGGCAGGCCGCTCGCCGACAGGCTCACGCTCTGCGCAGAGCCGCTGGTGGTCGCCGTCGAGATCGCGCTGGTGCCCGTCCCGCCCTGCACGACCGAGACGCTCGACGGGCTGGCGCTGATCGAGAAGTCATTCGACGCGGGCGCGGTCACCGTCAGCGAGACGCTGGTGGCGTGCGTCGCAGACGTGCCGGTGCCGGTGACGGTCACGCTGTACGTGCCCGCCGCCGTCGAGGTTCCGACGTTGAACGTGAGCGTCGAGCTGCCGCCCGAGGTGACGCTCGCCGGATTGAACGACGCGGTCGCGCCCGCGGGCAGACCGCTCGCCGAGAGGCTCACGCTCTGCGCGCTGCCGCTGGTGGTCGCGGTCGAGATGGTGCTGGTCCCGGTCCCGCCCCGCACCACCGAAACGCTGGTGGGGCTAGCGCCGATGGAGAAGTCGTTCGAGGTGGTCGCGCCGCACCCCGAGAGCTTGAAGGTGGCGACCTGCGTGGTCCAGTTGAACGAGCCGTTCGAAGGGATGTACTCGGTCGTGTACCAGAAGGTGCAGTCGTCGCTCGGGTCGACCGTGATGTTCGAGTAGTCGCCCCAGCGGGAGAGGCTGTTGCCCGTCTGCGAGCCGCCGCCGGTGAGCACGATGGTCTCGCCCTGGGCCATCACGCCGGCAGCGTCGGTGACGTTACGTCCGGTGACGCCGATGGCCGGGTGCGCGGAGGACGACGACTTGCTGAAGCCGAGCGCGATGCCGCCCGAGCCGTCCATCGCGGCCGAGCCCATCCAGCGGTAGGCCGAGTCCGGCGCGTAGGTGCCCGACTGGAAGAGCGTGGGCGTCGTGTTCGGATTGCGCAGCTCGTACCAGCGCACGCCGGTGGAGCTGCCGGCGGAGACGCTGTGGTTGACCACCAGGTGCTCGACGCCGTCGGCGGTCTGCCGGTACTGCAGACGGAACATCATACGGTCGGCCAGCGAGTCGAGCTGCTGGGTGGTTCCGCTCTGCGGAATGCAGGTTCCGCCGCTGCAGGCGGCGGTGTAGGCCGGAACGGTGATGACCGTCGGACCGGCGAAGCTGGAATTGGCTGGCGTGGTCCAGTCGACGTGGAACTTCCAGAAGGCCAGGTCGTTGGTACCCGTGCCGAGACCAAGCACGAACTCGGGCTCGCCCGCAGCGGGCGTGCGCGTGCCGTCGATGTCGGCGGGGAGGATGCCGCCGTAGCTCGTCGAAGTGTCGAAGCACTGCTGCGTGGCCGCCTGGCCAGCAAGCATCTTGGTGCGATCCATGGCGCACACCTTGGCGCCCGCGAAGGTCGTGCCGCCGGTGAAGATGTTGTAGGTGAAGTAGTACGCGTCGTTCCAGACGCCGGCCTTGCCGTAGTCGTTGAAGCCCGCGTACGTGAAGTCGTACGTGTAGTAGGCGCCGGTCGGATCCGCCGTCTGCGAGACCGCGACGCACTGGTGGTAGTTGGGGTTCGGATTGGTGACCGCGAACTGCGAGATGAACCAGCGGTTCGCCGCCTGATCGTAGAGGACGACGGGGTCGCCGTCGTTGTCGGCCGCGCAGAGTCCGCCCAGGCTCTGGAAGAGGGAGTTGATCGGCAGCGGGCCGTGGAGCTTGGCGCCGCTCTTGTCCCAGATCATCAGATCCTGGTTGACGGTCTGCACATAGTGGTTGGGGCCGACGTCGCCGTTGGTGTCGGGCGGAGCGCCGGTCACGCTGAAGGTTCCGCTCGGTCCGCTGAAGCCCTGCCCGACGCCTGCGAAGTTCAGGCTGAGCGTCGGCGAGAGCAGCGTAACCTGCGCGCTCTGCACCACCGGATCCATGGTCAGCGCGCGCGAGCCGGGCTGGGCGTAGTGCCGCGGGATGGGCTTCACTTCATGCTGGGGGTTGGTGTCGCTCTGCGGAATGGCGATGAGCGTGAGCGGAGGCGTGGACGCGTGCCGCTCCGCGAGCTGAACCGACGGCGCGCGGAGATCGCGATAGTCGGGATTGTTGTTGCCGTCGTCAGCAGCTGGCACCTGGGCGCAGGCCGCGGCAAGAGCGATGAAGAGCGGTGCTGCGAGCATCGAGGGGCGCATCGATTGGTGCATGTGTTGGCGGCTCCGTCATGTGGGGGGTAAACGGCCGTTCAACGAGCCCGCGCATGGTGCCGCAGTACAAAAAGCGGTCAATGCTGTAGGCCCATGTACTCGCGTGTCAGCGGCGCGCTGCGGCAGAGCCGATGAGCTGAAAAATCAGCGTGTTACTTGCCGCTGTGTCGGTAGAGGTGGGAGGCATTCATCCGTCAGCTGACCGATAGACGTTGGTCTCCTGCACTGTCGATGCAACCAACCCGCAATAAAGACCTTAGTCCTTAAGACTAAGATCTCAATTTCGGGTACGCCCATGTCGGACATGTTGTGGATGCGCATTTTCCCTACCTTTTGGAAATGTGGATTCAACATGCTTGATTTACAGATGATTTACGCTGTATGTCGCATAGTTCCGCCTTCGTCGCACATCTGCCTACTCCTTGTTCCCCTCCGCCAGCCCTTCAGACTGCTCCGACTTCGCCCGGCCCTCGCCGGACGTTTTGGAGGTTGAGCAGATGCAGATTCGCCGTCGCGCCCCCCAGCTGACTCCGCTCCTCGCCACCCTTTTCGCCGTCGGATGTGGCGCTGCGCTTCCCGAGCCGGACAGCTCAGGCCAGGCCAACGTTCGCTACGGCAGCCGCGTGCACAAGATGCCCAAGCTCGACTCCGGCGTCTCGACCGGCTCGGCTCCGGCGGGCGCGCGGCTCACCTACTTCGGCGGCCGCGTCGTCTCGAACATGCAGGTGGTGCAGGTCCTCTACGGCACCGGCAGCTACCTTCCACAAGTCAGCAGCACCGGCACGCCGAGCATTGGGAGCTTCTACCAGCAGGTTCTCAACAGCGCCTACGTGGACTGGCTCGACGGCGAGTACAACACCGTCAACCCGACGCCGGCCAACAGCGGCACCAAGACCAATCAGCACATCGGGCGCGGCAGCTTCCTGCGCCAGGTGACCATCACTCCGTCGTCGGCGAACAACGGGAGCACCATCGACGACTCGAACATCCAGGCCGAGCTCGCCGCGCAGATCCAGGCCGGCCACCTGCCCGCGCCGACGCACGACGCGGGCGGCAACAACAACACCTACTACGCGGTCTTCTTTCCGCACGGCAAAGTGATCACGCAGGGCGGCTCGGGCTCGTGCTCGGCGTTCTGCGCGTACCACGGCACCGTCGCGAACGTGCCCAGCTTCGGCGAGGTGTACTACGGCGTGCACCCCGACATGCAGGTCGGCTCGGGCTGCGAGTCTACACCTCGGTCGCCTCGCACGAGATGATCGAGACCGTCACCGACTGCGAAGTGGGCCTCGCCACCACCAACGCGCCGCCGCTCGCCTGGTACGACAACACCAACGGCGAGATCGGCGACATCTGCAACGCCCAGCAGGGCTCGATCGCCGGCGGCGACGGCCAGACCTACGTAGTGCAGACCGAGTTCTCCAACGCCGACAACAACTGCATCGTCTCGCGGAACGTGACGGTCACCAACGACTTCTCGCTCTCGGCCGCCAACGGCAGCCTGACCGTCTCGTCCGGCAGCTCGGGCACCGACGGGATCAGCACCGCCATCACCTCCGGCAACGCCGAGAGCATCAGCCTGAGCGCGAGCGGCCAGCCGTCCGGCGTCACAGTCTCGTTCAGCCCCGCCTCGGTCAGCTCGGGCGGCAGCTCGACCATGACCGTCACCGCGTCGTCGAGCGCGGCCGCGAGCACCTCGACCATCACCATCACGGGCACCGCGGCGTCGGGCTCGCACACCACCACGGTTTCGCTGACGGTCACTTCGACGACCACAACCAACAACTTCTCGATCTCCGCCAGCCCCGCGAGCCTCAGCTTCGCGTCCGGCGGCTCCGGGACCAGCACCATCGCGACCGCCGTGACCTCGGGCAATGCGCAGACGGTCTCCTTGAGCGCCTCGGGCCAGCCGTCAGGCGTTACGGTTTCCTTCAACCCCGCGTCGGTCACTTCCGGCGCCGCTTCGACGGCGACCGTCAGCTCGACTTCGAGCGTGGCACCCGGAACCTACTCGATCACCGTGACGGGAACGGCCGCCTCGGGTTCGCACACCGCGACCATCGCCCTCACCATCACGGGCAGCAGCGGCGGCGGTGCCCTCGTCAACGGCGGCTTCGAGAGCGGCTCGCTCTCCGGTTGGACTGCCGCGGGCGCGTCGGAGACTGCGGTCAGCTCGGGCTGCCACGGCGGCAGCTGGTGCGCGCAGCTCGGCGCCACCAGCCCGACCAACGGCGACAGCAGCATCTCGCAGACCTTCACGGCGCCGTCGGGCACCACCGGTATCTCGCTCTGGTACAAGGAGACCTGCCCCGACACGATCACCTACGACTGGGCGCTCGCGACGTTGAAGGACAACACCGCGGGCACGACGGCGACGCTCATCGCCAAGGCCTGCACCACCAACGCCTGGACCAACGTCAACGGCGCGATCACCGCGGGCCACAGCTACACGCTGACGCTCACCAGCCACGACGACAACTACTCGGCCGATCCGACGTTCACGCTCTATGACGACGTCTCGCTCTCGAGCTCGGCGCCGCCGCCTCCCCCGACGGGGGGCATCACCAACGGCGGATTCGAGACGGGCTCGTTCTCGGGCTGGACCACCTCGGGCACGACCAGCATCACCAACGTGGCGCACCATTCCGGTTCCTACTCGGCGGTGGCGGGCAACACCGTGCCGACCAACGGCGACAGCAGCATCAGGCAGACGTTCACGGCGCCCAGCGGCGCGACCACGCTGAGCCTCTACTACGCCAACAACTGCCCCGACACGGTGACCTACGACTGGGTGACCATCACGCTCAAGGACAACACCTCGGGCACGACCACCACCATGGTCCCGAAGACCTGCGCGGCGACCTACGTCTGGACGCCGGTCAGCGCTTCGGTGACCGCGGGCCACAGCTACACGCTGACGCTCACCAGCCACGACGACAACTACTCGGCGGACCCGACGTACACCGTCTTCGACGACGTCGCGCTGAATTAGGACCGCGAGCTTTCGCACGGCCCGGACCTTCGCGGGTCCGGGCCGTTTTTTTTGCGGCGTGCGCTCCCACCCGCTTCTGATAGCCTCCTCGCGTGCTGCAGCGCGCGACGCCCATNCGGCGCCGTGGCGCGCTTCGTGGTGGCGAGCGGGTTCGCGCGCAGGTTCGGCACTGGCTGGCCGTGGGGCACGCTCTTCATCAACCTGAGCGGCTGCTTCCTCATCGCGGTCCTGGCTGCGCGGCTGACGAGCCCGGCCATGCGCTACTTGCTGCCGATCGGATTCGTCGGCGCCTATACGACCTTCTCGACTTTCGAATACGAGACCGTCCGCCTCTTCGAAGCGGGCCAGCCGGGCGGCGCCATCGCCTACGTCCTGCTCTCCAATCTGGTGGGCTTCGGCGCCGTGCTGCTGGGAAACTGGGTGGCGCGCTGAAGCGCCTTTACAAGGGATGACCGACTTCCAGAAAAAGGTGGCTCGCGTCGTCGCGCGCATCCGGCGCGGGACCACGCTCTCCTACGGAGAAGTGGCGCTGCGCGCGGGCAAGCCGGGAGCGCCGCGGGCGGTGGTCTCCGCGCTGCGATCGCTCGACCTGCCGTGGTGGCGGGTGGCGCGCCACGACGGAACTTTCGCGCCGCAGGTCGCCCGCGAGCAGGAAGCCCTGCTGCGGCAAGAAGGCTGGCGGCCGAGAGCCAAGAGCAAAATCTCACCACGGAGACGCGGAGGCCGCGGAGAAAAAACCACGGGGCGGATCCGAGGCGAGCGCCGCCGTGGTGCGCTTTGGCTTTGCTGTAGAGTGACGTGGCGATGCCGCTCTTCGTCATCAGCGATCTCCACCTAGGCGAGAGCACGCGCGCGGCGATGTTCCGCGACCAGTCGCAGGGGGTGCGCCTCGCCGACCTCTGCTCGACGATCGCGCGCGATCCCGAGAACGAGCTGGTGCTGCTGGGGGACATCTTCGATCTGACCGCGGCGCACCCGCCGCACAAGGGGCTGACTGCCTTCGGGCTCGCGCTCGACGTGCCCATCGAGGACAAGCCGCCGCTGCCGCTGCCGGCGGTGATGCGGTCCATCCGCGAGAGCAATCCGGTGGCGATGGAGGCGCTCGAGGCGCTCGCGGGCGAGGCGCGCGTGACGCTGGTGCCGGGCAATCACGATCGCCACCTGGGCGAGCCGGGTGGACGCGAGGCGCTCGACGCGGCCGGGCTCGCCAAGGTGAACATCGAGCCGATGGCGGTGCGCCGCCTTCTCGACAAAGTGGTGGTGCTCCAGCACGGGCACGCCTGGGATCCCTCCTGCGCGACGGCGCAGGGCGGCGGCGAGACCATGACGGCGGTGATGCACCACGCGGTGATTCCCTTCCTGCGCCACCTCGCGCCGCGCAGCAACGTGCTGATCGATCCCGACCGCGTGGTCGCGCTGCGTCCCGAAGAGCGCGTCGTGCCGGTGCTGGAGCGCTGGCTCAAACCGGGCGTGTTCGAGCGGTTCATCGACGCCTTCCTTCAGCTGCTGGTCGAGAACGGCTATCTCTCGCGCGCGGCGGCGTGGCTGGCGACGCCGGGGCTGATCCGCTCGCGGCTGAAAGACGACGACGATCTCTGGGAGCGTGCCGGCCGCAGCGCGCTCGAGGCGCTCGAGGGAAACAAGCCGCTGCCCGGCAAGCCGCCGCCCGCCGACGTGCTCGTCCTCGGGCACACGCACGTGATGGATTGGGCAGTGCACGAGGGGCGCCCGGGCGTGCAGCGTCTCTACGTGAACATCGGCACCTGGAGCGCGCGCGCCTCCGATGCGGCCGGCCCGCTGGACGCTACCATGCCGCTGTTGCGCATCGAGGCCGACAGCCGGCAACTGCGCGCGCAGCTTCTGGACGTCTCGGAGAAGTGGCGTACCTTGCAGCGATTCGAGGTGAGCCGGTGAGCAGCGCCATGGAGATGACGCCCGCGGCGAGCCGCGTGGTGATGACCGAGTCGGTGCTGCCCGGCGACGGGAACCCTCTCGGCACCGCCTTCGGCGGACGGATCGCGCAGTGGATCGACATCGCGGGCGCGATCGCCTGCCAGCGCCACTGCCGCCACCGGGTGGTGACCGCCTCGATGGACGAGATGCACTTTCTGCGGCCCATCCGCGTCGGCATGATCGTGGAGCTGCGCGCGCAGGTGAACGCGGTCTTCCACACCTCGATGGAAGCCGGCGTGCGCATCGAGAGCGAAAACCCCATCACCGGCGAGCGCCAGCACGTCTGCTCCGCCTACCTCACCTTCGTGGCGCAGGACGAGAAGGGCAAGCCCGCGCCGGTGCCGCCGCTCACGCTGGAGACCGAGGAGGACCGCCGCCGCAACACCGACGCGGGCGAGCGGCGGGCGACCCGGCTCGCGCACCGCAAGATCCGCAAGGAGCGGCTGGCCGCGGAGCAGAAGAAGTAATGATCCACCTCCTGCTGCTGAGCGCGCTCCTCGCGGCTCCGGCGGCGCAAGCGCGACGCCACCGGCTGCACAAGCCTGCGGCTCCTCCGCCGGCGAGAGCGGAAGACGATCCGCGCAAGAGGGGCGACAACAAGGCATTCGCGAAAGCGGCCGTTTCGTTCGCTGCGCCCGGGGACAAGGCCGAGATCGCTCCGGCACAGCCGGTGCGCGTCGTGCTTCGCGTCTCGGGCTATGCGCTGGGTCCGCTGCAGCCGGGAGGGCCGTCGCCGCACCTGCACCTCATCGTCGACAATGAACCCGCACGCGAGTTGACGGACCCGGCGTGGCAGCTCTCGGGACTGTCGCCCGGGCCGCACCTCTTGCGCGCGGTGCTCTGCAGGCCGTGGCACGAAGTGGTGAAGGCGCCGGGCGCGTTTGCGATGGCGCGCTTCTGGATCGGGCCGAAGCTCGAGGGCAAAGCGGGCAAGGCGGCAGAGTTCGTGGCCTGGCCTGATCCGAAGAAGCCGATCCTCACCTGGGTGCTGCCGATCGGACAGCCGTCTGCGGACGCGCCGGCCTTTACGCTGGCAAGGGAAGTCGTGCCGGATCCCGCGAAGCCCGAAGCCGATCCGGCGCCCCCCGCCTCAGCGGGCGGCGACCGCGCGGTCGTCGACTTCTATCTCTCCAATGCAAAGCTCGCGCGGCGCGGCGACAAGCTCCGCATCGTCCTCGACCGGCGCGAGTTGCCGCTCGTGACCGAATGGAAGCCGCAGCATCTCCGGCGCGCACGCAGCGGGTCGCACAAAGTGACCATCGATCTGCTCGATCGCCGCGGCCTCAAGGTCAAGAACGCGGTCAACCGCACCGACCGCGTCTTCACGGTCGGCCGCTAGCTCTTCTCGACCGGCTTGCCGGCCTTTTCCCAGCCCATGATGCCCTCGGGCATCACGAACACGTTCTTGTAACCGAAGGCGACCGCCGCACGGGCGGCCTCATGGCAGGCCATTCAATGTGGGTTCGCGCAGTAGAAAACCAGCTTGCGCGAATGGTCTGCCGGCAGATCGCTCGCCTTCACTTCGTTGGCCTTGACCCACTTCGCGGTGGGCACATGTCCTTTGTCGAAGGTGTCGCGGCCGTTGTTGTCGTAGATGTCGACGTCCTTTTTGGCGATGAGGTCCGACACCTGGTCCAGCGTCAGCTCGCCGAAGCCCTCGCTCTTCGTATCCGCACGAGCGGTGAAGGCAAAGAGCGCGATTCCGGCGGCGATCAACAGCGTACGCAAAGGTCTCATGGGGCGAAGGTGTAACGAGAGCGGACCGGCCGTCAAGCGGGCTTTTGCATCGATATGTGTCGAATGCCCGCATCGTCGAATTCGGGGCCTTCGGCCGCGTAGCCCGCCTTCTCGTAGAACGGGCGCGCCCGCGTCTGGGCCCAGAGCACGAATCGCGAGGCGCCGCGCCGCCGCGCTTCCTCCTCGAGGAAGGTGAGCAGCGCGCGACCCACACCGCGGCCGCGCACGTCGTCGATCACCGCCATGCGCTGCAGCTTGGCCACGCCCGGCTCGACGAAGATGAAGCGCCCTGCCCCGCAGAGCACGCCGTCCAGAGATGCGAGCGCGTGCACTGCGCCTTCGTGATCGAGCGCGTCCAACTCCTCCGACGGCCGCACGCCCTGCTCTTCCACGAACACCGTCCAGCGCAGCCGCAGGCAGGCCGCGACCTCCTCGCGCGACTCAGCGAGCCGGACCTGGATCATCTTTTTCTCCCAGCCACCGCTCCGTCGAGACCGCCCAGAGCACGGCGCCGAGGCCGAGGAAGAGGAGGACCGAGACGAGATCGGAGGTGGCGAAGCCGGGGATCTTCGCCGAGACGTTGATGGCGTTGAGGAAGTTCCGCGTCGGCTCGGAGAGCTGCAGGAAGGCGAGGATGGTGCCGATGACGCTCGCGCCGGCGATCAGCCCCGACGAGAAGAGCACGCCGGGCCCGCTCTCCGCCTCGGCGTCCGAGAGCTTCCGCTTCGAGGTCTTGTCGGCGATGAAGCGGACGAGGCCGCCCACCATGATCGGCGTCGAGGTCGAGAGCGGCAGGTAGACGCCGACCGCGAAAGCGAGCGACGACATCCCGCACAGCTCGAGCACGATGGAGATGAAGACGCCCAGCAGCACCAGGCCCCACGGCAGCCGCTGGGTCATGATGCCCTCGATGATGAAGGACATCAGC
>WNFM01293389.1_pt2 | contig 10058 bp, 7 predicted proteins | sample 5400271 | NCBI WGS metagenome assembly WNFM01 (sample SAMN13153352, study PRJNA577476) | soil metagenome | isolation source: 60 cm saprolite on Douglas fir-dominated hillslope | place: USA:California | collected 2013-09-17
TCGGTATCGCCGATCACGATGCGTCCGCGTGAAGGCTCGATCAGCCGGGCGATGCAACGCGCAACGGTCGACTTGCCGGACCCGGATTCGCCGACGATCCCGAGCGTTTCTCCCTGCCGTATCTCCAGCGTCACATCGGCCGCCGCCGCGACGACGTGCTTCGGCGGACCGAACCAGCCGCGGTCCGCGTAGGTCTTCGAAAGATCGTCGGCTTTCATCACCACGGGCGCCGTCACCGGATTTCGATGCCTGGGAATGAGGCTCGGCACCGAGCCGATCAGCATCCGCGTGTAGTCGTGCTTGGGCGCGGTCAGGAGGTCGCGGGTGCGCCCGACCTCCACGACTTCTCCTCCGCGCAGGACCGCGACGCGGTCGGCGATCTCGGCGACGACGCCGAAATCGTGCGTGATGAAGAGCACGCCGGTGCCGTGCTCGCGCTGCAGGTCGCGGATCAGCGCGAGGATCTGCGCCTGCGTCGTCACGTCGAGCGCGGTGGTCGGCTCGTCGGCAATCAGCAGCGCGGGTTCCAGCACCAGCGCCATCGCGATCATGATCCGCTGCCGTTGCCCGCCGGAGAGCTGGTGCGGGAACGACGCGACCATTCGCGCAGGCTCGGGCAACTGCACGGCGCGAACGATGTCCTGGATCTTCTCTCGGCGCGCGCGCGGCTGTAACGTCGTGTGCGTCGCCAGCACTTCGTCGATCTGGTCGCCGCAGCGCATGACGGGATTGAGCGCGGTCATGGGCTCCTGGAAGACCATCGACATCCGCGTGCAGCGCAATTCGCGCAACCGCGCCTCGTCGGCCGCAAGAAGATTCTCGCCGGCCAGCCTGATTTCGCCTTCCGTGGCCGCAAGAGCTTTCGGCAACAATCCCATGATCGAATGCGCGATAACACTCTTGCCCGATCCCGACTCGCCGACAAGGCAGACGATTTCGCCGCGGTCGACGGTCAGATTCACGCCGTCGACCGCACGAAGGCGATCCGCGCCGGTCGGAAGCGTGACGGTCAATCCGCGGATGTCGAGCACAGGCGTACTCACAGTCGCTTGCTCATGCGCGGGTCGAGCGTATCGCGAAGGCCATCACCCAGCATGTTCACGGCCAATACGGTCAGCGCGAGGAAGATGCCCGGATAGAGGATGTTGTGGGGGAACACCCGGAACAGCGTGCGCCCTTCCGCCATGATGTTGCCCCATGTGGGCGTCTCCGGCGGAATACCGACGCCCAGGAACGACAGGATCGCCTCGATCAGGATCGCCGAAGCGGCGATGTACGTCCCCTGCACGACGAGCGGCGCGATCGTGTTGGGCAGCACGTGCCGGACGAGCAGCAGCGGTGTCGGTGTGCCGACGGAAATCGCGGCCTCCACGTACGGTTCCTCGCGGATCGAGAGCACGACCGAGCGTACGAGCCGCACGACACGCGGAATTTCCGGGACGACGATCGCGATGATAACGGCGGCCAAACCCGCTTTCGACAGCGACACGACCGCGATCGCGAGCAGTATCGCGGGAATCGCCATCAACCCGTCCATCACTCGCATCGCGATGGCGTCGAGCCAGCGGATGTAGCCGGATACAAGACCGATGAAAAGCCCGATCGCGATGCTGATCACGGCGACGGCGGCGCCGACCAGCAGCGACGCGCGTGCGCCATAGACGACCCGGCTGTAGATATCGCGACCGAGCGAATCGGTGCCCATCCAGTGCGTGATCGTCGTCTTCGTGCCGTCGTCGCGGCGCACGGTTTCCTCGGTACCCGGCTTTTTGTTGCGATAGACGGGATTGATTTCGCCGGGATTGATCGACGTGAGCAGCGGCGCGGCGAGCATCGTCGCGCCGATCGCGGCCGCCGGATTCTTCCACAGACGCCGCAACGCGCCCGGTTTCGGTGCCGGCGGCGGCCCAGGTGGGGCTTCGAGACCGAGGGCGTCGGCGGTCGCGCTCAATACCGGATTCTCGGGTCGAGGAACGTGTAGAGAAGGTCCACCAGCAAATTGACCATCACGTAGACGAACGAAAAGAGCAGGATCACCGCCTGCACGGTCGGATAGTCGCGCGCGAGAACCGCGTCGACCGTGAGCCGGCCCAGACCCGGAATGCTGAACACGCTTTCGGTGACGACGACGCCGCCGATCAAGAGCGCGATGCCGATGCCGATTACCGTGACGATCGGGACGGCCGCATTGCGCAGCGCATGGCGCATCAGCACGACGACGTTGGTCAGTCCCTTCGCTCGCGCAGTGCGGATGTAGTCCTCTCCGAGCACTTCGAGCACGCTGGTGCGCGTGATGCGGGCGATCAGCGCGATGTAGATCACCGACAGCGTCACGCTCGGCAGCACCAGGCGCACGAGACATCCCCACAAGCCTTCCGACAGCGGCTGATAGCCCTGCACCGGCAACCACTGGAGCTCGATCGAAAAAACGAAAATCAGCACATAGCCGATGTCGATCCATGTGCCCTGCTTCCACGCGGCAAGGACGCCCAGCGGAACGGCGACGACGATCGAGAGGATCATCGTGGTCGTTGCGAGCATGAGCGTGGGCTCGATGCGTCCCGCGATGAGCTCGGCGACCTGCTTCTTGAAGAAGAACGATTCGCCGAAATCGCCGGTGAACATGCGGCCGATCCAGGCGAAAAACTGGGAGACGATCGGCCGGTCGAGGCCCAGCTTCGTGCGGATGTCGGCGATATCCTGCGACGTCGCCGCCGCGCCGGCGATGATCGCGGCCGGATCGCCGGGCGTGAGCCGCAACATCGCGAATACGAACACGGCGACGACCGCCATGACGGGAATCGTCGCAAGAAGACGCTTACCGATGTAGGTAAGCATTGGCTGAGGCTACTTGCCCGTCTTGCTGATATTCCAGAAAACCGACGCCGGCGCCACGACGACGCCGTCGATGTTCTTGCGCGCGGCACCGGGCTGATACCACTGGCCCAAGTGCACGTGCGTCGGGTATTGGGTCCAGCGCACCTGCACGGCCTCGGCGATCGCCTTCTGCTTCGCCGGATCGGTCTCGCGTGCGAAGTCGTCGCGCAGTTTTTCGAGTTCGGCGTCGCACGGCCAGCCGAAGAGCGCCTTGTCGCAGCTCGCGTTGAGGAACGCCGTGGACACCGGATTGAGGATGTCCGCGGACACCCACGAAGTCAGGAAGGCGTGCCAGCCGCCCTGCGTGGGAGGATCCTTTTTCGAACGGCGCGCGACGACGCTTTGCCAATCCATGTCCAGCATGTCGACCTTGAAGCCGCCTTTTTCCAGCAGCTGCTTTGCCACCGGCGCCAGATTCGTCAGCACCTGAAGGTCGGTCGAGTGCAGGAGGACGATCGGTGTTCCGTCGTAGCCGGCCTCCTTCAGCAGCGCCTGAGATTTGGCGAAATTGGATTCGATGAGGCCGTCCATCCCCTTGTCCGAGGCGAGCGGCGTGCCGCACACGAACAATGCTTTGCAGGTCTTGTAGTACTGCTTGTCGCCGATGACCGCTTGCAGGAAGTCCTCCTGATTCAGGGCCATCACGACGGCTTGGCGCACCTTCACGTTGTCGAAGGGCTTGGCCGTCGTGTTGAAGCGAAAAGCGTATTGATTGCCGAGCGGGTTCCAATCGACGAGCTTGATGTTGGAATCCTTGCGCAGGATCGGCAGGAGGTCGTGCGTCGGCTGTTCGATGAAGTCGATCTCGCCGGCGATCAGCGCGTTGACTGCGGTCTGCTGGTCGGCCAACTGCTTCCACTCGACGCGGTCGACCTTCGCGACTTTGCCGCCGGCCAAGCCCGACGCCGGCTCCGCGCGCGGCTTGTACTTGTCCCATTTCACGTACACCGACTTGTCGCCGGGCTTCCACTCATCTTTCTTGAACACGAACGGACCCGATCCGGTGTAATCGGAAATCTGCTCGGAAACGGGTGTCGCGGCGACGCGTTTGGGCATCATGAACGGGACGTTGGACGAAGGCTTGCCGAGGGCAGCCAGCACCAGGCCCGTCGGCGCATTCAGCACGATCTTGAACGTCTTCGCATCGACGACCGGCATGTCCTTGACGAACGACATCATCTTCTGGCCCATCGCGTCCTTCGCTCCCCAGCGCTTGATCGACGCGACGCAGTCCTCGGCCGTGACCGGCGTGCCGTCGTGCCACAAGAGACCGTCACGCAGCGTCATCGTCCAGGTGAGCTTGTCCGCGGAAAGGTCGTACTTGTCGATCATCTGCGGCTTGACCTGGCCGTTCGCGTCGGTGGCGAACAGCGTGTCGTAGACCATGTAGCCGTGGTCGCGCGTGATGTACGCCGTGGTCCAGATCGGGTCGACGATCTTCAAGTCCGAATGCTTGACGACGCGCAGCGTGGTTTGCGCGAGTGCCGCGGGTGCCGCGATGGCAAAGGCGGCGAGGACGAGTGCCGCGGCGCATGCGGCAACGGCCAGCTTACGAAGGCGAAACGGCATGGACTTCTCCTGAGGGGAAAACAGTCACGGGGTTCAAGACCGCGCGAATCCGCACGATAGTCGCACGGCCGCGCGGCGGCAAGTTTAGGAGCCCCCAACGCGCGTTTTAGCTTCGCGGGTCGATGGGCGTCAGGCGCGGCGCGCGCGCCTCGATGGCTTCGGCGGCGGCCAGGCAGAGGTCTTCGCGAAAGCGCGGGCCGATCAACTGCACACCCACGGGCAACCCATCCGCCACCCCCGTGGGCACGGCCATCCCGGGCAGGCCCAGTACGGGCACCGCCATCAACGTCGACGACTGCCGCCAGATTTCCATCGTGCGTTGCGCGCTTTCGATGTCGAATCCGTGGACGTACGGCAATTCGGTGCAAACGGGCGCAAGAACCAGCGGTGTGCGCTCGAGGAACGCGTACCAGTCGCGTATCAGCCGCGTACGGTCGGCGAGGGCCTTCAAATGCGCGTCGACGCCGCGGTCCGGCACGTTGTCCAGCACCAATTTCATTGCCGTGCGGATGCCATCATCGCCGTCGCGCTCGAAATCCGCCTGCATGAAGCGCCGAAACTCCGGAATCAGCATCTCGAACCATAATTCGAATGCTGCCGTGAATCCGGGCGTCTTGTCGTCGACGATCTCGTAGCCTGCGTCGGCCAGCGCGCGCGCCGCCTGCGCCAGTGCAGCGACGATCGGCGCCGAAGGTGCGGCGCTTCCAAGATCGGCGGCATCGCTGACCACGGCCACGCGTATCGGTGTATTCCACGGCGCGCCCTCGAGCGGGACGGGCACCCACCACGGATCGCGCCGGTCGCCCGCCGCCATCGCGTGAAACCCAACGCGCACGTCGCGCACCGATCGCGCGAGCGGACCTTGTACCGACATCAACTGCGCGGAGATGACGCGCTCGGCCTTGCCGCTGGGGTTATACGCGGGAACGCGCCCGAACGACGGCCGCAGCCCTGCAAGTCCGCAGCAATACGCCGGATAGCGCACGGACCCGGCGATATCGTTGCCGTGCGCAAGTGGCGTGATGCCCGCCGCGACCGACGATGCCGCGCCGCCGCTCGACCCGCCCGGCGTGTGCGTGCGCGACCACGGGCTGTACGTGCGTCCGCGGAAGTCGTTGACCGTGTCGAGCCGGAAGCTGAAAGCCGGCGTGTTGGTGCGGCCGACGATGATCGCGCCGGCTCGTTTCCAGTTGGCCACGACCGGGCTGTCAGCGGTGGCGACGAGATCCTTGAACGCTGCGACGCCGTTGACGGTCGCGCAGCCTTCCTGGTCGATGTTCTCCTTGATCGTGACCGGGACGCCGTGCAATGGACCCAATGACTCATTTGACTTGCCACCGCGGGCGACGGCGGCGTCGGCGCGATCCGCCGCGGCAAGCGCCGCGTCCGACAGATCGCAGGTCACCGCATTGAGCTGCGGATTGACTGCGCGCATCCTTCCGATGCAGGCGGCCACCGCATCCCGCGACGAAATCGTGCGCGCGCGGATCGCCTGCGCCAATGCAACGGCGTCCCACTTCCAGTATTCATCGGCCACTAAAGGCTCCCCGTGCTAACCTCGATCCGCTAAGAGCGCACAACGGAGCAGCAATGGCCGTCATCGCGGTAGGCGGATTCCAGCACGAGACCAATACCTTCGCGCCGTCGAAGGCCGATTATGCCGCGTTCGAGGACGGCGGGGGCTGGCCCGAGCTCACGTTCGGCGACGCCATCGCGCCGCGCCTTGCGGGCGCCAACATTCCCGCGGCCGGCGCGCTCGATGCGCTGCACGCGGCAGGACACCGCAGCGTCGGACTGGCATGGGGAGCGGCCTCGCCGTCCGCGCACGTCACGCGCGACGCGTATGAACGGATCGCCGCGGAACTCCTTCAACGATTGGGCGATGCGGGGCCGGTCGACGGCGTCTATCTCGATCTTCACGGTGCGATGGTCACCGAACATCTGGACGACGGCGAGGGCGAGTTGCTCGCGCGCGTGCGCAAGGTCGTCGGGGCGCGCGTTCCGGTCGTCGCGAGCCTCGACTTGCACGCCAACATGACGCGCGCGATGCTCGAGCACGCCGACGGGCTCAACGCCTACTGCACGTATCCGCACGTCGACATGGCGGCGACGGGCGCGCGTGCGGCGAGGCTCCTGCAAAGCACGATCGAAGCGGGCGAACCGATGGCCAAGGCGATGCGGCCGCTCGATTTCCTGACGGGGCTCCCGTCGCAAAGCACGTTCATCGAGCCGGGGAAGAGCCTTTACGAATTGCTGGCGCGACTCGAGCACGAACACGACGCGGTCCTGTCGTTCACGCCGGGCTTCCCGATGGCGGATTTTCCCGAATGCGGGATGGCGGTGTTCGGTTACGGCCCGGATGCGCGGCGCGTGAACGCGGCCGTCGACGCCCTCGCGCACGCCGTGCACGACGCGGAGCCCGATTTCGCGATGGAATTGTTCGAGCCCGGAGCCGCCGTGGCGCGCGCGATGCAGCGCGGCGAACCGGGCGCGCCGGTCGTGATGGCCGATACGCAGGACAACCCGGGCGCCGGCGGCAATGGCGACACGACCGGACTGCTTGCCGCGCTGCTCGAGCGCGATCCGCGCGACGCCGTGCTGGGCCTGCTGATCGACGGCGCGTCGGCCAGGCAGGCGCACATCGTCGGCATCGGACATTCGGCCTTGTTCCGGCTCGGCGAAATCTCCGGCGTGCCGGGCCACGTGCCGCTGGCGGGCGAGTTCAGCGTCGAAGCGCTGGGTGATGGCAAGTTCACCTGCACCGGGCCGATGTTCAAGGGATTCAGGATGGACTTGGGTCCCATGGCGGTCCTGCGCCGCGGGAACGTTCGCGTCGTGCTGGCGTCCAAAAAATGTCAGGCGGCGGACCAGCAAATGTTCCGCCACGTCGGCATCGAACCTCGGCATCAACGGATCCTTGCCCTGAAGAGCTCCGTGCATTTTCGCGCCGATTTCCAGCCCATCGCCAAGGAGGTCCTGGTCGTTGTCGCGCCCGGGCCCGCGAAGGCCGACCCGACGATGTTCCGCTGGACGAGGCTGCGTCCGGGGCTGCGCCTGAAGCCCGGCGGACCCGCGTTCCAGCCTTAGCAGGAAAGTCATGCCGCGCCGCTACGTCATTGCGCTGATCAAGCACGAGACGAACACGTTCTCGCCGGTGCCAACGGAATTGACATCGTTCGGACACGGCAATGGCCCCGCGTTCGGCGCCGCGGCCCGCGCGCGTTTCGAGAACACCAACACGCCGATGGCGGCGTACCTCGACATTGCGCGGCGCGAGGGCGCCGAAATCGTGAGCCCGGTCGCCGCCGAGTCGTGGCCGTCCAACAAGGCGTCGCGCGCGACGTTCGAAACCTTGTTGGCGCCGCTGGAGAGTGCCGTGCGCGCCGGCTGCGATGCCGTGATGCTCGATCTGCACGGCGCGATGGTGATCGAGGATTGCGACGACGCCGAAGGGGAAATCGTCAAGCGGATCCGCCGCATCGCGCCGCGGATGCCCATCGCAGTCACGCTCGACTACCACACCAACCTGTGCGCCGATCTCGTCGCCAACGCGACCGTGGTCACCGGCTACAAAACCTACCCGCACGTCGACATGTACGAGGCCGGCATGCAGTCGGGTGGCATCCTCGTCGGCGCGCTCGATGGCGCCATCGAACCGGTGATGGCATGGGGGTGGCGCCCGCTGATCACGTCGGTGATGCGCCACGCGCCCGAGGATGGGCCGTCCGGCGACATCGTCGCGTTCGCGCAACGGATGGAGGCCGACGGCACCGTCCTCGCCGCGACGCTGCTGCCGTCGTTTCCGCATGCCGACACGCCCTATACCGGATTGTCCGCGATCGTCGTCGGGGACGCGCGCCACGGCGGCCACGAGCACGCGCAAACCGTCTGTACGCACATGCTGAAAATGGCGTGGGACCGCCGCGACGAGTATGTCTTTCGCGCGCCTCCGCTGCGCGAATCCGTAGCGGCCGCCAAAGCCTTCGGGCTCGCCAATCCCGGCGCACCCGTGCTGCTGATCGATCACTGCGACAACTGCGGCTCGGGCGGCGCGCAGGACGTCATGGCCGTCGTTGCCGAAATACTCGAGCAGGAGTTGGACGATGTCGCGATCGCGCCGATTCGCGACCCGAAAGCCGTGGCGACGATGATCGACGCGGGCGCGGGACAGAAGGTGCGCCTCGAGTTGGGCGGACAAACCGACATGCCCTCGATCGGGCTCGCTGGTATGCCTCTGGAAATCGAAGGCCGCGTGCAGGCGATCACCGACGGCGAATTCGTGATCACCGGACCCATGTACACGGGCATCCGTACGTATCTCGGGCGCACGGCCGTGCTCGAAGTCGAGCGCGGCAACGCGCGCGCGCAGATCGTCGTCACAGAGCGCCCTCACGAGCCGTTCGACCTCGGCGTTTTCACGCACGCCGGCATCGACCCGCGGCAGAAGCGCTACGTTATGCTCAAGTCCCGCATCCACTACCGGGCGGGATTCAAGCCGATCGCGTCACACATCGTCGAATGCGCCGGCTCGGGCGTGACCAATGCCGACCTGTCGGTCTATCCGTACCGCAAGCTGACCCGGCCGATCTTTCCGCTCGATTCGCTGTAGGATGGCGACCCGTCCGTCCTCCGCGAGCCCGAGCAATGAGCCCGACCGCGCCACGTGAATTCAGCCTGCTGATCGACGTCGGCAACACGTTCCTCAAGTGGGGATTGTTCCGCGTGGGGCCGGACGGCAGCGCGCGCGAGAATCGCCTCGAATCCGGTCACGCGCTGCACGACGAGATCATGGCGTTGCCTGCGCATTTCGCCAAGCTCCCGACACCGGCGAAGATCGTCATTTCGAACGTCGCCGGCACCCGCATCCGCTCCGCGACGATCCGCATCCTCGAAGTCTGGCCGGACGCGCCGGCGCCACACTGGCTCGTCCCGCAGGATTCGCAATGCGGCGTCACCAACAGCTATCGCAATCCCGCGCAACTGGGAAGCGACCGCTGGGCCGCGATGATCGGCGCGCGGCACATGCTGGGCAGCCGCGCGGCGATGGTCGTCGTCTGCGGCACGGCGACCACGCTCGACTTCATCTCCGCCGACGGAATTTTCAAGGGGGGCGTGATCATGCCCGGCCTCGGGCTGATGCTGCGCTCGCTGCACGAAGGCACCGCCGCATTGCCCGACCAGGACGGCGATTTTTCACACTATCCGACGCAGACGGTCGATGCGATCGCGAGCGGCTGCCAGCACGCGCAGGCCGGTGCGATCGAGCGCCTGTACGGAATCGAACTGCGCAAGACACCCAATCTCGTGTGCCTGCTCTCGGGCGGCGCCGCCGGGACCGTGGCGCCGCGGCTGTCCATTCCGTTCCAGCTCCACGAAAACCTCGTGCTCGAAGGCCTCTACCGCGTGAGCCAGGACCTTCCGGCGGCTTGAATCGTCGGGCGCCCGGGTTGAAAATGTCAGCGCAAACGCCGCCGGCCACCCGGGAACAGAAACTGCCATGGATACAGTCGACATCGTCGGCCTCATGATCCCCGTCACCTACTTCGTCATGCTCGTGGCGGAAAAGCTCTGGCCCGCGCGCGAGTTCCCTCCTCGCAAGGGATGGCAGATCA
>WNFM01330310.1_pt2 | contig 10058 bp, 8 predicted proteins | sample 5400271 | NCBI WGS metagenome assembly WNFM01 (sample SAMN13153352, study PRJNA577476) | soil metagenome | isolation source: 60 cm saprolite on Douglas fir-dominated hillslope | place: USA:California | collected 2013-09-17
GGCGTCGCGGCCGCGCAGCGAGGCGACGACGGCGAGCAGCTCGTCGATGTAGGCCGGTCCCAGCCAGGCGGGCGCCGTGCGCGGATCGTCGAGCGCGGGCCCGAGATCCGGAGAGGCGCGCGCCCGGACGTCGTCGAACATCCCGACGCGGCGGACTTCGGCGACATAGGAACGAAAGACGCTGCGGCTATAGTTGCGCGGACCCAGCCTGGTCATGCGCATTTCTTACTTCACCATCGGCTCCCGTGCATCTGCCGCGCGTTGCGGGTGTCACGGTTGTACGCTATGACGCGCGCGCGACTGGGAGGCGGCGCAACTATGGCGGAGCGTTACATCGTCGTGGGTGGCGGGCTCGCCGGGCTGATGACGGTCATCAAGCTCGCGGAGGCCGGAAAACACGTCGACGTGTTCTCCATCGTGCCGGTGAAGCGCAGCCACTCCGTCTGCGCGCAGGGCGGCATCAACGGCGCCGTCAATACCAAGGGCGAAGGCGACCACCCGGACATCCACGTCAAGGACACGCTCAAGGGCGGCGATTTCCTCGCCGAGCAGCCGCCTGTCAGGGGGATGTGCTACGCGGCCCCGCACATCATCTATCTGCTCGACCGCATGGGCGTGCCGTTCAACCGCACCAGCGAAGGCCTGCTCGACTTCCGCCGCTTCGGCGGCACGCTCCACAACCGCACTGCCTTCGCCGGCGCCTCGACCGGCCAGCAACTCCTCTACGCCCTCGACGAGCAGGTGCGCCGTTACGAAGCCGACGGCCTGGTGCGCAAGTTCGAATACTGGGAGTACCTGAGCTTCGTGAAGGACGACTCCGGCGCCTGCCGCGGCATCGTCGCCATGGACCTGCGCACGATGAATATCGAAGCCTTTCCGGCGGACGCGGTCTGCCTCGCGACCGGCGGGCCGGGCATCGTCTACGGGCGCAGCACCAACTCGACCATCAACACCGGCAGCGCCAACGGCCGCAGCTACATGGACGGCGCCATCTACGCCAACGCCGAGTTCATCCAGGTGCACCCGACCGCCATCCCCGGCGAGGACAAGCACCGGCTGATGTCGGAATCGGCGCGCGGTGAAGGCGGGCGCATCTGGGTGCCGAAGCAGAAGGGCGACAAGCGCACGCCCAAGAGCATCCCCGAGAGCGAGCGCTGGTTCTTCCTCGAGGAGAAGTATCCCAAGTTCGGCAATCTCGTTCCGCGCGACGTCGCCACCCGCGAGATCTACATCGTGGCCCGCGACCTGGGCCTCGGCATCGGCGGCGAGGACGCGGTCTACCTCGACATCTCGCACATCCCGGCCGCCACGCTCGATCGCAAGCTGGGCGGCATCATGGAGATCTACGAGAAGTTCCAGGGCGTCGATCCGCGCCACGAGCCGATGAAGATCTTCCCCGCCGTGCACTACTCGATGGGCGGGCTCTGGTGCGACTACGAGGCGGACGCGAAGAACAATCTCGTCAAGGATTCGCCGCGCCAGCAGATGACCAACATCCCCGGCCTCTATGCGACGGGCGAGTGCGATTACGCCTATCACGGCGCGAATCGCCTCGGCGCGAACTCGCTGCTCTCCTGCATCTACGCGGGCATGATCGGCGGGCCGTCGATGATCAGCTACGCGAAGAGCTCTGCGCCGAAGAAGGGCGACGTCCCGCAAGGGCTGCTCGCTTCCGCGAAGCAGCAGTGGGTCGAGCAGTTCGGGAAGATCTACAAGATGGACGGATCTGAGAACCCCTACGTCCTCGGCCAGCAGATGGGCGAGATGATGGTCAAGGCCGCGACGGTGGTGAAGGTGAATTCGCAGATCGACGACGCGCTGGTGAAGATCGTCGAGATGAAAGAGCGCTGGAAGAAGTGCAACGTGCTCGACACCGGCCGCACCGTGAACCAGAGCGCGACGTACGTGAACCAGCTCTGGAACATGCTGGAGCTCGCGCACCTGATCCTCAAGTGCTCGCGGCTGCGCGACGAGAGCCGCGGCAGCCACTACAAGCCGGAGTTCGTGCTGCCCAAGGTGGCCGAGGGAAAGAAGCCGCAGGAGGATCCGGTCTTCATGGCGGCGTGGAAAGATCGCAACGACAAGTGGCTGAAGAACACGCTCGCCACCTGGACGCCAGAGGGGCTCAGGGTCGAGTTCAGGGAGCTGCAGAGCCTGAAGAACCCCATCCTCGCTCCGGAGCCCAGGCACTATGACTGACAAGCTGGTCGTTCGCATCGAGCGGCAGGACGGTCCCGGCCTGCCCTCGCGCTGGGAGGAGTTCCACGTCGAGCGGCGTCCCAACGCCAACGTCATCTCGGTGCTGATGCAGATCCAGCGCAACCCGGTCACCGCCGACGGGAAGAAGACCACGCCGCCCGCCTGGGACGCCGCCTGCCTGGAAGAGGTGTGCGGCTCCTGCACCATGAACATCAACGGCAAGGTGAGGCAGGCGTGCTCGGCGCTCATCGATCACCTGGACGAGCCCGTCACCCTCGCGCCGATGAAGAAGTTCCCGCTGGTGCGCGATCTCTCGGTCGATCGGCAGAAGATGTTCGACGCGCTCAAGCGCGTGCACGCGTGGGTCCCGGTGGACGGCATGTACGATCTCGGTCCCGGACCGCGACAGTCGCAGGAGGACCAGGAGCTCAACTACGTCCTCTCGACCTGCATGACCTGCGGTTGCTGCTTGGAAGTGTGTCCGCAAGTGGCGCCTTCGACGGCCTTCATCGGAGCGGCGGCCATCTCGCAGACGCGGCTCTTCAACAATCACCCGACCGGCAGGATGAACGCCGACGAGCGGCTGCGCGCGCTGATGGGCGAAGGCGGCGTCGGCGATTGCGGCAAGGCGGGTAACTGCGTGCAGGCGTGCCGGAAGGGCATTCCGCTGACGTCGTCGATCGCCGAGATGGCGCGCGACACGACCAGGCAGGCGCTCAAGGACTGGTTCCGCAGGGACGAACGCAAAGGCGGCGCCGGCCCCGCGGGATAGCGAAGCACGACGGCCCAAATCCGTGCTCGTGCTCCTCCTGGTTTTGGTGGGCCGGAGGTCGATCTGGTGCTGGTTCTGGTGCCCAGATCGAGAACGCGCACGGGCACCACACCGCGCGCCAAGACAAGGGCGGGCACGATCTCGAAACCGAAAACGAGCACCGGCACGAGCTCGTTCTTGGGCGGTTGCGCACGCAGTCCGGAAGTGCTCCGATCACTCAATGCCCAACCCCATCCTCACGCTCGTCACCTATCAGGCGCGTCCCGGCAGCGAGGAGGAGCTCGCCGGCGTCCTGCGCACGCACATCGCGCGCTTGCGCGAGTTGGGACTCATCGCCGACAAGCCGCACTTCGCTGCCGCGCGGTCCGGCACGCCGGGCATGTTCGTCGAGACGTTCTGGTGGTCGCACCAGGGCGCTCCGGCGCTCGCGCGCGATCACAGCGAGGTGCAGGAGATGTGGATGCGCGTCGAGGACCTCTGCGTCCCCGGCGGTGTGCAGCAGATGCAGCTCGAACCGCTCGACTGAATCGTGCGCGCCGCACTCGCCGCGCTGCTGCTTCTCGCCTCTGCGGGGAAGCCCGCGCCGAAGGCCGAGGCTCTGCCGGCGCTCGTCAAGACCTGCGACTCCGGCGACCCGCGCGCCTGCGCCGAGCTCGCGCGCCGCTACCGTGCCGGCGACGGTGCGCCGCGCGATCTGGCCAAGGCCGTCGCCGCCGCAGAGGACGGATGCGAGGCCGGCGAGCCCGCGCTCTGCGTCGAGGCGGGCCGCGCCATCCTGCGCGGCGAAGGCGTGAAGCCCGATCCCGAGCGTGCCCGCCAACTCTTCGGCGACGCCTGCGACGGGTGGCAGGAGGCGGTGGGAAACCGAAAGAGCAGCGCGCATCGCCCGCAGCGCACGCACGCCGGCTGCCTCGATCTGGCGTTGATGCTGCAGAACGGATCGGGCGTCGCGCAAGACCCCGCCGGCGCGGCCGCTCTCTTCGACAAAGCGTGCGGGGGCGGCGACGCTTCCGCTTGCCAGCTGCTCGGCGACGCGCGCTATGCCGGGTTGGCCGGCGCTCCGGATGCCAAGGGTGCGCAGTCCGCGTTCCGCCGCGCCTGCGTGCTCGAGCTCTTCTCCTCATGCACCAAGCTCGCCGACCTTATGCGCCTGCACCAGGATCCCGCCGCGGACGCGCTCTACCGCAAGGCCTGCGCGAAGGACGAGACGGACGCCTGCACCGTGCTCGCGCTGCAGAAGAAGTGCGAGGGGCGCGACGCCTGCCTGCCGGTTTCCGATCTCTGCTCCGACTACCTCGCGGGCTACGACGTGCTGGCGGAGCCGCAGCTCGCGCGCGCTCCCTGCGAGCAGGCTTGCGCGGGCGGCGTCGGCGAAGCCTGCGACAGCCTCGCCGACATGTACCAGGAGGGCTACGGCGCGCCCCGCGATCCCTCGCAGGCCGCGGCCTTCCGCAAGCGCGCCTGTGATCTCGGCGACCGTGACGCGTGCGACGTTCGCGAGTGATGAGCAGGCATCGGTCAAAGATCGGAGCGCGTTTCCGTTTTCACGGAAACACGCAGCAAGTGCGCAGGCCCTGAGACCATGAAGTCGCCGGGCCTGTGACAATCGTCACCTTGACCGTGCCGCAAAGGGAACACATTCTGTCGCACCCGATGGACTCGCTCTCCGAAATTTTTCGTTGGCTGACCACCGAGCGCAAGCAGCTCGAGGCGCGCGTGCGCACGGCCGACGAGAACTACCGCGCCATCTTCGAGAACGCGGTCGAGGGCATCTACCAGTCGCGCGTCGACGGCGGGTTCACGCGCGCCAATCCCGCGATGGCGCGGATCTTCGGTTTCGCCGAAGTGCGCGAGCTGGAGGAGCTGGCGGCGGCGGAGGCGCACGGGTTCTACCTCGAGGCCGATCGCTGGCGCGAGTTCCGCAAGCTGGTTGCCGAGCAGGGCGCGATCACCGGATTCGAATCGCAGGTGCGCCGCCGCGACGGCAGCGTGATCTGGATCTCCGAGAACGCGCGGGCGGTGAAGGATGCGCAGGGCGCGCTGACCGGATTCGAAGGCACGGTGGTCGAGGTCACCGCGCGCAAAGCGGCCGAGGAGGCGCTGCGCAAGAGCGAAGAGCGGTACGCATTGGCCGCGCGCGGCGCCAACGACGCGCTCTGGGACTGGGACGTGGCCGCCGACCGCTTCTACGTGAGCGATCGCTGGGCGGAGATGATCGGCTTCGATCCGGGCGAGATCGGCAACCGTCCCTCGGACTGGATGACGCGCGTACATTCCGACGATCGCCGCCGGCTGCTCTTGCAGATCTCCGGGCACTTCAAGGGCGAGCTCGGTCAGCTCGAGATCGAGTACCGGCTGCAGCACCGCAACGGCGCTTTTCGCTGGATGCTGATGCGGGGCGCCTCGGTCCGCAACGCCGCGGGCGAAGTGGTCCGCGTCGCCGGGTCGCAGACCGACATCACGGCGCGCAAGCACGCCGAAGATCAACTCCGCCACGACGCGCTCCACGACGCGCTCACCGGCCTGCCCAATCGCGGGCTCTTCATGGATCGCCTCGGGCAGGCGCTGGCGCGCATGCGCGGGCGCAAGGAGTCGGACTTCAGCGTCCTCTTCATCGACCTCGATCGCTTCAAGGTGGTCAACGACAGCCTGGGCCACATGGCGGGCGACGAGCTGCTCATCACCACCGCGCAGCGTCTGCTCCGCTGCGTGCGGCCCGAGGACACCGTTGCGCGGATGGGGGGCGACGAGTTCACCATCCTGCTCGAGGACGTGCCCGACGGAGCGGAGGCCGCGCGCGTCTCCGAGCGCATCCAGCGCGATCTCTCGGCGCCGGTGCTGCTCTCGGGGCAGGAGGTGGTCACGACGCCCAGTATCGGCATCGCCCACGGGCGCTCCGACTACGCCTCCGCCGAGGAGATCCTGCGCGACGCCGACCTCGCCATGTACCGCGCCAAGTCCCGCGGGCGCGCGGGGCACGCCGAGTTCGACCCGGCCATGCACAAGAGCGCGGTCGCGTTGCTGCAACTGGAGAGCGAGCTGCGCCGCGCGGTCGAGCGAAGCGAGCTGACGCTGCGCTACCAGCCGGTGGTCTCGCTGTCCGACGGAACCATCGCGGGCTTCGAAGCGCTGGTGCACTGGAACCATCCGCTGCGTGGGCTTCTGCGTCCGCTGGAGTTCGTTCCGCTCGCCGAGGAGACGGGACTGGTGGTGCCGATCGGCGAGTGGGTGCTGCGCGAGGCGTGCCGGCAGACGCGCGAGTGGCAGCTCCGCTATCCGTCGCCGCACCTGACGGTGGGCGTGAACCTCTCGGCGCGGCAGTTCCTCAACGCCGACGTGGTCGACACCGTGGCGCGCGCGCTCTCCGACTCGGGCCTGCCGCCGCGCAACCTGCGCCTCGAGCTGACCGAGTCGATGCTGATGGACAACCCGCCCAAGGCCGCGCAGGTGCTGGCCGAGCTGCGGACGCTGGGCGTGTCGCTCGACCTCGACGACTTCGGCACCGGCTACTCGAGCCTCTCCTACCTGCACAACTTCCGCCTCGACACCATCAAGATCGATCGCAGCTTCGTCGCCCGCGGCACGGAGGCGGGCGGCAGCTGGGAGATCGTCACCGCCATCGTCAACCTCGCGCGCGGCCTTCGCCTGACCTTGATCGCGGAGGGAGTGGAGAACGACGAGCAACTCGAGGAACTGCGGCGCCTCGGCTGCGAGTACGGCCAGGGCTACCTCTTCGGCAGACCGCTGCCGGCGCGCGATCTCGAGGCGCTGCTGGCGGGCGGCGGCGAGCTTGCTGGCCAGTTAGGCCAGAATCCCGGCGGTGTAGGCCAAAGTCGCTTTGTGGCCTCCCCGCCAGCTCACTGTACACTTGTCAAACATGCCCGACGAACGTACCCAGCTCCTGCGTGAAGTTCTCGAGGGGCTGCACTTCCTCGCCGCGTTGCACGACGGGGAAGGACGGATCCAGTTCTGCAACCAGCCTTTGCTGACGGCGAGCGGCTACACGCGCGACGAAGTGATCGGCAAGGACTGGTTCGAGCTCTTCGTGCCCGGCGACCAGCGCGCGGCGCGCCGCATCGAGCACGGAGCGGGCGCCGCGGGGCCGCCTGTCGAGCGCCAGATCCTCACCCGCGACGGCGCGGTGGTGCTGGTGCAATGGAACTGGATCACGCTGCGCAGCGCCGACGGCCGCGTCCAGTCGTGCGCCTGCATCGGCAGCGACGTGACCGAGTCGCACCGCGCCTCGGCCAAGCTGCTGCACGACGCCTTCCACGACTCGCTCACCGGCCTGCCCAACCGCGCGCTCTTCATGGAGCGTCTCTCGCACCGGCTGGCGCTCGAGAAGAGGCGGCCGCAGAGCAGCTTTTCGGTGCTCTTCCTCGACGTCGATCGCTTCAAGGTGATCAACGACAGCCTCGGCCACGTGCGCGGCGACGAGCTGCTCGCCAAGGTGGGCAAGCGGCTACAAGAAGGGCTGCGGCCCGGCGACACGGTGGCGCGCCTGGGCGGCGACGAGTTCACCGTGCTGCTCGAGGACGTGCCCGATCACATCGCCGCGCGCCGCGTGGCCGATCGCATCCAGGAGGATCTGCAAGTGCCCTTCGTGCTGGGAGGGCAGGAGGTCTTCAGCGGCGCCAGCATCGGCATCGCGCACGGAAACGCTTCCTACGCGCGGCCCGAAGACATCCTGCGCGACGCCGACACCGCGCTCTATCGCGCCAAAGCGCAGGGACGCGGGCGCTGGGTGGAGTTCGATTCCACCATGCACGAGCGCGCCGTCGAGCTGCTGCAGCTCGAGACCGACCTGCGCCGCGCGCTCGAGCGGCGCGAGTTGCGGCTGCATTTCCAGCCGGTGATCTCGCTCAGCTCCGGGACCATCTCGGGCGCCGAGGCGCTGGTGCGCTGGCAGCACCCGGAGCGCGGCTTGGTGCCGCCCGGCGAGTTCGTGCCGCTGGCCGAGGAGACGGGCCTCATCCTGCCCATCGGCGCCTGGGTTCTCCACGAGGCCTGCCGCCAGATGAAGACCTGGCAGGACCAGCTCAACATGCCGCAGCTCGAGATCGGCGTGAACCTGAGCTCCAAGCAGTTCCAGGCGCCCGGGCTCGTCGCCGAAGTCGCCAACGTGTTGAGCACGACCGGACTCTCGCCGCGCTCGTTGCGGCTGGAAGTCACCGAGAGCCTGCTGATGGACAAGCAGCCCATCATCGCCGACACCATGACCGAGCTGCGCGCGATGGGCGTGCGCATCGACCTCGACGACTTCGGCACCGGCTACAGTTCGCTCAGCTACCTGCACCAGTTCCCCATCGACACGCTGAAGATCGACCGCAGCTTCGTGCAGCGGATGGGCGTCACCGAAGAGGGGCTGGAGATCGTCAACACCATCCTCTCGCTCGCGCAGAGCCTCGACATGGAAGTGGTGGCCGAGGGCGTGGAGACGGCGGAGCAGCTCGAGCTGCTGCAGAAGATGCACGTCTCCTACGCGCAGGGTTACCACCTGAGCCGGCCCATCGACCCCGACAAATTCGCGGCCCTGCTCTCCGAGCACAAGAGCTGGCCCAACCCCGTCTAGGCAGCCGCGTCCGGCACGGTGATGGGCGGCACCCACTGGAGCGCCAGCCACTCCTTGGCCTCCTCGTCGGTGTTGAAGGTGGCCAGCTTGCGCCCGGAGAACAGCACGATGAGCTTGAACACTATCCGCTTGAGAGGCGAGAGTCCGACCACCGCGGACGCGAGCACCCAAGGCGTGTCGTGCGCGGCCAGCGCCTTCAGCCCATCGACCACGCGGGAGTCCTGGATCGATCCCGTCACGTCCGTGAGCACGAGCAGGTCCCGCCGCCGAGGCTGGGAGGCGACGAACGCCCGCGCTTCTTCGATGACCATGAGCGCCTCGCCTGTGTTGTGGACCCCGGCGAAGTTCATGAAAACGATCTTTCGGCCTTTGTGCTCGATGAAGTCTGTGCGAGCCATGCCCGAATCTCTCCACGTCGTCAGCGGCCTGTCACGTCGCGCCGCGTCGCATGCTTGCACGGCGCAGGGCCGCGGTGTACTCAGGCGCGCGCTCGGCAACGCGAGGTTCACATGAAGATCCACGAGTACCAGGCCAAAGAGATCCTGCGCGGATTCGGCGTCGCAGTCCCCAAGGGGAAGTTGGTCAAGAGCGCGGAGGAGGCCGTGGCCGCCGCCCGCGAGCTGATGGCGGGCAAGCCCGTCTCCGTCGTGAAAGCGCAGATCCACGCGGGCGGCCGCGGCAAGGGCGGCGGCGTCAAGCTCGCCAAGAGTCCCGAGCAGGCCGGCGAGATCTTCACCCAAATGATGGGCATGCAGCTGGTCACGCACCAGACCGGACCCGCCGGCCAGAAAGTGCGCAAGGTCTACATCGAGGAGGGCTGCGACCTCGCGCGCGAGCTCTACCTCGGCGTCACGCTCGACCGCGCCAGCGGGCGCAACACCTTCATGGCTTCGTCGGAGGGCGGCGTCGAGATCGAAGAGGTGGCCGCGAAGCACCCCGAAAAGATTCTGCGCGAGGGCGTCGATCCGGTGGTCGGTCTCTCCGGATTCCAGGCGCGCGATCTCGCTTTCGGGCTCGGACTCTCCGGGCCGGCGGTGAACAGCTTCGTCAAGTTCGCCAGCGCCATGTACAAGGCGTACGAGGCCACCGACGCGAGCATCGTCGAGATCAACCCGCTGGTCGTCACCAAGCAGGGCGAAGTGATCGCGCTCGACGCCAAGATCAACTTCGACGACAACGCGCTCTTCCGCCACAAGGATCTCGCCGCACTGCGCGACCCCGACGAGGAGGACCCGCGCGAGGCGCAGGCCAAGGAGCACGACCTCTCCTACGTCGGCCTCGAGGGAAACATCGGCTGCATGGTGAACGGCGCCGGCCTCGCCATGAGCACCATGGACATGATCAAGCTCGCCGGCGGCCAGCCCGCGAACTTCCTCGACGTGGGCGGCGGCGCCGACGAAGAAAAAGTCACCGCGGCCTTCAAGCTGCTGCTCGCCGACCCGCAAGTGAAGGCGGTCCTCGTCAACATCTTCGGCGGCATCATGAAGTGCGATGTGATCGCGGCGGGAATCATCC
>WNFM01358124.1_pt3 | contig 10058 bp, 7 predicted proteins | sample 5400271 | NCBI WGS metagenome assembly WNFM01 (sample SAMN13153352, study PRJNA577476) | soil metagenome | isolation source: 60 cm saprolite on Douglas fir-dominated hillslope | place: USA:California | collected 2013-09-17
CTCGGATTGGGCTTCCTCCTGCAGCAAACCCGCTATCGGAGGTTGGCGTGAGTTTCGCGCATCCATGGTGGCTGGCGGGCGGATTGGCCGCGTGCGTGCTGCTCATCTGGGTGTGGCGCATCGCGGATGCAAAGCAGCGCGCCGCCCTCGAGAGATTCGTGTCGGCGCACCTGCGGGTCGAACTCACTCAATCGATCTCGCTGACGAGGCGCCGCGCGCAGCGCGGTCTCTATCTGGCCGCCGTCGCTTTGCTGTTCGCGGCACTGGCCGGTCCACTTGTCGGCTCATCGTGGGTCGAGGTCAGCCGCCGCGGCAACGAGATCGTTTTCGCGGTCGACACCTCGCGCAGCATGTTGACGCCCGACGTCAAACCCAATCGGCTGGCGCGTGCGAAATTGGCGATTGACGACTTCGCCGCACGCTTAGGAGGCGATGCGGTCGGCATCGTGGCATTTGCCGGCAGCGCATTTCTGGTATGTCCCATCACCCTCGACTACTCGGCGTTTCACGAGTCGCTCGGCGCGATCGACACCAACACCATCCCGCGCGGCGGCACCAACATCGCGAGCGCCATTCGTGAGGCGCAAACGGCATTGCGCCGGCGGCCCGGCAGCGACAAAATCTTGATTCTCGTCACCGATGGCGAGGACCTCGAGGGCAGCGCACTGGCAACGGCAGAAGCCGCAAAGCGGCAGGACGGTCTCAAGATATTCGCGGTCGGAGTAGGCACCGCGAGCGGCGAACTCATCCCGGTTCCGCCGGAGCAAGGCGGCGGATTCGTCAAAGACGAAACCGGCAGCTACGTGAAGTCCCGGCTTGACGAGAGCGCCTTGAAAGCCATCGCTGCCGCAACCGGCGGATTCTACGTTCCCATGGGAACTCAGGGCGAGGGGCTTGAGACCATCTCCAAGAGCGTGCTCGGGTCGCTGGCCAAGCACGATCTCGCTTCCCGCCAACAAAAAGTCTACATCGAACGGTACCAGTGGCCGCTGGCGGCATCGCTTGCGGCACTGCTCGGCAGTCTGCTGGTGGGCACGCGGCGCGGTGCCCGCTCTCGAGCGCGCGCTGTGCGCCGCGCGGCCGGCGGCATCACGGCCGCATCATGCCTACTAGCGCTTATGGTGGTACCCATGCACCCGTCGCATGCTGCCGCGCCAACCGCCGAGGCTGTCTACAATTCGGGTACCGCGGCGTACCGTGCCGGACAATTTCCGCAGGCTGCGCAGGCATTCCGACAGGCCATCAACCAGGCGCCGTCGAGCGATGCGAAGCGCTTGGCCGACCAACAGGACGCTTACTACAATCTCGGCAATGCGCTGTATCGCACGGGACAAAAGAGCGAGCAAACCTCGCCGCAGGAAACACTGCAGAAATGGACCGAGGCCGTAAAGGCCTACGAGACCGCCCTACAATTGCGGGCGGATGATGCCGACAGCAAGTACAACCGCGATCTGGTGAAACGCAAGATCGATGCGCTCAAACAGCAGCAAAATCAGAACCAGAATCAGAAGCAAAACCCGCAGCAAAAGCCGGGTCAATCGCCGCCCCAAGGCCAGCCGCCCCCGCCGGGTCAACCACCACCCCAGGGTCAGCCGCCGCAGGGCCAGCAACCACCGCAGGGTCAACCACCGGCGCAGGGTCAACCACCGGCGCAAGGCCAACCGCCGCCGCAGGGCCAACCACCCGGTGAGGGGCAACCTCCACCGCAGGATCAGCGGCCGCCGCCGGGCAAACCACCCGGCCAGGGGCAACCTTCGGCCAGTCCGCCGCGCAATGCGCAGTCCGGCGGCAACCCGGACAACCAATCGGGCGACGCAGCGGGGACCGCCGACAATCAGCGCCCGCCCGGACAGATGAGCCGCGAGGAAGCGCGCGAGCTGCTCGATTCGGTCAAGGGCGATGAGCGGCGCCCGCCCGCGACCCCACTGGCGCGCCGCGGTCCCGTCGATCCGCCGCCGGATGAACCGCTGAAGAATTGGTAATGAGTACGAGCTTCATCCACAGAGGCACGCTGCTTGCGCTCATCGCCGCATCTTTCGTGGCGGCAGCACCCGCGTTTGCCGTTGCACCGCCGGTGAACGCGACTCTCGAACCGTCGCAGATTGCACTCGGCGAGTCGGCGCAACTTACCGTCACGAGTTCGGACAGAGGCATGGACCCACCCCAGCTGCCCCACGTCCCCGGATTGGAACTCCGCATCGTCGGCCAATCGCAGCGGATCCAAATCATCAACGGCCGAACCCTCGCCTCGTCATCGTTCATCGTCCGCGTCACTCCACAGACCGCCGGCATTTTCACTATCCCGGACGTGGCGCCGAACGGAGAGCCGCTGGTGCTTCGCGTAACTCCTCCCGGCGGTTCCGCGCAATCCGGTAAGTCCTCGGGATCGGGCGCGCCGGGCGTGGACGGTTCGGGCGCCACCGGCATTCGCATGGTGGCCGACGGCGCTGCATTCGTTCGGTTGGTCCTGCCGAAGCGGGATATCTATGTGGGTGAAAGCGTCCCGGTGGACATCGAAGTGGGCCTACGCGATGGTTTCGCCAGGCCCAATGCCCTGCCAACGCTGGTCGGCGGCGACTTCACCCTGAACAACCTCTCGCATCAGCCTGAGCAGACGCGCAGGGCCATCGATGGCAAGCCGTACTCGGTGCTGACGTGGCACAGCGTCGTTGCGGCGGTCAAGCCCGGCAAGTTCTCCCTGTCGGTGGAATCGCCGCTAACGGTGAGGATACGCACCGCCCCGCAGCGCGACTCGATGATCGAGGACATGCTGGGTGACCCGTTCGGGCAAAATATCTTCGGTGCCAGCATCACCAAGGACATCACGGCCACGAGCCCGTCATCCGAGTTGACGGTGCTGGAACTGCCTACGGAAGGCCGTCCGCCGGATTTCAGCGGCGCCGTCGGATCGTTCAAGATCGCCGGCGACGTCTCGTCCAATGCGGCTGCGGCAGGAGACCCGCTCACGCTGCGCATGCACGTCACGGGGTCCGGCAACTTCGATCGTGTCGACAGCGCCATGTTGGAGCACCTTGATCAATGGAAGACTTATCCGCCGAAATCGTCGTTCAAGGCGACCGATGCACTTGGGCTGAAAGGGGAAAAAATCTTTGAACAGCCGCTGATCGCGTCCAAGCCCGGAACTCACACCCTGCCGGGACTGGTATTCAGCTATTTCGATCCCGGCACACATCGCTATGAAACGGCTCACAGCGCGCCGCTCAACGTCACCATATCCCCATCGCTGGCGGACGGTTCCCTGAGTGCGCCGCAGGTGCCGGCGGGCGCCGCGCCGTCCGCCGGGCCCGCCGCGACGGCATCGTCGAATCCCGGGCTGCGGCCTGACCATATCGCGACCGCAGCCGGGACGGGCACGCTGGTTCCGCTGTACTTGCAGCCACGGTACCTCGCGATCCCCTCGCTGCTGGCGCTGACCTTCGCCGGCAGTTGGCTTAGGCAGCGCCGGCGCGTGTCCGACTCGAGCAATGTGCTCGGAGGCCGCAAGCGAGACGCATCGAAGGACATCAATCGCGTCCTTGACGACATGGAGACGGCGGCTCGCACCGGCGACGCCGCGTCATTTTTCACTCTCGCGCGCGCCGCGCTCGAAGCAGGGCCGCACACCAAATTCGAGGCCGGGCGACTCGAGGCAGGACATGGCGGCGAGAACGACGACATTCGACGCTTCCTCGCGCTGGCCGATGAAGTCAACTACGCAGGCCTGCGGCCGACGCACGAGGAGTTCGAGCGGTGGCTGCAGTTCATGCGCGACGCTTTCCAACGCGACGAACTCTCCAGCGGGAAATTGTCATGAAGAGTCGCGCGCCTCTTGCATGGTTTGCGTGGCTCGTCACCGGCTTCCTCTGCCTGGCTTGCCGCACCCATGCGGCAGCGGCCGAGGAGAAGGGCTATTCCGCGTCCGCGCTTTACAACTCGGCAAACGCCTACGCACGCGCCGGCAAACCGGGTCTGGCCGTTCTCAACTATGAGCGCGCGAGCCTGCTCGCTCCCGATGATCCTGACGTCGACGCCAACCTGCGGTTCGTTCGCGAATCAGCGCATGTGGCGGCCGAACCGCGGCGGTGGATCGATCCATTGGTCACGGTCGCGCGCCCCGCGGTCGTTGCATGGCTCGGTGTCGCGGGCGTCGTCATGATGGGGGCGGGTCTGCTGGCAGGGTTCCTGGCACCGCGCCATCGCCGGACGCGTCGCGCTGCCCTGGTCGTCGGTGCCGTCCTGGTCGGATTCACCGCCGGCAACGGCGTGGTTCTCTGGCCCAAGCTGCACGCAGCGGTAATTCTCAACGCAGCCACGCCCGCACGCGCCTCGCCGGTTCCCATGGGAGATCCGCTGTTCGTGTTACCGGAAGCCGAAACCGTGAGAATCACGGCGGAACACGACGACTTCGTGCTGGTCCGAACGCGGGTCGGGCGAACCGGGTGGGTGTCGCGTGCGAATCTCGCCGCCGTCGTTCCGCGTCGCTGAACAAGGCTTCGGGACCCACGCTCTGTTTTCCCAGTGACTACTGCAGACCGAAGGCTCCCGCTCCATACTCATCGGTGAGCTCGAGAATCCGTCCGCCGCCGCGCGCCACACAGGTCAGCGGATCGTCGGCGATGACCACCGGCAGGCCGGTCTCCTCCATGATCAATTTGTCGATTCCGCGCAGCAGCGCGCCGCCGCCGGTGATCACGATACCGCGCTCGGCCACGTCGCCGCCGAGATCGGGAGGCGTTTGCTCCAGCGCATGCCGCACCGCACTGACGATGCCCTGCAAGGGCTCCTCGAGCGCCTCCAGGATTTCATTCGAATTCAAAGTGAAGCCGCGCGGCACGCCTTCCGACAGGTTTCGGCCTCGGACCGAGATTTCGCGCACCTGATCGCCGGGATAGGCCGAACCGATTTCGATCTTGATGCGCTCGGCCGTGGTCTCGCCGATCAAGATGCCGTAGTTGCGCCGCACGTATTGCACGATGGCTTCGTCGAACTTATCGCCGCCCATGCGTACGCTCGCCGCATAGACGATGCCGTTCAACGAGACGACGGCGACTTCGGAGGTGCCGCCGCCGATGTCCAGCACCATGGAGCCGCGCGCTTCGTGTACCGGCAGTCCGGCGCCGACCGCCGCCGCCATCGGCTCGGGCACGATGTCGACGCTGCGTGCTCCCGCGCCCTCGGCGGATTCCTTGATGGCACGCCTCTCGACCTGGGTCGAGCCGAACGGCACGCACACCAGGACGCGGGGACTCGGCCGAAGCCAGCGATCGCCGTGTACCTTGTTGATGAAGTACTGCAACATTTTCTCGGTGTACGTGAAATCGGCGATGACGCCGTCCTTCATCGGCCGCACGGCGGTGAGGCCACCTGGCGTTCGGCCCAGCATCTTCTTCGCCTCCGCACCCACCGCTACCACGATCTTGCCGCCTCGCCCAGGCACGTCCTGCACCGACACCACCGACGGCTCGTTGAGCACGATGCCCTTCGACTTCACGTAGATCAGCGTGTTGGCGGTGCCAAGATCGATGGAGAGATCATTCGAAAAATGACCTCGGATGCGTTTTAGCAAGGACAATGGAGGGCTCTGGGGGTTTAAGACTCGGGGCGGAATGATGCACCGAGAGCGCTCCGAACGCCACCGGCCAGCGGCGTCTACCCTGCGGTCGCCGCTGGGTCAACCCTCCATGTCGTGCTGAATGGAGGCGAGAGTCTGGGGCGATTTAGCCTTGAGTCGCGCAAACCAGGCGGCGCCCACGATGAGATAGGCGAAAAAGATGTAGGGCAGGATGTTGTAGGGATATTCGGGCGCCGGATAGACGCTGCCGACGATGACGAACAGCATCAGGGCGCTGCCCATGAGCCCCAGCCCGACGTGGCGGAATTTCATCTCTCCGCTCTTGTGCAAATCCATCGGCGCGACGATGCACAGCATCAAATAGACCACCACGAAGCCGAAGCTCGCGAAGGTGCCGGCAAGCCCAAACGCCGTGAGCATGCCCGCCGGGAGCATGCCGATGCAGACGATCGCGAGCAGTCCTCCGCAGAACAGCACGGCCCGGTGCGGAGTTCGGTATCGATCGTGCACGAGACCCATCGAACGGTGCAAGAATCGATACTTGCCCATCGAGTACAGCAGCCGCGCTGCCGCCGTGATGCTGGCCAGGGCGCAGGCAAACACGCTGAACATCGCCGCCAGGTACACGATCGCCGACGCGGAGCGGAGGCCGGCCCTGGCAGCCACATCACCGAACGGCGCCGAGCTCGAGCCCAGGGTCGCGGTATCGTTCGCCATGCCGAACACCATGATATAGGCGATCGCTGTAAAAAAGATTCCGGCGAAGGCGCCGCAGCCGATCACCGCCAGCGGAATATTCCTGCGTGGATTGGCGGATTCCTTCGCCAAGGTCGCCGAGCTCTCGAACCCGACGAAGCTAAAGATCACGAACGGCAGCGCGGAGAAGATCGCGCCATATTTGAAGGATGCGAAGTCAAGCTGCGCGCGATCGATCACCGTCCCCTTGACGCGCACGATGAGCGCCGTGATCACCACCACGATGCCGATGGACAGCACCTGGAGGATGAGCCCGGCGCGGGATGACAGTCTCACGTCACGATAGGCGGCATAGGTGACCGCACCGATGAAGGCGAGCATGACCGCGGACATTCCCCCGAGTCCGACCTTGAGGCCGAAGGCATTGAAAAAATTGCCCAGGAAGATCGCGAACGACAACGTGACCGCGACCGCCGTGAAGAGGTACGCGCTCACCATGGCCCAGCCCGCCATCGCGCCCGCGAAGGGCCCGAACGTCCGGCCTATGTAGACGAAGAATGCGCCGGCCTCGGGATGACGGGCCGCCAGAATGCCGACGCATGCAGCGACGATCACCACGCCCAGCGTGCCGATGAAATAGGCCATCCAACATCCGATTCCGGCAAGCGCCGCCACCACGGTGATATTGAGCGCCGGGGTGAGCGTCGGCGCGATCGCAGCCAGCGATTGGCCGATGACTTCGATCAGTCCCAGGGCGCCCATGCGCAGTTGTGGGCCGGCTTGGTCGCCAATCTTGTCCGTCGCTGCACTCATTCCTGAAAGGCTCCTGCGTACCGTCGCGTCTGGTTACACATTCCTAACACGGCGGAGATGCGAACGACAGGATTTAAGCCGTCGCCTCATTGCCAGGAATCGCCCTGCGCATGCTAGTCTAAGCTGGTGACAAATCTACTCAGCACCCCGACATCGACATCCGACGCTGCGCGCCATGCCACGCCGCGCTGCTTTGCGGCAGCGGCCCTTCTCGCCTCACTCTCGTTCGGATGCGCCGGAATCGTGCACGCCACCGTGTATCCCCTCCCCCAGAATGACAACCCGGTGGTTGGCGGGGATCAAACGGTGGTAACCGTCTACGAGGACACGCTGTACGATCTTGCCCGCAGGTTCAGCTTGGGATCCGAAGAGATGATTCGCGTCAATCCCGGCGTGGATCCGTGGATACCCGGTGCCGGCAAAACGCTGGTCGTACCCAATACGCACATTCTCCCGCCCGGACCGCGCGAGGGAATCGTCGTCAATCTCCCTGAGCATCGGCTCTACTACTATCCGAAACCGAAGCGCGGCGAGATGCCGCAAGTCATCACGTACCCCGTGAGCATCGGAAAGATGGATTGGCGAACGCCGCTGGGAGTTACTCGCGTCATTCAGAAGATCAAGGATCCGGTGTGGTACCCGCCGGAATCGGTCCGCAAGGAACATGCCGCGGCGGGCGATCCTTTGCCGCCGAAGGTGCCATCGGGCCCCGACAACCCCTTGGGACTGTTCGCCATGCGGCTCGCGGCCGGCAACGGGACGTATCTGATTCATGGAACGAACAACCCCATCGCAGTCGGACTCGCCGTCACACATGGCTGCATCCGCATGTATCCCGATGATGTCGAGGCCCTGTTTCCGCTGGTTCCAGTCGGCACGCCGGTGCGCCTCATCAACGAACCGTTGAAGGTGGTGTGGGTCGATGGTGAATTGCTGCTCGAGGCCCATCCGCCTGTCGATGCGGAGGGCCAGAGTTTCGAGCCCAATCTCGATCAGTTCTCGGATCTGCTGCAAAAGGCAGTAGGCGACAAAACGGTGGCCATTCACTGGGATTACGCGCGCGAGGTGCTCCAGAAGGCGAACGGCGTCATCGCCACCGTTGGGCTCGAAGCCGATCTGCCTCAGGAAGCGCCGGCCGCTGCTGCCGAGAGCCCGGCAGCCGATCAGCCGAACCGTCTCGCCGGCATCCGTCTCGCCGGCGCCCCTCACGCCGGAACCGATCTTACCGACAGCTCGCGATCACTAGAACTACGGCGACGTTGTTCCCCGCGTAAAGGCGGGACGCTCCGCAGCGTCGCTGACCGCCTGAGCGAACCGGTAGAAAAAGCGATTGAAATCGGCGGCCGCTTTGAAATCCACCGGCTGCGTCAGATCGTCCTGCGGCCTGTGATATCGCACCTGATACCACTCGCGATATTTGCGTTCGTCCTCGGACCCTGCGTCGTAGCCGAACACGAACCCGGTAGCCGGGATGCCCATCTGCAGAAACGGCCAATGATCGGCGCGCTGGTTCAGATTGCGCTCCGGTTCCAGATCTCGTCTGATTTCGATGTGCATCCCGGCGGCGACGAGGCGCGCCGCGGCGCCCAAGCTGGTGTCGTCAACCGCGTGCATCGTCAAAATCCTCAAGGGGAATAGCGGACGCAGTTGATCGAGGTTGAGGTCCGCGACGAGCTCGGCGCGCGACACCGTAGGATGTTGCGTAAACCCGGTGGCGCCGAGCAGCCCCTTCTCCTCCCCGGTGAAGGCCGCGAAAAGCACGCTGCGATGGAAGCCGCGGCCATGCCTTTGCTCCGCGAGCCGGATCAGAGTCGCGACATAGGCAGCATCGTCGAGAGTGCCGTTGTAGAGGTCGTCGCCGTCGACCGGCTCGCCTCGGCCGTAGCCATCGAGGTGAGCCGACACGACCACAATCTCTTTCCCCAGCTTCGGATCCGTGCCGGGCAGCAGGGCCAGCACGTTGTCGCTGGTATAGTCGCGCCGCGAGACGCGAAAGGCGGCGCGCAATCGCGCCGGCACCTCGAAACTCGGCAGCGGACGCGAGGCGGCGCCGGCCGCAAGGATCTCCTCGGCCGCATGCCCGCTGCCCTGGATCAATTCGGCAAAAGCCGCCGTGCCAATGCGCATCACAGGAATTGCGGCGGCAGGCGACGCCGGTGGCGCATCGGCGAGAGTCACCGTACGCGCATAGGCGTCGGGCCATCTCGCGGGTTCGATCGTGAATCCCGGGTCATCGACCGCCACCAGACCCGCAGCGCCCTTCCCTAAGGCTGCCGCCAGCCGCTCACTCGCGCTCGGCAGGCCATGCCGGCGTCCGCCGAAACACACGGCAATCCTGCCGTGCAGGTCGGCGCCCATATCGGAAATCGAGCAGTATCCACGGAAACTCAAGGGTGCATCGAGCGTCGAGGGCAGCGTCTCCGTCGGCCGCACCGAGATCTCGTGTAAAAAGCGAAGCCGCGCCTCGCCGCCGGCATTGCGGACCACCACGAAGTCCGTGCCCTGCGACTCGACTCGGACTTCGTGAAGCCGCAACGTCTGTGTATACGCGCCGCCATCGCCCGCGGGTCTCAAGCCCGCCGCCTTGAAGCGTGCCGCGACGTAAGCAGCGGCGCGGGCAGACCCTGGCGAACCCGTGTCGCGTCCCTCCATGTCATCCCCGGACAGATCCGCGGTGATCTTCCACCAGCTGCGGGTATCGGCGTCACGAATCGGTGCGCGCGTCGGCGCACCGACGATAGCCTGCGCGAACAGAGACGTCATCAAACAACCGACCAGGGCGCATTGCTTGGTCACAACCAACATTCCTTTCGATTCGGCCCAGGTATCGGTGGGCAAAGTATCAGGTTCTGGCGCGGTGGATCTAGCGCAGCGTACGGACCGCCGCCCCGATAATATGCCCCTGACCTACCGGCTGCACGAGGGCGGCAACATCGGTGGCGTCCGCCGGGAATGAAGCCACGCCCGTTTGGAACTG
>WNFM01031205.1_pt1 | contig 10056 bp, 9 predicted proteins | sample 5400271 | NCBI WGS metagenome assembly WNFM01 (sample SAMN13153352, study PRJNA577476) | soil metagenome | isolation source: 60 cm saprolite on Douglas fir-dominated hillslope | place: USA:California | collected 2013-09-17
GGACGGCGGCCTTGATTAAATCGGGGTCGTCATCGCTGGCGAAAGCCGCGCCGCTTTTGGCCAAGGCGTCCGCCGCCTGGTTGAGGGCATAGCGGCGGATCGAGCATCCACTCCAGGCAAAGCAAAACATCAACCCAACGGACAAAACCTGTGATAAAGAGCGCTTTCGCATCGGAATTTTCGACCATCAAGTTACAATCTCTCGAACTTCTTGCTTCTGACTCGCAACCATCCGCGCTATTCAGCCAACATTTTTGGGAATCTGCAATGTTACTTTTTTCGGACATCCCCGGGGCGGAGAAGCGGATTGTGCCCGCCGCCGGGCATCTTGTGCCCATGGAGAAGCCGGAGGAATTCAATGCTCTGGCGCTGGAATTCCTCGCCGCGAGTTTCCCGAAGTGATTGCCAGGCACCGGCTCCTATTAACAGCGCCTGCAACTCCGCAAAGTCCACCAAGAGAAAACTTACGGTGAACGCAGCCGGTAATAGCGTTGGGGCAGGTTTGGCGATGGCATGTCGAACTTCGTGAACGTTCCGTTCGCCGTGGCGGTGGCTGCACCGATGCTGACCCAATTCGTAGGAGCCGCCAGGTTGGTGCTCGCCTGCACCGTGTAGGCGCGCGCGGGCACGCCGAGGCAGTCCAGGCGCGTGATGCTGCCAGCCTGCCGCTGGATGGAGGTAATGAGCGGCGCCCGCTCATTCACTACTACGTTCATGGTCTGGGTCGCCACGCCCGTGTCGTCATCAGCGAGGATGAGGTGGACCACATTCGTGGTGTGAGGGATGGAGAAGAGATGGGCGACATTGAAGAACGTCGCGCCGTTGGTGAGGGAGAACGTCTGCACCGGCGAGGCGTCGCCCCAATCGACTTGCAGCGTGAAGGTGTCGCACGTGCCGGGATCGGTGAACTGTCCGCTCAAGCTCGTGATGCCGCCTTCGACGATGGGGGACGGGAGGGTCACGTTGCTCAACACCGGCGGCACATTGGTCACGGTGACGCTGACCGCCGCGAAGTCCGTGCCGCCGCTGCGCGAGATATAGTATTCCATCGAACCGATCATTTGAGAGAGAACTTGCTCCCAGGTCTGGCTGGCCAGCGCGGTGACGAACGAGGCCGCGTCCGCCCCGCCGGCGCGGTGAAGAAACCTTTGAAACCAGCTTTCAACCTGCAACTGGCGAAACTCCTGGCTGGCCAGCACCGAGTCCGCCACCGATCCGCGGCCATTCTGAACAATCAGGGGAAGGTAAACGTTTTTCTCCGCCGCGGAGGCCGGGCGCTCCAAAAGATCGTAAAAGACTGCGGCCAGCCAGGCGCTGTTGTCGCTGCCGGCGCGAATTTGGAAATACTCCGTGCTGGCGAAGATGAAGGAGACGATCGCGCTCTCGCTGAGCGCGCTCATGGCGAGGAAGTTCTGGTCGCCCGGGCTGGCAGCGTGATGGAGAAACTGTTGGTAATAGTCCTGGGTTTTCTTGCCGCGATACTCCAGGCTGGTGAGCAGCCCTTGAGCGAAGGCACTCCGGCCGAACGATGTAATCTGGTTCTCATAAAAGCTGCGCTGCATCGGATCGACCGGGCGACAGAGGAGGTCCTGGAAGAGCGCGCTGAGAAAGCCGTCATCGCTCACCCCAGCGTTGTCCGTAACGGTAAGGCCGATTTTGTAATTCGCGACCGCGCTGCCTTTCTGGCCATCGTCAAGATAACGATGCGTGAGGAGGAAAGTCGTCGCGCCCGCGGGCAAGGAGAGGTTCTGATTGGTCACGGTGTCACCCCAGTTCACCGACAACGCGAAGCTGTCGCCGGCGTTCGGATCGAAAATGACTCCGCTGAGCGTCGCGATGCCATTTTCGGCGAGAACAGGGGTGACGTTCACGTTGCTCAACACCGGCGGGAGGTTCGACGAAACGGCAATCGTGAGCTGCCAGCCGCTGGCGATGCTGCCCGCGTCGCTGGCCGCGTCATCGAGCACGAACAAATTCCACGCCCCGTTGGGCGCGGTGGCAAAGAAGGCCGACAGATTCGTCGCATGAGGTCCGGGCGGCGCGCGCGCGGGCCAGGATTTGCTGCCATAGACGGAAGGCTTGAACGTCCCGCTCCCAATCGCTCCGTTGTCCGGCAAGAATCCAGCGGCCCAATCCGAGAAGGTGAGGGTCACGTTCGCGATGTCAGTGCCGCCACCGGCATCGGCCATCAGCACCACGCTTTGTCCCTGCGGACCGACCAGCAGCACGCCGATGTCGTCGGGGTAAGTGTGGCTCACATTTGACAAGGTCACGGACACGCCCTGGATCAGGCCGGAGAGACCGGAGACGGTGATGGCCGACGGGTACGGCGAAGCCTTCGTCGGCGGATTCGTGCTGTCGTTGATGGCGATGGGGGCGGAGTTGAAGAAGGACGATTGGGCCGAGCCGGTCGCCGCGCTCAGAACAAGAGCAGCGAGCAAGGCCGGACGGAGGCAGGTGGAACGAGAATTCATATGCGTCAATTGGACATTTAGCTTTGTCATGCCTCATTCGTAACACGCGCGAAATGAACGCGACAATGCGACCTCCGGAGTAGAAAACGCGCACGAGAGAGCTGGGTGACTGAACGGCGATGCTACCAAAGGCGTAGTTGCAGGCACGGAGCCGTGCCTGTCCGCGGCCAGAATTGCCAACGAGCCGTGCCGTTGATGAGAAAAGGCAGTGCCGATGCCGCGGCTTCCCCGGGGGGCTGTCCCTGCTCGGCCCTCCTCGAGCATCCCTGCCTAAAACTCAGGGTGAACATTGTCCGATTTCGGGACAAGTTCGCCCTCGAGTCCGACCCTGCGCACCCGTCCAGTTCCAGCCTTGCGGCCCTGGCTTGAGCCAGACGCATGGCGAACCAACTTGGAACTGTTTTTGCTCGCAGGTCTCTGCTGGTAATAAAACAGATAGAACCTGATATGATAAACAAAAAAGTTAATGCCCAAGAAATCGCCACGGATGAGAGAGCCGAGCAGTTGCTCTGGAATTGTTTGAAGGAAATTCCGTTCGTGCAAGTCGTCAAAGTCGAGCAACGGATCATTGCGGACCCCGGCAAGCCGGAAATTGTGGCACGGATTAAAGTGGCCGATCGGGAAAGAATGATCCTGGCCGAAGTTCAGCCCAACGGCCAGGTCCGGCTCGTCCGTGAGGCCATCGGCCAGATCCTCAAATACCGCGACACTTACGCGGACGCCTATGGGCTGGTCATCGCCCCGAACGTCACGCCGCAATCGGCGCGAATCTGCCGGCAGGAAGGGATCGGTTACCTGGATTTCCAAGGAAACGGCTATTTGAACTTCGACTTTGTCTTCATTAGCAAAACGGGTCGAGTGCTGCCGATCCCCAAACAGAAGCGCTCTCGTGGCTGGTATTCTCCACGGGCGGAGCGGATTACCCGTGTTCTCTTGATGCATCCGCAGCGCGTTTGGAACATTCGAGAGCTGGCCAACGAAGCGCACGTCGCCTTCAGCCAGGCGCTCAACCTCAAACGGCATTTGCAGCGTTGCCAGTGGCTTGAGGACGTGAACCAGGGATTTCAACTGAGCAAGCCCGCCCTGCTGCTGGATGATTGGGCCGGGAACTATCTGCTGGCCCGCAGCACGGAACGAATCTATTCTTCGCCGCGGAGCGTGGTCGAAATCGAAGCCGCGTTGTCATGCATTTGTCAGGAACAGAGCATTCCCTACGCGTTGATGGGGTTCTCCGCGGCGACCCGCTATGACCCCATGCTGCACTCCGAGCACGTCTCCGCCTACGTGCTGTCCGACCTCAGCAGGGTGATTGCGGCGCTGGAACTTTCCGAAGCGTCCGAGAAAGGCAATGTGAGTCTGTGGATCCCATACGACGAAGGCGTGCTGCGCGGAGCAAAGCAATTCGATCATGCGAAAATAACCCCCCCGGTTCAGACCTATCTGGATCTCCTTCAGATGGATCGCGGCGGCGAAAAAGTAGCTCATCACCTTTGGGAGAGCTTCATTAAAAACGATTGGGAAACCGTGCCGGTGGCCGCTTAGCCGTAAAAATTCAGCTAGCGTGGCGGCGTTTCAAAAGTAGAGGGGCGCGTGTTGCCGCGCGCGTTGATCTCCAACATGTCCACGCCCAATTCCTGCGAAAAAGAGTCGATAGAGCGAGGGGAAGACACAATCCCTCCCCCATCGAGGGACTGAACCTTCAGCCAGGCGCCCGATCTCAAACCGATCACGGATGCACCATCTCAGGCCGCCGCTTCGCAGGATCGCTCGCGGCGGCGAAGTCTCCCACCGGCCCGGTCGTGGCGGCGGCTCGCTTCATCGTAATGGCCAGCAATTCGAAAGCCTCAGCCCAAGCGGCGGCGGCCTCCTCCGTAAAATCCTGCCCCAGCGCCTGTTCGAAGCTCCAGAGCAGGGCCTTGCCCACGGTGGCATAATGCTCGTCCTTGACCCCGTAATGGAGGTGGCGCCTTCCCAAAGATTCGATGGCGGGCAACAACTCCGGCAGGCGATCAATTCCCTCCGCCACCATTTTCAGGGCCTGCATCAGCTTTTTACTTTGCGCCTCCATGTCGGCATGGAAGAGCGCGCGCAAGGAAGGATCCAACACGAAGAGCCGCTGATAGAATGACAGCGCTGCGATATCGGAAATCCGTTCCACCTTGCGGAAGCTGGCCTTGACCAGCCGCTGTTGTTTCGTGGTCAGAGTCAAAGAGGGCGCGTTTTTTTGCATGGCCTTAAGTAGCACGCCCACCGCTGGCGGGCTATGCGACTTTGGTAGGAGGGGGAATCGGAAACAAACCACAGGAACAATGAAACCTTCACTTGCTGGTCGGTGATTGCAAAAGCCAGGCGTTTTGGGATAATCAGGGTCGCAAAGACCACTCGAGCCATGCCGCCGTTATCGAACACTGAGTTTGTTGAAAAGGAAAAAACGCAGGCAGCGTTGCGCGCGAGCGAAGCCCGCACCGAGGCCATCCTGGAAGTGGCGCTCGATAGCATCGTGACGATCGATCACGAGGGCCGAATCGTCGATTGGAACCCGGCCGCCGAGCGGACCTTTGGGTACGCCCGAAGCGAGGCCGTTGGCAGAGAAATGGCCGAATTGATCGTTCCGCCTTCGCTGCGGGAACGGCATCGGATGGGTTTGCGCCGCGCCGTCACCACCGGGCGCAACACCATCATCGGCCAGCGAATTGAAATCGTCGCCCGCCGCGCTGACGGCCTGGAATTTCCGGTGGAACTGGCAGTGACTCGCATTTCTGACGGCGGCCCGCCGCTCTTCACCGGCCACATTCGCGACATCACCGCTCGCAAACAGGCTGAATCACGCCAGGCCGCCCAATACGCGGTGGCCCGAGTCCTGGCGGAAGCGGGCACTTTGGATGAGGCTGCCCCGAGAATCATCCAGGCGGTCTGCGCCAGCCTCCAGTGGGATATCGGCGCGATCTGGCAACTCGACCCACAGACGGAGATGCTCCGCTGCGTCGATGTCGGTCATGAGGGCAAACCAGGACTGGAGGAATTCGGAGCGAGCACGCGCCAGAGCACTTTTTCTCGTGGGGTCGGCTTGCCCGGGCGGATTTGGGCGGATGTTCAGCCGCACTGGATCCCGGATGGGGTGGCGGACGCGAATTTTCCCCGCGCCGCGCTGGCCGCTGGCGAGGGACTGCACAGCGCGTTTGGTTTTCCGATTCACCTGGGTCAACGGGTGCTCGGGGTGATGGAGTTTTTCAGCCGCGAAATCCGGCAGCCCGACGTGGCGCTCTTGGAAATGTTCGCCGCCATCGGAAGCCAGATGGGTCAATTCATCCAGCGCACCGGCGCCGAGTCCAGGCTCCGCCAGTTCAATGCCGAGCTGGAGCGGCGCATCGACGCACGCACGGCCGAACTGCGCCAGGCAGAAGAGGGCGCGGCTCAGTGACGGCTGCTTCGTCGAGGTGAACGAGGTCTTCGTCAAATCCTCCGGCTACAGTCTTCGGGAAATTCTCGGACGCACTTCCAACGAGTTGGGGCTCTGGGTCGATCCCGAACAACGGGACCACTTTTTGAGAGAGCTGCGCGCTCATGGATTCATTCACGGCTATGAGGCCCGCCTGCGCAACAAGACGGGTCGTGTCCATACGCTGCTGCTTTCCGCTGAGCTGATCGACATCGACGGGGCGCCCCACATACTCAATGTCAGCCTCGACATTACTGCGCGCAAAGAGGCGGAAGAGGAGTTGCAAAAGGCCCTCGAACGCGAAAGAGAGTTGAGCGTGCTCAAAAGCAATTTTGTCGCGCTCGTTTCGCATGAGTTCCGCACGCCGTTGGGGATCATCATGTCGGCGGCGGAGATTCTCGACAGCTACTTCGACCGGCTGGGGCCCGAAAAGCGGCGCGAACATCTGCGCGACATCCACCAAGCGAGCCGTCACATGTCCGATTTGATGGAAGAGGTCCTGCTGCTCGGCAGGGTGGAAGCCGGCAAAATTCACTTCAAACCGGACCTAATCGATCTGAGCCGCTTTTGCCAGCAAGTGATCGGCGAGGTTTCTGCAGCAACCGAGCGCCGGTGTGTGATCGAGCTGGCCACCCGCCGGCTTCCCTCGCGAGCGAGCGGCGATGAAGCAGTGTTGCGCCACATTTTCACGAACCTTCTTTCCAATGCGGTGAAGTATTCGCCTGCTGGCAGCAAGGTCCGGTTCACGGTCGAGCGTGAAGGAAACGCCGCCTTGTTTCAAATCCGGGATGAGGGCATAGGCATTCCGGCAGAGGATCAGCCACAGCTTTTTCAAGCCTTCCGGCGAGGCAGCAACGTCGGAGAAGTCCCCGGCAGCGGCCTCGGTCTGCTGATCGTTCAGCGGTGCGTCCAACTGCACGGCGGCCAGATCCGCCTGGAGAGCAAGCCTGGCCGGGGCACGACGGTGGCCGTGTGCCTGCCACTCTTCCGGAAGCAAGTTGAGAGGAAGTTTGAGTTAAGAGTTGAGAGCCAGGAAGATCCGTAAAGAAAGAAAAATGAAATATGTTTAACTTCGAAAAATTAGACGTGTGGCAAAAAGCGATTCAGTTCGCAGACTTTCCAGTCCTATGACGAAAATCCTGGTTATCGAAGACCAGCCGCAAATGCGGAAAAACCTCGTCACTATTTTGGAAATGGAGGATTTCCAGGTCGCCGCCGCTGAGAATGGCCGGCGCGGGGTGGAGTTGGCCAAGGCCGAAACTCCGGATTTGGTCCTCTGCGACGTGATGATGCCCGAGCTCGACGGCTATGGCGTCCTGCAACTGCTGCGCCAGCACAAACCCACCGCCACGGTCCCGTTTATTTTTCTCACCGCCAAAGGGGAGAAGGCCGATCTTCGCGCCGGCATGAATCTCGGGGCCGACGATTACCTGACCAAGCCTGTCGCCAAAGCCGATCTCCTGTCGGCCATCGCCGCGCGCCTCGATCGCCAGCAGGCCCAGGCCCAGTTGCTGCAAGAGCAGGTCGAGAGCCTCGAATTCAAACCCAATTATGATTCGCCCAAGCCGCTCGAAGCGCTTGGCCTGACCCCGCGCGAAGCCGAGGTGCTCCTTTGGGTCGCGCAGGGCAAGACTAACTATGAGATCGCCGTGATTTTGGGCATGAGCGAGAAGACCGCCAAAAAGCATCTCGGCAACATCTTCGAAAAGCTTGGTCTGGAAAGCCGCAATGCCGCCACCGTGCGCGCACTGGAACTCCTGAGCACGCTCCGTCACAAGCCCAGAACGCCGGGCTAAAATGCGGATATGAAACCGTTCACACTGCTGATGATCGTCATCGATTCAGGCAAGCTATGAAATCCGAAGGCCGAAGCCCGAAGCCACGTCGGCCGCGCGAGGAATCACCGTCCGGCTCGATTTGCTAACAATACTGTGACGCTAATAGCGGCGGAGTTGATTGCCACAAAAATGCGCGAAAATGCACAAAGGAAATCGCCATTGGCCGCAGAACAAAACGCTGGGGTTGTGGGTCATGAACCAGCGGCTTGGGAGAGGGCGTCCCGAGCATGTCCAAAAGCTCGATGAACTCGGTTTCGAGTGGCGGAATCAAAATCCTCTAAATTCCGTTGGCCCAACCGCCCCTTGAGTCGTGACCATTCAGTTCAACCACGAAACGGATGACCACAGGCACTTCAAAACCCTTCACCGCAGTGAAATTGGCTCACCAACCGTGAGCTTCAATGCTGTGTTTTACGGCCACGGGCAGCGCTGCTATTCCTGAGACGCTTGCTATCTCTGGTGTTTGCCGGGATTTTGTAAGCGGTGGGCTTCTCCTGCAACACCGCAACTGCTTCGACTGCCGGGTGCGGTTTCAACTCAATTTGAAATTGCGCATGTCCAAAGAGGGATGAGTTTTCGTTCAGCAACCGGGAGGCGGCCATTTTGCAATACTCCGTGTCGAGTTCCACTCCGATGCTGTTCCGCCCGTGCTTGAGCGCCGCCACCATGGTGGTGGCGACGCCGCAAAAGGGATCGAGCACGGTGTCGCCGACGAAGGAGAACATCTGGACGAGTCGCGAGGCGAGTTCGAGAGGGTAGGGCGCGGGGTGTTCCTTGGTCGAAGCGCCGGTAATCGTCCAGAATTGCTGGAACCATTTTTCGAACTTGTCCTTCGGAATCATGCTCTGGCGGCGCTGTTCTTCCGTCGGTTTGCGATAACCGCCCGGTTTTCGCTGCATGAGAATGAATTCGATGTCGTTCTTAATAATGGCGTTGGGCTCGTACGGTTTGCCGAGGAATTTTGAGCCGTTGCTCACCTCGTAGCTGGCGTTGGAAATTTTGTGCCAGATGATCGGGTTCAGGTTGTCGAAGCCAAGTTTGCGGCACTGCACGCAGATATCCGCATGCAGCGGAACGACGGTGTGCCGCCCGTTGTTCTCACGACGCGAAAGGCAAACGTCGCCCACGACGCAAACGAGACGACCACCAGGAACGAGCACGCGCAACGCTTCGCGCCAGACACGAGTCAGCTCGGCAAGAAACTGCTCGTATTCCGTGATGTGGCCCATCTGCCCTTCCGATTCGTTGTAGCGCTTGAGCGTCCAGTAGGGCGGCGAAGTGACGACGAGATGAAGCGATTCGTCTGGAATGAACGACAAATCGCGCGCGTCCCCCTGCACCAGCCGGTGCACGGTCGGAATTTCGTCCATTGTTTGCGATTCCGATGCGGTGTACCTCATAAGTTTCTGATGTGCCCGGAGAATGCCGCGACGTGAGCCACAATGGAGTTTGCGAATGTTTGGAAGGTGAGGTCTGCCGCCGGTTCTGAATAGTCGCCGTGGAGACCTTTCTCGGGATTCGACAGCAGGAAAGCGGCGCGGTCGTAATGCTTTTCCAGAACGAGTCTGCGGCAAAACAGCTCGTAGCGCTTGGCGTAAGACGAGTTGCGGAATTCAGGAAAGACCTTGAAATGCGGCTCTTTCACGCCAACCGGAGTGGTCGAGCGCGGGCAGTCTTCTAGGAGAAACATGTAGCCAATCCAGGGGCGGACAGCAGAACCAAAGGCCTGTTCCCGGAACGCAGTCCACAGATCGAGGGCACTGCCCATTGCTTCCTCGGTGCGATTATTGAAATTATTTCCGAAGGACGGGCCGACCTGAGACTTTGCTTCCAGAGCGGCAACCAGTTGGCCATTGGCGACCACCAGAAAATCCCAGCGCTTGCTCGGACGGAAATAGCCAGGCAATTCGAGTGCTTGCTCGTAGTAAATATGCGAACGATCTATGCCGGCTTCGATGACGAGCTTCGTCAGAAGTTCGATAAATCCATCCATTTGGGCGCCACCTGTGACGGCACTGCGCAAACCTTGATCCGAAGCGCCGGCTTTGCGCTGCTTTTCCAATTGTTGGGAGCGCGTTTGCCAGTAGAAGCGAACCGCTTCGCTGGTGTATTTGGGCAGTTCAGCAAGAATGCTTGGGGCAGCCATTCGTTGGAGTGTGACGGATTCGGCAACCACTGGCAAGGAGTTCGGAGGTTGGTTTGGGTTCCTTGGTCATTATCGCCCCCCTCGACGCCTGTCGCGGTCCCCCCTTCGGTGCGGCCCACGGAACCCAAACCAACCTCCGAACTCCTTGCCAGTGGTTGC
>WNFM01222700.1_pt3 | contig 10055 bp, 11 predicted proteins | sample 5400271 | NCBI WGS metagenome assembly WNFM01 (sample SAMN13153352, study PRJNA577476) | soil metagenome | isolation source: 60 cm saprolite on Douglas fir-dominated hillslope | place: USA:California | collected 2013-09-17
CGCTGAGGCGCTGCCGGCGATGAACGACGCGATCATGGTGATCGTGCAATTCGAGTCGGCGGCGGCGCTCGCGGCGATGGAGGAGATCGTCGCCGTGCCCGGCGTCGACCTGATCCTGATCGGCATCAACGACATGCTCGCCGACCTGGGCCTGCCGGGACAGTACGACCACGAGAAAGTGCAGGACGCCTACTCGCGCACGCTCGCCGTGTGCCGCAAGCACGGCAAGCACGTCGGCATCGGCGGCTTCGGCTCACGCCCCGACCTGGTCGAAAAATACGTGAAGATGGGCGGGCGTTATGTGTCCACGGGCACGGATCTCGCGTTCCTGGTTGCCGAGTGCGGCAAGCGCGCAAAGCAGGTGAAGGACTTGAAATTCTGAAGGGCGCCTGCGATTGCCATGTCCATGTCTTTGGACCGCACGCCCGATTCGATCTGTCGAAAGACAGGAAGTACACACCCCCTGAAGCGTCGGTAGAAGAGCTTCTCCGGCTCCAGAGCGCGCTTGGGCTCGAGCGCGCGGTGGTGGTGCAGCCCAGTCCCTACGGCACCGACAACTCCTGCACGCTGGAGGCCCTCCGGTCGCTCGGCTCCCGCGCGAGGGGCGTTGCCGTCATTCACGACAGTTTTTCCAGGACCGACCTGAAAAAGATGCACGCGAGCGGGATCCGCGGCATCCGCGTCAACCTCGAGACCGGCGGCGAGCGCGATCCCGTGGTTGCGGGCCGGGCGATCGAAGGCGCAGCCGCGGTAGCCGCGCCGCTCGGCTGGCATGTGCAGGTTTACACGAGCCTGCCGGTCCTCTCCCTTTTGCACGAAGCAATTCTCAAATTGAAGACCGTCCTGGTGGTGGATCACTTCGGATTACCCAGGGGTAGGGAGGGGTTCGGTTCCCTGCTCGAGCTGGTGCGCCGCGGCAAGGCGTACGTGAAGCTCTCGGCGCCGCACCGCTTCGCAAAGGAGCCGGACTGCGCCGACGCGGGGCCCCTCGCGCGGGAGCTCGCCGAAGCCAATCCCGACCGGCTGCTCTGGGGCAGCGACTGGCCGCATCCGGCCGTCAAGCGAAGCGGCGGGCCCGGGCGCGTCCAGCCGTTCGACGCGATCGACGACGCCCGGGCGCTCGCGCGGCTCGCCGAGTGGCTGCCGGATTCGAACCTGCGCGAAAAAATTCTCGTAGCCAATCCCGCGCGGCTGTACGATTTCTGAAGGAGGCGGACATCGGACGCGTACTGGCGGTACTGTTGCTCGCGCTGTTTTCGGCCGGTGCCCCGGGCCAGGGCTATCCGGCGCGGCCGATCCGGCTGATCGTGCCGCTCGTGCCGGCCGGCAACCAGGACATCATCGCGCGCGCGGTGGCCGACGAGGTGGCCAAGGGCCTCGGGCAGCAGATCGTCGTCGAGAACCGTCCCGGGCAGAGCGCGATCCTGGGCACGCAGGTCGTGAAAGGCTCGGCGCCGGACGGCTACACGCTGCTCTCGGTGTCGACCACCTTCGCGCGCGTTCCGGCGATCGTCAGGAGCGCGGGCTACGACGCGGTCGCGGATTTCACCGGGGTCAGCCTCATCTGCCGCATCCCGATGGTGCTGGTGGTCAATCCCGGCGTCCCGGTCCGATCGGTGCAGGAGCTGATCGCGCTCGCCAAGGCTAGACCCGGCGAGCTGACCTATGGCACCTCCGGCAGCGGCTCCACGGGCCATGTCGCGGCCGAGATGCTCATGCGGCAGGCCGGAGTCCGCATGCTCCACATCCCGTACAAGGGCAACGCGCAATCGATAGTCGACGTCCTGAGCGGCCAGATCACCATGATGTTCGACCAGGTGAGCACCGCGGCGCCGCAGATCCGCGCCGGCAGGGTGCGCGTGCTCGGCGTCACGACGAAGACGCGCTCGCCGCTCTTCCCGGAGGTGCCGACGCTCGACGAGTCGGGGCTGCCGGGCTTCGACGACGTCACCTGGAACGGCTACGTCGCGCCGGCCGGAACGCCGCGCGACGTGCTCTCGCGGCTGCACGCCGAGATCGCGAGGGTGGTGAACAATCCCGAGTTCCGCAAGCGCTGGCTCGAGCGCGGCATCGAGACCGGCGCCAGCGCCTCGCCCGCGGAGTTCTCGGCGTATATCAAGGAGGAGGCGGACTCGTTCGCGAAGCTGGCGCGCGAAGCCGGGATCAAGGCCGAATGAGATTTATTTTTTATTTCGTTGCTCTTGCCTTCACGTTCTTCAGCGGAACGATCGAAGCGCAGACTTATCCTTCAAAGCCCGTCCGTCTCATCGTCCCGTTCCCGCCCGGCGGCAGCAACGATATCGTCGGGCGCATGATCGCGGCGCAGCTTGGCGAGCGCCTCGGGCAGCAGGTCGTGGTCGAGAACAGGGGCGGGGCGGGCGGCGTGCTCGGCACCGACATCGCGGCGAAGGCGCCGCCCGACGGCTACACGCTGCTGCTGATTTCCGTCGCCTATTGCTTCAACCCGTCGCTCTACAAGAATCTTCCCTACGACCAGGAAAAGGCGTTCGCCCCGGTTTCCATGCTCGCCACCGGTCCGGTCGCGCTCACGGTGCACCCGGGCGTGCCCGCCAACTCGGTGCGGGAGCTGGTGGCGCTCGCGAAGGCGAAGCCCGGCAGCCTCAACTACGCCTCGGCCGGCGTCGGCAGCCTGCAGCACCTCGCGGGCGCGCTTTTCATGAGCCAGGCCGGCATCGACGTGGTGCACGTGCCGTACAAGGGCGGCGGGCCGGCGATGGCGGATGTCATGGCCGGCCAGGCGCAGATCGTCCTGCCGTCGATGATCCAGGTGCTGCCGCATGTGAAGAGCGGCCGGCTCAGGGTGCTCGGCATAAGCGGCGCAAAGCGCAGCGCGGCGCTCCCGGACGTGCCGACGATTTCCGAGGCGGGCGTGCCCGGCTACGAGGCGCACAACTGGTGGGGCGTGCTCGCGCCGGCGGGCACGCCGCAGCCGGTGATCGGCCGGCTGCACAAGGAGCTGACCGCGGTGCTCGATTCCAAGGAAACCGCCAATCGCTTCGAGACCGAAGGGGCGGAGGCGGTGCGCATGAGCCCGGCGCAGTTCGGGCGTTTCATCGCCTCCGAGACGCTGAAGTGGGCGAAGGCGTCGAAGGAAGCCGGCATCCGCGCCGAGTAGATGAGCCTGTTCGCGCCGCCGGAGCCGATCAAGACCGAGGTATTCGCCGAAGTGCCGGCGCGGCTGCGCAAGAAAGGCACGCCGCCCGAGCGCCTTGCCGCCGGCAAGAGCGAAACGCCCGCCGGCTGCTTCCTGGAGGGGCCGGCATTCGACCGCGCCGGGAATTTATGGGTTGTTGATTTGGCTTTTGGCAGGATTCTTTTTTTTACAAAAGAAGGAAAGTGCGAAGTCTTCGCCGAATACGAAGGCGAGCCAAACGGCATCGCGATCCACAGGGATGGGCGGATCTTCGTCGCCGATCACAAGCTTGGAATTATTTTTTTCGATGCGAAAAACCCCAAAATCACCCCCGTGGTGTCCCGCTATCACCAGCAGGGCTTCAAGGGCGTGAACGACCTGTTCTTCGACCTTCAGGGAAACCTGTATTTCACCGACCAGGGAACCAGCGATCTCGCCGATCCGACCGGCTGCGTCTATCGCTGGACGAAAGACGGCGTGCTGCAGCAACTGGCGAATCGCATCCCCAGCCCCAACGGCCTGGTTCTCGATAAGACGGAGAAGACTCTCTACGTTGCCGTGACGCGCGCCAACGCCGTGTGGCGCCTGCCCTTCGCGCCCGACGGCACCGTGGTGCGCATGGGCGTGCAGATCCAGCTCTCGGGCGGGCGCGGTCCCGACGGCCTGGCGCTCGACGAGGCGGGCGGGCTCGCGGTCGCGCATCCGGACATGGGCGCCGTATGGATCTTCAATCACCGCGGCGAGCCCCTCTACCGCGTGCAGAGCTGCAAGAGCGACATGGTCACCAACGTCGCCTACCTCGGCAACAGCGTCTACATCACGGATTCGGGAAGCGGCTCGATCCTCACGGCGCGGATTCCGACCGCGGGACGGATTCTGTTTTCGCATTCATGAACCTCATGAAGACAGTCCTGGTCCTCGCCGCTCTCGCGTTTTCTGCGGCGATCAATGCGTTTCCCAACAAACCCGTAAGGATCATCGTCGCGTTTCCGGCGGGCGGCGGCACCGACATCGTGGCGCGCATCGTCGGGCAGAAGCTCAGCGAAAGCTGGGGCCAGCCTGTCGTAGTCGACAACCGCGCCGGGGCGAGCGGCACCATCGGCACCGAGGCCGCGGCGCGCGCCGAGCCCGACGGCCATGCGCTGTTCATGGCGACGATGGGCAACATGACCGCCAACCAGCATCTGTATCCGAAGATGACCGTGGATCCGCTGCGCGCCTTCGCCCCGGTCACCAAGGTAGTCGACGTGCATTTCGTGCTGCTCGCCAATCCGGCGCTGCCGGCGAACAATGTCGGCGAGCTGATCGAGCTCGCAAGGAAGCGGCCGGGCGAGATCCCGTACAGCTCTTCGGGTCCCGGCGGCGCCCCGCACCTCGCGATGGAGCTCTTCAAGCGCCAGGCGAAGGTAGACCTCGCGCATATTCCCTACAAGGGCAGCGCGCCGAGCTTCAACGATCTGATCGGCGGGCGCGTCATGCTGACCATGGACAGCCTCGTGCAATCGCTGCCCCACATCAAGTCGGGCCGCCTGAAGGCGCTGGCGGTGCTCGGCCCCAAGCGCATCGCGCTGCTGCCCGATGTGCCGACAGTTTCCGAATCCGGGGTTTCGGGTTATGCCCTTACGAATTGGTTCGGGTTAGTGGTGCCTGCGGGGGCTTCGAAGGATATTGTTTTTCAATTGAACAAGGAAATTGTCAAAGTGCTGAAGAATCCCGATCTGCAAAAAAAGATCGCGGATCTCGGCGCCGACGTGGTCGGCAATTCCGCCGAGGAGTTCGGCGCCGCCATGCGCGCTGAATCGGCGCAGTGGGCCGAGGTGATCAAGGCCGCGAACATACGAGCCGAAGAATGAATGTAGCTTCGGAGAACGTACGGGAGCAGATCACGCTGCTGCTTACGGCGTGGGGCATGGACGCCGGCTTGGCGCGCACCACGGCCGACGTGATGGTCGAAACCGACCTTGCCGGCGTCGACTCGCACGGCGTGTCGATGCTGATGGACTACGAGAAGGGAAAGGCCGCGGGCAAGCTGAACTTCAGGGCAAACATCAGGCTCGTCCGGGAAAATGCCGCCACGGCGCTGATCGACGCGGACGCCGGGCTTGGCCATCCGGCGTCGGTGATGGCGATGGCGCTCGCCATCAAGAAGGCGAAGCTGATGGGCGTCGGCGTGGTCACGGTGTTCAATTCCCACCACTTCGGCGCCGCCGGCTACTACGCGGCGATGGCCTCGAAGGAGGGCCTGGTCGGCATGGTGACGAGCGCAACCCGCACCATGGCCGTCGTGCCGACGCGCGCGAAGGGACCGGTGCTGGGCACGAATCCGATCGCCTTCGCCGCGCCGGCGAAGCGCAACGCGCCGTTCCTGCTCGACATGGCGACCTCCAGCGTGGCCAACAACAAGCTCAAGGTCTACGAGCTGAACGGCAAGAAGCTGCCCGCGGGCTGGGTGCTCGACGAGCGGGGCGCACCCGTCACCGATCCGGCCGCCGCCGTGAAAATCGTCTACGACACGTCGCGAAGGGGCGGCGGCCAGTCGCCGCTCGGCGGCACCGAGGAAATGTCGAGCCACAAGGGCTACGGCCTCGCGCTGATGGTGCACATCCTCGGCGGCGCGCTATCGGGCGCGTCCTTTACCCCGATCCGGTTGAAGACGCAAAAGCCCGGAGACCCGGACCGGCTCGGCCACTTCTTCCTCGCCATCGATCCCAAGGCGTTCCGCCCCGAAGGCGCGTTCGAGGACGACCTCGACGCGGTGATCGACGTGCTGCATGCGACGCCGCCGGTCGATCCGGCGAGGCCGGTGCTGGTGCCGGGGGATCCCGAGGCCGGCGCGCGCGCGAAGCGGTTGCGCGACGGAATCCCGATGCCGGATTCTCTTTTGAAGAAGATAAGAGATGTCTGTCAAAGAAGCGACGTGAAATTCATTCTGTGAAAATCTACGTGCTCGACGCGTTTCATCCCGCCGGCGTGGACTACGCCGCGCAGCACTTCGAGGTCGTGCGCTGGGACGATCCGCGGGTGAAGAACTGGGTCGAGGACGCCGACGGCGTGATGGTGCGAATGACCAGGATCCGCGCCGAGGACCTGGCGCGCGCGAAGAAGCTGAAGATCATCTGCAAGCAGGGCGTGGGCTACGACACCATCGACGTCGAGGCTGCGAAGAAGCACGGCATCCCGGTGTGCCGCACCCCCGGAGTGAACAGCGAGGCGGTGGCCGAGATGGCGATGACGCTCGGGCTGTCGATCGCGAGGCGCACGGCAGAGCTCGACCGCATGATCCGCGCCGGCGCGAAGATCGAGCGGCCGAAGGTGCTCGGCGTCGAGATGTGGCAGAAGACGGTCGGCGTCGTCGGCATGGGCAACATCGGTACCCGCGTGGCGCGCAAATGGCGCGGCGCCTTTGACGCCAGGATCATCGGCTACGACCCCTATGTGGAACCCTGGAAGGATTTTCCGCACAAGAAAGTCCCGCGGCTGGACGAGCTGTTGAAAGAAGCGGACCTGGTGACCTTGCACGTTCCTCTTACCGGAGAAACGAAACACATGATCGGCAAGGAGCAGCTGGCTCTGATGAAGAGGACCGCCATCCTCGTGAACACCTCGCGCGGCGGGATCGTCGACGAGGCCGCCCTCTACGATGCGCTCAAGGCCGGGCGCCTTTTCGGCGCCGGGCTCGACGTCTGGGAGGTCGAGCCGCCGCCGAAGGACCATCCGCTGCTGCAGCTGCCGAACGTCGCCGCGACGCCGCACGCCGCCGGCGGCACGCACGACACGCAGGAACGCAGCTCGATGCAGGTAGCGCAGCAGGTGGTCGAGGTGCTGCAGGGCAAGCCGCCGCTTCCCGGGAACAGGGTCGCCTGACATGAAGGGCGTTTCCCTTGCCGGCATGCGATAGCCATTTTCACGTGTTCGGGCCGCAGGACAGATATCCGTACGCCCCGGATTTGCGTTACAAGCCGCCGCATGCGCCGCTCGATGATTTTCTGATTCATTCCAAAGAACTGGGGATAGAGCGCTACGTGTTCGTGCAGCCGAGCGCCTACGGCCGCGACAATTCCTGCATGCTGGACGCGATGCGCACGGTCGGCCCGGAGCGCTGCCGCGGCATAGTCGACATCGACGAGGACATCCCCAACGCCGAGCTTGAGCGCATGCATGCCCTGGGCGTGCGCGGCGTGCGCATCAACGTGAACCCGATCAAGCAGCCGGACCCCGGTTTTTCCAGCTCCATCCTTCCCCGTGTCAAAAAACTTGATTCCCGCTGCGCCGAGCTCGGCTGGATGCTCGATTTCCTCACGCCGGGCTGGCTCACGCAGGAACTGATTCCGACGATGAAGAAGCTCGCTTCGCCGTTCTCGGTCGCGCACCTCGGGATGTTCCCCGCCAGGGACGGCGTGAAGCAGCCGGGCTTCCGCGAGTTCCTGGATTTTCATTCGCGCCATCCTTCCTGCTGGGTGAAGCTGACGGGCGTCTATCGCTTTTCGAGCGATCCTCAGTTCAAGGATTCGATACCGCTCGCCCGCGCGCTGATCGCGGCGGCGCCGCGGCGCGCGATCTGGGGCAGCGACTACCCGCACCTTTCGTTCGCCGACAAGGTAACCTCGGCGGGGCTTTTCGGGCTGCTCGGCGAGTGGGCGCCCGACGAAGCGACGCGACGCAGAATTCTCGCGGATAACGCGGAGAAGTGCTTTGGCTTCTAGCACGCGCATCGCCGTTCTTCCGGGCGACGGCATCGGGCCGGAGATCTGTGCCGCCGCGGTCGCAGTTGTTGATTTTCTAAATAAGAAATTCCATCTGGACCTCGAGCTCGAGACGCACGAGATAGGGCTTGCAAGCCTGAAAAAGACGGGAAGCACCTTGCCCGACGGCGTTCTCGCGGCCTGCCGCGCCGCCGACGGCATTCTCATCGGCCCGGTGTCGCACTCCGACTATCCGCCCCGCGCGGAAGGCGGGCGCAATCCCTCGGGCGACCTGCGCATCGCGCTCGACCTGTACGCGAACATCCGGCCGGCGCGCTCGAGGAAGGGCCTGCCCCATTGGGGGCGCACGCCGATGGATCTCGTCATCGCGCGCGAGAACACCGAGGGTTTCTACGCCGACCGCAACATGCATCAAGGCATCGGCGAGTTCATGCCGTCGCCCGACATGGCGCTGTCGCTGCGCAAGGTCACGGCCGAGGGCTCGCGCAGGATCGCGCGCGCCGCTTTCGAACTGGCGCGCGCCCGCCGCCGCAAGGTGACGGCGGTGCACAAGATCAACGTGCTGAAAATCACGGAAGGCCTGTTTTTGCGCGAGGTACGAAACGTTGCGAAGCAATTCGCCGACGTCTCGTATGAAGAGCAGCTCGTCGATTCGATGGCGGCGCTGCTGGTGCGCGACGCGGCGCGCTTCGACGTCGTCGTGACCACCAACATGTACGGCGACATCCTGTCCGACGAGGCCGCGGAGCTCTCGGGCAGCCTCGGCCTCGCCGCGTCGATCAACGCGGGCGAGCGCCACTGCATGGCTCAGGCCCAGCACGGCTCGGCGCCGGACATCGCCGGCAAGGACCTTGCCAACCCGCTTTCCCTCGTGCTGTCGGCCGGGATGCTCCTGGGCTGGCTGGCAAGGAAAACCGATAATCAGAGCCTTGCGGCAGCCGAGCGCGCGACGGAGCATGCGGTCGACGCCTTGGTGGAGGACCCGGGCGGCAGGACGCGCGACCTCGGCGGCAAGCTCGGCACCAAGGAGCTGACGGGCTTGCTTCTTGCGCGGCTTGCGGAATAAGCTGCGCCCGTTCGGCGTTAGCTGCTCGTCCCACCCACCCCGGAGATAACCCATGATTCGTGCCATCACGGCCCTGCTTATCGCAGTCTTCTCAGCCGCCGCTGTCGCCCAGGCCCCGGCCAACCCGCCCGTGAGAGTTCGCGGTACCGTCGAGAAGCTCGACGGCAACATGCTGACCGTCAAGGCCCGCAACGGGCAGAGCATGACCATCAAGCTGGCCGACAACTTCGTGGTCGTCGGCATCCAGAAGGCAAGCATCGCCGACATCGGCAAAGACAAGTTCATTGGCACCACGACGGTAGGCGAGAAGGACGGGGCCCTGATCGCGGAAGAGGTGCACATCTTCCCCGAGGCCATGCGCGGCACCGGGGAGGGGCATTACGACTGGGACCTGAAGCCGAACAGCAAGATGACCAATGCGAACGTGGCGGACATCGTCAGCATGAAAGATGCGCGCGTCATGACGGTGCAATACAAGGGCGGCGAAAAGAAGGTTCTCGTCACCCCTTCAACCGTCGTCGTGTCATATGCGCCTTCCGACAAGAGCGAGCTCAAGCCCGGCGCTCCCATCTTCTCGGTCACGCAGCGCCAGCCTGACGGCTCCTTGAACGCCGCGCGAGTGAACGTCGGATTGAAGGGCCAGCGCCGCGCGAGTGAACGTCGGATTGAAGGGCCAGGTTCCGCCGATGTAGGCAAGCATTTGTGCGCCGCGTCAGGGGCGCGGCGCGCGCAATTCGAAACTTGATTGCGAGAGCGGTTCGATAGGCGCATCCTGCCTCTCCCTGGAGGAGAGCCCATGAAGACAGGACTGCGTTGGTATCTAGGCGCTGCAGTTGTCGTTCTCGGTTTTACTTTCGAAGAGGCAAAGGCCGCCGACATAAAAGGCGTCGTGACCGGCCCGAAAGGGCCGGAAGCCGGCGTGTGGGTGATCGCCGAGACCACGGATCTTCCGACCAAGTACGCCAAGGTGGTCGTCACAGACGACAAGGGCCGCTACCTGATTCCGGAGCTTCCCAAAGCGAATTACAGCGTGTGGGCGCGCGGCTACGGCCTGAAGGATTCGGCCAAGACGAAATCCGCGCCGGGTAAAACGGTGAACCTGAAAGCCGCCGCGGCGAGCGCGAAGGAAGCC
>WNFM01128230.1_pt1 | contig 10053 bp, 8 predicted proteins | sample 5400271 | NCBI WGS metagenome assembly WNFM01 (sample SAMN13153352, study PRJNA577476) | soil metagenome | isolation source: 60 cm saprolite on Douglas fir-dominated hillslope | place: USA:California | collected 2013-09-17
AAGGATCGGGTAGAAGTCGCGCTGCCGGTCACCGCGGGGCCGCCTGCCGGCGACCTTCAGGAGGATGAAGCCGGCCAGCGCGGATTCGAGCAGGTCCGTGACGCCGAACGCGAAGGCGATGTGCAGCGGATAACCCTGCAGGGTGTCCGAGATCAATTCTCCCGGCAGCACGCCGAGCAGCACCCAGAGCCGCCAGCGCCTTGGCGCCAGAACGACGAGCGCAACGACGAGACCGTTCGGAAGCCATAGCGTCTCGAGCCCGCTCTTCGTGTCCACGAACTGGTAGCTGAACCGGGCGACGACGGCGAAGCCGATGAGCGTGGCGAAAAACGCAAGCGCCGGCCCACCGGCACGGTGCGCCCCGAGTCGGCGCAAATCGTCGCTCAGACGGGCGCGCACACCGGCCGTCAAGTCTTCAAGACCCAAACGACACCGTGCATACGCGCCACTTCTCCCGTCCGCAGGAAACCGGTCACTTGTTCATCGACGCGGGTTCCCAGGGAAAGGTATCCCCGTTTCGGGTCGATCGGTCAGGCAACGTTCGCGCAGACCGCATAGGCGACCACGCCCCAGAACGCTCCGCTGGCCGTCTCCTTGTACCCGCTGGCGGTCCAGCCGGAGAGGTCGGCGAGCGGCTTGTTCACTGTGATCGGATAGATCGGGCTCGACTGAATCTCTGAGCCGCCGCCGACGATCTTCTTGCCAGACGGGCAAGTCGCGGTCGCGGTCTTCAACCCCGTGGCCGTGTTGTTGACGCTGCTCGCGCTGACGATCTCGACGTTGGCTGCTCCCGGCGCGCCGGTGTCGCCCTTCGCGCCTGTATCGCCCTTCGGCCCTGGATCTCCCTTCGGGCCGATCGCGCCGAGTCCGGGAACTTCCCCGCCGCGTCGAGCGCGAGGAGCGCGTTGGCAGTCGGCGTGCGTGACGCTTTGATGTTGTTCACCCGCAGCGCGTTCTTCGCCGTGTCGGCGATGAGTGCCCGTTTGGCGAGGGGCACAGCCTTTGCGATCGCTGCCTGGCCAATCGCAGTCGATCCGAACACCGCGATGACGAGCGCGGCACTCGACAGGATGATCGGCAATCTCTTGCTCACGTGAGTTCCCTCCGGACGACGTGGACAGACACCTGACGGCGAGTCTGGCCTCGATCTTCCCGAGGCAACGACGAGGGGGCCCCGTCGGGCCCCCTCGCATTCACTCGCTGAGCATTGATTCGGCTCAGCCGCAGCCGGTGCTCGTGCCGCAGTCGCGGCACGTGTAGCACGTCCCTGCGCGCACCATTCGCCCGCCGCAGCGGTTGCACTCGATCGCGTCCTCGTGCGGATTGAAGAGCGCGGTCTGGCCGGGCGCGGTCTCGACGACCGGCTTCGACTCGCCGCTCGCATACCGCTCCGCCATCTGGGCGCGCACTTCCATCGAGAGGATCCCGGCCTCTTCCTGCTGGTCGACGTCGAGGAACTTCTTGCCGAACCAGCGGAAGATGTAGTCGGGGATCGACTTCGCTGGCTCGAAGCGCAGGTGCGAGAGCTTCGAGACGTACACCTCGGGCGGCACGCCGTACTGCAGGCCCATCGACACCGCGATCATCAGCGAGTTCATCAGGCCCTGCAGCGTCGTCCCGTCCTTCGCGATGTCCACGAAGATGTCGCCCGGCGTCCCGTCGTCGAACACGCCGACGTGGATGTACCCCTCGTACTCGCCGACGCGGAACTTGCGGCCGATCTCGTTGCGATCGTCCGGCAGGCGCCGCCGCTTCGGTGCGCTCATCGCGCCGCCGGCAGAGCCCAGCGTCGTCTGTGCGCCCTTGTCGCCCTTGCCCGAGAGTGGCTGCGCGACCTTGCAGTTGTCACGGTAGATCGCGACCGCCTTGACGCCGAGGCGCCACGCGTCAGTGTAGAGCTGCGCGACATCGTCGATCGTCGCCGACTCCGGCAGGTTGACCGTCTTCGAGATCGCGCCGGAGATGAACGGCTGGATCGCGCCCATCATCTTCACGTGACCGCGGTAGTGGATCGCGCGCTCACCGACGGCGCAGTCGAACACGGGGTAGTGCTCGCTCTTGACGTACGGCGCGCCGACGACCGTGTTGCGCTCGTCGACGAACGCGACGATCTCGTCGACCTCGTTCGGCGCGTAGCCGAGCTTCTCGAGGCCGCCCGCGACCGTCTTGTTGACGATCGTGATCTCGCCGCCGCCGACCAGCTTCTTCGACTTGACGAGCGAGAAGTCCGGCTCAACGCCGGTCGTGTCGCAATCCATCATGAAGCTGATCGTCCCGGTCGGGGCGAGCACCGTCCCGTTGACCTCGCCCATGTCGAGCGCCTCGTCCCATGACTTGCGCGCTGCGCCGAGCAGGTCGGCCGGCACGGTGTCGGCATTCGCGATGTTGCCGACGGCCGCGCGGTGCTTCGCGATCACGCCGAGCATCGCCGCCGCGTTCGGGCGGTAACCGGCGAACGGGCCCATGCGGCCTGCGATCTCCGACGACTTGCGGTAGGCCCGCCCCGTCATCAGCGCGGTGATCGCCGCTGCATAGGCGCGGCCTTCATCCGAGTCGTACGCGAGGCCGCGCGCCATCAGGAGCGCGCCGAGGTTCGCGTAGCCGAGGCCGAGCTGGCGGTACGCCTTCGCGTTCTCCTCGATCTCCGGCGTCGGGTACGACGAGTTGCCGACCATGATCTCCTGCGCGAGGAAGACCACGTCGCACGCGTGCTCGAACGCCTCGACGTCGAGCTCGCCGTCCTCGCGGCGGAACTTCATCAGGTTCAGCGACGCGAGGTTGCAGGCCGAGTTGTCGATCGACATGTATTCCGAGCACGGGTTCGACGCGTTGATGCGCCCCGTGTTCGGCAGCGTGTGCCACGCGTTGATCGTCGTGTCGTACTGCACGCCCGGATCGGCGCAGCGCCACGCTGCCTCGGAGATCTCGTGCAGCAGCTTGCGCGCCTTGATCGTGTCGACGACCGTGCCGTCGCTGCGCGCCGTCAGGTTCCAGTCGGTGTCAGCCTCGACGGCCTCCATGAACGCATCGGAGACGCGGACCGAGTTGTTGGCGTTCTGGTACTGGATCGACGCCCAGTCCGGCGAGTCGAGCGACATGTCGTAGCCGGCTGCCTCGAGGACGCGTGCCTTCTCTTCCTCGTGCGCCTTGCACCAGATGAACTCGGTGATGTCCGGGTGGTCAATGTCGAGCACGACCATCTTCGCGGCGCGGCGCGTCTTGCCACCGGACTTGATCGTGCCGGCGGACGCATCGGCGCCGCGCATGAACGACACAGGCCCGGAGGCGTAGCCGCCCTTCGACAGCTGCTCCTTGGAGGAGCGGAGCTTCGAGAGGTTGACGCCGGAGCCCGAGCCGCCGCGGAAGATGACGCCCTCGCGGCGGATCCAGTCGAGGATCGAGTCCATGTTGTCCTCGATCGAGAGGATGAAGCAGGCGGAGCACTGCGGCTTCTCCTCGAAGCCGACGTTGAACCAGACCGGCGAGTTGAACGCGGCGAGCTGGTTGACGAGGATCGTCTTCAGCTCCGCCTCGAACGTCTCAGCCTCGTCCTCGCTCGCGAAGTACCCGCCGTCACGGCCCCACGTGCCGATCGTGCCGACGATGCGCCCGATCATGTGCTTGACGGAGCTCTCGCGCTCCGGACTCGACATGCGGCCGCGGAAGTACTTCTGCGCCACGATGTTGGTCGCGGTCTGCGACCAGAACTTCGGGAACTCGACGTTCTTCTGCTCGAACGCCGGGCCGTTCTTGCCCGGGATGTGAGCGTCGCGGATCTCCCACTCGACCTCGTCGTAGGGGTCGCGCCCCTCGATCGTGAACAACCGCCGGACGGCGAGGGTGGCGTCCTCGTCGACGACGCTGTTCACGAGCTCGTCGGGGTGGATTTTTACGGTGTTTTCCTGTTCTACAGACGCCATTTTCTCCTCTTCTTCCTACGTGAATTCTAGTTCGGGCAAGGCCCGTGCCGCGGAGGCGCGGGGGTCCCGAGGGGCGAGCTTGGGAACCATAGGGAGGGGACCTGACGGAGCCGCAAAAACGGCCCTGCGCAGCTGTTTTCCGGACGAGCCGGTTGCTACGGGTTCTGGCGGCGCGCCTGGATGCGCTTCGCGATCAGCCCGGCTCCGCCGGCGGCGACGAGCACGAGCGCCAGGCCGCCGAGGATCAGCAGCGGCACGGGCAGCGAGGAGGGGCTCCCCGGGTTCAGCCGGTCGGCGAGGCCGGTTCCCTGCTTGCGGCCGGTCTGCGTCGTATCGGTAGTCCCGGGTCCGCCGCCGCCCTTCTTCGGACCGGCGGGTGCAGCGATCAGCGTGTTCGGGCCGACCTTGTGGCCCAGCTTGCGCTGCTTCGCGATCGCGCTCTGCAGGGCGCGCAGGATGTCGTCGTGGGCGCTCGAGTACGTCTGGACGTCCGCCGGCAGGTGCTTCAGCGCGTCGCTGTAGCAATGCCGCGGGTAGGTGCCGTCGATCCGGCCGTCGTACCAGTCGTTCAGGAGCACCTTCCAGCACGGCGTCCCGGCCTTCGAGGCTGCGCGCGCGGGCTGGGCGACCGCGCTGAGCAGCGCGAGCGAGGCCAGGGCGGCGCAGAGAGAGACCTTGAGGAGTGAAGTCACAGGGGGAGAACGTGTGCGGTTTGGCGGCGACGAGTAAGGATTGCCCGACGAGCCTAAGCCCGGGCTGTAACGGATTTGTAACGCAGGGGACGATGCTGGATCGGGATGGTAGCTTCGCCTTGATGCGGGCGATTCGCGAACTGCCGCTCGCCGCATCCCTGCTCCTCGTCGGGCTTGCCCTCTTCGTCAGCGGCGGCCCCGGATCCGGCTCGTTGCCGTGGCTCGGCGGCGGCGCCCTCCTTGCCGTCGTGGTCCTGATCGCGACCCAGGGACTGCCGTCCGGCTGGGTGCCGCTCCTGCCGCTCGCGGCGTTGGTGGGGTGGCTCGCGCTCTCGATCTCGTGGTCGGCGCTCCCCGACCGCTCCTGGGACTACGCGAACCGCACGCTCGTCTACGTGCTCTTCGCGCTGCTCGGCCTCTGGCTCGCCGGCCGGACGCGTGCACTTGCGCTCGGGCTGATGGCGCTGTTCGGGGCCCTCCTCGCGTGGTCGCTGCTCGGCAAAGTGCTGCCCGTCGTCTACGACTACGGCCCACCGGACGTGGTTGGTCGGCTGCGCGGGCCGGTCGGCCTGTGGAACCAGCTCGCGCTCGTTGCCGCCTTCGCGCTGCCGCTCGCGCTCTGGCGGCGCCGGCTCGAGGGCGTGCTCCTCGCCTACTCGGCGATCGCCGCGCTGCTCCTGACCTATTCGCGCGGCGGCCTGATCACCGCGGTGCTCGTCACCGTTGCGTGGTTCGTGCTCGACGATGACCGACTCGAAGCGGCGAGCACGCTGCTCAGTGCCGCCATGCCGGCGGCGATCGTCGTCGGGATCGCCTTTGCGCTGCCCGGCGTGACGGGCGATGGGCAGTCGTCGCACGTGCGCTGGCGGGACGGGCTGATCTTCGGCGTCTTGCTGATCGTCGGCGGGATCGCAGCGAACCTGCTCCGTCGCATCCCGCTGCCGCGCGTGCCGGGGCGCGTGCTGATCGCGGTCGGCGTCGCGCTGGTCGCCGTGCTCGTCGTCGTGGCGGTCGTGAAGGGCGGCGGATCGGGCGCCGTGGGGAACGGCGGCAGCCGGCTCACGGACACGAGCTCGAACTTCCGGTTCACGTGGTGGCAGCAGGCGGTGCACGGCTGGGAGCACGCCAAGCTGGCCGGCACGGGGGCGGGCACGTTCCACGTTACGAACCTTCGCTACCGCCACTCGTACCTCGACTACACGACCGAGCCGCACAACCTGCCGCTGCAGTTCTTGACGGAGGCGGGGATCGTCGGACTCGCGCTCTTCCTGCTGGTCGCCGCCGCGCTGCTGCGTGTCGCGCACGGGCGGCGCAAGCACGAGCTTGCGCTGGCGCTGCTCATCCCCGCCTACTTCGTGCACTCGCTCGTCGACGTCGACTGGGACTTCATCGCCGTCAGCGCACCGGCGTTCCTGGTTGCAGGCGCGCTCGCGGGTCGGCTGCCGGTGCGTCGCGTCTCGCCGTTCGGTTCGCTCGTCGCGGCGGGCGCGGCCCTGCTGGCATTCGTCGTGCTGCTCCTGCCGTGGCTCGGCGAGCGCTGGTCGTCGCAGGCAACGGTCGCGCCGCCGGCGCGTGCAGTGACGCTCGCGAAGCGCGCGCGGTCAGTCGACCCGCTGCTCGTCGAGCCGGCGTTTGCGGCCGAGCTGCGCGGCGATCTCCGCACGGCGTACGCGTACTACGAGGAAGCGACGCGCAAGCAGCCGAAGAACGCCGACACGTGGCTGCTCGCAGGGCAGTTCGCCTACGCGCACGGCTGCATGCGCGCCGCCTACGACAACCTCGAGAAGTTCACGGAGCTCGACAACAACGCGCGCCCGAGCCGCGGTGGCGATGCCTACAACGCGGCGCTGAAGATCGTCAACGCCGGCAAGGCGAAGTGCTAGCCCTGACCGAGCACGATCGCCAGCTGCGCACCGTGCAGCGCTGACGGTGTCAGGCCGTCGAGCGGGCCGACGACCTTCACGTGCAGGTCACGCGCGAGGCGGACACCCTCGGCGTGGAAGCCCTTCTTGAACATCACGACCGACGTCGCGTAGTCCTGACGCTTCGCGTTCCCGGTGCCCAACACGCGGTAGTTGAGGTTCGAGAGCGTGTTCCCCGCGCTCGAGGCCGCGCCCGCACGTCCGTTGCCGTTGAAGACGAAGATGCCCGTCTCGGAGCGCAACAGCTTCGGCGCCCCGATCGGCGCCTGCCTGTGAATGACCGGCGCAGCGGTGTGCTTCTTCGCGGGCGCGAACGCCGTCGCGGCCGCGTGCTTCTGCATCGCGTGTGCGAGCGGTTTCGCCAGGAGGAGGAAGCCGGCGCCGAGCAGCAGCACGAGCTCGATCGCCGCGACGAGGCTCGCGACGAGCGTCGCCGTCCGCCACGGGCGGATGAGTGCATCGGGTGCTGTGAGCGGCGCGTCCACGGCCGCCTTGTTTCGTTACGTGGAGCCCTGATCCTGCATCCAAGCCCAGGTCCGGCGCAGCCCGTCGTCGAGGGGGATCTGGGAGCGCCAGCCGAACTCGCGCTCGATCAGCGCGACGTCGAGCACCGAGCGCTGAACGTCGCCGAGCCTCGCGTCCTCGAACCGCGGCGTCCCAGTGACGCCCGCGACCTTCGCGCAGGCGTCGTGCAGTTGCAGGACGGTCGTGTCCTCGCCAGTGCCGACGTTGTAGGGCCCGCCGGTCTTGCCGACGTGAGTGCCGTCGCCGAAGATCGTCGTCTCCTCGCCGCGCGCGAGGCGCTCGAGGAAGATCGCGACGACGCCGCCCTCGAGGCCGGCGTCCTGCCGCGGCCCGTAGACGTTCGCGAAGCGCAGCGGCACGTGCGAAGTGCCGTGGATGCGATTCCAGCCGAGGAGGTATTCCTCGCCGCACTTCTTGGCGATGCCGTACGGGGAGAGCGGCAGGAACGGCGCGTCCTCACTCGCGGGCACGGTGCACTCGCCGTAACCGGCGCCGCCCGAGGAGGCGAAGATCACCTGGGCGCCGGGCGAGGCCTGGAGGACGTTCACCGTCCCGACGACGTTGACGGCCGCGTCGTACTCGGGGCGCTTCATCGACGTCTGCACGTCGGCCTGGGCGGCGAGGTGGAAGACGACGTCGGCGTCCGCCTCGTACGGCTCGCGAATGTCGTGCTCGACCAGCGTCGCCTGCGCGTTGAGGTACTCGCGCTTGCCGGTCGCGAAGTTGTCGACGACGACGACCTCGTCGCCCCGCTCGATCAGTGCGTCCACCAGGTTCGACCCGATGAAGCCTGCGCCCCCCGTCACGACTGCCCGCATGAAGGCCATACATTACGGACCGCATGTTCATCACCTTTGAAGGAGTCGACTGGTCGGGCAAGAGCACCCAGGCGGGGCTGCTCGCCGGTTGGCTGGGCGAGGAGGGGCGGCACGTGCTCCTGACGCGCGAACCGGGCGGCACGCCGGTCGCCGAAGCGGTGCGCGACGTCGTCCTGCACGGGCACGACATGACGCCCTGGGCCGAGGCGGCGCTCTACGCCGCCGCTCGTGCCGACCACGTCGAGCACGCGATCCGGCCGGCGCTCGAGCGCGGCGAGGACGTGGTCTGCGACCGCTACATCGACTCGTCCGTCGCCTACCAGGGGATCGGCCGCGGGCTGGGCGAGGAGCGCGTGCGCGAGCTGAACTTGCTCGTTACGCGCGGACTTCTGCCCGACCGGACATTCCTCGTGCTGCTCGATCCCGAGGAGGCTCGCCGCCGCGGCGCCGGCGAGCCGGACCGGATCGAGCGCGAGGGCGACGACTTCTGGCGCCGTGTCGACGACGGCTTTCGCTCCCTCGCGGCCGCGTTCCCCGAGCGGATCGTCACGCTCGACGGCGCGCGCTCGCCCGACGAGATCGCCGAGGAGGTTCGTGAGCACGTTCGCCCGCTTCTCTGAGTCTCCGAGCTTCGAGCATCCCGAGGCGGGTCGGCTCCTGGACGCCGCGCTGCGCGAAGGCCCAGCGCACGCCTATCTCTTTCACGGGCCGCCCGGCGTTGGCAAGCGCGAGGTCGCGCGCACGTTCGCGCGCGCGCTGATCGGGACGACCCGTGCCGTTCATCCCGACCTGTACGAGCTCGACGCGCTCGGCGAGATGATCCGCATCGACGCGATCCGCGAGCTGCGGCGCGACCTGCACATGCGCCCGTTCGAGTCCGACCGCCGCGTCTACCTGCTCCATCGCGCGCACCTGATGAACGAGGACGCCGCGGACGCGCTGCTCAAGGATCTCGAGGAGCCGCCGAGCTACGCCGTGATCGTGCTGATCGCCGACGATCTCGGCCCCCTGCCCGAGACGATCCTCTCTCGCTGCCAGCTGGTGCCGTTCCGCCGCCTCTCGGAGAAGGCGATCCGCGCGCTTGTCGATGCCCGCGCGCCGCAGCTCGACGAGGAGAGCCGCGCCGCACTCGCCCGGGTCGCGGCCGGCCGCCTGGACCGCATGGAGCGGCTCCTCGATCCCGCGTCGGTCACGCGCCGCGAGGCGCTGATCGACCAGGCGCGGGCCGTCTACCGCGACCCGCTGTTCGACGCGTCGGCCGCCGCGGCGGCGGTCCTCGCGAACGCGCAGGAGCGCGCGGTGGAGGCGCGGGACATCGAGGAGGCGAACATCGCCGGCCTCGAGCTGACGGCGCGCGAGGCGGAGCAGCGCGTCAAGCGGGCCGCGCGTGGCGCGGAGCGGGAGGAGCTGCTCGCACAACTCGAGGAGCTCGGAGCCTGGTACCGCGACCTGATGGCCGTCGCGGTCGGCGCCGAGAGCGCCGCAATCCACCTGGACAAGCTGCCGGAACTCCGGGAGGATGCAACGAGAGAACGCTTGGTGGGCGCAGAACACGCTGCCGAGGCCGTTCGGGAGACGTGGCGGGCCATGGAGGAGCTGAATCTCGCGCCACAGCTGGCGTTTGAAGCCCTGTTCATCCGTATCGGCCGAGAGTTGTAAATCCCCCAAATAGCTATTGTTTTTTGATCTGCGGCCGATACAAGGTGGTGTAGGCGTCATGGGCGGATGACGCTCTCACCGTAGAGGGAGAGCAAGTTGGTCGCAGTCCCGTCCATCGGCCGTGCCACAGAGGTCACCCCGCGTAGAGCCGCCCCCGAGGCGGACGCAACGCGCGATCTCTACGAGCGCTACGCGCGTCAGATCTACTCGTATTGCCTGCATCAGCTGGGCAACCGCGAGGAGGCCGAGGACGCGACCCAGTCGACCTTCCTGAACGCGTTCCGCGGCTTCAAGCGCGGTGTCGACCCGGAGTTTGAGTCGGCGTGGCTCTACAAGATCGCCCAGAACGTCTGCCTGACCCGCCAGCGCTCATCCTCGCGCCGGCGCAAGGTCGAGACGCCCGGCGACCTCGAGGCGATGCAGGACTACGTCCCGGCGCACCAAGTCGACTCGGACGAGCTGATCCGGCTCCCCGAGGCACTCGATGCGATGCCGGAGCAGCAGCGGCGGGCGCTCC
>WNFM01205707.1_pt1 | contig 10051 bp, 6 predicted proteins | sample 5400271 | NCBI WGS metagenome assembly WNFM01 (sample SAMN13153352, study PRJNA577476) | soil metagenome | isolation source: 60 cm saprolite on Douglas fir-dominated hillslope | place: USA:California | collected 2013-09-17
ACCGTAAAGGGTTGCATGATCACTGGTACATGCACCAGGCCAAGATCAAAAGCAATGTAGTTGATCGTAACGATGGTGACCGGTACCAGTACAAAGGGAATCATCATCAATGGGTTGAGCGCCATCGGCACGCCAAACGTGACGGGCTCGTTGATATTAAATATCGCGGGCCCCAACGCTACCTTACCCACGGTGCGCAATTGGGCCGAACGGGACCGCAGCATGTAGATCACCAGGGGCCACGTCGCGCCAGAGCCGCCCAGGTGGGCGAAAATATGGAAAAATGGTTCGGTCACGATGCCGTGCCCACTCCCGCCTGGCGCATTGCCGGCCAGAGTGCTCACCCAGAACGGCAGCGCGATGGCAGTAACGATATTCATGCCATGAATACCCACCGACCACAGGAGCATCATCAGTATGATCTCAAGCAATGCCGCGGGATAGCTATTCTGCAAAACCACCAGCGGTTGAATCGCCTGCGTCAGTAAAATAGGCAGAGTGAACTGGTGAACCTGGTGGTCCGTCCCCAGGTAGGTATGCGAACTGACGAACCATTCAAGCGCCCAGACAAACGTCAACAGAAGCAGCGTTGGCACGAGGGCTTCAAAGGCGCGCGTCACATTTGGTGGTACGTTTTTAGGCAGCCGGATAGTAAAGCGCGATCCACGAAACCAGCGCATGACCTCGGTTGTCATAATGCCAATCACGATGGCAACGAGCAACACCTGCCCACCCAGGTAGGGTAAGATCTGGCCCAGGGTCAATGTCGTTATGTCCCGTATAGGCATGGTTGCTACCAGGAACAGCACCATCGCCAGGATGCCCGGCTGCACAGGTTCGGTACGTCGATACTGTGCCAGGCTGTAGGCCACTCCGAAGGAGAGAAACAGGGCCATGATACCAAAAGAGAGTTCAAAGGGTACCAGGATCGCACCCTGGTAGGGTGCAATCAGTGCCTGCAGCCCCGGGATGGGCGGCGGATTTGCCACCACCAGGAACACACTCCCCGCCAGGATCAGCGGCAAAGTGAAAATAATGAAGGCATCGCGGATAGCTTGCAAGTAGACGCTGCTTGCCAGGGCGCCGAGCGGAGGAACAAGGTAGCGTTCAAACCAGGCGCTACTACGTTCGATCATAACGCTCATCTTGCCAGCTTTCCTTCCTGTGGTCCGGATAGCAGGCGCAGCACCTGCTCCAGGACGGCCCGTCCGTTCATCGTCGCATAGTGGAATGGCTCAATCATTGCTACAGGTTTGCCTGCCGCTGCTGCCAGTTTCTCGATGCTCTTGCGCAAGTGGCGAATCTGCGGCGCAATGAGCACTACGTCACATTCATCGACCCTGGCCACGTACTCACCTGCGCTCAGAGCCTCTATACGTAGTTCACAGTTGCGTTCCGCTGCTGCTTCTAGCATACTATCCACCAGCAAACTGGTAGACATGCCCCAACTACATACGATCAATACCCGTATCATGCAAAGCCCCTTGTGAGTCTCAAATGGTGAGCCTTTCTAATTACAGTATCCCCCGGCGGATCGATACGCCTTAAACGACAAACCTGGACACACCATTGTAGTATCTTGCCATGGATCGGCTGGTTTGAGACTCGCTGGGCTACTTCTATACCCAGCAACAATCATGCCAATTTGTGTGCTAGTGTGTAGCACACAAAGGATCGTAATGACCTGGGCTGTTCTACCGGGCATACAATGAGTTGTCGGCAACGAAAATATCCACCTGCCGCAGAATACTAACTATGTTATAGGCTTCTTCGTCGGGCAGGAGGCGAGCCATCTGCGCGCTGAGCACCTGCAGCGCGCGCCGGCAGATGCTCAGTTCACGTGAGAACTGCTGCTCTACCAGGGTACGCACCGTTTCACTTACAAGCAGTCCCGGGTCCTGTACACCTCGCTCCATGATACAGGCAAGATGCAGCACCAGGCCTGCCAGTACCTCAAGCTCAAAGGTCTCACCAACCTCCACCTCTATCAGTTCTATCATGCGCTCAATAAGTGGCGTAGCCCGTACTGGATTGAGGAATAAGAGATGCTCGCTCAGGGTGTGCGTAATCTCGCGCATCAGGTCCACGCGCTGCATGGAAGCTGGGGCAGTGCTCGCAGGAGATGGCGTGCCAGCCAGGGGAGCAGCAGGTATGGTTTCCTGCTCAACCATAGGCGGCTGCAGCAAAGCGGGATCGATGAGCGTTTCGCCCAGCAGTGTCCGCAGGCGGGCTACACCATCACCGAAGAGGAAATCGGTGAGCGCAATAAACGGATAGCTCTCCAGGTGAGGATTAATAGTGCCGACGACTGCTACAACATGACGGTTCCCTACCAGGCGCTGTACATCTGCCTCGGTTTTACCTGAGAGGTTGATATCTACACAAACAACCTCCACTCGCTGCTGGCGCAGGCCGGGCAGGCGCTCTTCGATTAACTCCGCAATTTTTGCAGCGCTGCCGAAGCCTGTCAAACACACCGAGAGAATAACACGGGGGGTATGAAGAGCGCCGGAGTCCGAGTCGCTGCCATCCTGTTCTTCTTTCGCTTGAATTTCCCGGGTCAATACAGGCATTCTAGCTCCACCTGCTTCGCTCTTGCCGCGTTCTCCTACACTGCGAGAAAATGCCAGGCTGGTGGCCAGCTGCTCAAGCGTCAGGTGTCCAGGACGCTGTGCTCGCCGCACCGCCTCGACAACGAGTGGCGCAGATACGCCCGACACTGTGCTCACCTGGACGCCCGTCTGCCCCGTCACCAGCTCGCCCAGGGAGAGAAGCGAGGCAAAATCGACCAGCAGCAGCACACCGCCACCCTGGTCGGCAAGACGCACCAGGTCCGCTACCTGGCCGACTAGTTCCCGCGGTGATTGTTCCAGGGTGAGTTCCACCCAGCGCACAGAGTTGACGCCCACCAGTGTGTTCGCCAGCTCCGCCAGACCTGTCGCGATACCCCGGCCATGGGCTGCCACGACTATACCGACCGTCGACTGTTCGCTGCTCAATAAGGTATCAGCATTGGCCAGCAGGACGGCCAGCACGTCGGTTTCACTTTCGGGCAGCGGCACACCAAGCGCAGAGCGGAAGCGCAGTAAGGCTGTACGCGCGACCTCGTATTCGATTGGATAGGCACGCTGCACAGACTGAAAGATTGGGCCTTCAATTTGGCGCCCATGGGTGATGTGTTCCAGCGTGCTGGTCAGGTGCATAGCCAGCACCAGCGCGAGCTTGTCTGGAAAGGTACGTTCCAGTTGTTCTTTTGCATACTCCACGATACGGTGACTAATAGCAGCGATATGCTCATCGATGAGGTAAGCTGCTGCTCCCGGACGTTCCTGGATCACTTCTGCGGCAAAGCGTTGGAAGTAGCGTTGAATATCGAGGTGCAAGAGCCTGCTGATTTCGCTCTCCGGCAGGCCGCTTCTACGCAGTGTACTCAGTTCACGACTGATAGTAGCATAGAGGTCCTGTGCCGATTCAGGCAAACTGTCAAGGCTCAACCCTGTAGGCGTGAAGACATGGGTCGCTTCCAATAAGTGCAGTACCGGCTCCAGGATGCGATGCAATTCAGCAGTGCGCAGCAGGCCGCTGCGTACATGATCCGGCAAGAGACCCAGGTGCACATTCAGCTCGGATAGGTTACCGGTGCGATACTCCAGGTAGGCCCGGGCACACGCGAGCTGTACATCAGTGCGCAACTGGCCGACATTGCCGGGGCATTCATAAAGGAGCAATGCCCGCAGCACCTGCGGCTCAACATGAATGTTCGCGCCAATGCTGCTGCACTCAGTGGTAAAGAAAGCTCGCAGCAGCTCATAGCGCTCCATTATAGAGCGCTCCCCTAGCTCGGGAAGGTTAATCGTCATCGGAATGCGCCGCCGGAAGGTTGGCAGGAGCGCTGTGCCAGGGTCTTCTGTCGTTGCAGCCAGCAGGAGCAGAGATGAGTGTCGTTCCGTGATCTCACCCAGTCGCCGGAAACGTTCGCGATCCATCAGGTGAAAGAGCATCTCCTGGCCTTCCGGCGGCAGGCGATGCACTTCGTCAAGAAACAGGATGCCGCGATGAGCCTGTTCGACCAGCCCCTCGCGGTCACGATCCGCCCCGGTGTAGGCGCCACGTACAACGCCGAAGAGGTGCGCCATCAGCAATTGTGGGTTAGCTGCGTAGTCAGCACAGTTAAAGCTGATGAAGGGAGCACCGGCGGGTAACGCTTTGAGTTCCAGCGCAAAGGCATGCATCAGCCGGGCGAATGTCGTTTTGCCAACTCCGCTGGGGCCGCACAACAATGTGTGCAGGCCGCGCGGGGGATAGAGCATGGCGGCCTTGGCCTGCTGGATGGCAACCTTCAGCCCCTCGTTGCCGCCGATCAATGTTTCAAAGCTGGTGACGACAGCACCGACCTGTATAGAAGCGGCGACAGCAGGTGGTTTACCAGGCTCCTGCTCGACCAGGTGGGGCTCTGCTGGTAGGATTATAGAAGTAGCCGAGCGTCCAGGGGAATCTGTGCTATGCGAGAATACTTTCTGGTCGGAAGGTAAGCCGGGCCGGTCGTTATGCCGCTTGCCATTTTCGCTGCTTTGGCGCAACGTTCCTGCTTCCTGGAGCGGCATTTTGATCGTGAACAGCACGGGACGACCAGGAATGCGTTGAATCTTTCCTTCCTGGGCCAGCAAGTTGAGATCACGGCTGGCATTGGTACGATCTACCACAGCCCGCGCTGCCACTTCTTCTGCGCTGAAGCCCGCATGGCGGCGCAAGACACCATCCTGCCCTGGCCGCTGCACACACAGCAATTGTAGCGCCTCAAATACCCGGTCTTTGCGGAGCAAGGGGCATGACTCCTTTGACGACGCCTTTATAAGGCTATAAGGGGTTTAGCTGCCCGTCAATGTAGTATAGATATGGAGCAACAGCGCTGTACGCAACCTCATTGTTGGCATTATTATCACTATGTTATATTACGCTCATACAGTTACGTAAATCACAAATCGAAGAGGTTCTTCAAGTTCTCGACGAAGAATTGCCAGGGGTATCCCAATTACGCCCGTTGTACCACTTCCAGGCGCCATCGCCACCACCTCGTCCCTTCATGCCGCAGGCGGCTCCTGAGCGCCTTGCAACATCAGGCTGCTGACTGCCTCATACCCCTTGACCCAGGCATCGTGGTGCGCCTGCGTCCAGTGCTTCCCGAGAAAGTCCGCGAAAGTCTCCAACAGCACCGCTCCGACGAGGGGGTAATGCTCTGGCCGGATCCCGTAGGTGACGTGCCGTTGGCCTAGCTCCTGGAGCATACCGCCCAGCACTTCCGGATGTTGTATGTGCTGGACGATCAGGGCCAGCGTTTGCTGCAGTTTCTTGCGCTGCTCCAACATGTCGGTGGCGGCAAAGAAAGCTCTCGTTTCGGGAAAGCGCGTGAAGAGTCGCTCATAGAAGGCCGTCACAAAGGCCTCCCCGTGTAAAACAATCGCCTGAAAACTGGTTTCGAGTAACTCACCCTGTACTGTCATTGCTGGCCTCCTTTCATGATCTCCTGGTCATCCACCGCGCACCGGACTCGACGCCTGCCCAGGTGGTCCTGCTCACTGGTATTCCCCCTGACCGAGCAGCTGTTCGATGTGCCGGGCATAGAGACGTTCCCCCAAGAGGGTGCAGATCTCCAGTGCCCCTTCAAACCGCTGGCGAGCTGGTTCAAATTCCCTCTTATTGTGTGATACCAACCCGGCAGCATAGAGGGTTTTTGCCTCAGCATAGGGTGTAGCCATCCCGCGGCAGAGCGCCAGCGCTTCCTCCAGGGCCCGCTCTGCCTCCTCCCAGCGCTCTTGCTTGCTCAAGACCAGGGCCTGCACACGCAGCGCCTGCACCAGCGTGGGACCCATCCGTGCCTGCCGTGCTGTGCTCAGCACCTGCACCAGCAACGCTTGCGCCTGGTCTACTTCGCCCAACTCCAGGTAGGCCCAGGCCAGGAGTGCAAGGGATTCCTTGCTATAGCTCACCATCAGACCAGGCACGTCGAGCAGGGGCGCAAGTCGTCCTCGTGCGGCTTCTGGTCGTCCTGCTAACAGATCCCACTCGGCCAGTGATCCCTGGACCCAACACAGTGCCTGCATATCATGGTTCCGCTCCGCCAGGGTCAGGGCCTCTTTCAAATAGTGTGCAGCTTCCTCTTGCCTCCCCTCGGCCAGACAGAGCAGGCCCAGCCCATGCGGGGGATAGGTGGCATACCAGAACTGGCCGGTCGAGCCAACTAAGGTTGCGGCGCGCTCAAAATCGGGGCGCGCTCGCTTCCACTCCCCGAGGGCGAAGGCATTGAGGCCACGCCCATAGAGTAGATAGGCCATCTCTGCCGGGTCGCCCAGGCGTTCGTCAAGCGCAATCGCCTGTTCCAGGGAGGCGCGCGCCTGCTGATAATCGCCCAAAAACTCATAGGCTCCGGCCAGATTGTCGTGCGCGGTGATTAAGGTCCACAGATTCCCGGTCGCCTCGCTTGCCGGAATGACCTCCTTGGTCAGCGCCCGGCATGTCTCCTCCAGCCGTCCCAAGGCCAGGAGCGCCGCTGCCCGGCGCTCCTGGGCTGTCGTGAGGATATAGTCATCGCCGCTTGCCCGTGCGAGCGTCGCTGCTTGCTCTGCTGCCGCTAACTGCTCGCTATACTGGCCGGCGCCCTTATACAGGTAGGCGAGTGCTACATAAAAGGCAGCGGCCCCTCGCGAGGCGCCAATCTGTGGGAGTCGTTGGAGCAAGGGCAGGAGCCGTGTCAACCCTTGCCGGGATGTTCCTCGCCAGCGATGGATACGACCAACCTGTGCTAGCGCGCGCAACTCCCCTTCCAGGTCTTCCTTCAACCGATAGACCTCTCCTGCCCGTTCCAACGTGAGCAGGGCCTCGTCGTAGCGCGCCTGCAGCGCCAGCATCATGCCCAACTTCTCATACACCGCTGCGGCCTGGGCTATCCATCCCAGCGTCTCCAGCCGTGCGATCGCCTCGCGGTAGGCGCTGGCAGCTTCTGTCTGAGCATAGCGCGCTCGCGCAGCGTCTCCTGATCGCTCCAGGTAGAGGATGGCCTTTTCCTGCTCGTCGCTCTGGGCATAGTGATAAGCCAGGACGGTGACAGCAGGGGCCGGGACAGTCGCCTCCAGAATCTCGGCCACCCGCCGGTGAAGGAGCGCCCGCCGCGCCGTGCCCAGGTCCGCCAGGAGCACCTCGCGGATCAGATCATGGGTAAACTGGTAGGCATCCTCGCTCGCTTCTCCTAGCAGCCGAGCCCGACCGCACCTCTCGAGGGCATCCAGCATCGCCTCTTCTGCCAGGTCTGCGCGCACGGCCACCGCCGCCAGCAGGGCGCGCGGCACACGGCGCCCGATCACCGCAGCCAACCGCAGGACCTGCTGGGCGGTCTGCGGCAAGGCGACGGCTCGTTGCAGAATGGCCTCCCGCAGCGTCCAGGGCACATGGCTGCTGCCATTCCAGGTCAGGGAGCCGGTGAGCAGCGCCTGCACACAACTGACCAGGAAGAGCGGCACGCCTCCAGCCCGCTCCAGTAGATGTTGCCTCAGGTGGAGATCCCCGTCCACCGCCTCCGGCAGCAGTTCCGCCAGTAAGGCCGTTGCCTCGGCTTCCGCCAGAGGCGCGAGCAAGGCGCGGCTGGTGCGCCCCTCACGCGTCAAATCAGCGGCGAAAAGCGCCAGCGGGTCCTCTTGACCGATGTCCGTATCGCGGTAGGCCCCCAGGATGCGCAGCGGACGCTCCGCCGGGGCATGCACCAGCGCCTGGAGGAGGTCGAGGGCATCGGAACCCGCCCAGTGCAGATCATCCAGCACCAGCAGCGTCCCGGCGGGGCCAGCTCCATTGGTCAGATAGCGGGCCACCGCGCCGAACATCAGCCGGCGCTCCTGCTCCGGAGGCAGCGTCCAGGTGGGCCGGGACACCACGCCGCTGTCTGCCAGTTCTGGGAGCAGGCGCACCAGCCAGGCGCAGCCTTGCAACTGCAGCCGCTGCTGGGCAGGTGACTGGCGCCGCAAGGAGTCGACCAGGGCGCCGACCACGGGTGCATACAGGTCCTGGCCGCTGCGGCGATGACAGCCGCCCGCTAGCACGGTCCAGCCGTGCGCCTCCGCCTGCTCGATGCCTGCCTGCAGCAGGCGCGACTTACCGATGCCCGGCTCTCCCGCCACCAGCAGCACGGACGGGCCGTCCGTCAGCAGCTGGTTCAACAGGGCCAGTTCCTGGGCACGCCCCACAAAAGGCAATGTAGTAGCGCTGGAAGCAGTGGATGACTCGCTCTCGCCAGATGCCTTGACCTCCGGGACCCCACGCTGGCGTGCGGCAGCTTCCAGCCGGGTCCGCTCCGCCGCCGAGAGGTGCAGCGCGAGAGCGAGCAACTGGACGGTCTCCCGGCGTGGGGCGCGGCGAGCGCCCCGCTCCAGATCGCTGAGGCCGCGTACACTCAGCCCCGCCTGGTCCGCCAGTTCCTCTTGCGTCAGACCAGCTGCCAGCCGGTAGTGTCGCAGCAGGTCGCCAAAGCTCTGCGATGAAACCGTCGCCATGTCCAGGTGTTCTCCTCTGCGCGAGAGCCGCGCCGTGTCCGCTCCTCCAAGTTGGAGAGGGGAGCAAGGGAATCGTTACAGGTAAATGATAGCACCTGCTGGTTGAGCTTGCAACTCCCCGCTGGCGTGATTGCGTGGGTGATTGCGTGGGTCGTTGCGTCGCTTGCGCATGGTCCTGGCGACCAGGATCAGGCATACTGGCAGCAGACGCAGCGAGCACCAAGTTGCAAGTGTCTTCTGGGAGGGGTTGGTTTCCCAACCGCTCATTATAACCAAAGGTATATAGAAAAGAAACGAGGAAAACAACACATGTCTAACGAGAACAAATCAGTCTTCCGTGTTATTCGTGAAAAGGGCGTCGCCAAAGTGGGAGTGGCCTTGCTGGCTGCAAGTCTGCTGGCGGGCATCGCTTTCCCTCCGGGGCCAAGTGCTCCGGCGCATGCCTGATACCTCACTCTGGGGTCCAGTTGATCGCTGGACCTCAGAGGAGTGCGAGACAAAAAGAACACTTCCCCGGCCAGGTAGGCCGTGGATAGCAATGAGATGATAATTACTGAATGAGAGAAGGTACACGATGACTTTACAAATCGAATTACTCGAGACCAGTTTTCAGGCAATTGCCCCGTGCGGGGAGGCGTTTGTGACGGCCTTTTATGAACGACTCTTTACGAGCTTTCCCCAAACCAGAGCCTTTTTTGCCTCGACTGACATAAAGGAGCAGCGCAAGAAACTCTTGGGAGCGCTGGCCCTGGTGATCCAGAACCTCAGGAAGCCAGCGGTATTGACGAGCGCCCTCCAAGGCCTGGGCCAGCGGCACGTCGCCTATGGCGTCCTGCCAGAGCACTATCCCATCGTCGGAGTGGTCCTTCTGGAAACCTTCAGCGACGTACTGGGAGACCGCTGGACTCCAGAGTACCAAGATGCCTGGGCGCAAGCTTACGAGGCGATCTGTACGATCATGCTGGAAGGGGCCAATGCACCGATCACAGCCTGAGCAAGCGATGTATGAGAGTCAATCGTCTTCTGCCCATTCGGCAGATAGAGGGAGAGAAACAAATGAGCGAGAGCGTTCGCGAACGGACACTTAATCTTGACGGTATCGCAGCAAAACTGTACAAAAACGAGAATGTGGCAGAGACGATGGGTCTCCTGTTCTCCGAACTTCAGGAGAGTCGCGACCACCTGTCTCCAGAGTCCTGGAAACAGTTTACTACTATGAATTGTCGTCAACATCCCCTCCTGGAACTTCTGCATCAAGATCCTCTCAGCTCGCGGGCCTTTCTCAAACCTCGCGGCTATGCAGGCGATGCAGAAATGCTTGACCTGATCTATGCCATCGAAGATGGAGAGACCTTGCCAGCTTTACAAAGGAGTTCAGAGCTGGGGAGAAGGATCTATCACGCTACCGCAAATCAGGCGGCAGCCAGGGCCGTGCGCAGTCGCCGCTGGATCATTATCGATACATTGAATGAGCTGACTGCAAGGATGGCAGGGCCGCATGTGCTGTCGCTGGC
>WNFM01205754.1_pt1 | contig 10051 bp, 10 predicted proteins | sample 5400271 | NCBI WGS metagenome assembly WNFM01 (sample SAMN13153352, study PRJNA577476) | soil metagenome | isolation source: 60 cm saprolite on Douglas fir-dominated hillslope | place: USA:California | collected 2013-09-17
GAATAAAGGCTACTCCCCCTCCTGGGATAATTCCCTCTTCAATTGCTGCCTTTGTTGCTCCAACTGCATCTTTTACTCTTTCTTTCTTTTCATTTAATTCAACTTCAGTCGCAGCTCCAACATTAATGACAGCAACTCCACCTGCTAATTTGGCCAATCTTTCTTCAAATTTTTCGCGGTCAAATTCGCTAGTTGTATCAGCAATTTGCTTTTTGACGCTCTGTATTCTGGCTTTCAATGCAGCTGGCGTTCCTGAACCTCCAATAATTCTTGTATTATCTTTATCAGCCCAAACTTTTTCAGCTTGGCCCAGGTCTGATACTTCAATCGATTCAAATTTCTTACCTGTCTCATCTGAAATTAAAGTTCCACCAGTCAAAACTGCAATATCCTCCAAGCTTTCTTTTCTTCTATCTCCAAATCCAGGAGCTTTGATAGCCAAAATATTTATGGTTCCTCGGAGCTTATTAAGTACTAGTGTGGTTAAGGCTTCCCCCTCAATTTCATCAGCAATGATAACTAAGTTCTTACTGACCTTTACAAACTTTTCCAAGAATGGCAGTAATTCTTGAATGGAAGAAATTTTCTTGTCAGTAATTAAAATATAAGGAGATTCTATTTCAGCTTCCATTGAATTAGGATTTGTTACAAAATAAGCACTGGCATAACCACGATCAAATTCCATACCGTCCTTGTAATCAATTTCAATTTCAAGCCCTTTTCCTTCTTCAACTGTCACAACTCCATCTCGGCCTACGCGCTCCAAGGCTTCCGCTATCCTAGCCCCAATGGCTGGATCCCCTGCTGATATCGTTGCTACTTGGGTAATTTCCTCTTTTCCTTTTATTGGCTTGGCCATCTTCTTAAGCTCTTTAATTACAACTTCGACTGCCTTCTCCATTCCCTTTTTGACAATCATCGGGTTCGCCCCAGAATTAATCTGCTTCATCCCAGATGCACTCATGACTTGGGCAAGCAAGGTCGATGTAGTTGTTCCATCTCCTGCTTTATCGTTAGTTTTTGAGGAAGCTTCCTTTACAATTTGTGCCCCCATATTTTCAAATGGATCTGGAAGCTCAATATCCTTGGCAACACTTACTCCATCGTGAACAATGTTTGGAGCTCCCCATTTTTTGTCGAGCGCCACATTTCGTCCCTTTGGTCCAAGAGTCGTGACAACAGCACGGGCAACAGTATCAATGCCTTTTAATAAAGCCTTCCTCGCATCATCTCCAAATTTTAATTGCTTAGCCATTTATTTTTAATGTTTCCTTTAGTTTATTTTGTTTCTCATAACCACTTTTAAATTCATCACTTTGTCTAATATGCAAAAAGAGGTCATATACTCTACAGACTTTCGGATTCCTTGGTGTTAGCTCATATCTACCTGTCAAAGCCGTATACATGCTAGCAACAATTTCTGCGTGGGCAACAGCTTCTCTTTCATCTTGGGTAAGTACTAAATCAGGCCTTCCAAGTGTCTCTGCTGCGTAATTACCATTTAGCCAATAGTTTGCAACGCGCATCTCCAATGTTTCGTTTATTTGTTCTGGTGTTAATTTATTTTCAAATTCCATATCATTTAACAATCGCCAATATATCATCAAACTTTACAAAAAGATAATCTTTGCCATTCTCTTTAAACTCGCTTCCTCCCCATTTTTTATAGACAACAATATCCTTTTCTTTTGCTGGAGAATTTTTTTTGGTCCCATTATCTGTAATTTCTGCCTCTCCCACTGCAATTACTTTTCCTTTTTGAGGTTTTTCTGCATTTGCGGTTTCTGGAATATAAAGACCAGATGAAGTTTTAGTTTCGGCTTCTTCTGGTTCAATCAAAATGTAACCGGCAGTTGGGACAAGATTCAACTTTTTTATTTTAATTTCAGAAGTTTTTGGCATTTTCTTAGTGTGAGTGCTATTGTAAAAAGCTCATGCTAGTTTGTCAAGAGACTAAAAGTAAAATATAATTGCGATACACATGAGCGTAGAAATAACATTTAATAAAATTTCACTCCTACAGGTTCCGGGAAGTTTTACAGGAAATGACAACTATCCAGTTGTTCACAAAAATGGAAAAACTTTTACTGCCGTTTCCGTTTCTAAAGAATCTGATTTTGAGAAAATATCTGAAAATCTAGCGCATGGTGACTCGGATGTATTTAAGGTTAAGGACCAAAGTGGAAATCTACACATCGTTAAGTCCACTCTTCGTCGCCTTCCTGTTTTGACTACTCCAGTTGAAGCTGAAATGTTAGAGAAATTAAAACATCTAAACATAGCTCACGCTGAAGGCCTAGTCTTGGGCAATCATCTTTCTCAAGGAGAAAGGAAGCTTTATTTTATGATGAAAGATTATGAATGTGGATCCTTGTCCGAGCATATATCAAATATTAAAAGTTTTTCTGTTGCTTTAAAAATTATTGACCAAGTTGCCTCTTCCTTGGTTTTCATCCATAATAACGGTTTCGTTCATGGGGACCTAAATCCAGATAATATTTTATTGGATAATAGTCAAAATGCGTATTTGACCGATCTTGGGACATTAAAAAATCTTTGGGGGAGGGGTAGGATCAAAATCGACCCGGTTGGAACAGAAGGGTACGCCCCACCTGAGCAGATTAAGGGCTTTTTTTCTACAAAGACTGACTCTTACTCTTTAGCAATTAGTTTTTTACAAATACTTACAAAAGTAAGCAAATATGAAGTTGATGAATTAGATCCATTACTAACCCCTTTTGCTGACTCTTTTAAAGATGAAATTGGAAATAAAGAAAAAGCGTTACGAGAAATCATAAAGGCAGCCTTAAACAAAGACGACAATTTAAGAATCACAGTTTCAGCTCTAAGTGGCCAAGTAAGAAATTTATTTAGGCCAACGCTAGTGCCAGTTTACTATCCAGTTTATATTCCCGACTCAGCCAGAAGACACTCTAAAACCCTTGTGAGGATATAAACTCTCCCCAGTCGTAGGGATGGAAAAAAGCACGAGTGGAAGTTACAACTTCACGAGTTATTTTTTTCTTCATAAAATGATATTGCAAACTAAAAGCAATATTTTCTAAAAATTTTACTAGCCCATTAATTTTCTTCACTTCTTCTATCTGGACTTTTTGGATTTTTACTGCATTTGGCCAATTTTTTTTAATCCAACTATTACTTTCTAATAATCTTTCGTAAGTTTTATTTTTATTAACTAGCGGCACAATTTGAGCAATTTCATGAGCTGTATAAAGATTATGCTTTTCAATGAATAGATCCCCCTCATCCATCCACATATTTAAGCAAAGCTTGTCTTTTTCATTATTCTCTTTTGGTGTTCTTAATTTACTGTTGGTTAGTTTTAGTAAGAAGTACGCTGTAAGCCTACTTAACCAAAGAGTATTTTTTGAAGTGACTATCATTAGATCAATGTCTGAATTTTCATTTGCGTTTTGCATGGCAAGAGAGCCAGTTAAGGCAACTAGCTTGATAGTTGGAATTTTAGATAATATTTTTGCTGCGTGATTTGCTAATTTAATTTTCTTTTGGGAAATCCGTTCACTCATTATTCGCTTAAACATAAGTCCATCCTTGCCTTCCAGAAAATAAAATCCATTTTTAAATTTTAGATTTGTGTTTTGGGCTTTTAATTTAATGTCCCCTATTTCCCACTTTATAAGCTCGCTCTGTGTTAAGGGATAAGCAAAAATGTCATGATACATAATGGTTGCCAGAAGTTTCTGATCAACAATTTTGTTGCTTCGTTTACTGTGTTGGTCTTGGGGCAGCAATAATTCCATATTGGACAAGGGTTTGAGTAACTCCAGCTCCAGCAGTAGTAAGGGCTTTGTCAGCAGCTGTTCCCAAGTTAACTGCATTTACGGCATCTTCAAAATATTTATTAATTTGAGAATTAATTCCAGTTGGCCCATCAAAAGTCCTGCTTTGCAGGTACCACGAAACTGCATCCGGTGCTTCTTGGATGAATGCCCCCATAACTGGGTCGCTTGTGAGAGAGCTGGCCATATCAACTCTTGGATATGGTTCCCCATATCCACGAATGCCAGCGGCATTTGCGTAAAGCTTTTGATAAGACTCCTTGGTTGAAAGAAACTTCAAAAACTCCCATGCGGCATCTTTATTAGTTGAACGGGTGGAAACTCCATTGGCCCAATAACTAGCATAAGTGACATTCTTTTCATTGGGATCTGTTTTGGGTAATTGCGGCACAGGTATCACGCTAAACTTCAAATTTTTATTCATTTGTTTTATATCAAAGACACGCCACGAAGGTCCAAAATACATCGCCACTTTTCCACTAGCAAAGGCAACAGTTGAAGGGGGAAGAGTATTATCCCACACACGGTCTACTGAGGAAAAAACAGTAAAATACTGAAGAGCATCCTGAGCTTTTTTGTCAGTTGGATTAGTCAGATTTACTCCGTTTTGCAGCATCATAAGGCCCAGGATTTCAGGCCAGTGATCTACATTTTCAGTTCTCCCCAAAGCTACTCCAGCTTGCTTAATAGCTCCACTTTGGTCACGAATTGTTAGTTCAAGTGCAGTTTGCCTAAGCTCATCCCAAGTCTTTGGAGGAACTTTATTGTAAGTTTGGAATATGTCTTGATTAATAAATAACGCAAGCCCATCAAATTCAAATGGAATGCCTACAAAATTCTGACCAACTCTTAAGTCCGCGCTTGCTACCGGAAAGAAAGTCTGGGAATAATCACTAGGCGAAAAAACAGTCGCTGGAACTGCGTCCAAATCACTTGCAAACATTGGCACCCAGGAATTATGGAAGGCAAAAATGTCAGGAGCCCCTCCTGTAGCGCCTTTTGCCAAAGAATTTGTGAGTCTTTCTCTGTAGTCTTCCTTGGGAACTTGTTGGTACTGGATTTTTACGTTGGGATTTTTAGTTTGATACTCGCTAATTAAAGGCCCAATTACCCCTTGGTCCTCCCAAAGTCCCCACCAAGTTAAAGTTGTTTCTTTATTTTTGTTATTAGTTAAATTTGGCACCAAAAATTTAAATACAGCTAAGCCAATCCCTACTAGTAATAGAATTACAACCAAGAGTAAGACAATTGTCTTACTTCCAGATGAGGTGCGGGGTGCGGAAGGGATCGCTGGAGGCGGTGGGCTTACAGGCTGAGGCACTTGAGGAACTTGCGCCATTGTGCTTTCAGAATCAAAAACTGGAACAGTAGCGTTTAACGGTTGATTATTATTTTCTGGGTTCATGGCAGCTATGTTATTATACAAACATATGAGACAAAAAGGAAAGGCTTTGAAAATAATTCTGGCATTACTACTGCCTCTAATTTTTTTCCTGGTCTTTTATATTGATAGAATTTATCCTGGAGTGTATGTGGGAAATCTATATTTAGGAGGAAAGTCCCCCAATGAAGTAGTTACCTATTTAAAGGAAAATTCAAAACCTCCAACTGAACTAAATCTCATTTCCCCAAATCAAACTTATAAACTAACTCTTGCTGACTTTAATTTTTCCTACGACATAAATAGTACTGCTAGTAAAGCATTTAATTTGGGTAGAAGCGGAAACATTATGTTTGACGCCGGCGAAATAATTAGCTCACTAATATCACGAAAGTATTATGGACTTGACCTAAAGCTCGATGAAACCAAGCTAAATCAAAATCTTTCCATTATTGCGGGGCAAGTAACTGATGATCCAATTTATCCAAGTGTTACTCTCACAAATGGAAAAATTGTAATTCAAAATGGAAAACCTGGAACTGACTTAGATATCCGTAACTTAAGAATTCAAATCGGGCAAAAATTAAGTTTCTCTGATAATACTCCCCTTACCATTACTCCCCAAGTAATTGACCCATCACTCTCGGATGACTCTATCAATAATATAAAAGCTAGGTTTGGGAAATTAATCGGCAAAAGTATAAAAACCAATTTTAACGGGCAAGAAGTAGTAATTAGCGACAGTGAAATTATTCCACTTTTAAACCTTAGCGGTGGATATAACGAACAAAATGTTGTTGGCCTAATTGATAAGCTTTCAAAGGAGCTGGAGCGTGATCCGCAAAATGCAAGCTTTAGCTTTGTTGATGGCCGGGTCAAAGAATTTGCCCCAGAGCGTGATGGAATAAAAATTAAAAGAGATGAATTAAAAACAAGCATTATAAATGCTTTAATTCAACTAGAAAGAGGTGACAACAAAGAAACAACCTTTGATATTCCGGCAATCACTACTAAAGCCAAAATAAAAACATCTGATGTCAATAATCTTGGCATTAAGGAATTAATTGGAGTTGGAACTTCTCGCTTTGCAGGATCTATTGCCTCACGTGTCCATAATGTTAATCTGGCTGCTACAAGATTAAATGGAGTACTTGTCGAGCCGGGACAGACGTTTTCTTTTGACGATGCAGTTGGCGATATCTCAGTCTATTCAGGGTACCAACAGGCTTATATCATCTCAGGTGGAAAAACAATTCTTGGGGACGGCGGTGGAGTTTGCCAAGTTTCAACTACAATTTTTAGGGCTGCAATGAATGCGGGCTTACCAATAATCGAACGAAACGCTCACGCTTACCGCGTCCATTACTATGAAGAAGATGCTCTTCCTGGGCTTGATGCTACAGTTTATTCACCAACTGTAGATTTTAAATTTAAAAACGATGCTCCTGGGTCTATTTTAATTCAAACCCATATTGATTTGAGTAATTTGGTCTTAACTTTCGAGTTCTATGGGACTGCTGATGGGCGCGTGGCAACAGTGACAAAACCAATTCTTTCAAATTATGTTCCAGCCCCAGCCCCACTTTATACAGAAGACCCAACGCTTCCTAGAGGAGTTGTTAAACAAATTGATTTTTCGGCTCCAGGCACAAATAGTAAGTTCGACTATACTGTTACAAGAAATGGAGAAACAATTTTTGAGAAGACCTTCTATTCAAATTTCCGCCCCTGGCAAGCAAAGTTTTTAGTTGGAACTAGAGTTTAGTTTCATTTCTCCTACAAGCCGCCAAAAACGATCATAGTAAGCTACATCATTTGAATCAATTCTTATTCCCACCATTTCTTCAGGTTTTGAAGTTTCTATCCCATTCTTAAGAGCTGTTCCTAAAATCTCAATAGTCACTCCTTTACGAGAAAATCTTTCAGAAATAACTTCTACTACCGGTAAAAGATCTCTTGATATAAACATTCCGTTTTCTAAAAGTTTTTTCTTTGTCCTCTGGATATCTCCGGTTGTTCTTTCCATGGGTGCAATATACTACAGTGTATAATTAATGTCTATATGAAAATTCTTGGCATTGAAACCAGTTGCGATGAAACTGCAGCAGCAATTATTGAGGATGGTACAAAAATTATCTCTAACGTGGTCGCGACATCCCAAGATATGCATGCTAAAACTGGGGGTGTAATCCCAGAGAGTGCTGCCCGAGAACAAGTAAAAAGTATTATCCCAGTAATTAACGAAGCACTTAAAAATAATAAAATTGACACTATCGCAATTACAATTGGCCCAGGGCTTATTGGCTCTCTTTTAGTCGGCGTTGAAACTGCAAAAACAATTAGTTACTTATGGAATAAACCAATTATTCCAGTTAATCACTTAGTAGGTCACATCTATGCTAATTGGCTTGGTAAAGAAAAGCCCCCCGAATTTCCTGCTTTGGCATTAGTGGTTTCTGGTGGACATACTGATTTGGTTTTAATGAAAAATCACGGCAATATTAAATATATTGGTGGCACTAGAGATGATGCAGCCGGTGAAGCATTCGATAAAACCGCCAGACTTTTAGATCTTCCTTATCCAGGTGGGCCAAACCTAGCTAAACTCGCAGAAAAATTTCTAGACAAAAATCCAAATGCAAAACTAAATTTATTTCCTAGGCCAATGGTTGGTGAAAATAATTTTGAATGGAGCTTCTCTGGACTTAAAACAGCTGTTCTGAGAGAAGTTGGGAATAAAAAATTCAATGACAAAGAAAAATCTGAATTAGCAGCAGAGATCCAGGAAGCAATTGTTGATTCGTTGGTTATAAAAGTAGTTCGCGCGATTGAAAAGTATAAACCAAAAAGTTTTTTGCTTAGCGGAGGGGTTGCAGCGAATAAAAGGCTCAGCGTGAAGCTTTCGGAAAAAATTATGCGTGAAATGTTGCACATTCCCAATCCACAATTTTGTACTGATAATGCAGCTTATATTGCAGGTGCAGCATACTTTAATAATAAACCAGCCAATTGGAAAAAAATTAGTGCCAATCCTGAGCTTACAATTACAGATTAAGTTTCATCTGTTAAAATAGATTAAGATGCTTTCTCCCTTTATACAATTTTACAAAGCAGCTATTCTAGAGATACTAAAAGGGGGAATTTTGGGCTACATACTCATAATCTGCTTAATAGCGCTACCTATTACAGTAGTAATGAATCTTTATGTTTTAGCTTTAATTTTATTTTTAGTAATTCTCTTTATAACTATCTATCTTAATTATAAGAATACAAAATAATTGGTTACCCCATCTTTTCTTGGTATAATTCAGCCAGCTATGGACAAGGTCTATAATCACAAAGATCACGAGGAAAAGATTTACGATTTGTGGGAAAAGTCTGGCAGTTTTACTCCTAAAATTGTCAAAGGCAAAAAGCCATTTACCATAATTCTCCCCCCACCCAATGCCAATGCTCCTCTTCACTTGGGTCATGCCCTTTATACAGTCGAGGACATTTTAATTCGCTGGCACAGGATGCAGGGAGACCCAACCCTTTGGCTACCTGGAGCAGATCATGCAGGATTTGAAACCCAAGTTGTTTTTGAAAAGCACTTGGCTAAGGAAGACAAGTCCCGCTTTGATTATGACAGGGAAACTTTATATCAAATGATTTGGGACTTTGTACAAAATAATAAGTCGACAATGGAAACACAACTTAAAAAGCTTGGGTTTTCCCTTGACTGGTCTAGGAGAAAATTCACATTAGATCCGGATATCGTTGCCACCACTCAACAAACCTTTAAGAAATTATATAACGGCGGCTTAATTTACCGGGAAAATAGACTAGTGAATTATTGCACCAAGCATGGAACTGGGTTTTCGGAACTCGAAATAGAACACGTTGAAAAAGAAGAGAAATTATATTTTATAAAGGTTCAAGTTAAAGGCGAGAAAGAATTAGTTGTTGCAACAGTTAGACCAGAAACAATTCCAGGAGACGTTGCCATTGCCGTTAATCCAAGTGATAAAAGATATAAAAGTTATATTGGCAAAACTGCAATTAATCCCATTAACGGCAGTGAAATGCCAATTATAGATGATGCTTTCGTTGATAAAAAATTTGGAACAGGAGTCGTTAAAATTACTCCAGCTCATGATAATAATGATTTCGAAGTTGCCAAAAAACATAAACTACCTTTAATTCAAGTAATTGATTTAAGAGGAAAACTTAACGATCTGGCCGGAAAGTATAAGGGTTTGAAAGTCCTTCCCGCCCGGGAGAAAATTGTTGAGGATTTAAAAGAAAAGAATTTAGTAGAAAAAATAGAAGACTATAAACACACAGTTGGAACTTGTTATAAATGCGGCACCACTCTTGAGCCCCTCCCCCTTCCTCAGTGGTATGTAAAAACAAAGCCTTTGGCCAAAAGAGCAATTGATGTGGTTAAAAAAGAAGAAATTAAAATTATCCCTAAAAGATTTGAGAAGGTTTATTTCCATTGGCTAAATAATATTGAGGACTGGAACATAAGCCGGCAAATTGTTTGGGGCATTAGAATCCCAGCTTGGTACTGTAAAGAGTGTGACAAGTGGACAGTTACAGGCGGTGAAGCCCCTCACGCATGCCAAAACTGTGGAGGGCATAATCTTATCCAAGAATCAGATAACTTTGATACTTGGTTCTCTTCAGGACAGTGGCCTTTTGCCGCTCTTGGCTATCCGGATTCATCTGACTATAAATATTTTTATCCAACGAGCGTGATGGAGACAGGCTACGACATTCTTTTCTTTTGGGTAGCCCGGATGATAATGCTTGGGATTTATGTGACAGGCAAAAATCCTTTTGAAACCGTTTATCTTCATGGACT
>WNFM01017526.1_pt1 | contig 10050 bp, 8 predicted proteins | sample 5400271 | NCBI WGS metagenome assembly WNFM01 (sample SAMN13153352, study PRJNA577476) | soil metagenome | isolation source: 60 cm saprolite on Douglas fir-dominated hillslope | place: USA:California | collected 2013-09-17
CAGCAGCAATTTTGCCTGCTCGGTTAGTGCTTCGGCGATCATCGGCGGCGAATGGCCGAGGCAGTTGACGGCCCAACCCTGAACGAAATCGAGATAGCGCTTGCCCGAGTCATCCCACAGCAACGAGCCTTCGCCGCGGACGAAAACCACCGGCGGGCGCGCTGTGATTTCCATCAATGCGTCAAACGGATGGGTGGCGATGTTCATGTCGGACTCCTGCGGTTGGGATTTGGAGAAGTCGGCTAAAACGCGAGAAGGCCGCACTTTTTGGGTGCGGCCTTCTCGAAAACGTTGCTGATCTAGTTGTTCAGCGTAGTCGTCGGACACGGCGCGACCCATCATCGTCACAGATGCGACGACGGCAGGTGGCGCGGAGATGGGTCCGGTTGAATTTCATGACGCCGCCATACAGCCGAATGGCAGGCGGTGTCAAGCGCGTCAGAATCCCACGAGACTGCCGTGGAGATCATATTCGTCCGCGCGCTCGATCTTGGCGGTGACGATCTCGCCGACCCTCAAGGGGCGGCGGCTGGAAATATAGACTGTGCCGTCGATCTCGGGCGCGTCCGCTCTTGAGCGGCCTTTTGCGACGGTCGGGCCGACTTCATCGATGATGATTTGCTGCCGCGTGCCGACCTTGCGCTTCAGCCTTCGGGCGGAAATTTTCTGCTGCCGTGCCATCAGCGCATTCCAGCGCTCCTGTTTTATCTCCTCCGGTACGGCATTGCCGAGTGCATTCGACGCCGCGCCCGCGACCGGCTCATATTTGAAGCAGCCGACGCGATCGATCGCGGCCTCTTCCAGCCAGTCGAGCAGATCGGCAAAATCGGAATCGGTCTCGCCGGGAAAGCCGACGATGAAGGTCGAGCGCAAGGTCAGCTCCGGGCATTCCTCGCGCCACTTCTTGATCCGCGCCAGGGTCTTTTCCTGGGCTGCCGGACGCTTCATGGCCTTTAGGATTTCCGGGTTCGCGTGCTGGAACGGGATGTCGAGATACGGCAAAATCTTGCCTTGCGTCATCAGGCCGATGACTTCATCGACGTGCGGGTAGGGATAGACATATTGCAGCCGGACCCAGGCGCCGAACTCGCCAAGCGCCTCCGCCAGATCGAAAAATCTGGCGCGGACTTCGCGGTCCTTCCAGGGGCTCGCGGCATATTTCAGGTCGACGCCATAGGCTGACGTGTCCTGCGAAATGACAAGCAATTCTTTCACGCCGGCACTGACAAGCCTCTCCGCCTCGCGCAGCACGTCATTGGCCTGACGCGACACCAGATCTCCGCGCAATTTTGGGATAATGCAAAAACTGCAGCGGTTGTTGCAGCCTTCAGAGATCTTCAAATAAGCGTAGTGCCGCGGCGTCAGCTTGATGCCCTGCGGCGGCACCAGATCGAGATGCGGATTGTGCACCGGCGGAAGCGCGCGATGCACGGCGTCGAGCACGCTCTCATATTGCTGGGGACCTGTGATCGACAACACGCCGGGATAGGCCGCCTCGATCTGTTCGGGTTCCGCGCCCATGCAGCCGGTGACGATGACCTTGCCGTTCTCGGCCATGGCTTCGCCGATCGCGCCGAGCGATTCCTTCTTGGCGCTGTCGAGAAAGCCGCAGGTGTTGACAATGACAAGGTCGGCGCCGTCATGCTTGCGCGCCAGTTCATAGCCCTCGGCGCGCAGCCGCGTGATAATGCGCTCGGAATCCACCAACGCCTTGGGGCATCCCAGCGAAACAAAGCTGACTTTGGGCGCGGCGGCCTGTTGCATATTTGATCTGCCTGATTGATGGGCAGGAACTAGTCCCAATTACTCATAATTACAAGGCTTTGAGCCGGCCTCGGGCATGCTATGAATATTTTGCCGGAATATGAGAGATCGATGAGCGCCGATTCGTCTCCCAAAATCGTCATCGTCGATGAAAGCCCGATCCGTGCCGCTATCCTCGAGGAGGGGCTGCGGGAAGCGGGCTTTAAGGACGTCGTCCACATCAGCGAAATGCAGAGTCTGCTGGCGCGGATCTATGCGCTCGATCCTGATGTCATCGTGATCGACCTGGAAAATCCCAGCCGCGACGTTTTGGAACAGATGTTCCAGGTCAGCCGCGCGGTGCGCCGCCCGATCGCGATGTTCGTCGACCAGAGCGATGCCGCCTCGATCCAGGCCTCCGTCGATGCCGGGGTCTCCGCCTATATCGTCGACGGATTGAAGAAGGAGCGCCTCAAGCCGATCCTCGACCTCTGCATCTCGCGCTTCAACGCATTTGCAAAACTGCAGGACGAACTCGACCGCACCAAATCCGCGCTCGAAGACCGCAAGGTGATCGATCGCGCCAAGGGAATCCTGATGAAGCTGAAGGGCCTCACCGAAGACGAAGCCTACGTTCTGCTGCGCTCGACTGCGATGCGCGAGAAAAAGAAGATCGGGGAGATCGCTCAATCGATCCTGACCGCGTCGGAGATGCTGAAATGACGACACCGCTGCACATTGGCTTCATTCCGCTGGTCGATGCCGCGGCGCTCATCGTGGCCGTCGACAAGGGTTTTACGGCCGCGGAAGGGCTCGATGTCACCCTGGTGCGGGAAGTGTCATGGTCGAACGTCCGCGACAAGCTCAACATCGGCCTGTTCGAGGCCGCGCATCTGCTGGCCCCGGTCGCGATCGCCTCAAGCCTCGGGCTCGGGCACGTCAAGGTGCCGATCACCGCGCCCTTCAATCTCGGCCTCAACGGCAACGCGATTACGGTATCTCCGGCGCTGTATGCGGCGATCATGGGCGAGCTAGCCGGCGACCCGCTGGACCCGATGGCAACCGCGCTGGCTTTGTCGCGCGTGGTCGCGGCGCGCCGTAAGAGCGGCGCCGAGCCGTTGACCTTCGGCATGACCTTTCCATTTTCGACCCACAATTATCAGCTCCGTTTCTGGATGGCCGCGGGCGGCGTCGATCCCGACGAGGACGTGCATCTCGTAGTGCTGCCGCCGCCCTATATGGTGGACAGTCTCGCCAACGGTCATGTCGATGGATTCTGCGTCGGCGCGCCCTGGAATTCGGTCGCCGTCGATCTCGGCGTCGGCCACATCCTGCATTTCGTCTCGGATATTCTGGTCCGCGCAGCCGAGAAGGTGCTTGCGATCAGACAGAGCTGGGCGGAGAAAAATCCAGAAGTGGTTGCAGCGCTGGTCCGCGCCGCCTTCCGTGCGGCCGAATTCATCGAGCAGCCGGAAAATCGCGGCGAGATAGCGCGTATCCTGGCACAACCGGAGCGCATCGGCGTGGATGCCGGCGTCATCCAGCGAACGCTCGATGGCCGGCTGAAGATTTCGCCTGATGGAACCATGCGTGAGAGCAGCCGCTATCTGTTGGTGGGACGGGAGGCCGCGGCGCGGCCCGATCCCGTGCAAGCCGCCTGGCTCTATGCGCAAATGGTACGCTGGGGGCAGGCAGCGGTCAGCCCGGAGGCGGTCAAGACCGCTCAGGCGGTGTTTCGGCCTGACCTTTACGACGCGGCGCTTGGGCTGAGCGGGCTGGCAGACCCAGGCAGGTTCGGCTCGATCGGCGCGTTCGCTGGGCCGGCATTCGATCCGAACGACATCGCAGAGTATCTCGCATCGTTCACGCTTCTTCGCCGGGTTCCGTGAGCTGCGCGTGCCGGCGGATTAAACATTAGGCACGCTGATTCGACGTTCAATTATTAGGCTTTTGCCTTATAAGGGGCATCGGAGCTAACCCAATTGGTGCGATGCACTATGTTTAACTTATTGAATACAAAAGATATTTAAAAATTGCTGCACTGGCACACATCTTGAATAGGAGACAGCAAGCCGGCCGCCGTAGTCGCCCGCTGGCCGTTTTCCAAGATGGATTTCCGCAGCAACGAGGCTGATCGGATCGTTCTGAAGTTTCCGATACGGCGCTGCCAAACATCGAACTTCCGAACGATCACACGCCCTTTCCCTCGTTGTAGCCACGCCTGCGCGTGGCGGCCGGAGCTTCGATATGGATTACGCAAAACCCACCGACGTTGTTGCCTCGATGATTGATGCCGGTATCAAGAAACTGGCGCTCGCGCCGCGTGACCTTCTTATTCGCGGTGCTATTTCCGGCGCGCTGTTGGGCGCGGCGACCACGCTCGCATTTACCGGCGCCCTGACCACGGGGCAGCCGTTGGTTGGCGCACTCATCTTTCCCGTCAGTTTGGTCATGATCGTGCTGCTCGGCCTCGAACTCGTGACCGGAAGCTTTGCATTGGTGCCGCTCGCGCGTCTTGAGGGCAAAGCGACCTGGAGCGCCGTCCTTGCCAATTGGTCATGGGTGTTTCTCGCAAATCTGCTGGGCAGCATCGCATTTGGCATTCTGATCGCGATCGCGCTGACCAATATGGGAAAGATTGAACCTGCGGGCGTTGCCGCGCGCATCATTGCCGTTGCGGAAGCCAAGACCGTTGCCAATGCGGCGCTCGGTACCGCCGGGATGGTCAGCGTTTTCGTCAAAGCCATCCTCTGCAATTGGCTGGTGTGTCTTGGGGTCGTCATGGCGATGACGTCGACCTCCACGGTGGGAAAGATCGCCGCGACCTGGTTGCCGATCTTCACGTTCTTTGCGCTCGGATTTGAGCACGCCGTCGTCAACATGTTCGTCATTCCAACCGGCATGCTGCTGGGCGCCAAGGTCAGCATCTACGATTGGTGGGTGTTTTGTGTTCACCGGTCTGGCGCTGTACGCGACCTTTAAACCCGCGACGCAGCTGACGCCCGCGGCCGCGCCGGTCGCAGCGCAAGTTCCCGCAGAATAAAGACAGCGTTGCGCATCATGAAACTCGAAACACCAACGCCAACCGATTTCAGCGACGAGCAAAAACGCTATCTGGAAGGCTTCATGTCGGGCCTCCAGGTCGCGCGCGTCGGCCGCAATGCCGGTCTCGTGGGGGCAGCCCCTGCGGCCGGCAAGGCCAACGCCGGGCCGATCGGGCCCGATGCTGTCCACATCAAGGCGCAGGACGACGTGATCGCGGCCGGCAAGAAACTGGCCGACCAGGAGAAATTCAAGCGCGAAGAGCATCCATTCGATGCCTATGAGCGTTTGAAGGACCAGGCGAAGAACAACACACCGCCAACTCCGCCGGACAATTTCCGCTGGCGTTATTACGGCCTGTTCTATGTCGCGCCGGCGCAAAACTCCTTCATGTGCCGCTTGCGCATGCCAAACAGCATTCTCAAGCACTGGCAATTTACGGGCCTCGCCGATCTCGCCGAGAGCTGCGGCGGCGGTTATTCGCACATCACCACGCGGGCGAATATCCAGATCAGGGAGATAGAGCCCAAAAACAGCGTGGCGCTGATCGAGGGCATTCAGGACCTCGGACTGTGCTCGCGCGGCTCCGGTGCCGACAATATTCGCAACGTCACGGGCACGCCGACCGCCGGCATCGATCCGCAGGAATTGATCGACACCCGCCCATATGCACGCGAGTGGCACTATCATATCCTCAACGACCGTTCGCTGACGGGCCTGCCGCGCAAGTTCAACGTCGCGTTCGATGGTGCCGGCAGGATCGCGGTGCTTGAAGACACCAACGATATCGCCTTTTCGGCCGTCGAGGTAAAGCACGGTTTCGGTGCCGAACCCGGTGTCTGGTTTCGCTTGGGGGTCGGCGGCATCACCGGCCACAAGGATTTCGCCAAGGAAACCGGAATCATCGTCAAGCCCGAGGACGCAACCATGGTCGCGGACGCGATCGTGCGGGTGTTCATCGAAACCGGTGACCGGACCAACCGGCTGAAAGCGCGCCTCAAATATGTGCTCGACAACATGGGCGTCGATAAGTTCATGGCCGCCGTCGAGGACAAGTTCGGCCGCAAGCTGGTGCGCGCGCCGGCGGAAGCGATCGCGCCGCGTCCGGCGTTCGACCGCATGGCGCACATCGGCGTGCACGGGCAAAAGCAGGAAGGCTTGAACTGGATCGGCGTCGTGCTGCCGCTGGGCAAGCTCATTGGCGATCAAATGCGCGGATTAGCCAAGATTGCGCAAGACCTCGGCGACGGCGATATCCGCCTCACCGTCTGGCAGAATCTTCTGCTCTCCGGCGTACGTGACGAGAACGTGGCGCTGGCAACGGCGGCGATCGAGAAGCTCGGCCTTGCGGTCAAGGCATCGCAGATACGCGCCGGGCTGATCGCCTGCACCGGCAATGCCGGCTGCAAATTCGCGGCATCGGACACCAAACGTCATGCCGCCGAGATCGGCGACTGGTGCGAAAGGCGCGTCGACATCGACACGCCGCTCAACATCCATCTCACCGGCTGCCATCACTCCTGTGCCCAGCACTATATCAGCGACATCGGGCTGCTGGCGGCGAAGGTGCCGGGGGTAACTGAAGACGACACGGTGGAGGGCTATCACCTCTATGCCGGGGGCGGCTTCGGACCGGATGCAGACATCGGGCAGGAGGTCTATCGCGACGTCAAAGCGGAGGATGCGCCGAAGACGGTGGAGCGCCTGCTCAAAGCCTATCTCGCCAATCGCTCGTCAACCGACGAGACCTTCCTCACTTTTGCTCGCCGTCACGACGGCGAAGCCTTGCGCAAACTCGCCGAAGCGGAAGCATAATCATGAACCAGATAACCAGCCCGCCGCGGCTTGAGATCATTCCGGCTAACGCTCCGTTTTCCGAAGCGCAGCGGCTTTGGCTGAATGGCTTCCTGGTGGGAATGCTTGGGCTCGACGGCACGACGCCGCTGTCGGCGGAGCAGGGCGCCGCCATGCTTCAGGGACCAGTCGGCGATGGCGACGACGGCGAAGCGCCCTGGCACGACCAGACCATGCCGATTACCGACCGCATGAAGCTCGCGGACGGCCGTCCCCTGCGCAGGCGCATGATGGCGGCGATGGCGCAGCAGGACTGCGGCCAGTGCGGCTACAATTGCCACGACTATTCGGAGGCGATCGCCGGCAAGTCCGAGGCGCGTCTCAATCTCTGTGTCCCCGGCGGCAAGGAAACCGCGCGGATGCTCAAAGCGCTGCACGAGGAACTGGAGAAGGCGCCTGCCGCCACTTCCGCATCGGCAGCCGCGCCCGCCGTAGCACCGCCGCCGGTCACGGCCGAGCCGGGGCGCGCGCGTGACAATCCGGTTCCCGCGACATTCGTGTCACGCCGCCTGCTCAACAAGGGCGCATCGGAAAAGGAAACCTGGCACATCGATTTCGATCTGTCCGGCTGCGGCCTCGACTATGTCGTGGGAGATTCCTTCGGCATCTTCGCGCGCAACGATCTCGGCCATGTCGATCAGATCATCGCTCTTCTCGGCGCATCGCATACGACAGAGGTGAGGGGCAAGACGCTGCGCGAGGTATTGAGGACGGACGTTTCGCTGGCGCCGGCGCCGGATTCGCTGTTCGAACTGTTCTCTTACCTCACCGGCGGCACGCAGCGTGAGAAGGCCCGCGCGCTGGCGCAAGGCGAGGATCCCGACGGTGATGCCGCCACGCTTGACGTGATGGCGACCTTGCAAAAATTCTCCAATGTGCGTCCGCATCCCGAAGCCTTCGTCGAGGCGCTCGAGCCGCTGCAGCCGCGGCTCTACTCGATCTCCTCGTCGCACAACGCAACGCCCGGAAAACTGTCGCTGACGGTGGATTGCGTGCGCTACGTGATCGGCAAGCGCAAGCGCCTCGGCCTTGCCTCGACCTTCCTGGCCGAACGCATTCAGCCGGGCGATGAGGTAAAAGTCTATGTCCAGAAGGCCCACGGCTTTGCGCTACCGCAGGATCCGAAGACACCGATCATCATGATCGGACCCGGCACCGGCATCGCTCCGTTCCGCGCTTTCCTGCTCGACCGCAAGGCGACCGGCGCGCCGGGCAAGAATTGGCTGTTCTTCGGGCATCAGCGCAGCGGATGCGATTTCTTCTATGCCGATGAGCTCAACGCCATGAAGACCTCGGGCCTGCTGACGCGGTTGTCGCTGGCGTGGTCGCGCGACGGCGAGAAGAAATTCTATGTGCAGGACCGCATGCGCGAGGTCGGCCGTGAACTGTGGACGTGGCTTGCCGAGGGCGCCAATCTCTATATCTGCGGCGACGCCAAGCGGATGGCCAAGGATGTCGAGCGCGCGCTGGTCGATATCGTCGCGCAGTTCGGCGCACGTTCCACCGATGAGGCGATCGGCTTTGTCGCCGACCTCAAGAAGAAGGGCCGGTTCCAGCAGGACGTGTACTGACGGAACCGGTTCCGCTTCAATCAATGTCAAATCCTAACGAATAAAATTCTCGCCCTACGCGGCGCGGAGAATTTTTTAGCTGAAACGAGAGTCCGTTAGAGCATTCCTATCGCTATTTTTAGGATCGTCTTGAATCCGGTCGCGAACGGTATTCCATTATCCGCAAAATGGGGCATTGGAGATCGACCATGCGCGAACTATCGGCGGAAGCCCGCCTGCACCTTTACGCGCGCTCGCTGTCCCGCCGGACCGGGGCCGGATTCCATACCGCAGCACTCTACAGCGCGCTCGCGCTCATCGCGGCCGTCGTGTTCGGCACGCTGTCGGTTCACCCGTTCTAGCCGCGCCAGTTAACTCGCCGTCTTGAACGGCGCCACGGCAATCCCCGCATCCTTCAACGCCTGTCGCACGCCACGGGCGATATCGACTGCGCCGGGGGTGTCGCCGTGAATGCACACGGTATCGGTGCGCATCTTGATGACCTTGCCGGTGACCGAAACCACCGCGCCGTCCTGCACCATCCGCACCACGCGCGCAGCAATTTCCTTCGCATCGTGCAGCACCGCGCCGGGCTTCTTGCGCGACACCAGCGAGCCAGAGTCTTCATAGGCGCGGTCGGCAAACACCTCGTGCACCATCGGCAAATTGGCCGCTTCGCCGGCCTGCACCAGTTTTGAATTGGCCAGCACCACAAAGATCAGATTGGGGTCGACCGCCCCGATGGCGCTGGCGATCGCCTTTGCGGTCATGTCGTCCTCGCAGGCGACGTTGGAAAGCGCGCCATGCGCCTTGACGTGCGTGACCTTGTGGCCGGCCGCGGTTGCGATCGCCTGCAGCGCGCCGATCTGGTAGGCGACCAGGTTCTCGATCTCCGACGATTTTATGCCGGGGACTGGCCGCCGGCCAAAACCATGCAGGTCGCGATAGCCGGGGTGGGCGCCGATGCTGACGCCGCGCGCTTTCGCCAGCTCGACCGTGTGGCGCATGATGTCGGCGTCGCCGGCATGGAAGCCGCAGGCGACGTTCACCGATGTCGCAAGCTCGATCATGGCCGCGTCATTGCCCATCTCCCACGGGCCAAAGCTTTCGCCGAGATCGCAGTTGAGATCGATGGTTGTCATGATGATCGGTCCGCTTGTGAGTGAGGCTTGAGATTGGATCCTGGGAGCCGGTCAGTCCGGCCCCAATATGTCCGCCGGCGATGCGACGTGCCAGGTCCCGGCATCGACGGCACTGACGGCGTGACCGGCGACATTGGCATCATGCAGCGCCTCGATGTTGAGATCAAAGCTTTCGATATCGCGCAGCCGATCGGGCAGGGTGCGCAGCAATTCCCGGAATTTGCGCAACTCGGCCTGCGCCTCGGCCATGCTGACGGCCTTGAAGCGAAACGCGCGCCCGGCGGGGATCTGCGCGAAGCGTCCGAGGTCGGCCGATATCACGGCTGCGATCTTGGGATAGCCGCCGCTGGTGCCGCGGTCCGGCATCAGCACGATCGGCTGGCCGTTGCCGGGCACCTGGATGCTGCCATTGACGGTGCCGTCGGAAACGATGTTGTGGCCGTCCAGATGCTTGATGACGGGTCCTTCGATCCGGTAGCCCATGCGGTCAGAGGTCGCCGAGATCTTCCATTCGCTGTCGAGAAACAGCTTTTTGGTGGCCTCCGCGAATTCATCGTCCTGCGGCCCGAACACGATGCGGATCGGCGCCTCCGACGTCGCCGGCAACTCGATCCGGCGCTCGGCCGCGCCGCTGGCGGCGGCGGTCTGCAACTCGTCGCCGGCCTGCAGCGGGCGCGGGTAGGGGCTACCGAGGCCGGCGCGCGCGTTTACGGCCAGAC
>WNFM01343326.1_pt1 | contig 10049 bp, 12 predicted proteins | sample 5400271 | NCBI WGS metagenome assembly WNFM01 (sample SAMN13153352, study PRJNA577476) | soil metagenome | isolation source: 60 cm saprolite on Douglas fir-dominated hillslope | place: USA:California | collected 2013-09-17
TTCTCGAGAGCAGCAATGAATAGACGTTGTCCAGTCTCATCCGCCGAGAAGTGGTCAATCCGCCCTTCTACTTCAGGTAGTGGAATTTCTTTTTCTAATTGCAGCGGCCCCGGATCTTCTCCACTGGCTGAAACAGCCCTCAGCAGCACGAGTAGGAGCGCGATGTTGCCCAATAGGAGGCGGGTTCGCATGTTCAAAGAGAACGAAAATGTTGCCATTTGTTCTGTACCAGGCATCGCGCTCTGTTCGAGTGAGCGGTGCAGGAAATCATTTTTCTCTGTTCATCCATTCTTTAAGGAATCCTTGCGAGAGCCCTTTTGCTTTGGACACGAGTTTACCGTAATCGACCTCCATTGGCTTGACAGTATCAAGCGGCGGAATCCCCCCGCGCACAGAAGTCCCTAGCCCATCTGGCATCTGGCCAGCATCGCCATCCGCAAGCAGTTTCTGAATCTCGGGCCGCAACAAGAAATCGATGAATTGTTTGCCTTGCCCAGGATTGGGCGCGTTGGCGAGGAGCACCAAAGCATTTGGGATCACGAGCGTCCCGAACGATTTTTGATCCGGAAAGAGGGCACCGACTGGTTCGCCTTCTTCAACCGCCGTGTAGAAATCGTCTGTGTCTGCGATACCAAAAACAAACTCACCGGCGGCCACCCGGCGCCTTACTTCACTGGTTGAGGAAAGGATTGCCACTTTGTTGGTCTTCAGACTGTTGAAAAAAACCTCCGCAAAATCCGTGCCGAGCACCTCGAAGAGTGCCGCTGCGTACATGGATGTCGTCCCAAGCGATGGATTAGCCATGCAAGCTTTTCGTTTAAATCTGGGATTCATCATGTCCAGGACAGAGGTTGGAAGTTCCTCGGGATCAGTGAATAGGTCCCGGTTGTAGAGGATAATGACTGCGCGAGTTGGGAACCCGGCCCAATGATGTTCCGGGTCGCTGTAGAGCTTCGACAGGTTTTTCGTGTTCGGCGGTTCGTAAGGCACCGATAGACCTTTGGATTTTAAGGCTACTGCGCTCACGGGATCATCAGTCCAAAGTACGTCGGCTTGCGGACGACTTTTTTCCGCAGTCAAGCGATTGGTGAGCTCTTCACCATCTGCTTGAGAGTTCTCTGGAGCTAACCGGACCGAGACACCGGTCTCCTTTTCGAAGCGCTCCGCCACGGATCGAGCCACGAGATCCTTTACCGAACGATAGACAACAACCTGCTCAGCGCCCAGCGCGTGAGCATAAGATAGAAAAGCAATGGCAATGAAGGAAACACGGAGCTGAATTCTCATCTGCCGTCACATCTTCGTTAAGTCCGGCTAGGCGGTCACAACAAGTAGAAGAGACATCCCACGTCGCTTCTTAAGTGCCTGCGCAAGCCGATCAGATCAGAAACGCGACCCCGATGGCGCGACGGCCATTGGGTAGATCCTCTGGTTTTATGGATTCAGTTGGGTTCTACAGGAAAGAATTCTTCTCTGTGGCAGGCTATAAAGTCTTCGAGGGCCTTTGGGATGACATTAAGCGGAGTACCTGGCGGAAACTCGAGGTTGGGATACCGCAAAAGCCATTCCTGCAATGCCTTCCAAATGATTGCCGACTTCTTGACGTGCAAGTACCGGCTTTGTCTTACGAGCCAGCGGGCCTGATACGAGTCGAACGGCGCCCTCTCTAGTATGGCGAGGGCGTCCGGATCCGGTCGCGGTGGAAATTCTGGATGGTTCGTCTTCTTTTGGCGTGCGTTGTCACACCCGTCGCCGGCCCGATCCACTTTCGCAGTCTCAGTCCAGCTTCTCTGTGACCTTCTTGACATTCTCGCCCTTCATGAGCGTGACGTTGGCCACTGGTTTTCCCGCATCCAGTGTAGGCGTCGCGCTCACGGCGCGATAGCCGCTGTTCGCCTTCATGGCATTCTCTACGGCTTTGTCGAGAGACACCTTGGCCTCGGCCATGGCTTGGCTCTGTTCTTTGGCGTTCTTCAGGTCATCGGCATCCGTAATCTTCTCCGCCTTTTTGATGGCTCCGGTTTTATGATCGACGATGACTTCACTGAATTCACCGGCTTTCATAGTGTAGACGGATAATTGGAGGGCACCGTCCTCGAGTTCGAACTTGCCTGAGATCGGCTTCCCTTCGGGCTCACTCGCCTTGAGCCCCTGATCTAGCGAGACGCTCGCGTCCGGAAGGGCCTTCGCGAGCGCACCCGGGTTGTCCTCTGCCCTGGAGGACAGAGCCACAGCGGCGAGAATGCCTGTCACGGCGACGGCAAGGACCAAGTCTTTTTTCATTGTGTAAGCCTTCATGATTGCTCTTTTAAAGTGGTATCGAGTGAGTCGCGTCTTGGGCTCATCGAAGGGGCTTAACTAGTCATCATCGTCCTCTTCCTTCCCGACATTGATGAGCTTTCCGTCTTCAGCGACCTTGATCTCGACCTTTTCGCCTCCAGACTTCTGGACTTGAGCCTCGTAAAAAGTTTTACCGTCTTTGGTTTCTTTCGCGGTTTCGGTGACCGTTCCTCCCGCAAGGTTGTCTTGGATCGTCTTCTGCACCGCAGGTGGCAGGTCAGTCATCGCCACCTTCTGCTTGTTTTCGTCCCTATCCATACCCGCATAGACCAGGGCGCCAATTGTCCCGAGTCCAATGATGACGGCGATTGCCGCTATAATTCTTCTGTTCATTTGAATGCTTTCCTTTTTTTCTGGCTGCGATGTCTTTCGCATCCAGTTCTTGTGAAACGTGCCAGGATACGCCCGCATTTCGCCGGCCGTTACTGAAGATATCCTTAAGAATTGTTCAGAATCTTAGCAGCTCTCCGGCCTGCGAGGAGCATCCTCTAAAAGGCGTTGTGTTGGCAGTCTTGAAGCACTCGGGAATTTGGAAGTTCCGGCACTGTGGCGAGAGCAATTTTAAAGCTGCCCAAGCGGCGCTACTCAGTCAAAGATTCCTACGACCGCAGGGACCACTAATAACAGGTCGGCCAAGACACTGATCGTCATCGGACGGGGCGATCCAGCGCCGGCGCCGGCTAAAGTCGCTGGCATCACCGGATTCACAAACCCTCGCGCTGCCAGCCAAGCACTCACCCCAACCAAGGCTACCGCCAATCCGATCAACAAATAGATCGTATTCCTCGCTCCTAACCGCACCGGAATTGTTCCCGTTCCAGCGGTCGAATCCCCCTCAATGTCGCGATAGTCGAACACCAAGCTATTGATAGTTAACAAGAGGAGGCACCAGAGGAGCACCAGGTATTCGTTTAACCGGAAGCTCCTACCGTTCTCTACACAGGGCCACACTACCAAAATTCCAGCGATGACCGCGGGCGGTAAAAAGGATTTAACATAGGAAAGATCCTTCAGTCGAAATCCCATTCCGGGAACCGGCCGAGAGTAAAACTGCAGAATGGCAGCAGCGAAAGGTAGTGCCAATACCAACCACCATCGGACCGTTAATAACGACCAGACGAGCAGCACAGCGGCAGATAGGAAAGCCAAGGTGATTCGAGCCGCCCTGAGCTCCCCGGCTTTGCGGGAGCGAATCGGAATATTAACCAGATCCGCCGGATCGGGATACAAGCGATCCAGGTTGTATACGAGTAAATAGCCAGCAAACCAAAGAGGGGCAGAAGGAAGCGAGTCAATTTGCAGGATCCGGCATGCAGCCCAGCCGAGAGATGTGACGACGGTTGCGCCTACTAGCTCAAGAAGATAGACCGTTACGAAAATCGATTGTATCCGTTGGATGTCCGCTAGCTTGTGCCCCACATGTTCGCCTCCGGGGGAGCTCAACACAGCCTAAGGCAGAACCTGTAGGAGCGTTACTGAAGATATCCTGAAGAATTTTTCAGAATTTTGGCGACCTGTCGTCCGGTGAAGAGGAACATCTGTGCTGCAGATGGAGGCCTAAATGTGCTTCGCTTGGAACCGATCAGAAAAGTCTCAATCATTTTTGTAAAGCAACGTCACCTCGATACCGTCGATCTCTTCCAGGAACTCGCGGGTCGTGGTATCCGAGAAACGGGGATCAGACGCTTCGATGATCAGGAAAAATGCGTCGTTCGTAACGCGCCCAAATGGTTCATAATCAAAAATCGGGTGGTGCAAACGCGGCAAACGATTCATAACGAACACCCCGAAGAAAGCGGTAAACGCCGAAAACAGAATCGTTAATTCGAACATAATCGGAACAAAAGCTGGAACCGTGAAGAGGCCTACCGGTTTACCGTGAACGATCAGCGGGTAGAGAAAGGAAGAAGGAATATACTCGAGTAGGACCGCTGTAAGAAATCCAGTGAAACCTCCCCAAAAGATGAGGTATCCCAGAGGTGATTTCCCAAGGCCCATAGCCTTGTTCATTCCGTGGATGGGAAACGGAGAATAAACATCCCAGAACCGATAACCTTCGTCGCAAACTTGTTCCGCAGCCTGGTAAAGCGTGGCGGCAGAGGGAAATTCAGCGACCACTGCCAGAGGTCTTCGTCGTGCTGCCGCAGCGGTCATACGCGCACCTCCTCAGTCGGTTCGCTACCACTCGGCGGCGGCGGATGATAATGGGGATCTGCCTCAGGAAGCACGGCTTTCACTTCCGACATCGCGACCATGGGAAGAAAGCGGATGAAGAGCAGAAAGAGGGTGACGAAGATCCCGAGGGAGCCGATAAACGTAAAAACATCCACCCAAGTTGGGTAATACATGCGCCAACTGGACGGGAGAAAGTCGCGATGCAGGGAGATGACGATGATGACAAACCGCTCGAACCACATTCCCGCGTTCACACACATGCGGACAAAGTAGACCGTGATGAGATTGCGACGGAATGCGCGCACCCAGAAGAGCTGCGGCATCAACACATTACACGTTAACATCGACCAGGAAGCCCACCCGTATGGACCGAAATAGCGATTAATGAACGCGAAGCGCTCGAACGGATTAGCGCCATAAAAAGCCACAAAGAGCTCCATGGTGTAGGCATAGCCGACGATCGAACCGGTCAGCAGAATGATCTTGCACATCACATCGATGTGATTCCAGGTGACCACATCGTGAAGCTTGTAGAGGGACCGCGCAGGCACCATGAGGGTGAGCACCATAGCAAAGCCGCCGAAAATCGCGCCGGCCACGAAATAGGGAGGGAAAATCGTCGTGTGCCAGCCTGGAATCAACGAAGTGGCGAAGTCGAAGGAGACCGTAGAGTGCACCGACAAAACGAGCGGCGTCGAGAGACCGGCCAAAATCAAGTACGCCATTTCGTAGTGGCGCCATTGGCGGTTACCGCCGCGCCAGCCAAGCGCTAGCAGGCCGTAACAGAATTTGCCGGCTTTACTGAGCGCTCGGTCCCGCATCGTCGCTAGATCAGGGACTAAGCCCAAAAACCACATCATCCAGATACGGCCGAGGTGGATTGCCGGGAAGATACCGGCACATATCACCGCAAACAGTGTCATGGCTTCCGAGGAGCGGTTGATCGCAGTACGCCACTTCTGACGGCAAAGATGCAAAATGGCCGAGATCAGTGTTCCTGCGTGACCGATACCGATCCAGAACACGAAGTTGGTAATATCCCAGGCCCACCGACTGGAACATTGTTTCCCCAGACGCCGACCCCCGTGAACAGAAGATAGAGGATACAAAAGATGCCGAACGCGGCAAAGGAGCCCGTGATCGAAATGGCAACCCACAACAGGAGTGGCGCTCTGTTCTCCACAATCCCAGCGATTCGATCAGAAATCCAAGCCATCGACCGATTATTCAAGAGCAGCGGTGGCCTTGGCATACGGCTCTCGAAGGTGATCGTGGACGCGATGGGATCAGCCATTAACCATCTGCCGCGGGGGCATAGATTAACGCCAGTATACCGCGCAACTGCTCTTGAGTTTACTGAAGATATCCTTAAGAATTCTTCAGAAATTCAGACTGTGCGGGGTGGCTGTACAGTCGAGACATTTATTCGTCGTGATGATGGGTTTCAGAATATGGAGTTAAAGTTTCACTCCGCCGGAATTCAGGGTGCCGGATTCGGTCACCTGGCTGAGTGATGTAGATAGCAATACCGGCACAAATTACCGTGACGGCGAGCGTCACCGCAGCCAGCGGCAAACCCGCTTTTGGCCATTTGAACGGGATCAGAAGACCAGCGAGGGCCAAAACTGCCATGAAATAGAAAGCCCCAATGGTTTTTTCAGCTCGATCCATATGCTCATCAAGCGCATCAGCACCGGCGTCGTCACTCATGCCGCGGATAGTTTTGTACGCCCTTTGTCCGCTCACAAGGACTGGGTAGGCAGAAACGCCGGCGATAAGCGTAAGGATCAGCGCCGTAATTTGTGCAGCGCGGCTCCGGAGCACTAACGAGATTGCCAGGGCCAAGGCTCCCAATATCGTACCGTAGATCGGGAGGTAATTCAGCGTGACGTGGATGTATTCGGGTCTTTTGAGGATGTCTAATTCGGCCATTAGGGGTTTCCCGGATCAGGCAGCAGAATTCTCCAGCTGCGGCGAAGAATTCTGCTTTTTTTGAAGGGAAGAGTTTGAAACAGTTTATTTTGATCCATTCATTGTACACTGGGCTCTTAAACGGACGAAGCGTCCGTTTAAGAGCTTTCCAGACTGCAGGTGCAAGCGGCGTTCTTGGCGTTCACGGCGTGGACCGCGTTCCCGCTCCTAACGCTCTCCGGGGCTCAGCTCGTAAATTGTGCCGCTATGGTCATCCGAGATAAAAAGTGATCTGCCATCAGTCGCCGGCTTCACGTCAACTGGACGACCCCACACCCGTTGGGATCGGTCGTCGAGCCAGCCGATAACCAGATCAACTTGGTTGCCCGGTCGTTGCTGACTTGTCCACGGGAAGATCACTACTTTGTAACCGGTCTTTTGGCTTCGGTCCCACGAACCGTGGTACGCGACCGCAGCTGAGTTGCGAAGCCAATCCGGCAATTTTGTTTCCTGCAAAAATGACATTCCAAGCGGGGCAGAGTGCGCTTGGATCCCTTTATCGCTGCGGGTGAACTTTGAGTCTGGGTACTTGCTCCAATCGCGATTGGTCTCATAGCTCGGGTCGAGCGGCATGTCATCCAACCCGATCGGGCTGTCCGGATCCGGTTCAGCGAATGGCCATCCGTAATCCGCTCCCAACTTTACATGGATGAAAGTGTCCGGAGGATGATCGTCGATATAGCTTGTGATGCGCTTCCCGTAATCATCCGAGCCGCTTCCCTTCCAGCTTCGGTGGAATGGAAATCGAATATTGTCGGTTCCGTTGACCACCGCCCACAACGCGTCGGTACCTGAAGCAAAAGCGAGTCCTTCCGCGTTACGGATTCCTTTCGCAAAAAGAGTCCGGTTTCCACCATCCAGATCATAACGGTAAATGGCGCAGCGGATAGGATCGCTAGTAGTGTCTTTCGGGTCCGCGTTGGTGGACGAGGCGATGTCTACGTACAGGTGACGGTCCGGACCGATCGTAAGATTCTTCAATTCATGGCCGTAGGCTCCTCCAAGTTCCGGGCTACTGGCGTCTGGCAGATTTGGTACAACCACCTCTTTATTGAGCAACCTGTGGCCGTTGGGATCGTAGCGGAATCGACTGATCTCGTTCGATTCACCGACGTAAACGTAGGTTTTGCCTCCGATCGCAGTAAAAACCATCCCGTGCGGACGCCGTAATCCCGTCGCGGCGAGTAGGGGCGGGCTTGCGTCGGCTGATTCGGGGGAGATCCACCAAATCTTGCCCCGCGAGGGCTGAGATACGAGGAGACCTCCTTCTGGCGTCGATGCCAGGAAACGGGCGGCTGGAATTCGGCTGACCACTCGGATTTGAAAACCGCGTGGCACCTGCAAATATCGGTCCTGGGCAAAGGGAGAGGATCGAAATGAAGCAGGAACAGCGACCTTCACTGGCACGAGTTGGCTCTGCGCAAGGCACTGTTCGGGGGCGACTAGGACGAATGCGATTGCAATAGAGCTTAGGACGAAGCTGGCTAGCCTGTTCATGCGATCATTGGTTAATTTTGCGGCTGGAATAACGCTGTCCAGCTCATGTCTACCTTGATTGACAAGGATGAACATTTGTTTGGTCGCATTGCTCCGGGACCGATCCGTTCATCCTTCGGCACCCCGCGCGAACTTAGTCGCGAGCTGTTATGTTGACGCGCGTGGGCAGCCGCCGGAAGCTCGTCGCTTCTCCCAGCGTGTGATTTTTTGCGGACTAGGTCACCGCTTCGCCCTCCAGCCAAATTGCCTGTCGGTTCACCGGAAACCTGCGGTGACCGAACTCTTCATTTGTCTGAAAGCTCACTCGTCGACTCCTGGTCGCGAACGGGTCCGCGCTCCGTTAAGCTTGACCGATCCTCTGACAGGAGATCATGAGATTAGTCCACCATAAGCACATACGCGTAGCGGCGTTACTGAAGATAGCCTTAAGAATTCTTCAGGAGTTTGTTTGCTCCTCGGTAGGTATCACGATGCGGAAAAGACTTCCGTGGCCTGGTTCACTTTCCAATTTGATATGCCCCCCTTGCCGTTCAATGGCCCAGCGCGCGATGGCCAAGCCGAGACCCGCACCTCCGCTAGCACGCGATCGCGCCTTATCGACGCGGTAAAACCGCTCAAAGATTTTCTGCTGGTGTTCTGGAGCGATTCCCGGACCTTGGTCGACAACTTCTACCAACGCGCTTGCGTTCCGCTGCCGAACTCGCAAATTGATCATCAGCCCTGCTGCGCTGTAGCGAATCGCGTTGTGCACGAGGTTCAATAACGCTAAGCGTAGTAGCTCGCGGTCCGCGCGGATCGTCAGTTGCTCAGTCATAATGTCGATTCGTTGGTTCTTTTCCTCCGCCAGGACTACGAGCGTCTCTCGAACTTCACTCAGAAGACCGGCAAGATCGACCCGGTGCAGAGACGGGGAGACTCCGCCGGTGTCTGCCCGGGCAAGCAGAAGTAGCGAATCTACTAGATCGCTCAGTCGACGCGCTTCTTCGAGCATACTTAAAAGTGCTTCTCGCAGACTCTTGGTATCTTCGACCTCTGATCGCAGCGCCGCTTCACCGACGGCCCGGAGAGCTGTTAACGGAGTGCGCAGCTCGTGCGAGGCGTCAGCGGTGAAGCGACGAAGTTCCCCAAACGAGTTTTCCAGTCTCGCCAGAGTTGCGTTAACGACGGTCGCCAACTGACCAAGTTCATCATGAGGATTAGGTACGGGGAGCCGTCCTCCCAACGATTCAGCCGTTATCTGGCGCGCACGGGCTGCTATCTGGCTCACCGGCGAAAGAGAACGGTGAGCGATGAGGTAGCCGCCAACTGCGGAGAGAGCCACGCCCAATGGCAACCCGAAACCAAGAACGGCTCCAAATTCCGCCATAGCTCGCCGAAGCTCTGCCTCAGACCGAAAGACCGAGATGTCCCTGCAGTTCAGCCGAAAATGATGTGACCCCGCCTACGCGAGGCATTAATGAGAAAAGGGGTTTCCAGTCACTCGATAGCCCTTCACGCAATAAGATTGAACCGCTAGGCGACAAGATCTCGAACCAAGGGCCCGCTTCTTTTTCCCATTCAACCTCATCTTTGTCCTGACCGGAGCCAGGCCAACGAAGTTTACCTGCTTGATCGCGCACGACCCGTGATTCGATCATCTCGAAGTCGCCGCGCAATTGGCGATCCAATTGAGATAACAGCCGTCCCCGCACAACGAAAAACATCAACCCACCGAGCGCCAAGAGAACGATCGTCGAGGTTAGGGCGTACCAAACTGTTAATCTAAGGAGCAGTGAACGTCGCTGCCACCATTGTCTCATGGGTCGGCCTCCTCTCTCAGCACGAAGCCCACGCCTCGAACAGTATGGATTAGACGACACGCAAATCCGTCGTCGATCTTCCGCCGCAACCGGGCAATATGAACATCGATTACATTATCGAGGGGCGTAGCTCTGCGAACCTCTTGCCAAACCTCCCTCGCGAGGGTTTCGCGACTGACAATTTGCCCCGCATTTCGGAACAATTGAACCAGCAGATCAAACTCTCGCGGTGTTAGATCAATAACCCTTCCGGCTCGGATTACCCTG
>WNFM01310980.1_pt1 | contig 10047 bp, 11 predicted proteins | sample 5400271 | NCBI WGS metagenome assembly WNFM01 (sample SAMN13153352, study PRJNA577476) | soil metagenome | isolation source: 60 cm saprolite on Douglas fir-dominated hillslope | place: USA:California | collected 2013-09-17
GTCATCTTCGTGACCCGCGGCAACGCGCACGGGCCGGCGTCGATCTCGCCGATGGCGCGGTCGGTGTAACCGGCGAGCGGACCCGACACAGGCGCCAGGTACACGATGTCGCCGGGCCAGCGTTGCGGCGTCAGCTGAATCGGGCCCTGAGCGGTCGCAAACGCGACGTCCAGGGTCGGCCCAACGAAGCAAGGGGTGCGGCTCGTGTTGGTCACTGAGACAACCCAGAACGACGTGTTGGCCGGGCCCGCACCGACGTAGGACGGATCCGCCACGTGAACGTCGAAGACCAGCTGGCTGGCTGAGCATGCGTGCACCCCGGGTTTCGTGAAGGGCTGGGCGATGTTGGACGCCGGAAGGTCGGCCCAGGGCACAACGCCCACCTGAGTGGCGGGGGTCGGAGCCGGGGCGGGCGAGGGTAGCGACAGGTGAGGAAGTGCCAGCGCCACCACGGCCACGATCGCGAGCACGGCCGCAGCGACCTCGAGCGGCCATCGCCTCGCCGAGCGTGCGGCCGGAGGTGCGATGACCGCAGCGCGCATGCGCGAAACGAATCCCTCGGACGGCGGCTCGAGCGAGCGCTCGAACGCCTGCCGGATCCTCTGCCCGCCGCGGTCCTCACTCATTCGAGCGCCGGCCCAAGCGCCCTGAGCGCCCGATGAATCCGGGACTTCGTCGCGGCGACGCTGATCCCCAGCACGCGGGCGACCTCGTCCACCGAGAGGTCGAGAAAGTAGCGCAGGGCGAGCACCTCGCGGTGCTCGCGGTTGAGTTCGGCGAGCGCGCGCTCGAGGTCGAGCCGGGCATCGGTCGAAGGAGCCGCCTCAGCCCGCTCGGGCAGACGGTCCACCCGGACGACGCGCCACCAGCGGCTGCGCCTGATCGAGCGGCATTGGTTCGCGACGATCGTCAGGAACCACGCGCGCAGGGCGCCCGAGTCGTCTCGAAGCCGGCCCGCGGCTCGCCACGCCTTCATCGCGGCCTCCTGCACGGCGTCTTCGGCGGCCGCCCTGTCTCCAAGCATCGAGTACGCCAACCTGTATGCCGGCTCCCATAGAGGATCGAGGAGGATCGCGAACGCGGACGCGTCGCCGTCCCGCGCTCGAGCCACCAGATCGCGGTCGGCCAACGCGGCCTCCACCTCACTCATACAACGCCACAGGCTTTGGGAACGATTCTTGCCGACGCGCAGCGTGGCGGCGGCGAAGCGTTCGCAGGCGGCTGCGATGATGGCGGCGTGGTGAGGGCATCGGCCGGCTGATCTACGCGCCGATCATGTCGATCGACGGCTACGTGGCCGATGAGCGCGGCAACTTTGATTGGGCTGCGCCAGACGATGAGGTGCATCGCTTCGTCAACGACCTCGCGCGGCCGGTCGGGACCTACCTGTTGGGGCGGCGGATGTACGAGACGCTCCTCTACTGGGAGAACCCTCCGGACCTGGATGCGGAGCCCCCAGTTATCCATGACTTCGCTGCGATCTGGCGTGCCGCGAGCAAGGTGGTGTACTCGACCACCCTGGACAAGGTGGAGAGCGCGCGGACCCGCATCGAGCGCAGCTTCGACCCGGCCGCCGTGAGTCGGATGAAGCAGGAGGGCGACCTCACGGTGGGCGGTCCGCACCTGGCTGCCGAGGCCATCCGGGCCGGGCTGGTCGACGACTTCCAGCTCATCGTCGTGCCTGTCGTGGTGGGAGGCGGCAACCGCGCCCTACCGGAGGGAGTGCACCTCGACCTGGATCTGGTGGGCGAGCGGCGCTTCCAGGGCGGTGCGGTACACCTGCACTACCGCACGCGAGGAAGTGTCAAGGCTCAGCCGAAGTAACAGCCGGCGTGGCTGGGGAGGAAGGATTCGAACCTTCAACCTTCTGATCCAGAGTCAGCTGCGCTACCGTTGCGCCACTCCCCAAAGGGCCGCTGGGCTTGTGATTCTAGGCGAGCCTCAGCGCGGCTTGCCGAACGCATACCAGCGCCTTCGTGTGCCCGGTCGACCAGCCCAGGACCCGGCTAAGCTAGGGGCCTTAGGTCGGATGGTGATTGCGGAGGGGGAAGGGCATGGCTAGTAAGGCCTTGTCGATGTTCGGCGCGGTGGCAATGGCACTGGCGATAGTGACCTGGACGCCTCTGCCGGCAGCCGCGGCCAGCGGCAGACTCTTCGGATTGAACCCATCACCCGGCGTTGTGTTCGCCATCGACCCCTCAACGGGCGCCTCGACGAATCTGACAAACCTGCCGGCCGATCCGTCTGGCGAGCCACCCGGCTTCAGTGGCCTGGCTTCCAATCCCGACCACCACCTGCTGTACACGGTCCGTTCGTTCTACACAGATTTCACCTTCACCAAGATCCAGTGGCAGGTGGTCACCATCGACAGCACGACCGGCGCAACCTATCTGAGCCCCGCTCTAGCCGTGGACGTGCCCAGCGACCTCGCCTTTGATCCCGCGTCAGGTGACCTGTTCGGGATATCTGGAAACCAAGCCCCGCAGAGCGTCGTTCGGATCGATCCGGTAACCGGGGCGACCACACATGTGGCCGACCTGACAGGCCAGTTCGCCGGCCGATTTGCGTACGCCTCGAACCAGCACACCCTTTACGTGCCAACCCAGCAATTCGTGGGCCCTGACGCCCTCAACGTTGTCCTTGCTGTCGACACCCAATCGGGAGCGGTCTCTCAGAGCCCAGGGATGACCGTGCCGATAGACCAGGTCGTTTACGACCAGGCATCAGGTGGACTCTACGGAGAGGGTGGGTTCCCAGGGTCGATCTACCGGATTGACCTGGGCACCGGCGCCCAGACGTTGGTCGCCCCGCTTGCGTCAAGCGGCTTTTTCTTCTCGGTTCTGACCATCGACTCCGCCACGCATACGATTTTCGCGAAGAACGACGACTTCTCCACTGGAAGCGACGTCCAGACCATCGAGTCCATCAACGACACGACTGGCGCGTATACGGTCAGCACGGGTGGGCTTCCGATTGACTTCTACATCAACACGCTGGCATTCGAGGGTGCTTCACCGATTACTCCCGAAAGTGTGGCCGCCGATGTGCGGCAGGCGTTCGCTTCCGGCGGGATTCAGGGCTCTGGTCTCGAGCAAGCCATCCTGAGCCAGCTCGGCGCGGCAGCCGGCTCACGAACGCGCGGGCAGTGCGTGACGGCCGCGAGCATCTATGGAGCGCTGAGCAAAACGATCCGGGCGCAGAGCGGCTTGAAAATCGACTCAGCGACCGCGTCGCGGCTGATCACGGAGATCCAGTTCCTGATCAACCACTGCCCCTGACCTACAAGGCGCTTCCGAGTCGAGTTCGGCTAGGGCTCGTCGCTCGAAACGGGCCGGCCGCCCAGCTCAACCTGTCGCGGCGACATGTCGATCGGAGTCGGCCCCATCCCCATGAGGCGGTCGAACACCATCTCAAGGAGCTCTTTTGCACGATGCAGGTTCACTGCCCAGCCCACACCGAACACACGGTCACTGAAAAGCTCGTCTGAGTTGGGATTCCAGTACGCGTTGCGGATCCTGTCCCACGTGGGCGGCCTGAAGTCGTAAGGCACGACTCCACCGAGCGTTCCATTCCAGGTCCGCTCCTCCTCAGGCTTGCGAAGTTCGGTGACCACGGCGGCCACCACGAGCGCGACGCCGGGTACTCGGATCAAGGGGCGTGTGCCGCGCAAAGCCCCCATACTGAAATAGAGCGTAGCCCACAGTAACTGTGCACGTCCTGATCACGTTGAGGCAACCGGGGTAGATGGCCAAGAGGCTTCAGTCGACCGCAAGCTGGCTGCGCTGGCTCACGCCGGGTCTCGAGATCAAGCGGTGGCTGCTGCTGCTCATGTTCGCCGAGCTTGTTCTGGTGCTCGGCGCTGCGTATGCGTTGAAGGAGCTCTACCAGAGCGCGACGCTGCCGCACCAGTTCTACTACATCACCCTCCAGTTCTGGCCTTACTGGGCCCGCGCCACGGTGTTCGGCGTCCTTGGTGTCGGACTTCTCGCCTTCAGCTACCTGAAGCTCACGCAGTCGGTCCTCGGCCCATTCCTTCCGGGCGTCAGCGCTGGCAGCCTCGTCGACGTGATCCACGCTTTTCGGCTCCGCGGTCGCGGGCCTCGCATCGTCGCCATCGGCGGCGGCACAGGCCTGAGCTCGCTGCTGCGCGGACTGAAGACCTACACATCCAATCTCTTTGCCATAGTCACCGTCGCGGATGACGGCGGCTCCTCGGGCCGGCTGCGCGACGAGTACCGCGTCCTCCCCCCCGGCGACTTTCGCCAGTGCCTCATCGCCCTGGCCGACGCCGAGCCCCTGATGAAGCAGCTCTTCGACCACCGTTTCAAGGAGGGCTCGCTCAACGGCCACTCGTTCGGAAACCTGTTCATCATGGCCATGGCCGACGTCACCGGAAACTTCGAGCACGCGCTGCGCGAGTCGGGCAAGGTGCTCGCCGTCAAGGGCACCATCGTTCCCTCGACCCTGCAGGACGTGACCCTCGTCGCGTCGATCAACGGCAGCAACGTTGAGGGCGAGTCGAAGATCCCCAAGCAGAACGGCCGCATCAGCCAGGTTTTCTTGAAGCCCGATGGCGCGCAGGTCAACCCCGAGGCGGCGCAGGCGATCCTGAACGCCGAGCTCGTCGTGGTCGGACCCGGTTCGCTCTACACGTCGATCCTGCCGAACCTTCTCGTCGAGGGCATGGTCGAGGCGATCAAGGCATCGCCCGCGCTGAAGGTGTTGGTGTGCAACCTCGCCTCACAGCAGGGTGAGACCGACGGCTACGGCATCGACGATTACCTGCGGGTCATCCACGACCACGTCAGCGTGAATCTTTTCGATTTCGTGCTCGTGAACTCCAACCACTCGCACATTCCGACCGGCGGTCAGTCGCAGGTCATCTTCAGGGCCGAGGATGCGGCGAAGCACCACGAGGTCCGCTTCATCGCGGCCGACGTGGTCAACGTGCGGATCCCGTCCCACCACGACCCCGAGAAGTTGGCGCGCGTGATCATGCGGAAGGTCTGGCAGGCGTAGACCGGCGCCGGATCAGGCGGCTCACCAGCTCCACGATCGCCATCGCCGCCGCCACGTACACGTAGCCGGCCAAGGCGTCCACCGCGTAGTGCTCGCCGAGGTACACGATCGACAGCAGCACCGCAAGCGACCACGCGATGAGCCCGATCGACAGCGCGCGATAGCGGTTCCATGCATACGCGGCGGCGAGCGCCGGGAAGGCCGCGTGCAGCGACGGGAAGGCCGCGAACTTGTTCGGGTTGAAGCTGTTGTAGATCTCGGAGACGTAGTACTTGTTCTGCCAGAGCATCTGCACGGTCTGGTTGTTGATCTTCACGACCTCGCCGGGAAACTGGTACCAGGGCGGCGCGCTCGGAAAGAACAGATAAGTGGCAAAGGCGATGAAGCACATCAGGAGCAGGGCACCGACGAAACGCCGGTAGTGCTCGCGGCTCTGCACCCAGAAAAAGAACCCGACCACGATCGGCAGCGGAAAGTGCATGAAGTAGAAGAACATCGCGATCACGTCTTGTGGGCTCACGACGCCTGGGTGATAGAAGGCGTGCTGCAGGGTGAGGGTCGGCAGCGTGCCGAAGAACGCAAGCCGTTCCAGGCCCGAGAGGTCGTGCGGCGCGAAGCCGGTCTTCGAGGCGAAGCCGCGCATCTCTTCGTAAGCGAGAAAGAGGACGAGGAAGGGCAGCCAGTCGATGACGAAGCTGCGGCCGCGACCGAGGGCGATCGCGATCAGCAGAAGAGCGAGGACGACGAACTCCGGCTCGATCGAGATGCCGCGCCACAGCATCACGCCGAAGATGAGCGCCAGGTAGAGGATGCTGCCGACCAGCATCAGGCGCGACCGCAGCGGTATCAGCCGCAGGCGGTCAGCGAGTGCGGACAAGCGCTACCGCTGTGACCTCGACCGTGACCGAGAACGGGAGAGCGTTGACGCCCAGGGCGGCGCGTGTGTGGCGGCCCGCGTCACCGAAGACCTCTCCAAAGAGGTCCGAGGCACCGTTCATCACCTTCGGCTGGTCGCCGAAGCCGTCGGCCGACAGCACAAAGCCGCTCACCTGGACCAGGCGCTCGACGTTGTCCAGCCCGCACGCCGCCTCGAGCTGGGCGAGCACGTTGATCGCGCACGCTCGAGCCGCTTCCTGCGCCTGCTCGATGCTGACCTCGTCGGGGCAGCGCCCGGTCAGGCGCTGGCCGTCTTTCGTAGAGACCTGGCCCGCGACATAGAGCAGGGCCCGGCCGTCGCCGATGGGCACCTGAACCGTTGGGATGTACGAAGCAGCCGGCGCGGGCGGGGCGGGCAACGTGATGCCGAGGTCCTTCAGGCGGTCATGTGGTGAGGTCACGAGTTAAAAGTTAGCGGCGGCGGCTTCGGAAGTGCGAGACGGTGGCCAGGACGATCACCCCGAGGGCGATCACGCCGAGCGCGATGTACGGCACCTGCGAGGACGCGAGCGAGCTGATCGCGTCGAGCAGGTTCAGGCCTGAGCTGTTGGTGCGGCCGGCGGTCGCGGTCGGGCTGGTGTACAGGAACGGGCCTTGCGGGGTGCCGCCGGTGTCCCGGAAGCCCCAGAGCATCGCCGCGTGGTCGGTGGCGCGAAATGTGGCGACGTACACGACGGGCTGCTCATCGGTCGAGACGGCGAGCGCCGAGATCGATGGGAAAGGCGCTTTGAGCGAAGCGAAATGCTGGCCCGAGTCGGCGGTCGCCCACAGTCCGCCCGTCCCTCCGCCACCGCCGTCGCTGGCCACGTAGAAGCGGTCGAAGTGCGAGCCGGTGAATGCGGCCTGCGTGTAGTCGATGGAGGGCAGCAGCTGCGCACCGCTGAGGGCCGTGAAGTTCGATCCGTTGTCCGACGAGATGAAGAGCCCGGTGTTGGTGCCGAGGATCAGGGGTCGCACCACGGAGCCAGTGGGCAGCGGACCGGCCGCGAGGCGGGTGACGATGGTGCCGCTGACGGTGGGCGCGAGGCGGCCCCATGTCGCGCCTCCGTCCGAGGTCTGGAACAGCGGTATCGCTCCTGAGGCGCTGTCACCGCCTGCGACCACGCGCACCGGATCGTTGACCGCCAGCACCGCGACGGCATCGATGCTGGCGTTGGCCAGGCCGGATACCGTCCACGCCGCTCCGTCGCTGCTCACGTAGACGCCCCGGTCGGTCGCGGCGAACATCGACGCGTGCGCAAAAGCGAACGCGCGCACGCTGCGTCCCGCGATCCCGCTCGCGGCCTCCCATTTCAAACCCGCGTCGCTGCTGCGCAGCACGTCGCCGGCCTGCGTGCCGGCGACGATGACACCGGGGCTGAGCGGGTCATACGCGACCACGGAGACGGTCGCCTTTCCCTTGTAGACGGCTGACCACGTGGTGCCGCCGTCGGTGCTCCGGAACAGACTCCCGCCAGCATCGCCCGCGACGAGCTGCGACGTGCTCGTCGGATTGACCGCGAGCGCGAAGATCGGACCACGACTCGAATTACCGAGCGGGCTCAGCGCCACCCACGTTGAAGGCGGGAGCGTGACCGCGTGCGCCGCGGTCGGTGTGATCAGCAGCGCACACAACGCCGCACCAGTCGCAAGAAGACGTGGGGGAAAGTGCGACAAAAGGCTGCGGGCTATTTTAGTGATGCTCGCGGGATTGTCCCGTGCGGCATGAGCGCCGGATCGGAATCGGGGCTCGATTTCTTACAATCCGAACGTGCTCCCTGGTGCCCGAGCGCTGGACCGCGCAGCGTTCAGCCCCGACTCACTGCCGGATGACCTTGTGATCGGCCTCGCAATCGCGCCGGCCGTGATCGCAGGTCTCATCATCTTCAAGCTCAGCGCGGCGGAGATGCTGATCGTCGCGCTCGTGATCGGCCTCCTCGGCCAGCTCGCGACGCGCCTCGTGTTTCGCACCTTTCATCCCCGACCTGAATCGAGCCCGCTGATCGCCGCGATCATCGGCGTCGCACTGGTCGGACCGGGTTCGCCGCTGCTTGTGTCAGGTGAGGTCGCAGCCCTCGCGGTCGCACTCGAGCTGGTGCGGTCGCGCTTTGCGCCCGCCGTGCGCGTGCAGGCCGGCCTCCTCGCATTTGTGGGCGTTGCCCTCATCGCTCGAGGTGATGCATCGAGATACGTCAGCCCGACGGGCGCGAGCCCGCTCGACCCGATCGCGATCTGGCACAACTTCTTCCCGCCGGGTGCGGCGCCCATCGATCCGATCCGGCTCTATCTCGGCTATGTGCCCGGTCCTGTCTTCGCCACATCGCTGATGGGCGTGGTGGTCGGCATCGCGTGGCTCGCCTACGCAAAACGCTTGAGCCCCGTGGTCGCGATCGGATTCCTGCTGGGCGCGATCGTGCCCATCGCACTGAATCACTGGGACTTCATCTTTCAGCTGGACAGCGGGCCACTGTGGTTTGTGGGCGCGCTCGTGCTGTCCGACCGCCGGCAGCTGCCGGACTCATGGGCGATCCGGCCAGTCCTCGGATTCGCGGCCGGCTTCTTTGCCCTCGCGCTGCGCAATCGCGGCCTCGGCGTCGAGGCGGCGTTCTATACCGTTGCGGCGATGCAGGCCATCGTCGCGTTGGTCGTCATCCTCATCTGGAGCTTCAACACTGCGAGGAGGAGTCGTGAGCGCGCCCAGCGTCTGAAGCGCCGCGAGCATCAGCTGCGTTCGGTGAACCCTCCGGTTGAGGAGTCGATTGACCCGGGAGCGGTCGCCTAACCGACGCTGAACCGGTCGAGGGTCGCGCCCATCGATTTCGCGATGGCTTCCGCGCGGTGCTTCGCCTCGGTGACGATCCGCGGCTTCAGCTCCACGAAAGGCGTGAGCTCGACCTTCAGCCGCTTCTTGTCGAGGGTGTAGGCCCACACGCCCTCGACCCGGCCGTCGACGAGGATGACCGGTGAGATCCAACCCGCGGTGCGACTGACCTTCGGACCGTGCACGCGTTCGAAGAGGTGGTCGCGCTTGGCGTGGCCCATCAGGTAGGGATCGAAGTTCGGGAGGAGCTGGACACGCGCCGGTCCACGGTTGGTCGAGGCGATGCGCTTAAGATCGTCTCGCAGGACGTGAGCGCGCCAACCCTCCACGCTCACGGGCACGAGCTCGTCCTGAAGGCCGGTCCAGGCCGCGACGGTCACGCCCGACCAGTGGCCCCACCAGAACGCGAAGTCCTGCTTGTTCGCGGGACCGTATGTGTGCACGTAGCGCCGCGCCATGTCGACCAGGGCCGACTCGGGTTCGACCTCGCGCCAAGCGGGCAGCCACGCCGGCGGGCTCACGAAGCTGACGCTCTGGCCGCGGCTCGGGCCGAAGCAGAGGCGGCCGTTGCGGGCCGCGGGCTTGAGCATGCCGCCCCAGCCCGAGCGCAGTGCCTCGCGGATGCGGTCGGGGCGGCCTTTGGCCACGGCGTCGATGATCTGCTCGCGGGATTTCGGCGTGCCGTCGAGCGCTTGCCCGATGTCGTCGGTCAGCTTCCAGACCTCGGCCTCGGTGACGTTGAAGAACTTCAGCCAGGCGTTGTTGATCTTGATCCAGCGCCGGCCGAGGGCCGCGGTGAAGACCGGTAGGTCGGTCGAGCGCGCCAGGTGCAGCGTGCCGCGCATGAGCCACGTCTTGACCAGTGTCTTGCGCTTCCACAGCGCCGCGCGGACGTCGTCGACCGAGACGTCGGCACGCACCGCGATCTGCAGCTCCGCGGCGGACATCACCTGTGCCTGGACAGCGCCGATGTCAGCGACGACGTCTGAGAGTTTCGATTTGGGCGCTCGCACGTCGAGGTGGTGCCGGGCGAGACGCCATGCGTTGACGTCAGACCAACTTAGCTCGGCCGCCGCCCCCGGCTCGTTTTTCATCGACCCGTGATGATCGGGCTTGAGGTGCCGCGGCCGCAATCAAGGGGTGTTGTGGATGAGCGCGATCACTCGGCCGTCGGACGCAACTACGTACAGATCACGAGGGGCCGGCGATCCGTTGCCCGGCTGCGCGATCGGGTACAGCCAGAGAGCGAGACTCGAGCCATCCGGCTGGGCAGCAACCTCATTAACGCTGAA
>WNFM01085358.1_pt1 | contig 10045 bp, 9 predicted proteins | sample 5400271 | NCBI WGS metagenome assembly WNFM01 (sample SAMN13153352, study PRJNA577476) | soil metagenome | isolation source: 60 cm saprolite on Douglas fir-dominated hillslope | place: USA:California | collected 2013-09-17
CAGGGTGAACGTTGGTCCGACGAATGCGGTCGCAATGCCTCTCAGGTCGAGGTCGGCGCGGACACGCTCGATCGCATCGCGCACGATCCGGCCGTGATCGAAGGCCAGCTCGAAGTTCCCGCGCAGTGCGTCGGACACCGGAACGAGAGCCGCATCTGCGGCGTCCGTGCCTGCAACGATCTCAGTCACCTCGCGCAGCACTGCGAGGTAGGCGATCGTCACGACGTTCATGCGAGGGTCGCGCTCGGGATCGCCGTACGCGCCGAACTGCGTGAGCAGGCTCGCGCCGTCGACGCCCGTCTCTTCGGCGAGTTCCCGCTTGGCCGCCTCGTCGAGAGTCTCGGTGGGTCGCTTGAAGCCGCCCGGGATCGCCCACATGCCTTCGAACGGCGCGGTTCCGCGGCGAACGAGCAGCACGTGCAGCCGGCCGTTGCTCATGGTCAGGACGACCACGTCCACGGTCACCGCGAACGCGGGGAACTGCGACGGGTCGTAGTCCTGCGGCAGCCCTGGTCAGCCGGTATTGGTCAACACGACTATTACCGTATCAGGAAGTTATGGTCTTGTCGACCAAAACAAGAGAATGCCCCCAACGGGATTCGAACCCGTGCGACGGCCTTGAAAGGGCCAGGTACATGATCCAGCGGGACGTCGCGCCGCACGCACAGTCCTTGTGCTTGACGGCGCAGGCGCGGCAGTCCCAGTGCTCCCACCAGATCCACTTGAGGTGGTTCACCTCGAGGATGAGCAGGGCGACGATCCAGAGGAGGGTCTCGGTCCGGGACACGCTGTCCAACGTATCGGCCGACGTTTGCGACCGGCAATGGGCCGCGCGGCCCAACCTCGAGGGCGGCAGGTCCTAGGAGACGCTGCGAAACAGCAAGACCCCGGCCGCGGAACGCGGCCGCTTCAGGGATTTTCGCGCGTGCCGGAATCCGCGCGAGCGGATTCCGGCTCTTGCGCCAACGATTCAGGGCGGAGCGGCCCTCGGAGAGCGGCTCCGCCCCTCGAGCAAGACGCGCGCTAGAACCGCGCGCCGCGACTCAGGCTGCCGGTGAAGAGGCTGATCACCCAGATCAGCGCAATCACTGCGGCAACGATGAACAGCCAATGGATCACGAACCCGGCACCGAACGCGAGCAGCGCCAGGATGGCAAGTGCGACGAGTAGCAGCATGTGGGGACAACGGCCGAACGCGTCCCGTGGTTACGGCGGGTCAGGCGGTGATCGGCGCGAGCACGAAGACGAGGTCGCCCGTCGGCGCCTGCGCGACGCCGCTGAAGCTGTAGATGCGCGGCTCGGTCGTGCCGTCGATCACACGGATCTCGCGCGCCGGGATCGTCTTCGGCAGCGGCACCTTCGGGCCGAGCGACGTCAGCAGCGGACTCTTGAGCTGATCGACCACGTCCTTGCGCTGCAGATACACGACGAACTTCGACGTCGAGCTCACCGTCGGCGGGATGAACGCGATCACGTTCTGCACGCCGCCGACGTACTTGAACGTGTAGAGCGCGAGCTCGAGGATCTCGCGCCGCACGAGCCGGCCACGTTCCTGCGACGGCTTCCCCGTTGCGATCGAGCACCCTGTTCCGAGTCCGCAGAGGGAATACATGACGGCGTTCGACGTCGAGACGCCGTAGAGCTGGTCGCCCTTCCCGTTCAGTCCGCGGATCGCGACGTAATGGATCGGAAGCGTCGTGTTGTTCGACGTCACCGACAAAGGCTTCGTGATGATGTCCGCCAGCTGTTCTCCATTGGAGAGCCGGTACGACTGCGCGACGCGACTGGCGATCTCCTGCTCCGCGCCCTGGCCGCCGCCCTTCGGCTTCCACGACGACCAGGCCGCCGCGGGATGGATCGAGCGGCCGGCGAAGACGACGATCCCCGTGACCGCGGCGCCGAGGATGATCGCGAGCGCGCCGTAGATCAGAGCAAAGCGAAGCCGGTGCGGCTGCGACGGAACGGGCGCGAACGGCGCCGGCTCGGCTGCAGCGACGGCAGCGTCGGTGCCGGTCGTTAGATCTGCGGCCACGCTTCCTCTTTCGTCCAGTCGATCTCGGGTTTCTGCAAGTGTTGCGCGTCGAGCAGTCGGACGAGCTCGTCCCCGTAGATCTCGCCCTTCTCGATCACGGCCTCCGCGACGCGCTCGACCGCGTCCTTGTTCGCGGCGATGAAGTTCTCCGCAGTTGCATAGGCCTGGCCGAGGATCTGCGCCGCATACGCGCGCTTGAACCGGTCGCTCAGCACCGACGCGACCGGATCGCCGCCGAAGTCCGCTCCGCCGCGGGTGCGATTCATCAGCGTGAGCCCGATCTTCTCGAACCGCTGCATGATGCGCTCGCGCGCCTCGTCCTCGGTCTCGTCCGCGAACTTCGCGCCCTTCAGGTCGATCCGCTCCGGGCCCATGCCCGAGGTTCCGACCATCCACGCGGCGTTCGTCGTCGCGCTGTGCAGGTCGCCGCCGACGCCGCTCGTGTTCTCGCCGTAGAACACGCGCTCGGCCGCCATCGCACCGAGCCCGTGGATGAGATCGCCCATCGCCTCGCGCCACCACTCGGTGAACCGCTCCTCCCGCTGGAACGACTGGTGGTGGCCGAGCGATCCGCCACGCATACGGATCGAGATCCGACTCGACTCGAGATCCGGGCGGTACACATGTGCGGCGGCAGCGTGGCCGGCCTCGTGAATGGCCGTCGCGCGCGTCTCGTGCTCGACGTACTTCACGCCGATCGCCGTGCCCGACTCGATCGCGGTCATCGCGTCGACGAGATGCTTCCACTCGAACGCGAGCAGCCCCTCGTGGTGCGCGTTCGTCAACGCCATCGAACAGATCTGCTCGATCATCGCCGGCGAGTAGCCGTTCGTGATGCGCGCAATCTCGTCGCGACGTTCCGTCGTGTCGAGGTCGGGCGCGTGCGAGACGCGATCGAGGTACAGGTCGAAGATGTCCTTGCGGTCGTTCTTCGTCGGCGTCCGGAACCAGACGTGGCGGCCCATGCGGCCCGGGCGCGTGAGCGCCGGATCGAGGCGGTCCATCGGGACGTTCGTCGCGCCGATGAAGTAGATCTGCGCGCCGAGCGGACGCGGCGGCGGCAGACGGAAGCTCACCTTGCCGAGCCGGCGCGGGATCACGTAGACCGCGTCGAGGAACGAGTTGATCCGGTTCGTGACGAAGCGGCGCATGAACGGCGGGTTGTCGATGCCGTCCATCACGACGAGCAGCTGGTTGAGCGCGAGCTGGCCCTGGCCGCCCATCATCCCCGGGAACATGCCTTGGTTCGCGATGTTGCCGATCTTCTGCATCCACGCTGGATACGGCGACCGCCGCTCGGGCGCACGCTGCGCGAACATGTGCTCACGCCACGCGCGCGTCTCGACGATCACGTCACCGCTCGGATTGCGCGCGCCGTACGGGCCGTAGAACGGCAGCGACGGCTCGGGGACCGGCTCCGCGCGCGAGCCGCCGAGCGCCTGCCGGCGCAGACCGACCGCGTCGATCTCGTCGATGAAGACGATGCACTGGCCGCCCCACTTGCGCGCGAGCTTCTTCGCCTTGCGGGCCAGCCAGCGCACGATCAGCGCGTCGATGCCGATGAACGTCTGCGCGAACCCGGAGCCCGGAATCGACACGAACGGCGAGTTGAACCCGGTCGCGATCGCCTTCGCGAGCATCGTCTTCCCGGTGCCCGGAGCCCCGAGGAAGAGCAGCCCTCGCTCGCGTTTGCCGCCGGCACGCTCGAAGGCCTCGCCCGACTGCCAGAGCGTGACGATCCGCCGCACCTCTTCCTTCGCCTCGGCCTGCCCGCGCACGTGCTCGAGCTTCACGCCCCACTCGGCGTCGCCGGGCTCGTAGCCGCGGATCTGCGAGATGCCCATCAGCATCATCGGGCCCATGAAGATGAGGAAGTTCGCCATGAAGAGGAAGAAGACGACCACGATCTGCATCCAGAACTGGCCGCTCTGGAGCAGGTGCCCCATCTTCGTGAGGATGTGCGTCGCGCTTCCCCACCAGGACACCGAGGTGCCGGCCGGCGCGCGCAGCGTGCGGTACAGGAACGCGATCGAGATGAACCCGCCGAAGAAGATCGCGACGCGGAAGTAGAAGCGCCACGTCCAGGAGCGGCGGCGATTGACGATGTCCTCCTCGCGCAGGCGCGCGTCCTCCGTTCCGAACAGGCTCGGCCAGGGAATCAGCCGGCGGATGATCAGATCGATGAAACCGCGGAAGCCGATGACGCAGGCGGCGGTGACGAGAATCGCCTTGCCCATGCTCAGGCCGACCTCTTTGTGGAACCAGAAATACGCGGCCGGGCTCGTCAGCAGCGCGATCACGGTCGCGACCCGGGTCAGCCGGCGCAGCTGCGCGGCGAGGGCGACCGATTCCTCGCCCGATTTGAGTGTGCCAACCAGTTCCGCAGTCGCCATGAGGCCTCGCAGTCTATCCGTCGGATTCGTACCCTTCGTTACGCGGCGATGAACTCCTTAGATTTCTCTCATCAAGACGTCGAGCGCGCGGCGAGCTATCACCGCCCGCGCTACGCGGCCGCCGCCGCGGCCTTTGCGCTCGGCGCCGCCGTCTACGCGGCGCTCGCCTGGAGCCCGCCGGGCCACTGGCTCTGGCGGCTCGTCGACGGGCTCGGGTGGGCAGGCTCGGCGGCGGCGTGGGCCGCGATCGTCGTCACCGTCGCGGACCTTGCCCAGCTGCCGCTCTCCTGGTGGCGCGGGCACGTCCGGGAGCGGCGCTGGGGCTTCTCGACGCAGCCCGCCCTTGGCTGGCTCGCCGACCGGGCGAAGGGGCTCGGCCTCGGGCTCCTCTTCACGGCGGCCGTCGTGGCCGCTGGCGGCCGGCGCGCTGCTCGCGCTCGCCGTGCTGGTGCTCGCGTACGTCGCGCCCGTCGTGTTCGAGCCGCTCTTCAACAGGTTCGGTCCCCTCGAGGACGAACAGCTCGCGGCCGGCCTGCGGCGGCTCGGCGAGACCGCGGGCGTTCCGATCCGCGACGTGCTCGTGACCGACACGAGCCGGCGCACGACCAAGGTGAACGCGTACGTCTCCGGGTTCGGCGCGACCTGCCGTGTCGTCCTCTCCGACACGCTGCTGACTGCCGCCGGTGCGCCCGAGATCAGCCTGATCGTCGCGCACGAGCTCGGGCACCGGCGCGACCGCCACGTCGTCAAGGGCACGATCCTCGCGATGGCGGGAGCCGTTGCCGGCGTCGTCGTGCTGTGGGCGATCCTCGGGACGCGCATCGCCTCGCCGCGCGAGCTGCCGGTGGCGCTGCTCGTCTTCGGAGTGCTCGAGATCGCCGGCCTCGCACCCGCGGCGGCGCTGTCGCGAAGCTGGGAGCGCGCCGCCGACCGGTGCTCGCTCGAGCTGACCGGCGACCTCGCCGCATTCGAAAAGGCGCACGTCGAGCTGGCGCGCAAGAACCTCGCCGACCTGGCGCCGCCCCGGCTCGCGTACTACCTGCTGTTCAGCCACCCGACGCCGCCGGAGCGCCTTGCGCTCGGACGCGCATGGGCTGCAGCGTCGTAGGCTGACGGTATGCACGACCACGCACACGGGCACGGGCGGACGAAGGACCGGCGCGCGCTTGCGATCGCGCTCGGCCTGATCGTCGTGCTGATGGGCGGTGAGGTCGCCGCCGGTCTCGCCGCCGGCTCGCTCGCGCTGCTCGCCGACGCGGCCCACCTGCTGACGGACGCCGCCGCGCTCGCTCGGGCTCGGCCGCACCGAGATCCTCGCCGCGCAGGCGAACGGGCTGTCGCTGCTCATCCTCGGGATCTGGATCGTCTACTCGGCGGCGCGCCGCCTCATCTCGCCGCCGCACGTACACGGCGGGATCGTGCTGGCCGTCGCACTCGCGGGCATCGCCGTCAACCTTGTCGCGACGCTCGTCCTGTCGCGTGCCGACCGCTCGAGCCTCAATGTGCGCGGCGCGTACCTGCACATCGCGACCGACCTCGCCGCTTTCGCCGGCACCGCACTCGCCGGCGGGCTCGTGCTCGCGACCGGGTGGAGCCGCTTCGACCCGATCGCGGGTCTGCTCGTCGCCGCGCTGATGGTTCGCTCGAGCTGGTTCCTGCTGCGCGAGTCCGGCCGCATCTTCCTCGAGGCCGCGCCGCCGGAGATCGAGCCGGATGCCGTCGCGCGCGCGCTCGCGGACGACGAGGACGTCGTCGAGGTGCACGACCTGCACGTCTGGACGGTGACGAGCGGTTTTCCCGCGCTGGCCGCGCACGTGCTCGTCGCCCCCGGGGCCGATTGCCACGACGCGAGGCGGCGCCTCCAGGCGCTGCTCGAGCAGCGGTTCGACCTCCACCACACGACACTCCAGGTCGACCACGTCGCGCAGCGCGAGCAGCACGTGCGGCTCGGCTCGCTCGAGCGCAGTTAGCATCGCTCGGTGGCGTCACTCGATCTGAGCGGAAAGAAGGCGATCGTCACCGGAGCGTCGTCGGGCATCGGCGCCGCGACGGCGCGCGCGCTCGCCGATGCCGGCGTCACGGTGGCGGGCGGCGCGCGTCGCGTCGAGCGGCTCGAGACGGCGATCGCGCTCCCGCTCGACGTACGCGAACCTGACAGCTGTGCGCGCTTCGTCGCAGACGCGATCGAGCAGCTCGGCGGCCTCGACATCCTCTTCAACAACGCCGGGCTCGCCCTCGGCCGTGCGCCATTCGACGATTCGACGGAGGAGGACGAGGCAACCGTGTTCGGCACGAACGTCACCGGCCTCGTACGCATGACCCGTCTCTGCCTGCCGCACTTCGGCGACTGGGGGCACATCGTCAGCATGGGCTCGGTCGCGGGACGGCAGGCGTACGAAGGCGGCGCAACGTACGTCGCGGCGAAGTTCGCCGAGCGCGGCTTCACGTACGCGCTGCGCGAGGATCTGCTCGGGCGCCCGATCAGGATCACGACCGTCGACGCGGGCCTCGTCGAGACCGAGTTCTCGCTCGTCCGCTTCAAGGGCGACGCGGAGAAGGCCGCCGCTGTCTACCACGGCATCGATCCGCTGGTCGCCGAGGACGTCGCCGACTGCGTGCTCTTCGCGCTGACCCGTCCGTGGCACGTGAATGTCGACGAGATCGTCGTGAAGGCGCGCAACCAGGCGTCGGGCGCACGGGTCCTGCGCGAGGGGTAGCGGAGACCGCGTGGGTCAGCAGACGATCCTCGAAGGATCGACGTTCTGCATCTGCGACGAGATCGGAGACGTGGGCGAGACGACGCACGGCCTCTTCGCGGACGACACGCGCTTCCTCTCACGGCTCGAGCTGACGATCGACGGCAAGCGGCCGCTGCTGCTCTCCTCCGGCACCGTCGAGTACTTCTCCGCCGCGTACTTCCTGCGCAATCCGCTCACCGATCGGCTCCCGCTCGACTCGGTGCTCGTGAAGCGCGAGCGGTTCGTCGGCGACGGGATGCAGGATCACATCCAGCTCACGAACGAGACGACGGACACGATCGAGCTGACGCTCGAGCTCGGCATCGCGGCCGACTTCGCCGACATCATCTCGGTGAAGGAGTGGGACTTCTCGCTCGGCAACCCGGGGCACGCGAAGCCGCTCCCGCCGCCGGTCGAGGTGCGCTACGACACGGCGCACAACCAGTTCGTGCTCATCGATCCGGACGGCTACGGGCAGACGCAGGTGATCCTCTCGCAGCGAGGCACGACGAGTGGAACCGGCGTCGCCTACGACGTCACGCTCGCCCCGCGCGAGACCTGGGAGCTCCGGGTCGACGTCGGGCTCGGCCCGAACGGCGACGACCGCACGCCGCAGGTCGTCGAGCGGCACTTCGGGGAGGAGCGCGCGCGCATTCTCGACTCGGTGTCCGCCTGGCAGCTGCGCGTCCCCCAGATCCGCGCCTCGTGGGACGAGCTGCGCCGGACGTTCGGCCAGTCGGTGAACGACCTGGCCGCGCTGCGCATGCGCACGGCCGACGACGCCGGGCACGGAAAGCTGCCGGCCGCGGGCATGCCGTGGTTCATGACCGTGTTCGGCCGCGACACGCTGATCACGTGCCTGCAGACGTTCCTCTTCGGTCCCGATCTCGCACGCTCGGCTCTCCGCGAGCTCGCAGCGCTCCAGGCGAAGGACGATGATCCGTCGCGCGACGCCGAGCCCGGGAAGATCGTGCACGAGGTGCGGCGCGGCAAGTGTGCGGTCAAGTGGTTCGACCGTTACTACGGCACCGTCGACGCGACGCCGCTCTTCCTCGTGCTCCTCTCGGAGACGTGGCGCTGGACGGACGACTCCGATCTCGTGCAGGAGCTGCGCGAGCCGGCGCTCGCCGCGCTGCGCTGGATCGATGAGTACGGCGACCGCGACGGCGACGGCTTCGTCGAATACGAGCGCCGCACGCCGCGTGGGCTCGACAATCAGTCGTGGAAGGACTCGGGGGACTCGCAGCGCTTCCACGACGGCCGGCTCGCGCAGGTGCCGATCGCGCCGTGCGAGGTGCAGGGCTACGTCTACGACGCGAAGCGCCGCTGCGCCGAGCTCGCGCGCGAGGTCTGGCGCGACGCCGCGCTCGCCGACCGGCTCGAGCGCGACGCGGAAGCGCTGCGCGAGCGCTTCGACGCCGCGTACTGGGTGCCGGAGCGCGGCGGCTACTACGCGCTCGCACTCGACGCCGAGAAGAACCGCGTCGACTCGCTCTGCTCGAACATCGGCCACCTGCTCTGGAGCGGCATCGTCCCGCCAAACCGCGTCGAGGCGGTGGTCGACGCGCTCGTCGGCGAGGACCTCTGGTCGGGCTGGGGCGTGCGGACGATGTCGCAGGCCGAGACCGGCTACAGCCCGCTCAGCTACCACAACGGCACCGTCTGGCCGCACGACAATTCTCTTTGTGCGTGGGGACTCGCACGGAACGCACGCTGGCCCGAGGTGCACCGGATCGTGCGCTCGATGTTCGACGCCGCCGGCCCATTCGGCTTCCAGCTGCCGGAGGTGTTCGCGGGTCTGCCGCGCAACGACTCGCCGTTCCCGATCGCGTATCCCACCGCCGCGCGCCCGCAGGCGTGGGCGGCGGGAACGCCGGTGCTGCTGCTTCAGCTCCTGCTCGGGATCCAGCCGGATCGTCGGCGGCAGGTGCTCGAGACCGTTGCGCCGCTCGAGCTTCCGTCCTGGACCGGCGCGGTGCGCCTCACCGGCGTGCGCGCGTTCGACCGGCTGTGGGATGTCCGGCTCGAGGACGGGACCGTCGTCGTGAACGAGGCATGAAGGTCGCCGTCCTCAGCCCGGTGTGGTTCCCGGTGCCCCCGACAGGCTACGGCGGCATCGAGTGGGTCGTCTCGCTGCTCGCCGACGGACTCGTCGACGCGGGCCACGAGGTGACGCTGTTCGCCTCCGGCGACTCGCGCACGAACGCGGAGCTTGCCGCGATCTACGAGATCGCGCCGAGCCACGAGATCGGTCGCGCGCAGACCGAGGTGCGCCACGCGCTCTCGTGCTTCGAGCGCGCTGACGAGTTCGACGTGATCACCGACCATTCCGGTCCGCCGGCGGCCGTGATCGCCGGTGCCGTGAAGACGCCGACGGTGCATACGGTGCACGGCCCGCTGCTCGGCGAGCCGGGCGACTTCTACGAGCAGATCGCGCGTGTCGCGCCCCGCACCGGGTTGATCTCGATCTCGATGAACCAGCGCAAGCCGCGACCCGATCTGCCCTGGATCGCAAACGTGCCGAACGCCCTCGACTTCTCCTTCTATCCCGTGCAGCCGCGCCGCGGCGAGTACCTGCTCTTCCTCGGCCGGATGAGCGCCGACAAGGGCGCACACCGCGCGGTCGCGGTCGCGACGGAGACCGGTCTGCCGCTCAAGCTCGCCGGCAAGCTGCGCGAGCCTGCGGAGCAGGCGTACTTCGCGGAGTTCGTCGAGCCGCACCTGCGGCCCGGCCAGATCGAGTACGTCGGCGAGGTCACGCACGGTGAGAAGGTCGAGCTGCTGCAGGACGCCCGCGCGACGCTGTTCCCGATCGAGTGGGAAGAGCCGTTCGGTCTCGTGATGATCGAGTCGATGGCGTGCGGCACGCCCGTGATCGCGAC
>WNFM01155811.1_pt1 | contig 10045 bp, 8 predicted proteins | sample 5400271 | NCBI WGS metagenome assembly WNFM01 (sample SAMN13153352, study PRJNA577476) | soil metagenome | isolation source: 60 cm saprolite on Douglas fir-dominated hillslope | place: USA:California | collected 2013-09-17
GGCCGGCTGTAGTAGTAACTCGCCTCCTCCGGGCGCTGCCCCTTGCGGCTGAAGCCCGCTTCACCCTGCAACACCGGCTTGCCGGCGAACAGCGTCAGGTCGAGGTCGATATCGCGTCCGCTGATGCGCGCCTGGTAGCGGTCGCCCTCGAGCTCCAGCCGCCAGTCGTCGACCCAGACGCCGGTGCGGTCGATCTCGGCGTGTGCAAGCGAGAAGCCGGCGCGCGCCGCGCGCTGGTCGGTCAGCAGCTCGCCGCGCTTCGGATCGGCGAGCGCCGCATGCGCGAGGATGATCTGCCGCGGGTTGAAGCTGCTCGGGTTGTTGCTCTGCTCTTCCGGCCGCGCGCGAAAGAACGTGATCTGGAAGCCCATAGGGCCGCTCACCGATCCTTCCAACCAGCCGGTGACGTACCACCACTCGGTGCGGAACTCGGGATGCGCACCGTAGTCGCGCGGAAAGACGAAGGTCCTGCCCGGCGTGACGCGCGGATAAGCCGCGGTGTCCGCCCAGGAAAGGAGCGGCAGCGCGGTCAGCCCGCCGAGGAACGCCCTGCGCCGCATCACCAGTCTTCCCGCACCGCGCGCACCGGGCCGATGCTCATTGCTTCGCGCCCGGACAGGACCGCCGTCGCCACGGAAAGCAGCACCAGCACGACCGCGAGCGAAAAAAGCAGCAGCACGGGGAAGTGCATCTCCATTCCCCAATTGAAGGACTGCCGGTTGACGACGAACACCAGCACCAGGCTGATCGCCGTGCCGGTGACCAGGCCGGCGAGCGCGCCGAGCGCCGCCAGCAGTCCGCCCTCCGCCGCCAGCATCGCCGCGATCTGCCGGCGCGTCAGGCCGAGGTGGCGCAGCATGCCGAACTCGCGCCGACGCGCGAGCACCACCGCGCCGAGGCTCGATGAGAGCCCGAACAGGCCGACCAGCACCGCGACCGCTTCCATGGCGTACGTGACGGCAAAGGTGCGGTCGAAGAACGACAGCGACAGGCGCCGGATCTGTCCGGGATCGGCGATATCGAGATCCGCGCCTCCGGGCAGCGCGCGCAGCGCCGCGACCGCCGCCGCCGGCTCCGCTCCCGGCGCGAGCCACAACGCGCCGTCGTTCACGCGACGATCGCCGGTCAGGCCGATGTAGTCGGCACGATCGATCAGCACCGCGCCGTGCTGGCGAGCGTAGTCGCGAAATACGCCGGCGACGACGAAACTGAGGGACTTTCCGTTCAACGGCAGGTTAATTATTTTTCCTGCACTAAACCCATATAAATCGACGATGGCCTCGCTGATCCACACCGGCAGTGGATCGTCGGCTCGCAGCTCATGGCGCCTGCCGATCAAGGGAAAGGCTTTTTCGGCGTTGTCGCGCGCGACGAGCACGACCGGCGGGCGCGCCGGGTCGAGCAGGATGCGCCCGCTGCGCAGGAAATCGACGCGCTGAATCTGCGGCAGGCCGCGCACCCGGCCTTCGATCCCGGGCTCGAGGTAGCTCGTATCGCCGAACTGCGCGGTGCGGAAATAGAGATCGGCGGGCAGCACGCGGTCCAGCCATTCGTCCACCGAGCTGCGGAACGACGACACCATGATCGCCATCGCCGCCATGAGCGAGAAGCTGGCGACGATCGCCGCCAGGCTGACCGCGGCCTGGCCGGGCGCGCCGCGCAGTTGCGCCAGCGCCAGCGCGAGCCACGGCGAGGAGTAAGACGGCACGGCGCGGAATGCCGCGTCGGCCACGCGCGGCATGAGCGCGATGGCGCCGAGCAGCAGGCAGCCGACCGCCGCATAGCCGAAGATTGGCAGGCCCCGCACCGCTGGCAGGAACGAGAGAAGCACGCCCGCGCCGATAAGCGCGAATCCGGGCCAGGTCGGCGCAACGCGGCGGTAAAGCTCCTGCTCGTCGCCCGGCTTGAGCGCGCGCGCAGGCGGCGTGCGCGCGGCGTCGAGCGCCGGCAGCAGCGCACCAGCGACGGCGATGAGAATGCCGGCGGCGAGATAGAGCAGCGCCGGCACGGCCTGGAACTCGAGCTGCGGCTGCAGCCCGCGGAACATCCCGGCGCCGAGATCGGCGCCAGCGCGCTCGATCGCGAGCTGCGCGACGACGTGGCCCAGGGCAAGACCGACCGCCGCGCCCAGAGCGCCCAGCGCCGCTGCCTCAGCGAGGACCAGCCGCGCGAGTTGCCGGCGGGGCTCCCCTCTCCGGCGTGCCGCTTCCAGCGCCTGCGCCGAGAAGACGAGAAAACCCCCGGTGAACAACGCGATCAGCGCCAGCACGTTGAGATTGACCCGATAGGAGCGCGAAGGCGTGGCGCTCGCCTCCTCCAGGCTTTCGATCGCCGAGACGTGGACGCCGGGTGGAAGATAGCCCTGGATGGTCTTTCTCATCTCTTCCTGATTTTTTCTATGAGAGAGGCGAATATCGATCCGATTCAGCTCCCCCAGGCGGCCGAGGCGCCATTGCGCGGTGGCGATGTCCGTCACCGCAGCGATGCCCTGGACTGCCGACGACGGCAGGATACCCACCACCCGAAGCACCACGCGGCGCTGGCCGACGACGAGCTGCAGCTTGTCGCCCGTGCCGAGGCCGAACGCGTCAGCCGCGGTGGCCGAAAGCATCACCGTCTCCGGCGAGAGCAAATCGAAGCGTTCGCCGCCGGCGAGCTGCGGCTGAACCAGCGCCGCGCGCAGGATGTCGAGGCCGACGACGCGGATGGTCCTGCCGCTGCCGGCAACGCCGACGTCGAGCTCGAGCACCGGGCTCGCCACCGAGACGCCGGCCAGCCGGGCGATGCGCGGATAGAGCGACTCGGAGAAGCCGCTGCGACCGCCGCGCACTTCGAGATCGGCCTCGCCGGCGAGCGCGCGCACTGCGGCGGCAAGGTCGCTGACCGCGGCGCGGTTGACGAGATGCACGGCGTAGCCAAGGGCCACGCCAAGCGCTATCCCTCCGACCGACAGGAGCATTCGCGCGCGCGGACGTCGTGCAGTCATCGCTTCGAGGAGGCTTCGCATCGGCGGCTACTATACTGTTGGCATGAAAGGCTGGCTTTTCACGCTGCTGCTTCTCGTCGGCAGCGCTCACGCGCAGGAGCATCCCGCCTGGTTCGCGCAATCGCTGCTGGTCCTTCCCGAGGAGATCGCCGACGCGGCGAGGGACAACAAGCGCGTCATGCTCTATTTCGAGCAGGAGGGCTGCCCGTACTGCAAGCGCATGGTGGAGGTGACCTTCCGCGATCCGAAAGTCTCCGGCCGCATGCAGGAGCGCTTCGTGCCGATCGCGCTCAATATCTGGGGCGACCGCGAAGTCACCACTCCGGATGGCAAGGTGATGAGCGAGAAGCAGCTCGCCGCGCAGCTCAAGGTCCAGTTCACGCCGACGCTGGTCTTTTTCGACGAGAAAGGCGGCGTCGCGGTGCGCGTCAACGGCTACTACCCGCCGGAGCGCTTTCTCGTCGCGCTCGATGCCGCGGCCCGGCCCGGCGCGGGCGCGGAGCACGCGGGCTCGGTGCCGCATCTGCGCAAGCCGCGGGCGAGGCCCCTGGCCCTGTTCTTCATCGCCGAGCAATGCGCCGCCTGCGACGAGCTGAGGACCACGTTCCGCAACGACAGGGTGGCGAAGCAGCTCGCCGCCTTCGATCTCGAGCAGCTTCCGCTCGCGGGCGCGCAGGCGAAGCAACTGGGAGTTGGCGAAGCACCGACGCTGGTGCTTTTCGACGCCGCCGGGCAGGAGGTGCTGCGCCTGGAGGCCTACTTCAGGCCGTTCCATGTCGCGGGCTCGCTCGAGTACGTCGCGAGCGGCGCTTACCGGACCGAGCCGTCCCTGCAGCGCTTCCTGCAATCGAAAGCCGACCGCATGCGCCGCGGCGGCGAAACCGTCGACCTCTGGAACTAGCGGCCGCTCAGGCCAGCGGGTGCTCGGACTCTTCCTTGACGAGCGACGGGTCGGGCTCGCGGGCGAGAAGGGTTTCGAGGCGCACGATGTGGCGCTGCTCGTCGGCCGCCATTTCGGCGGCGAAAGCGCGCACTGAGTCGTCGGGCGAGCTCTCGGCGACGTCGATATAGAAGGCTTGCGTGCGGTGCTCGACACCGAGCGCCTGCGCGAGCGCCTCACGGGTGTTTTTCGGCGCGGGCCTCGTGTCGATCGACGCACCCATGTAGTGCCAGCTGTATTCCCAGCCCGACATCTCGGGCAGCTGCCGGCCGGCGGTGCCCAGGCAGATCAGCTCGTGCTGCTCTCGTTCCTCGCGCACGATCTTCTCCAGCTCCTCGGCGAGGTGGTCGTTGCCGGTGTCGCGCACGAAATGCTGCAGCTTCTCCAGCTCATTCGCCGCATCGCGCTCGATGCCGATCGCATACGCGTACAGCTCAGGCAAGTTTCTCGGTACAAGGCGTCTGCCCATTCGGTGCTCCTTGCCCGTAACCGTAGCGTGCGCAAGTTACGTGCAGGGCCAGGGCGAAGTGCGCCGTTAGGGGGCGAAGGTCCTAAGGACGTGGCCCGGTCGGTCGTGCTCGCTGCAGTGTTTCGCGCCATCGAAGACTCGCGTGCCGTTCACCCACACGCCGTGCACTCCCTGCGGCCTGCGGATCATGCGCGTTCCGCCTGCGGGCAGATCCTTCAGCTTCTCCAGCGGCGAGACGCCAACTCTGCCCGGATCGAACAGCAGCAGGTCGGCCCACTGTCCCGGCGCGATCGTGCCGCGTCCCGGGATGCGGTACTTGCGCGCCGGATCGCTCGTCAGGCGGCGCACGCCTTCCTCCAGCGTGAACGCACGCCGCTCGCGCACCCAGTGGCCGAGGAAATGCAGGCCGAAGCCGGCGTCGCAGAAGTAGATCAAATGCGCGCCGGCGTCCGAGAGTGCGATCACACCGGCCGGATGCTGCAGCAGCGGCGTCACCGCGGTGTCGTCGTTCTGGAACAGTTTTGCCACGAGCTGCGTATCGAGCGGCAGGTCGAAGACGTAATCGAGCGGCTCCTTCCCCGCGCGCCGTGCCAGTTCCGGCACCGGCACGCCGTCCTGCTCCACCTGGCTCCAATCGCCGTAGAACAGGATCCCCGCCTTGGGATTCTTCAAGTCTTCGCGGAATTGCTTCCTGAACGCCGCGGATCGGTAGATCGCCTCCCTGCCTTCCATTGTCGATTTCTTGATGGCGTCAAAAGCGGAATGCGAATAAAGGAGGTAAGGCTCCTGCAGCGTAAAGTCGAACGAGAGCGGCTGGCAGGTGGTGTGGATGTAGAGCTCGCGCCCGCGCGCCACGGCGGCGGCGCAGCGCTCGTAGTACTGCATCGCCCGGCCGGCGGCGCTGTGCATCGTCAGCACCGTCACCATGAAGACCGGCCGGCCCGTTTCCGCGGCGATTTCCTCCAGGTACTCGGGCGTGGCGCGCGGCCCGGAAGCGATCACGAATACCCCGGTCTTCAATTCCTTCGTCAGCGCCTTCAATTCTTCGTCGCCGGCGATCGTCGAAGGCATGGGCTTGCTGGCCCAGCCGCTATGGTTGGGCGAGAAGGACGTAGCGAATCCTGCGGCGCCGCTTGCCAGCGCCTCTCGCAGAATGGCCTTCATCTTCGCCATCTCGTCCTCAGTGGGGGTTTCTCTTGTGGAAGCCTCCTCTCCCATCACCGCGGTTCTGATCGCGGAATGTCCGGCGAGCACGCCGACGTTGGCCAGCGGCTTGATGCGCTCGAGCGCATCGAGGTAACCCGGGAAGGACTCGAAATCCCAACGAGTGCCATGGAGCAGCGCGTCGATGTCCATCCCCTCCACCACCGACAGGTTCTTCAGCATGGTCTCGCGCAACGGCGCGGGACACGGCGCGATGCCGAAGCCGCAGTTGCCGAGGATCGCCGTGGTGACGCCGAGCGACACTGACGGCGAGATCGTCGGGTCCCACGTGATCTGCGCGTCGTAGTGCGTATGAACATCGACGATGCCGGGCATGAGGCAAAGGCCGCCAGCATCCTGGATCTGCCGCGCCGATTCCTCTTTTCCGATGGAAACGATTTTCCCGCCGGCAATCCCGACCGAGCCGCGGACTGCGGGACCCCCCGTTCCGTCGTAGACCGTAGCGCCGCGGATGAGCAGGTCGAGCATCTACTGTGGCTTGATCCCGGCCGCGCGCCCGACCTTGCCCCATTTGGCAACCTCGGCGCGGATGAAGGCCGCGAATTCCTCGGGAGTGTCGGCCACCACGTAGCTGCCGGTCGCCTCGACTTGCGCCTTGATGTCGGGCGCGTTGTAAGCCTTGACCAGCTCGCGGTGCAGGACGTCGATGACCGGCCGCGGCGTCCCTGCCGGCGCGAAGATGCCGTTCCAGACCACCGCCTCGACGCCCGGCAGGCCGGCTTCGGCGCTGGTCGGCACATCCGGCAGCCCGGCGAGGCGCTTGTCCGAGAGCACGGCGAGCGCGCGCAGCTTGCCGGCCTTGATCGGCGCGACCACGACCTGCGGCACGACGAACGCGGCCATGACCTGCCCGGCGATCAGGTCCGGGAGCTCGGCGTTCACGCCCTTGTAGGGAATCTCGAGCATCTTGACGCCGGTCTCGGACTCGAGCCAGCTGGCGACGAGCTGGCTGCTGCTGCCTGGACCAGCGGAGCCGTAGGTGATCGAGCCGGGTTTTGCTTTTCCGAAATCGATCAATTCCCTCAATGACGAAGCCGGTACGGACGGGTTGATCACCGCAACCAGCGGCGTCATGGTGAAGCGCGAGATCGGCACCAGCTCCTGGTTGAGGCGGCAACAGGGATCGGGACTGAGCGCGTCGAAGATGGCGCTGTTGATGAGCGCGAGTAGCAGCGTATGGCCGTCGGGCGCTGCTCTGGCCGCTTCGCGCGCCGCGATCAGTCCCGCGCCACCGCCGCCGGGCCGGTTCTCCACCACGAACGGCTGGCCGAGCGCCTCCTGCAGCTTGGGCGCGATCTGCCGCGCGCGGATGTCCGGCGAGCTGCCGGGCGGCGCGGGCACCAGGATGCGCACTGGACGGGAAGGAAAGGTTTGCGCGTGCGCAATGCCGACAAGCATTCCGAGAACAAAAACAAGTCGCTTCATCATGGCGTCCTGGCCTTCAGTTCCACGAGCTCGGGTCGATCGCTGTCCGCGTCCTGCGTGAGCTTCGCAAGCTGGGCGAAGTAGGCGGCGGCCTTCTTCTTCTCGCCGATCGCCTCGGCGGATTTGGCCGCGCCATAGTAGGCGCGCAGGCGGTTCGGCGTCGCCTTGAGGACCACTTCGTATTCGGTGAGCGCGGCGCCGGGATCGCCCTGCTCGCGCAGCAGATCGCCAAGCAGCTCGCGCATCGGATAGACCCGGCTTTCGAGCACGGGGTTCTTCGCGCTCGCGTCCTCCAGGTCGGCCGCGGCGCGCATCAGCTTATGCGCCTCCCGGCGGTTGCCCTGCGCCTGCACGACCCAGGCCTGGGCGGCGAGGATCAGCATCTCGGTCTGCTCGGTCCAGTACACCTGGTGTGCGCCGTCGAATGCGGCCCGAACGGCGCGCAGCTTGTTGATTTCCGCTCGCGCCGGGCCCGCCTCGCCGCCGCGAGACGCGCCGAGCGCTCGCGCGAAGCGCGTCGCCGCCTCGGCGACCGCGTAGCCTTCGACCATCTCCAGCTTCGCCGCGGCCTTCCAATCCTGGCGCTCGAGCGCATAGCGCGCCGCGGCCGCGGCGCGCGCTGCCTGGGCGACGGGCAGCGAGCCGACGATCTTTGCCGGCTTCGCCGCCTCGTTCACCGCCGCCAGCGCGCTCGCGTCCTGCCCCAGCTGGAGGTACGCGTAGGCGAGCGCGTCGTAGGCGCGCGGCACGTCGACGAGCACGCCGTCGATGCCGTGCTTCTCGGCGAATTCCGCGGCGACGCGCAGCGCGGCCTGGTTGGCGGCGATCGATTCCTTCCACATGCCAAGCATCGAGTAGATGTGCGAAGGCATCTGGTGCGCGTGGGGCGCCGCGGGCGCGATCCGCGCGTAGCGGTTGGCGTACGGCAGCGCCTTCTTGTTGGCCGGCCCGCTCTCGAAGCTGCGGATCAGGTAATGGATGATGCCCGGATGGTCGCCGTAACGGCGCTCGAGAGGCTGCAGGCTCTTGATCGCCAGCGAGAGCGGCTTGCCGTCTTTGCCGTCAAAGATCTCGTTCAGCGCCAGGGCATGGAAGGCGCGCGCCTCGACGTCGTCCGGATACTTGCGCACCAGCGCGGCCATCGCCTGCTCGTATTTGCGCGAGCGCGTGTCCTGGTCGACGATCTCGAAGTCCTTGTAGAGCACCTTGATCGCGGCGAGCCAGTCCTTCTCGCGCATCGTCTTCGCGCCGGCCGCCTCGCCCTGCTCCACCGCCTCGAGCGCGCGCTTCAGCGTCGCCGCGTCCCAGGGGCCGACCAGCGGATCGGGACGCAGGCTCGCGGCGAGGCCCCACCAGGCGATGGCGCACTTGGGATCGGCTTGCGGGATCGCCGAGAACGCCTTCACGGTCTCGGGAAAGGCGAAGGAGTGAAGTAGCGCCAGCGCGCGGTCGAATTCCTTCTGCGCCGCCGAGTTGCACGAAGTCTTGAAGCGGACCTTGCCGAGCTTTTCCTCCTGCGCCGTGGCGGCGCCCACCAAAAGCGCCGAGGCGAGCACTGCGGCGAGTAGCGCGGAAGTGATTCTAAGCATCCTCTCTCCGTTTTTCCTACGCTACCATAGGGTCGGGGAGGATGAGATGAACGACCAGACAGGGCAACCGAAGCCGAAAGCCACGGTCGACGACCTGCTCGGCGACCTCGACGCCTTCTCGAAGAAGCTGGAGGAGGAAGACGCCGCCGCGAAGAAGGCCGACGAAGCCGAGCGAGCGGCGGGGCAGGCCGCCGAGGAAGCGAACCGGCGAGCGGAGTTCGAGCGCCAGCGCGCCGCGGCCGAGGCGCAGCTGAAGGCGCAGCAGGCTGCCGCCGCGCAGCCGGCCCCGCGCGGCGGCGCGCTCGACGCGCTACGCAGGCAGTCGGCGTCGCTCGGCCCGAGGCCGGATCCGGCGGTGCAGCGCGCCAGCGCCATGCTCGCCCTTAACCAGGACATGTTCGAACGGCCCGTACCAGTTCCAGTACCTCGGCAAGCTCGCCACCGTTACTCTCGGCCAGACCTGGGTCGACAGCCGGCCGTGCCGCATCGAAGGCGTGGACTACACCGCCACCATCAGCATGCGGTACACCGTCGCGCCGCAGCCGCCGCTGGCGCTGCCCCTGTCCCGCGACGACATCCCCACGTTCAGCAATTTCCTCGCGCAGCTCAAGGCCGACTTCGATTTCAAGGTCGAGCAGACGAACGACTTCGGCCAGCCGCTGCGCGGCGTGCTGACGGTGAAGGGCAAGCTGCCCTGCGAGGTAGAGATGCGTGCCGACTACGCCGCGATGGCGGTGATCGTCGACACGCTCAACCTGCGCAGGCCCGGCAAGGGCCGCTGCCATATCCCGGCCGCAGCGATGAAGGACATCGCCGACGAGCTCGCGCGCTACATGCTCGGCGCGGACGAGGATTTCGCCAAACGCCTGTACGGCTGAAGGTGGAAGCAGCGGACGCTAGGTAGGCGCGGCGAGAGGAGCACCGTGCAGGATGTGACGCCCGCGGCTTCCGGTTCCCATTAGGCGCGTCCGCGCCGCGCGGTGCTATGACGTCCGCCGCGCTTTCGCTGTGACGTATTCACCGTAGGCTAAAATCCTCGCCTTCCCTGTGGGTTCAGCGTATTCAGCGTGACAAGCGCCGCCGCCTCGGCTTCCAATTTCATTCGCCAGATCGTCGACGCGGACCTCGCGGCCGGGGTCTATCCGGGCGTACGCACGCGCTTCCCGCCGGAGCCGAACGGCTACCTGCACTTCGGCCACGCCAAGTCCATCTGTCTCAATTTCGGTCTCGCCACGCAGTACCAGGGGCGCTGCAACCTGCGCTTCGACGACACCAACCCGACGAAGGAGGAGCAGGAGTACGTCGATTCGATCAAGGAAATGGTGAAGTGGCTCGGCTTCGAGTGGGACGGCAGCGAGCACTACGCATCGGACTACTTCGGTAAGGTTTATGAATTCGCCCAAGCACTCATC
>WNFM01286122.1_pt1 | contig 10044 bp, 7 predicted proteins | sample 5400271 | NCBI WGS metagenome assembly WNFM01 (sample SAMN13153352, study PRJNA577476) | soil metagenome | isolation source: 60 cm saprolite on Douglas fir-dominated hillslope | place: USA:California | collected 2013-09-17
TTTGCTGGTCTTTACCTCTGACCAGGTGTTGCAGCGGGTGGAAAAACACGGCGACCTGTTCGAGTCCGTCCTCAAACTGAAACAGAAGCTGCCTGCGCTGGAAAAGCTGGGGCAGCCTGTGGCCGCGACCGCCGTCCCGACGCGTGCTTCCAAGGCAAAGCGCACCGCTTCTTCGCGGTCCCAACGCAAAGCCGCGACCCCGCCTCGCAAAAGCAAAGCCAGAACCGGGTGACAAAGGCCTCCGGTTACTTAAGTGAAAGTCCCCGCTGGCCCCCTGAACTCCGGGGCAGTGGCCATGTTCGTGCCCAAAACATGCTGCAATCCAGAACTCACGGCATCAAAATAAGCAGGACCACAATGGCGGACCAGGGCTTCCATATCGCTTCCCGGCTACGCGCACTTACTTCAGAGCTGCGCACCCTGGAGCGCGACCTTAAGTCGGGAATGATCTCTGACCTTACTTCAGAGCTGCGCACCCTGGAGCGCGACCTTAAGTCGGGAATGATCTCTGACGCCGCTGCGCTCAGTGAATTCCGCCATGCCATCGACGAGATGCGCATGACGTCGTGGACCGCCAGTGAACTGCACAACGCGCATCCCGACCGCAAAGAAAAACTTGCATCATTTCTTGCTGCCGAGCGCATTCGCCGCTTCGCCCAGATGATCCGCGACTTCTCCGTGGATCTGGAACATCAGGACCTTACCTGGGAAAGCGCTGGCATCCAGACCCTGTTTGATTCCGTCGCCGTGCTGCATTCCCGGCTGGAAGGGCTCATACGCCAGCATCGCTCCGCCTTCCGCAACCTCAAAGACGAGCAGGGATAAGAGGCCAAGTCGCGGTCTACGGGTACAATCTTCGGACAACGAGCGATGCGTTACTTCGCAGATTTCCGCCCATTTCTCCGCCGCCGCGCCTCCGGGTAGTCGCACATATGCGCCTGTTCCGCCGACTTCAGGACCTTTGGCCGCGGGCTTGCAGCCACAAAGCTCTGGCATTTCTTGCAATACGACACTACAAGAGACGGGTGCGCCGGCATGGGTGAATGCGTGAACGACATTTTTATGCAGAAATTTAGATGTGTCTTTGGGGCGAGAATACCCGCATCAGTCCAGCCCGAACAAGCGCCATTTTGCGCCAGAGCGCAGAGTCTTCACCGGTTTCTAAAGAATTCGTAAAGAGCAGAGCAGCTGCTGCTGCAGCCAGAAAAAAATCAGCGGTAATTATCCCCAGGGCAGCGCGCCTTCCGGTACCGGCGATTGCTGTGCTTCTCCCTGGTAGCTCAGCGCGAGGCTGTTGAGCGCGGCATTGATTCCTCCAGGCTGGTGCGGCACCTTCGCCAGACGAAGCCCCATCTCTACGCCGCTTAACGTCCCCGCCAGCATCAGATCGTTGAAATGGCCCAGATGCCCTATCCGGAATACTTTGCCCGCGAGCTTGGAAAGGCCTGTACCCAGTGACATGTCAAAGTGCTCCAGAATGATCTCGCGCAGCTTGTCCGCGTCGTGGCCTTCCGGCATGAGCACGGCGGTCAGTGAGCTGGAATATTCCTTCGGCTCTTCGCACCATACCTCCAGGCCCCAGGCCCGCACGGCTGCACGGGTGGCCTCGGCGTGGCGATCATGGCGGCGAAAGACGTTGCTCTGTCCCTCTTCATGCAGCATCGCCAAGGCCTCACGCAGGCCCCAGAGCAGGTTGGTTGCCGGCGTGTAAGGAAAGAACCCGGCCCGATTAGGCTTGAGCATCTCCTGCCAGTCCCAGTAATAGCGGCCCATTTTGGCTGTCTTATTCGCGGCCAGCGCTTTTTCTGAGACGGCATTGAAGCTCAGCCCGGGCGGAAGCATCAAGCCCTTTTGCGACCCGCCTACGGTCACGTCCACGCCCCACTCGTCGTGGCGGTAGTCGATGGACGCGAGCGACGAAATTGTGTCCACCATCAGCAGCGCCGGGTGGGCCACCCGGTCCATGGCGCGCCGAATCTCGGCGATCCTGCTCACCGCGCCGGTGGAAGTCTCATTGTGGACCACCATCACTGCCTTGATCGTGTGCTGCTTGTCTTCTTTAAGCCTCTGCTCCGCGTCGGCCGGCTGCGCGCCACGGCGCCAGTTGCCGGGGACGTAGTCCACCTGCAAACCGTGCCGCAGGGCAATGTCACGCCACAGATTGGAGAAATGTCCGGTCTCAAACATCAGCACGCGGTCGCCGGGAGAAAGCGTGTTCACAATCGCCGCTTCCCATGCCCCTGAGCCTGAAGCGGGATAAATCACAACTGAACCCCTGGTCTTGAAGATGGACTTGATTCCTTCAAGCACCTCGGCGCCCAATTCGGCAAACTCCGGCCCGCGATGGTCGATCACAGGGCGGTCCATCGCGCGCAATACGCGGTCAGGGACGTTGGTGGGCCCGGGAATCTGAAGAAAATGGCGGCCAGTATGGATCATTATTATTGTCGCTCCGCTCCACACCACTTAAGTGCGTTGTGGCCTGGAAATTTCGCCTGCGTCGTGCCTGCAGCAGATTTAGATTACAGTGTAGATCAATACCGGTCACGGATGGAAAGAGCCGCTCTCAATCCGCGTAATCCGCGTTCATCCGCGGTAAGGTTTTTGTCTTTCGGTACCACGAAATCAGAGCCCCGCCACAATCTTCTGCAATTCTTTCGCAATCTCCTCCGGATCGGCCGTTGGCTCGAACTTCACCGGGTCTCCGATCCTCACCTGCACCGCATGCGGCGGCGCGTAGTGCTTTTTCGCGATCTTGAACGGGAACAGCCCGTCAATGCGCATGGGAATAATCGGCAGGTTGAGCTGGGTAGCCAGTAGTCCGATCCCGCTGCGAAAAAGCGACATTTCACCGGTCTGCGTGCGCCGCCCTTCAGGAAAAATCACCACGCTGTAGCCACGGTCGGCCAGTTCACCCGCATAGCGGAAGCTCTCGCGATATTTGGCCCGCTGGGGCATGGAGAAAACGTTGAAGAACGCCGCCGTCAGCGCGTATTGCAGCTGCTCCCACCAGCGCTTCAGAAAAAACCACTCTTGCGGCGGATGGCGCATGCTGCGCAGCTGTTCTCCTTGCATGGCCACGCCCAGCCGGTTGCGCAGGCGCATCGGCAGAGCCGCCATCAGAAAGCCAATATCGATTTGCGCAATATGGTTAGAGATAATCAGCGCCGGCCCGCGGAAATTCTTCAGCCGCTCCCGCCCGATCACCTTGGGCCGCGCCATCACCATGATGTAAGGCAGAGTCACGGCGTGATAAACAAGTACGCGAATCCAGCGCACCAGCCAGTTCTGCGCCCAGCGGGAATATGGATAGTCCGCCTTCTTCTTGACCTCAGGCGCTGTCTTCTTCAACAGGCTTTCCAGATCGGCCACGGTATTCACCTTGGAAAACTCGCGGTCACCCAAATCCACCTGATAGCGGTTTTCAATCGCCGACATCAGCTCCACCCGGTCCAGTGAACTCAGATTCAGATCATTTTCCAAGTGTGCTTCAGGCTTCAATTCCACCTGCCGGCCGGCAATGTTTCCCACTAATTCCTCCAGCGTTCCGGCGGGGCCGCCGTTGCCTGCGTGAGCTGCATTGGCGATCGATTTGCCATTCACCTGCTCTTCCGCGGCGCGGCGAATAACTTCAAGCTTTGGTTTCTGTGTTGATGTGCGCGGAAAATCGTCGTCCGGCCAGACAAACCAGCATCGTATCTTCTGGAAATCTGCCAGCGACTGGTTCGCATTTGCGATCGCGGCCTTGCCGGAATCGCCGTTATTCAACAGCAGAACGGCGCATGCCTCCGCGTTCGCGCCCTTGGCCACACCCACAACCACGCAGTCGCGCACCTGTGGCTGCTTGCGCAGTGCCTGCTCCAAGTCCTCGGGATACACCTTCAACCCCGCGGGCGTGACAATCACATTTTTGCTGCGGCCTTTGAAATAGAGATTGCCCTCTTCATCCATTGCGCCAAGGTCGCCGGTGCGAAACCAGCCTTCTTCACCCGTAACCGGCTTCCGCTCTTTGCCTTGCCAGTACTGCCGTGCCACGTTTTCTCCGCGTACCAGGATCTCTCCGGTTTCCGGATCCAGCTTCATCTCGCGTCCGGGCAGGACTTTGCCAATCGACCTGCGGCCAACCTTAAAGGGATGGTTTAAGCTGATGAGCGAACTGGTCTCGGTAAGTCCGTAGCCCTGCACCACCACGTAGCCGAGCCGCCGCCAGAACTCTTCCGTGTTCTGGTCCAGCGCCGAGCCGCCGGAGATGATGGCCCAGAACTTCCAGCCAAAGCGCCGGCGGATTTTACGGAAGCGCCACCATCGCAAAAGGAAATGTTCTTTCTCCGCGCGCTCCCAGTTCTTGCCGATCATCGCGCCAAAGTCGTCGCGCACTTTGTTCTTCAGTGACTCGGCGACGCGCGGCACCGCCACCAGTACGGAGATTCGCTCGCGCTTGATGGTGGCGATAATGTCGGTGGGCTTGAAGCTGTCCTGAAAATGCACGGTGCCGCCGATCAGCGTGGGAATGAACATCCCCATGAATTGCCCAAACACGTGGCTGAGCGGCAGCAGCTCCAGAAAACGCACCGGATGAAACAGCCGCTCTGACCAGCGGTATTTAGGAAACTCGCGCTCGATAGGATCAACGCTGGCCAGGATGTTGCCATGCGTAAGCACCACGCCTCGCGGCTCTGCCGTGGTGCCGGAGGTGAAGACGATCTGGGCAGTGTCGTCGCGGCTGACGCCTGCCGGCGCGTACGGTGCTGCTGAGTGCTGGGCTACCGCCTCGCTCAGGCTTTCAAGTTCCAGATGAGGCCGCCCCGCCGCATGGGCAGCCAGAGCCGATGAGCAGATAACCAGCCTCGCATCCACGTCTGCCGCGACGCGCTGGGCAAAATCGGGCGCGGCAATGCGGTCCATGGGCACAGCCACCGTGCCGCGCAGCATGCAGCCGAAAAATGCCCCGACCCATTCCGCGCAGTTATCGCCCCAAAGCAAGACGCGATCGTCCTTGCCGATCTTTCTCGCTTCCAGTTCGCGGGCAAAACGAAATGCCAGTTCACCAAGCTGCCGGTAGGTCCAGCGCAGCGTGCGGAAGCCGCGCCGGTAGACGTAGGCGATCTCGTCTTTGCGCGCCAGGTGCAGCTGCGGATATTCGGCTAAAGTTTGTGGCATCTGTCTCTAAAATACCGATTCAGAGAACAGGACGCAAAGCGGCAAAGCGCGGCAAAGAGCGGTTCACCCAAGCGGCGAGGCCGACTTGCGCGCCGAGCCGCCTGCTACAGGCGCAGAACAAATCCTTGGGCGATGAAGTCACTTCGGCGGTTTGGAGCGCAGCGACAAAAATCAGGTGCTGTAATCCGCATTGATTCGCACGTATTCCGCCGTGAGATCGCAGGAGAGGTACTCCAGCGTGGCGGCTCCCGCGCCCAGTGCAATGCGGATCTCATACACCGGCTCAGACATATAGGCATGTGCGCGATTGTGATCAAACGGGCAGGCTGCGCCGTGACGGCAAATCTGCTGCTCGCCCAGGTAGATATTGATGCGCTCGGGATTGATCTTGACGCCGGAATAGCCGATGGCTGCCAGGATGCGTCCCCAGTTGGGATCGGCGCCGGCCCACGCGGTCTTTACCAGCGGTGAATTTGCAATCGCGCTCGCGATCTGCCGCGCCTCTTTGCGTGTGCGCGCTTGCTCGATGTTCAGCCGTACCACATGCTTTACGCCTTCCCCATCGGCCACAATCTGCGCTGCCAGTGAACGGCAGACTTTGGTCAAGGCCGACTGAAATTCATTTTGCACCGCCTTAAACTGCACCCCGCTCTTCCCGCTGGCCAGCAAAAGCACGGTATCGTTGGTCGAAGTGTCGCCGTCGATGGAGATATTGTTGAAACTCTGATCAACGGCGGCTTTCAGGCACTTCTGCAGTTCGCGCGGGCTAGCGGCCAGATCCGTGAACAGATACACCAGCATGGTCGCCATGTCGGGATGGATCATTCCCGCACCCTTGGCCACTCCGGCCAGCGTGATCTGTGTTCCGTTAAAGGTGATCGACTGGGCGGCGACTTTCTTGAGTGTGTCTGTGGTCAGAATGGCGGTGGCGAATTGATCGAAGGCTGTTTCGCCCTCAGCAGCGGTGCTGATGAGTCCGGCAAGCGCGGTGTGTATTTTTTCCGCGGGCAATTGCACGCCGATGATGCCTGTGGAAGAAGGGAAGACCTGATGCTCGCGCGCTTTGATCTGCCGCGCTAGTCCGGCGCAGACGCTCCGGGCGGCCTTCAGTCCCTGCTTGCCTGTAGCGCAGTTGGCGTTTCCGGCGTTCACAATCAGTGCGCGCATCAGGCCTTGCCCGCGGCGAAGGTTTTCACGCCCTACCGTGACCGGCGCGGCCACAATCTGATTTCGGGTGAACATAGCCGTGGCAGAAGCGCCGTCTGGAGCCAGAGCCAGCGCCAGATCAGGTTTGCCGCTGGCCTTGATGCCGGCGGCGCTTGCGGAAAAGAGAAATCCCCGGGGCGGACGTGCGTTCACACTCCCAGCCTCACCAGCGGGATCATGATTTGCGCCTCACGCGGGCCAACATTCTGCGGGATGGGGCCGCGCACCATGGCGATTTCATCACACGCATAGAGATTGGGGCAGTGGACGCAGTCTTTGTAGATTTTGTCTGGAAGCTCTTCGCGCGTGGCCACAGCGAAGCCCATATGCCCAAAAAATTCCGGAATACGCGTGAACAGGCAAACGCAGGTCACTCGATGATGCTCCGCCTCGTCCAGCAGGGCTTCCACCAGTTTCCGTCCCGCGCCAACGCCTTTGGCGGCTGGCACCACGGCAATAGTGCGGATCTCGGCCAGGTGCATGCCGTAGAGATGCAGAGCGCCACAGCCGATAATCTGGCCGTCGTCCTCCGCCACCACAAAATCGCGCACGTTTTCACAGAGCTCGGCGATGGTGCGCGGCAGCAGCGTGCCAATCTCAGCATACGGGCGGATGATGGCGTGGATACGCTCCACGTCCGGAAGGAGGGCTTTACGCGTGTGTACCATGCGCCTCCTGGATGGTGGCCAGCTTCTCGCGGGCTGTGTTGAGCGCCTGCTGCACGCGATGCGGCGCCGTGCCGCCGGGGACGTCATGGCAGGCCAGCACAGATTCGACTTTCAGCGCCTCATAAATATCCGCGTCGAACGCCGGGCTGAATTCGCGCAACTCATCGAGCGAGAGCTGTTCCAGTTCGCAATCCTGTGCGACGCATTTCTGCACCGCGTGCGCCACCACCTCATGCGCCTGCCGGAAAGGCACACCGCGCCTGGCCAGGTAAGTGGCGGCGGCCATGGCGTTCATGAATCCGGTTTCGCAGGCGGACTGCATGCGCACGTGGTTGAACTTGACCTGGCGCATAAAGCCTGTCGCAACCTTCAGGCAATGGCCTGCGGTGGCCACGGCTTCAAACAACGGCTCCTGTGTCTCCTGCATGTCTTTGTTGTAGGCCAGCGGCAGCCCCTTGATTGCTGTGAGCAATGCCACCTGGTTGCCGATGAGCCGCGCAGACTTTCCGCGGATCAACTCCAGCGCGTCCGGATTCTGCTTCTGCGGCATGGCGCTGCTGCCGGTAGAGTAGGCTTCAGGCAAAGTAATGAAACCATATTCCTGAGTCGCGAAAAGAATGAACTCCTCCGCCCAGCGGCTGAGGTGCACGCCCAGCAGTGTAAGCACGCTCACCAGTTCGATTGCGAAATCGCGGTCACTGGTGGCGTCCATGCTGTTGGCCGTCGGGCGCGCGAATCCCAGGGCGCGGCTCACCAGCTCACGATCGAGCGGCAGCGTGGCGCCAGTGACGGCCCCGGAGCCCAATGGGCATTCGTTGGCGCGGTCACGGCAGTCGAACAGGCGCTCGCCATCACGCCAGAACATCTCAAAGTAAGCCAGAAGCCAGTGCCCCGCCAGCACCGGCTCCGCCCGCTGCAGATGCGTGTAGGCGGGCATAAAAAACGTTTTGACCTCGCCCGCGCGGTCCAGGAGGACTTCCAGAAAGTTGCCCAGCAAGCCGCGCAGGTCGTCAATGGAGTCGCGCACGAACAAGCGCAGGTCGGTGGCGATCTGCTCATTGCGGCTGCGGCCGCTGTGCAGCTTCTTACCCGTCTCGCCGATCAGCGCGACCAGCTTTTTCTCCACGAAGTGATGAACGTCTTCGGCTTCAGGATCGTTGAAAAAAGCCGGCTCCTGCTCGCTGGTCTTGCCGATCTCGCTCAGCGCGGATGTAATCAGGCCGAACTCCGCCGGCGTGACGATTCCCGCCGCCTTCAACGCCTGCGCATGGGCGCGGCTGGCCGCCAGTTCGTAGCGCAGCAGCTTCTGGTCAAAGGGAAAAGACCGCTGCCACTCTTCGAAATGCGGATCCAACGGCTGCCGGAACCGGCCTGACCACATCTTCACTTCGTAATCTCCTGTTTTTGCTTCAACCGTGCCCGCGAACGCGCGGGCAGGCCGAGAATGCGAATGAACCCTTCCGCGTCTTTCTGGTCGTAGCTCTCGCTCATGGTGAAAGACGAGAGGTCAGTGCGGTAAAGCGAGAATTCTGACTCGCGCCCGCCGATGGCGATGTTGCCCTTGTAGAGCTTTAGCGTCACCGTGCCGCTGACTTCCTTTTGAGTTTCATTGACGAATGCGTCCAGGGCCTCGCGCAGCGGAGTGAACCAGAGCCCGTAATAAACGATCTCCGCGTACTTGAGCGCGATCTGTTGTTTAAAGTGCATGAGTTCGCGCTCCAGGCAGAGCGCTTCCAGCTCGCGATGCGCGGTCAGCAGCAGCGTGCCCCCCGGCGTCTCATAGCAGCCGCGCGACTTGATGCCGACAAAACGGTTTTCCACCAGATCGATCCGGCCGATGGCATTGCGTCCGCCGATTTCATTCAGTAGTTCAACCAGCGATACCGCATCAAGCTTTTGTCCGTTGACCGAGACCGGTGTGCCGCCCTCATAGCCGATCACTACGGTTTCTTCGCGGTCCGGCGCTTCCTGGGGCGAACGCGTGAGTTGCCAGGTAGAGTCGAATGGCGCGTTGGCCGGGTCTTCCAGTTCGCCGCCTTCATGGCTCAGGTGCCATATATTGCGGTCGCGGCTGTGAATCTTCTCCCGGCTCGCTGTCACGGAGATCCCCCGCGCCTCGGCATAGTCCAGGCAATCTTCGCGCGACTTCAAGGTCCATTCGCGCCATGGCGCAATGACTTTCAGCTCCGGCGCCAGCGCCTGGAACGCGTGTTCGAAACGGACCTGGTCATTGCCTTTGCCGGTGCAGCCATGCGCCAGCGCGGTGGCGTTCTCCTTGAGCGCGACCTCCACCTGATGCTTGGCGATTACCGGCCGCGCCAGCGACGTGCCCAGCAGATATTTGTGTTCATAGACCGCGCCGGCCCGCAGGGCGGGGAAGACGTAGTCGCGCAGAAATTCCTCGCGCAGGTCTTTCACGATAACTTTGGCAGCGCCGGTCTTGTGCGCCTTCTCGACCACGGCATCAATGTCATCGCCCTGGCCGACGTCGGCGATCATGGCAATCACGTCACAGTTGTAGTTTTCCTTGAGCCAGGGAATGATGATGGATGTATCGAGGCCCCCGGAATATGCCAGTACAACTTTCTCACGCATGGTTGCTCCTTGTGGACGTGGTGCGCATGCCGCTGCCCAGCAGCAACAGCAAGATGGCTTTCTGAATGTGCATACGATTTTCCGCCTGGTCGAAAACAATGGACCGGGGCGAGTCGATCACGCCGGCCGTGACTTCCTGGCCGCGATGGGCCGGCAGGCAATGCATGAACACTGCGTGCGGCGCCGCATACGCGAAGAGCCTTTCGTTCACCTGGTAGGGCGCGAAGATTGCTGCTCGCTCGGCCGCTTGGTCTTCCTGCCCCATGCTGGCCCACACGTCGGTATAGATCGCGTTGGCGCCGGTGACGGCCTTGGCAGCGTCATGCGTGATATCGATAATCGCGCCAGTGTTGCGCGCGATCCTCTTAGCGGCTGCGGTGATTTCCGCACTGGGCTCGTAACCCCGCGGCGTGGC
>WNFM01203953.1_pt1 | contig 10043 bp, 7 predicted proteins | sample 5400271 | NCBI WGS metagenome assembly WNFM01 (sample SAMN13153352, study PRJNA577476) | soil metagenome | isolation source: 60 cm saprolite on Douglas fir-dominated hillslope | place: USA:California | collected 2013-09-17
TGCAGAGCGAGATGGAGCCGTACTTCCTGGCAGAGGCTCTTCTCTTCGGCATCGGCGTCTGGGCTATCTTCTGGCATCCTCGCCCGGCACGCCAACTCACTGCCCAGGCCAGAAGGCCACTCTATATTCTTCGCAGCTTCTGGCCTATCAACCGCTTTTTCCCTAATCGGCCTGTATAAGTAGAGTTCGGATCAGAGAGGAAAGTTGTGATAGCATGACACAATCAGGATCGCGTGCGGCAACCTACGCGGATATCGAAGCAACGGTCAAATCCTCGGTCAATATTGTGCCACGTACCATCGCGCAGAGCGAACAGATCGCTCGCTACTTTACCGAGGATTTAGAAAAATTCATCGCCGATACGCACATTGACTTGATGCGGCAACTGGATATTCCACCATCCTTCGCTCGCAAAGATAAAGCAGTGATCAACAAGCTCTTCAGCGATCTGTCGCATATGTTGCGAGACAGCATGATAACCGGCATCCACCTGCTTCTGAGCAACCCAGAGATTGATGTCAATACGCATTCCTACCCATTACGCTACCACGCGGAATATACCATCCTTACTGCCCATGGTAATGCAGGTGAGCGTGATCTCAGACCTGATAAAGCGCACTATAGCTCGCAACGCATCGGGGGCTATCTTGCGCCGCCACGCGGTTCGTGGATTGGCGCGAAATTCGCGCTGCTCCTCGATTGGAACATGACTCTCAGCGAGCGGCGGCGCAATGCACGCCCGCCGGACTACTGGTTCAACTGGGTACCTATAAATGATAGCTACGACGCAACCAGCCTGGTGAGCTTTCGCGAAGGTGGTATGGCATTTGATGGAGCAAATCTTGTCAGCCGTAGAGAGTCTAGTTCCCCTGGAAATTAAACAATGCCGGCGCAGTAAGGAACAAGATCTGAAAGTAAGAAAGCCGCTGTTATGAACAATTTCCAGCAACGTAAGATTACGATTTACATCCATCCAGAACAGGGACCTGTTATGTCGATGGTGCTGGATCTGATGGATGTTGAGCTTGCAGCGCTCAAACAGCCTGGCGCAGTGCCAAGAGATGAAGCACGCGTCAAGGAAATTGCCAGGAGGATAAAGGCAGAGTTCAAAGACGTAAGGCCCGAAGAGAGCAGAAATGAGCTTGCTCCGCTGGTCAGGCAATTCGGTGATTACCAGACGTTGAACCGCCTCGTCTTGTGCCTGCCTGGGGTTATACAGAACTCTACTGACAAAGATGGTAGACCAGCTGAAGATGTCAAAAAACAACTCGATCAATTCAACAAGCAGATCGAACAGCTTACTCGCAGGCTGCGCCAGGAGCAAGACGAGCACGAAAGGACAAAAGTGCAGCTGGCAACGTTGAAAAACAATTATCAAAATCTACGCTCACTTTATGACAGAATCAATACCCAGTTGGCTGATGCGCAGTTGCGTGAGCAGCAGGCCAGGCATGAGGTGGATCGCCTTCGCAGAGAAGCAGATAAGGCAGAGAACGAGTTTAATGCTGCGCAGGAAGAGAATGGAAGCATACAGACGGAACTTGAACGTGTCAGACAGGCACACAAAGAGCAGGTAGATATTTTCGCAGAGCAGCAACAGGACTGGGTGAAAAAAGAACAGGCACCGTCGGAGCAGGAAGAGGAGCTTTCGAGCCTTCGCATAGAAACGAGAGAAAGCAAGCAGGAAATCGAGAATCTGAATGAAACTATTAAAACCTGGAAGGAAAAGTTTGAGAACTTGCGTCGGCAACTGAGCGACGATGACTCAACTATTATCAATTCATCAACGGCAGAGAATCCGTTTGTCAACCTGTAACAAGGTGGAGGAAGCATGAAAGAAACAGAGGAGCAGCCTATGCAAACGTCATTGCCCAAAAACGCTGAACGGCTCATACCGGCGCTGCCGGAAGGCGAATTTGTGAACAAACCGGAGGAGATTGATCGTTTTATCGTGCAGCTATGGCCTGATGGTACTTTACACTTCAAGGGGTCGCGCACGCGGGTAGAGGAGTTTCTGCGTCTCTGCTCCGACGAGGGCTTGGATGTACATGTCGATCACGTCTCACTATGCGGATAGGATGTGTAAATGATGATGAACACTCTAGAGCCACAGACTATGCTGCTCGTGCGTCCACAGTGGGCGAACGAGATACACACCTTTCACCTGGGTCGCATCGCGCGGCAGTTTATCCTCCATTTCAACATCAACGATCTCGTTATCGATACGAACGATAAGCAGGAGAGCAGCAATGGTGAGTATAAACGCAAGGGCGAAGTTGTCGGTAATTTTAGTCTGCCCCCAACCTTGCGCGAGTACCTTCATGAATTTCTTTTCAGCGAACTGAAATGCCAGGGCATCTATACATACTCGCTGGCCGGTGGACTGATCGCGGACGACTCCGGTCGTAATGGTATTGGCGCGCCACTTGGGCAGGAGTTGCGTGGGCCGACGATGCAGCGCCTGTTCGACGCGACGGAGAGATTGCGGCTCAATTCTGCGAAACAGAAGCGCGGGGGAAATCCTGCCGAGGGGCAGGAAGTCAACTTGCCGGACAATATGGCCGGTACTTTCAAGTTGCTCGGCCACATTCTGCGGCAATCCTATGATGAGCGAGGGGAAGTGATTCCGCCGGACGTAATGGAAAGGCTCCTGTCAGGCCAGCAATTCAGTTCTCCGAACGACCCAAAAGAGACCCCGATAGCCGTAATCCTGGACTATGCGGAAAAGCTTGTTCCCTACCACCTGGGGGAAGGACAGGGCGAGCGTGAACAGTTGCAGGCTCTGGAAGTGGTGCAGCGTTGGGCGCTTGACCCGCTCATTCGCAAGACAAAAAATGTCATCATCCTGCTCACCACCAACATCGGGTTGATACCACCCAGCGTTTTTGCCGAGGGCAGCGGCTGCCGCGCTATTCGCGTTCCCCTTCCAGATGAAGGCGAGCGCAGCGCCTTTATCCAGTTTTTGATGACCCGCGCGCGCCAGAAACTCACGCCACTTGCCCCCAATGACTTTGGCATGACAGTAACTGCCCAGTCTTCCCAGCTTGCTCGCGTCACGCAGGGTATGCGCCTGATGGATATTGATAATGTCAGCCGCCGTATCTTTGTCGAGTTTCATAGGAGGAGCGCGTCAAACGGCGCTCAGTCGGGCAGTAGCGGCCCTATCATCACAGCCAGGGAAGTGCAGCGCGCCAAGTCGGATGCGATCCAGGCCCAAAGCGCCGAACTGCTGGAAGTTGTGCGCCCCGAACGCGGGTTTAACGAAATTGGGGGGTTGGACAGCCTGAAACACTACCTGAGAAAGCGTACTGCTCTCATGCGCAGGCGCAGCCGTTCCCCGCTCGTCCCCAATGGCCTGCTGCTTGCCGGGCCGCCGGGAACCGGTAAAACGATTATCGCCGAAGCGCTTGCCCTGGAAAGCGGTTTCAACCTGGTGAAGATGCGCAATATTCAGGATAAGTGGATCGGCAGTTCCGAGCGCAACCTGGACCTGGTAATCAACCTGCTCAAAGACTTGCATCCCGTGATCGTCTTCGTCGATGAAATCGACCAGGCCATGGTCAGGCGCGATACCGGGCAGAGTGGCGATAGCGGCGTAGGGGCGCGTATGTTTGCGCGCATTCTCGAAGAGATGAGCAACGCCGAAAATCGGGGAAACATTTTGTGGGTCGCAGCTACGAACCGTGCAGACCTCATCGATGCGGCGCTCCTGCGTCGCTTTGATCGCGTTATCCCTCTGCTCACACCCGATGTGCATGAGTCCTGTCGCATCTTCGCGGCAATGCTGAACACCATTAGTAAGCAGAGCGGTGGCAATATCCAGGTGGAATATGGAGGCGATTTGCAGCAAAGCTGCCACAAGGACGAGCAGGGGCGACCAGAGCCAACGCCCGATGACCTGGAAAAGTTTCTCCCGGTGGCAGAGAAAACGGCAGAGATTGGCATCACCGGCGCAGGTATCGAGATAATCGTGCGACGCGCGATCGAAATGGCCTTCGAGGATATGCTCGATACGCAGCCGATGCAGAGTAGCAGTATGCCGCTTGTCGAGCTGCAGCACCTGCTCCGGGCTTTCGATGACTTCAAACCCAACTATGACCGCCTCACGTATGACTATCAAAGTTTGCTGGCCTTACGTGCCTGCAACTTCTATTCGGTGATCCCTCCGCTGCCCACGAGCGGCATCTACGCCGACATTCGCAATGGCGATGGGCGTATCGACTCGCAAAAGCTCGAGGCAGCAATCTGGTCGATTGAGCATCCAGATGCGAGATAGCGTCGTAAGAGGCACAGCTACAGTTACGGCCTTAGAGCCGCATTCTAAATATTACATACAAGGAGAAGAGCTATGAGTACAGGCGGAGGAGGAGAAGTTGCCGCGTTGGGCCTCGCAGTTGTCGCGGTGCCAGCCGTAGCGGCGGGAGTGACTATTGTGGGGGCAGGTATTCTGATAGGTAGAGGACTGATGTGGTGCGGGGAAAAATTAGAGGAGAATTATCAGAACGCTTGCCGGAAATGGACAAGCGTAGCTGATCGGGCGCGCGCGGAAAATATGCAGAATATCCAGGAAATGACTGAGTATATGGTCGATCAATTGGACCTGACGGCCAATGTGTTCAGCACTGTTAATCCTGTCACCCAGCCGGCGAACGCTTACGATGCGAATGCCTTGCGCGAAGCCTTAGCCCGCACGCGCCAGGCGTTTGACGACGCGCAAAAACTCACACAGGGTAAAGATACGACCAGGCAGTTGTTAATAGCCCAGCGCCTTCATGCCGAGATAGAAGCGGGACGTGGCATTCTGCCACCACAGGTGATCGCTCGCGCGGGAGTCGCGCTTCAAGCTTCTCCCGCGGAAATGCAGCATGCCATCACGGAGGTACAGGCGGCATGGAGCGGCGTCACAGAAGTAGATAGCTTGCGCAAGCGGCAAGAACGTCAGGCGCGACAGATCATACAATCGGTACACAGACAACTTGTGGCCATAGATTCCATGACAAAGAATGTCAAGGGTTCAGCCAGCCGCAACCTGGCCGGTGAGCAAGGCAATGTTGAAGCGCAAGTTAGTGACGCCGAATTGTCCCTGGATATCCACCCTGCAGAAGCACTGGATAAAGCCAGGACAGCCGAGGCAGCCGCCCGCCGGTTGATGGAGGCTGTTTCTGACAGTATGATCAGCACATTGAAAAACAGGCGCAAGGACATAAACGCTTTACGAGGCATGTTGAAATCACTGGAAAACATGTTGCACGAAGCCGATACAATCCAGCTTCTCGATCCCGGACAATTCTCACAACTGGGGAATCGCATCCAGAACTCCCAGGCCAGGCTGGATGCTCTCGAAAATGATGACCCTGCCGTTCCCCAGCAGTTTGCTCGCCTCAAGGCGAATGTCGATCTGCTGAAGCAAGACGTTTTCGCGGCGGTCAAGACGACCCAGCAACGCAGTGTTGCCCAGACCATTGCGACGACACTGGAAGAGCTTGGTTTCAAGGCGAACAATGACGGTAAGCCCGCCTTGAAGCAGCAAGGCGATAAAATGCGCGTCATGGCTATGGTTAACAAGGAAGAGGCTCAAGAAAAACGCGATGAGAAAATCGTGTCGTTCGACGTTGGGCCGGATGGAGCAGTCGCTTACGATTTCAGCGGCTATGCCGGTGATTCCTGTATTCAGGACGCAAAGCGTATTTTTGCTGCGCTACGGCAAAAAGGCCTATTTATCCTAGATAAACGAGGGCTAGCAAACTTGCGGCGTCTCCCCAGTGAGAATGTCACACCGGAGACGCTGAAAACTGCGCAGTTCGAGCCGAATATCACGAAGAATAAGACGCAGGCCGATCTCGCGGAGTCGCTGAAGCATGTGTTAGAAAAGATGGGCTATCCCAACATCCAGCAGCGCGTCATTGGCGGTTCCATCGAGTTGGAAGCGTTCAAGGGGCAGATTGGCTACCGTGTAGTCCTCTCGCCTGAAGGTGAGGCTCGCATTCTGAAGGATGCCCAACTCACCGATGTATCAAGAGACGAAGGTGACCCGATCGCAGACGCGGCGTTGCGTACTATCCGGCGAACAGAGGCGGCTCAAGTAAATCAGGACGAGGAGGAGGAAGATGAGCAGGAAGAGCAGTCGCAGCAACGCGGCTACACGGCTCGAACAAAAGCAGCCGGCATGGGGATGAACTAACATGGCACAATCGAATGTGGCGATAACTGTTGCGCGGCAGGTGCTCTGGACATTTCGCGACGCTTCTGATGAAAGTGTTGAAAGGGATTTCTACGCATCGTTAGAACCGTTAGTGGCGAGCGAACTCGCTCGCCACTTCAACAATAATGCTCGCGCCTGGGTAGGCCGCGAGGTGCGCATACGCGTAGGCAATTACACCGTGCAGGCGCGCCTGACCAACATTGAACCTCTGCTGGCTACCACGGTTAATAGCAGCACTGAATTCATTGCACAGTATCGTGAGCTAGCAAAAGACGAGAGACAGGATGTCTCGACCTTTATCGCAGAAATCATCCGCTATCCAGATGAGCGCTTCACTGACGCGTTCAACGCGCTCGTTGGCATTGATATTATCAAGAAAGATATCGTGCGTAAGCTCAACCTCTTATTGCAGCCTAACTTCCTCGAAACCTGGTTTGACTATAATTATGGCAACAACCAGCCACAGGCGCTGGCCCAGGTGCTGCAGGATCGTTACCCGCTCATTATTTTGGAGGGAGATGTGGGTTCTGGCAAAACCGCGCTAGCACGCAGCGTTGGAGACCGTGCAGCCGCAAATCTCCAGTCAGAGATCGCGCTATATATCATTAACGCCCAGGTACGCGGCAGTGGACATGTTGGAGAACTGACGCAGAATATTTCGCGAACATTCAACGAAGCCGAACGCTGCTCAGAACGCGAACAAATTCCGGTAATCATCTTCATCGACGAAGCCGATGCCCTTGCGCAATCCCGTGGAGGGAATCAGACACACCATGAAGACGATGCCGGTGTCAATACATTGATCCAGCGCATCGATCGCTTGCGCGGACGTCCGATGGCGGTCATCTTTGCGACGAATCTCGCGCAGTCGCTCGACTCGGCCATTATGCGCCGCGCTATCGCAACCTATCATTTTGATCGTCCGAATGATGAGCAGCGGGCTGAGGTGTTCCGCCGTATCTTGAAGAACGTCGAAGTAACCCAAAAAGACATCTCACAACTTGTTACATTCACGGATCCGTGCGTTTTGCCGGGATATGGGACTGCTGTGCATCGCTACACCTATTCTGATCTCTCACAGCGTATCATTCCCCAGGCAGTGGAAGAAGCCATTTATAAGCAACAGCCGTTGAGCATCGAGTTGCTCATCAATTCTTGCCAGGCGACGCCACCAACACCGGAGAAGAGGACTCTATCCTTACAGGAGAGTAGTAGATGATGGAATGGTTCCTGCCCCCTACAGTTTCCAGTGATTCCGGGCCTGTACAAGCACTTGACGCTTGCGCAGCGGCATCTTCTCCAGACGAAATGCAGCATGTATTGGAAGAGTGGCAGCATGTTCTCTTCTCTGAAAGCGCCCTCGTTGTACTCTGTCTCACTATCGCTCGTGAGCGGATCCGCAGCGATGGTGATGCTCAAACTGTCGATGATCTTCTCGAATACCTCCCCTTGCTCGAAGATGCGCGTGTGCATGGAATTACACAGGCTATTCAGCGGGTAGCCAGCTCTAGTGAACAATACGTGATCCCTCCATTACGTACAATCGAACTATTGGACGATGCGCTTTCAGAGATCGAACAACCAATGTATCCATATCTCTGCGCCGAACTGCTTAGTATGCGTGCAGATTGCTACATGGATTTATGGCAGGAACAGAAGCACATCGGGTATATAGAACAGGCTATTCGCGACTATACTTCTACTCTGAATATCTTCGCCGCAGAGACTATGCCTTTTGGCTATATTCGCAACCATGTAAAACGTGGGCTGGCCTACCTCGAACACCTGCATGGGGAGTCAGCCGGACAGTATATTGAAGAGGCAATAGCGGATTTTAATTGCGCTCTCCATGTCATCAGTCCAGAAGATCAACCGCACGATTGGGCGGGCGTCCAAATGCTGCGTGGATTGACCTATATTGATCGTGACAAAGGCGAACGCGACGATAATTTAGAGCAGGCTCTCGCTGATTTCAATAGTGCTTTGACATTTTTTACACGAGAGGATTTTCCCCAGGAATGGGCATCGCTCCATATGAATCGCGGTTATGCCTACCTGTATATAACCCGCCTGGAACAGGCAGAGAGGAGGGAATTGGCAATAGCTGATTTTGACGCCGCAATGTCTGTTTTCACTCAACAAGAGGCTCCTCAAGAATGGGCAACCCTTCTTAAAAATCGTGCTAGCGCCTATGGCAACCGCGTACAAGGAGATCGTCTGCAAAACCTGAAGCAGGCCATTGCTGATTACGAAGCTTGCCTGGCCGTTTACACACTGGCAATAGCTCCTGAGGAGTACCGCGAAATTCAACTAACTCTGGCACAACTTTATTTACAGCTTCAAGAGCCAGAAAAGTCTAGGCAGGCTCACGAAGAACTTCTTAAAGCAGTTCAGCAGTACGCGGGGCAGACTCATTCAATGGCAGGCAATGAAACTGAGCAAGCCGGAGATGATGAAAACGATACAGAAGCCGCTACGGCTGCAATCAAAACGCTGGTAGCTACGAAAAACTGGTCTGAGATACCGGGTATATTGAAGCAGTATCAATTCGTGTTACTCTCACAACAGACTATCACTCTGTTAGCTGGCCAGGTTGCAGAAGCTGAGAAGACGAGCAGCGATGGGTATTCAGAATTCCTGCGCATGTACCTGCACCTGCTCGAAAATGCCCGCGCACAAGGCATCGAGTCTGCCTGGCAACGCTTCACCTCTGATTACCTGGAAGCTGTTCATATTATACAAGCATTGCAATTGGCGCGTTCATTTGAGGACCTGAGCAGGGAAATTGCCGACGAGCAGGAAAAATTTCTCACAACACCCATGCTCGCGCTGATGTATAGCACGCTCGAGCAGTACCGTGCAAGCAAGAATTTCTTTGTCATCCCGCACCTTGAGCGAACGATACAATCACTTATGAGCATAAAGCTAGGAAAACTGGTCATTGAAGAACACCCCCCAAAACAGAAGGTAACTACCGATGACGAACGTGTTACGAAAAATGGAGAGCGGGTTGCCAGTGAATTGCTTCAACAGCAAATCCAGGACAAGAACTGGGTACGACAGGAGCTGCGTCAGGCCGGGTTTTCCTTCCCGGAAGGGATAGAACGCGATTTCGCCTATGATGACCCCTACATGATGCTTTTTATACAGGATATCGCTAAGCTGAATAATGAGCAAATAGCGGCGATGGTGCCCTTCCTCGCACAGATGAACACGGTACTAAAATCACCGGAACTTACCGGCATGTCCGATGCTTCATCCCGCTTGATGGAGGTTATCAAGCGGGAGCATACTCCTTATCTCTGGGCAATGCTGCGCCATAGTCGCGCCACCGGGTATATGAACCAGCCGCAAAAGGACAACCAGCAAACGATCAACGACTGTAATGATGCCCTCTCGGTGCTCACCCGTGATACCACACCGCAAATGTGGGCGCATACATTGCTCTTACGAGCCAGCGCCATCATGCAACCTTTTGCGAATGAGCAGTCAAACTATACAAATGAAGAACAACAACAAAGAGACCTGGAACGGGCAATGGCTGATTTTAATGACGCGCTTACATTCTTTACTCGCGAGAAGATGCCTCTCCATTGGGCACTGGCCATCGGCACGCGCGGTTTTGCTTACGCCGAATGGGCGCGCGTTACAGACCACCACGCGAAAAACATTGAGCAAGTGCTGGCCGATTTTGATGCTGCGCTGCATATCCTCAACCGCGAGGGAGCGCCTGCTCAACGCGCCATAATGTATATGTACCGTGCCATAATGTACTTTCGCCTTCCCACAGGAGAGCGCAAACAGAACATTGAACAGGCAATTGAGAATTGCGCCGTTGCCC
>WNFM01218787.1_pt1 | contig 10043 bp, 10 predicted proteins | sample 5400271 | NCBI WGS metagenome assembly WNFM01 (sample SAMN13153352, study PRJNA577476) | soil metagenome | isolation source: 60 cm saprolite on Douglas fir-dominated hillslope | place: USA:California | collected 2013-09-17
GTGGTCCTTGAGCTCGGCGAGGACCTCCTGCGGCGTCGAGGGGGGCTTGCCCGAGAAGCCGAGCTTGTCGGAACCCTGGCCGCACGCGAGCGACCCGAGAGCGATCAGCAGGGCGGCGCCGGCCGCGCCGCTGATCGAGGCGGCGGCGCGCGACAGGCCGCTGGCGGCCGACGGTCGTCCGTTCCGGGGAATGCTGCCCGTTCCAATGGCGATCATTGAGCCTCCTTCAAAAGGAAAGGTGCGGTGAAGAGCCTGTCGATGCGATGACGCAAAGTTTAGCAGGATTCCTGCCGGCCGACCATCAATGCGCGGTCGCCGGGGTCCGCGAGGCTGGGAGCCCGTCCGAGCCCTAGAAGCGTCTGCGGCCGGCCTTCTCCGGACTCTTCTTGAAGACGAGGGTGATGTTGCCGAAACCGAGCTTGTCCCCTCCCTGCACCGGCACCGACTCGCCCGGCGTCAGCCGCCGGCCGTTGATGAAGGTCCCGTTCAGCACTCCCGACTCCTCGGACAGCGCGAACCGTCCGCCCAGATCGATCTCAGGGCGGGCCCCCGTCACCGGGTCATAACGACCGACCCGCGCGGTCTCCGACAGGATGGGGAACCCGAGAATCCCGCCCTCGACGACCAGCAACCCCAGGGCGCCCTCCGGCACGCGGATCTGAGAGATCGGCGGCGGCCCCACCTGGGTCTCGTCCCCGACCGACCTCTGCCGGAAGGGCGGGGGGGCCGCCCGCTGCTCCGTCTCGCCCGCTGCCGGAGCGCCGGCGCCTGCCGTCGGACGGTAATCTTTGAGGAGCTGATACGCTTCATTGATCCGCTTCAGCTTGGCGCGTGCCTTGGTGCGCAGGCGCCCCCGGCGCCGCAGCCTGTCGGGGTCCCAGATCCTGGCCAGGTCGCGATGGGCCTCCCGGATCTCCTTCTCCGTCGCCGCGGCGGTCAGCTCGAGCGTTCTGAGCGCTTCCTCCGTGCCACGATCGGCAAGGTCATTTCGATCGGTGGCGCCCGCATGCGGGCTTCCGGCCGGACGGACGGACACCCCTGCCCGGCCGGCCAGCTCCTGCAGCTGAGGCCAGGTCAAACGCAAGGGAGGATTCTTGCGGTCGGGCGCGCGAATCTCCAGACCGTGGACGTCCCAGGTCACCACGAAACCGCCCGGGATGAGATCGACGCGGCCCGACTTGTCACCGGCTGTCGCCATCTATTCGACCTCGCTTCGATCCCGGGTTCGATCTCAAACTCGAGCCCACGGCGGCGGCATCGCAGGAATCAGGCCGGACGCCAGGACAGTATCGTAGCTTACGCAACCGGGCGCCCGAATGTCCATTCCGGAAAATCACCCGGGTGGTAGAGGCTTTCCCTTCTGCGGATACCGGAATCTACCCGATGCACTCAACTTCTCGCATCGGCCATTCTCCCGCGCGAGAGGAACCGATGCCGCACTCGCGGAACGAGACTCATCCGACCCGCGCCTGGATTTCCGGTGTGGCGGCACTTCCGACCATTCTCGCCGGGTCGTTGATCTCGCCGGACCCGGTGTCGAACAGGTCGCCGCCGAACACGACACGCTATGAGGAGAATGCGGCGACCCTGACTCCCGGCGATGCCTGGGTCTCCATCGCCGGCGCCGACGCGGGGGCGACGCTCAGCGGCGGCCGGGGCGCCCATGCCGCGGCCGTGGGCGCCATGGCGAGCTTCTCCTTCAACGGCACGCGTGTGGGCTGGATCGGCCTGCCATGCGAAATCTGCGGTATCGCCAAGGTCTACCTGGATGGCGCCCTTGCCGGCACGGTCGACACGTTCGTCCCAAGCCGGCCAGCGGCCTCCAGGGTCCTCTTCGCGGCCGGCAACCTGGCCGCCGGAAGCCACACTTTCACTGTCCAGGTCACCGGCATGCGGAACCCCTCCTCCGGCGGCGCCTCGGTCCTGGTGGACGCCTTCGATGTGGCGGGAGATCTCTCCGGCGGCGGAACCCGGCCGGCCCGCTTCGAGGAGAACGCTCCATCCGTGGCCTACACCGGTTCATGGGAGGTCCAACGCCGCGGCGACTTGAGCGGGGGCTCGCTCGTCGAATCGCTCAATCCGAATGGCACCGCCACCATGATTTTCAACGGGACGGGGGCAACCTGGATCGGCTACAGGGCGGCGTGGGGCGGGATCGCGAAGGTGTATGTCGACGGTGTCTTTAGGGCGACCGTCGACACCTATTCACCGGTCGACCAGGTACGCTCCGTCGTCTACGCCGTCAGGGGCCTGCCCTCGGGGCCGCACACCTTCACGATCAAGGTCACCGGCACCTGGGGATCGTCCGGCTGCTGCGCATGGGTCGCCCTGGATGGGTTCGACGTGACCAGCGCTCCGTGAGACGCGCGGTCATCGGCAGATCGCGAGGTGCCCTGCCTCGCACGAAGCCGGACCGCGCGTCGAACCGGTGGCGACCGGGTCGTCCCGCCCCGGGAGCCTGTCCGGGTCCTAGCGGGCGACGTGATGAAAGAGCTGGTTCCGATTCCTTCCCAGGTACCAGACGATCGCCACGTTGACGAGCAGGATGACGAGGACCGTGAGAGAAAAGTCGCGCATCAGATCGTAGATCTCGATCGGGATGAAGAAGGCCGTTTCGCCGATGGCGAGCCAGCCGGCCCAGAAGACCCTGAACATCAATCCCACGCTCTCGACCAGCAGCAGGACTCCGTAAAGCAGCGTGCCCGATGCGATCCAATGAATGCTCGAAGGGGTCATCGCCTGGAGCCTGGCGCCGAGGTCGGCGAAAAATTTGTGCTCCGGGTCGAGATTGAGCCAGTGCAGAAGCCGCTCGAACTCCAGGCGGAGGTCTTCCCCCATCAGGCTGTAAATCCCCAGCGCGATTCCGAATAAGAGGCAGCTCTTGCCGAGCTTGACCGCGATCACGGTATAAAGACCGGCGGCGCGCCGCGCGACCGGCGGCCCTCCCCGATCCGGCCGCGTCCCCCGGTCCTCCCTGCCCGACTCTCCCCTCACCGCATGCCCCCCCTGTGCTCGCGCGTTGAGCAGCTTACCCAACGGGGGCGACCGATGTCCATCCTCGCGACTATTCCTTTGGTTCTCAATACTTTATCAATCGGCCTCCGGGATCTGGACGAGCCGCCTTCCGGACCCTATCTTGAGGTTGGCCGTGTCCTGCGGCCGACAGACTCAATGACTCTCGTTGCGAGCAGAGGAGAACCGATGACTTGGAAGGGATTGATGGCGACGTCAGTACTGGCCTCGTTGGTCGCGGCGGCATCGATCCCCGCGTTCGCCAAGTCGGCCCAGGCGATCCGCGACGAGAAGAGCGCCGAGATTCCGGTCTGCGCGAAGCGGCTCGGGTCGATCAGCGTCGTGGAGCCCGAAACCAACTGGTGGCGCGATGCGGGCCTCAGCTCGCCTGAACTGCTGATCAAGGTTTTCGTCCGCAAGTCGAACTGTTTCACCCTGGTCGACCGCGGCAAGGGAATGCAGGCCGCCCAGGGCGAGCGGAACCTTGCGGCGCACGGCGACCTGCGCGGCGGCTCGAACGTCGGCCAGGGTCAGATCAAGGCCGCGGACTATGTCCTGGTTCCCGATCTGATCTCCGCGAACAAGAACGCGGGTGGCGGCCACGTCGGAGCCCTGGTCGGCGGTCTGCTGCATAACCGCACGGCCGGCATGGTCGCGGGCGGAATCAATGTGAAGAAGAAGACGGCGGATGTCGTCCTGACCATCACCGACGTGCGCTCGTCCGAAGAGGTGGCGGCCGTGGAAGGCCACTCCAAGAAGACCGACCTGGGGTGGGGCGGGAAGAGCGGCCTCTTCTCCACGGGCGGCTTCGGCGGGGCCGGCGCCTCGGGCTATTCCGACACCGAGATCGGCCAGGTGATCACGCTGGCCTACCTGCAGGCTTACACCGACATGGTGCGTCAGCTGGGCGCCCTACCGGAGAACGCCTCCGCCGCCGGCGCGCAGCAGGCCGTGTCGATGACCAAGCCGGGCCGGATGTACGCGACGGCCGACACCAACGGCGAGGTGGTGAAGCCTCTCGATCCCGGAACGCTTCTCTACCCCACGGGAGTGAAGCACGGGGTTCTCTGGGAGGTCACCGACGAGCTGGGCGAGAAGGGGTGGGTCTCGTCGCTGCTGTTCGAGCTCGCCCGGTGACAGAACGGCGTCGCTGACCGCCGCTCCTACCTGGGGCCGGGCGCCGATACGCCGTACAGATCGACGATCCGTCCGGCGAGCTCGCCGACATTGAGGTCGGAGCGATTGGCGAGCAGGACGACCGTGAAACGGTCGTCCGGATACCGGGCGATGAACGCCTGAAATCCGAGCCAGCTTCCCGGGTGCTCCAGGCGGCGGCGCCCGTCGTCCTCTTCGAGGAACCAGCCGAAGGCATAGTCGCTTTCGCTCCCGTCGTTCAGGCGCATCGGTTGCAGCGCTTCGTCGACGGTGGCGCGGCGCACGAGCCGATCGGTGGCGAGCGCGCGATCCCAGCGATACAGGTCGTCGAGCGTCGTGTTGATTGCGCCGCTGCCCATCAGGCAGTCGAGCGGGTGAGGCGCGTCGGGCACCGGCCTGTCCCCTTGCAGCGTGTAGCCGCGCGCGCGGTTCGGGACCGATCGATCCGGACGATCCCGCAGGCGCGTGTCCCGCATGCCGAGAGGCTCGAAGATCCGCCGGCGCAGGAGCTCTTCGAACGGCCGCCCGGCGGCGCTCTCGAGCACCAGCGCCAGCATCTCGTACCCCGCGTCGCTGTACTGAAACCGATCGCCGGGCGGAAAGACCGGGTCGCCCTGGCGCGCCAGCCAGGCGAGCGCGTCGCGGTTGGTCACCCATCCTCCCGGGGCGGCGGCGCGCGTCAGGGCGTCGTAGTAATCGGGTAATCCGGAGGTGTGGCTCAGGAGGTGACGCACCGTCATCCGCTCGCCGAACCGGGAGAGCTCCGGCAGGAAACGGACCACCGGCGCGTCGTAGTCGAGCCGCCCTTCCTCGTGAAGCATCATCGCCAGCATCGCCGTGAACTGCTTCGACACGGAGGCGATGTCGAACGCGGTCCGGGGGCCGATCGGTATCCGGCGCTCGACGTCGGCGAGCCCCACGAAGCCTGAGGCGACCACGGAGCCGTCGCGGATCACCATCACCGCCGCGCCCGGGGCCCGGTCGCTCTGGTGCGGGGCCAGGATCGTCTCGAGACCCATGGCCGGGTCCCTGGCGCAGGCGAGCAATAGTACCGAGGCGGCGCAGAGGACCGGCAGGGCCGCGCGGGCGAGCGCCAGGGGCGAGGAGGGACCCGGGATCGTCAACGGCTTCACGCTCCCATTATCCACGCAGGAATACCGATCCGATCCATGGGCTCCTGGTCTACCATTCCGTCCAACCGGCCGGCGCGTCGGTCCCGGTCCGGGCATGGAGGTGCTGCGATGCCATTCGGTAGCCTCTGGATCCCCGTCGTCGTTTCGGCCATCGTCGTCTTCGTGGCCAGCTCGATCCTGCACATGGCGCTCAAGTATCACAAGGCGGACTACAAGGGCCTTCCCAACGAAGAGGCGGTGCGCGAGGCGCTCTCGAAGGGGAACCCGTCCCCGGGCATCTACGTGACGCCGTATTGCGCCGACATGGGCCAGATGAAGGACCCCGCCGTGAAGGCGAAGTACGAGAAGGGGCCGGTGGCGATGCTCGCGGTCATGCCGAACGGGTTGCCGGCGATGCCGAAGCTTTTGGGGCTCTGGTTCGGATTCTGTCTTCTTGTCAGCTTCGTCTCGGCCTACGTCGCGCGCCACACGCTCCATCCCGGCGACAACGGGATGATCGTCACCCGGATCACCGGCACCGTCGCCTTCGCCGCCTATGCCCTGTCGCACGTGAGCGATTCGATCTGGAAGGCGCAGCCGTGGGCCAACACGCTGCGCGCCCTCGTCGACGGCGCGATCTACGCGATCCTGACGGGCCTCACCTTCTGCCTGCTCTGGCCGGCCGCGTAACGAGGTGTCCCGGTGAGTCTGTTCGAGTGACGGGCGGCGGAGCCGAGCGATCCCGGCATCTCGAGCCGAAGCTTCTGACCGTCCTGCGAGAAGGGTATGACGCGCGGCAGTTCGTCCGGGACCTGATCGCCGGGATCATCGTCGGCATCGTCGCCCTCCCTCTGGCGATCGCCTTCGCCATCGCCTCGGGCCTGAAGCCGGAGCAGGGTCTCTACACCGCCATCGTCGCCGGGTTCCTGATCTCCGCCTTCGGTGGAAGCCGGGTCCAGATCGGCGGACCGACCGGCGCTTTCATCGTCATCGTTTACGGCATCGTGCAGCAGCATGGATACCAGGGTCTGGCGGTCGCCACCCTGATGGCGGGCGGATTGCTGATCGTCATGGGGCTTGCCGGCCTCGGGACGGTGATCGAGTTCGTTCCGTACCCGGTGACGGTCGGCTTCACGAGCGGCATCGCCTTGATTATCGCCGCCTCCCAGGTCCGCGATTTCCTGGGCCTGCGGATGGATCGGGTCCCGGCCGATTTTCTCGAGAAGATCTCCGCCTACGCGGAGCATATCGGCTCGTGGAACCCGCAGGCGCTGACGATCGGTCTTTTGACCATCGTGATCATCGTTTACTGGCCCCGCCTGACCCACCGCGTTCCGGGATCGCTCGTGGCGATCCTGCTCACCACCTGGCTGACGCACGCCTTCGCCCTGCCGGTCGACACGATCGGCGACCGCTTCGGCGCGGTGCCGACCACCCTCCCCGTTCCGGCGCTTCCGGTCTTCGACTGGGGCTTGATCAAGCAGATGGCCGCGCCGGCGGTCACCATCGCCATCCTGGCGGCGATCGAGTCCCTGCTGTCGGCGGTGGTCGCGGATGGCATGCTCGGCACGAGGCACCGATCGAATGCCGAGCTGGTGGCCCAGGGGATCGCCAATATCGTCTCGCCGCTGTTCGGCGGGATGCCGGCGACCGGGGCGATTGCCCGCACCGCCACCAACGTCAAGAACGGAGGGCGCACCCCGATCGCGGGACTCGTCCATGCGCTGACGCTGCTTCTGATCATGCTCTGCTTCGGCCGCTGGGCGGCCTTGATTCCGCTCCCGAGCCTGGCGGGGATCCTGTTCATCGTCGCCTACCACATGAGCGAGTGGCGGCACTTCGCGCGCCTCTTCCGAAGCCCGCCGGGCGACATCCTGATCCTGCTCAACACCTTCCTCCTGACCGTGCTGATCGATCTGACCGTGGCGATCGAGACCGGGATGATCCTGGCGGCCTTTCTGCTGATGCGCCGTGTCGCCGGTCTCAGCCAGGTCGGGTATGTCACCGATCTGCTGCAGGAGCAGGAGGAAGGCGAGGACGCGGAGGCGGTCTCGCGGCGCCGCGTCCCGTCCGGTGTCGAGGTGTTCGAGGTCTACGGGACGTTCTTCTTTGGCGCCGTCAGCAAGTTCAAGGACGCCCTGCGCCGCGTCGAGCGGGCGCCCAAGGTGCTGATCCTCCGGCTGCGCGAGGTCCATGCCATCGACGCGACCGGTCTGCGGGTGATCGAGGACCTGGTCGACAAAAACTGGCGGACCGGTACGGCGCTCATCGTCTCGGGGGCCCAGGCGCAGCCGATGGAAGCGCTGACGCGCTCGGGGCTCGTCACCCGGATCGGCGAGCGCAATTTTCAGCAGACGCTCGACGACGCGCTGGTCCGGGCGCGGGAGATTCTCGATCGACTCGCCGCACCCGGCCGGGAGAGCGGCTGAGACGCCCCGCGCGCCGGCCCCGGCCGGACGGACGAATGTCACGACCCCCGCACCGCCCCGTCACCCGATCGACACGGAGGGGTCGTACTCTGACCGCGTCCATGTTGAGCACGTTTGGCGATGGAGGGTGTCTCCGATGACGAGTTCCCTGAGGTTCAGGTCCGCGGGCGCCGCCGACGCGGCGTTCGATGCGGCGGGTATGTACGACTCGGAGCAGGGCCCGGGGGCCCCCGAGGTTCTTTCGACGGCCATCGCCCTCGTCTTCCTATGGCCGCTCCTGGCGCTCTGCGATTTCGTCGTAAGATTGGGCGGTGCCCGGTTCGGCTCTGCTGGCATCTCCAGGCCCATCGCGCCGTCGTCCCCCGGTGCGGCCGCCGGTACCAGGGCGGCGCGGAACGCCTGATCGCCCTTCCCGTCGGTCCCGCCCATGAACCGATGGTCGGTCTACGTCGTGCGCCGTCGTGACGGCGCTCTCTACACCGGAATCAGCACGGACGTCCGCCGCCGGATTGCGGAACATGCGGCGGCGCGGGGCCGCGGGGCGAAGGCCCTTCGGGGCCGGGGCCCGCTTCGCCTCGTCTTTCAGAGGACGCTGGGCGCGAGGGGCCTCGCGTTGCGCGTTGAAAGCGCCATCAAGCGGCTGCCGAAGGCGCGGAAGGAACAGCTGATCGGCCGGAGGAGCCTGGCCGATGCGCTGATCAAGCTGGCCCGCGCGGGGCGGCGCGTCCGCCCGGAGCGCTGGAAGCCTGCCTGAGTCCTGGGAGCCTGTCGAAGGCCTGGCCCGGCGGGAACGCTTAGTGTTTCTGGTTCGAGACTTGGGCCGCTTCCTTGAGCTCGACGTTCACCTGGTCGAGCAGCTCCTTGGCCTTCTGGGCATGGCCGCCCAGGTCCCATTCGTTGGCCCGCTGCGCCGCGGTGATTTTCGCGAACGCCTGCCGGACCAGCCGCTGCGCCGCGGCGATGTTCGGGTGCACCGCCGGACTCACATTCCGCACCGGCCTCGCGGCGAGGACAACCCCTCCGGCCAGCACCAGCACGATCGCGACCCCTACGAGCGTTCTCTTCATCCTCTGTCCTCCTCGATGAGGCAAGCAGCCTACTGCATGTTGAGACTCCCGCCCACTCCCCCCCGCGCCGCGGGAGACACCGGGCCGCGTACCGCGCTTCAGTCTCCAGGGAGCGTCAACCCTCCGATCTGGGCGTAGCAGAGCGGCTCCCAGAGCGGGCCGCCGTGCGCGGCCAGCGGGAAGAGGCCGAAGACCGTGGCTCCCACCGTGATCAACACGGGGCGCGTGCTTGCGACGGTAGGAAAGGTCGGGGCGCGGGAGCCTGTCGTCGAACAGATCGATCCAGTCGACCCGTTTCATCTCCGCTTCGACCTCGTCCGGAGAGAGACCGGCGGCGAGAAGAAGCGTCGCGTTGCGGGAAGCCCGGCGGGCCCTGTCGGATCCCATCGGATCTGTTACTCGTCGCTCTGCATCGCCGTGACCGCCGTGCAGAGACCCGCCGATTCCGGAGCGCCTTTCGCGTCTGTCTTGGACTCCGGTTCCGAGGTCCATGCGGGAAGCGGAATGAGCAGATGCTCCGCCAGCGCGTTCACGTACGGCTCGTAGGTCCGGCGGATCTCAGCCAGGTGCCTCGCAGCGTTCTCCGGATCGGCGGGCTGCCGGCCGGCCTCGGTGAGGCGGGTCAGGAGGATCGCCAGATCGGACGGCGGAAGCCGGTCCCGCGATGGAGGGCGCGGCTGCAGACGGAAGACCCGGGAGAGATCGACGACGGCATGCCGCGCCATCGCGAAGGTGACGCGCGCCTGCCAGAGCGGCGCGGCGGCTCCGGCCATCAAGAGGGCGCAGACGTCGAGGACGGTGGTCACGGCCCCGAGCCAGGACTGGTTCGCGTGCTGGGAGCGGAAGTAGGCCAGCACGGGATAGGAGAGGTGGCTCTCCATCAGCTCGGCGGTCCAGCGCTCCCATTCATTCAGGAACTGATCCAGGTGATGGAGATGATCCCGGCCATGACGGCGCAGCAGCTCGGAGACGGTCGGAGGGGATCCGGCCCGCGGATCGAGAAGTGTGATCGACACCTCGCGCCGCGAGAAGGCGTTGTAGAGGACCGGGAAATAGCCGATCACCAGGGCCAGGAATCCAAACCCGACCCCGGACTCCAGCACCGTCAGGGCGCGCGCCAGGGCCCCGCGCGGCGTCACGTCGCCCAGGCCGAGGGTGAAGAAGGTCGTGCCGCTCATGTAGATGTCGATACCGAACGACGGCGCCCCGCCGGGCGCATGCATCGGCGAGCCCAGCGACCAGTGCAGCACGCCGAACCCGAAGACCAG